>Ga0335075_10016132_pt1 | contig 11176 bp, 11 predicted proteins | sample Lox_Sample_24_FD_206723 | JGI IMG/M metagenome (GOLD analysis project Ga0335075, IMG submission 206723) | Soil microbial communities from Loxahatchee National Wildlife Refuge, Florida, United States - Lox_Sample_2.4 | ecosystem: Environmental > Terrestrial > Soil > Wetlands | place: USA... | reverse complement strand
CCTTTCAAGACCTGGCCTGAAGTGCGCTGCAGCAAACGAGCGAACAAGCGAAAGCGGTGAAGGCGTGATGGATGGGTGAAGTGACGGAAGCGGGTGATCCAAGCGAAGGTGCGCTCGACCACCCAGCGATGACGGCTGAGTTTCTGGCTCGCCTCGATGCCGCGGCGACAACGCCGATGGTCGCAGGCTTTGTCGGCATGCACCTCGTCCGGGCGTCGCCATGGACGACCACGCTTTCCTGCAACCGCCGGCACGGCATCAAGCAGAGGTTCGAAGGGCACGCTGTCGTGGACATTGGCCGCGGTCAAGAGGAACGCAAGCGGGATGCCCTGGCGATCAGTGATGGGTGGCGCTTGGTCCCGGGCTTCCCCCGGCCGGTGGGGTTCGGTCCCGGGGCGGCACCCCCTTCTCGCCGCGATGGATGCGCTGTCCACGCAGGCTCGGCTCCAGCCAATCCGCTCCGCATCCCGTAGCCCTCGCAGCAGTTCCCGGTGCAGGCGATCCCCTACACCAGCTCGCTGCCGGTCGCGCAATCGCCGCCAGCAGGTCACGCCCCAGCCGCAGCCCATCTCAAGCGGTAGCATCTCCCACGGGGATACCCGTGCGCAGCACGAACAGGGTCCCGGTTGGCGCCGCCCGGCCTGGGATCGGAGGCCGGCCACCCCTTCGGCCTCGCAGGTGCGGCCGGCAGCAGCGGTTCGATGCTTTGCCAACGTTCCTCGGAGACCAGAGGGGATGGCATCCCTCCTCATGAATCAATCCCGATCAAAGTACGAGGGTTTTGAAGGGTGCCTTAGTCATCGATAGAAATTATGGAGGAGTCTGCAGCTTATGGTTGCAATGGAACAAAAAGGGGGTAGAGTGTTAACGGTATCAGATTCTCAATGGTTCCGATTTTGTTTCGTAAACCGAGCGGCCCTCGACAACGTGACGGCGTGCATGCGACTCTGCTGCTCTATGACGTTGCCGGGGGCTCACCAACGGGGGTGATGATGGAAAAAAACAAGGCGCTAGACGCAGCGTTGGCGCAGATCGAACGCGCCTTCGGCAAGGGCTCGATCATGCGCATGGGGGCCGGCGCTGGGGATGACCCGGTGGAGGTGATCCCCTCGGGCTCGCTCGGGCTCGATCTTGCGCTCGGCATCGGCGGCCTGCCACGCGGGCGCATCGTCGAAATTTACGGACCCGAAAGCTCCGGCAAGACCACGCTTGCACTACATGCTATCGCCGAGGCGCAGAAGATTGGCGGCACTTGCGCCTTCCTCGATGCGGAGCATGCGCTCGACCCAACCTACGCGCGCAAGCTGGGCGTTGATATCGAGAACCTGCTGATCAGCCAACCCGACGCCGGCGAGCAGGCACTCGAGATCGCCGATACGCTCGTACGCTCCGGGGCAGTCGATGTGCTGGTGGTTGACAGCGTCGCCGCACTCGTGCCTCGCGCCGAACTCGAGGGCGAGATGGGTGACACACACGTTGGTCTGCATGCACGGCTGATGAGTCAGGCTCTGCGCAAGCTCACCGGCAGCGTATCGCGCAGCAATACTCTTCTGATTTTTCTCAATCAGATCCGCCTCAAGATCGGTGTGATGTTCGGCAATCCAGAAACCACCACCGGTGGCAACGCGCTCAAGTTCTATGCTTCGGTTCGCCTCGAGATCCGTCGTGTCGGCAGCATCAAGGACCGCGACGAGATCGTCGGCAACGAGACGCGGGTGAAGGTGGTGAAGAACAAGATGGCGCCGCCATTCCGTCAGGTCGAATTCGACATCATGTACAGCGAAGGCATCAGCAAATCGGGCGAGCTAATCGATCTTGGTGCTAAGGCCGGCGTCGTCGAGAAATCGGGTGCCTGGTTCAGCCATGATTCGCAGCGCATCGGTCAGGGACGCGAGAATGCGAAGCGCTTTCTGCGCGAACATCCTGAGATTGCCGCGGCGATCGAAACCAAGATCCGCGCCGACGCGGGCGTGGTGGCCGGGGCGATGCTGGTCACCGCGGAGGACGGTGAGGAGGCCGAGGCGGCTGACTGAACCATTTGCGGCGGCTCTGCCACTTGCACCCGAGGATGGCGCCCTGGTCGAGGCAGCGCTCGCAACGCTCAGGCAGCATTTTCATCCTCACCGCCATCGCTTGGCTGCCGCGGTGCGCGACGGCAAAGGACGCATCTTCACCGGGCTGCATCTCGGCGCCACGGTCGGTCGGCTCTCGATCTGCGCCGAGTCGATTGCTCTCGGGCGCGCGCTGCTCGAAGGAAACGGCGAGATCGAAGCAGTCGTTGCCGTCCGTCATCCGAAGCCCGGCGAGGATCGCGGGCATCCTGCCGTGGTGCCGCCATGCGGGGCCTGTCGGGAAATGTTCGCCGATCATGCGCCGGCCGTCCTGGTAATCCTCCCCGGACCGAAAGGGCTCGTGCGGTTGTCAGCAGGACTCCTGTTGCCGCTTCCCTATCAGCGCTGATCGCCGCCGATGTTCTTCTCAACCGAAGGGTTGGTGCGGTCGCTGGCATGCCTGTGGCGAATGGCACCCCCTTCTATTCGGAGCGCCCTGCCTCTCCCGGGCCGGTAATATGGTCATCAGCCGTGTTGTGCGTGCCTTGATCCCGCCTGTTCCGCATGCGTTCTGGTGCTGGGGCGGCGCGTTCCTCGTTGCGTTCCCGTTTGCCCACCGACAGCTCAGGGACAATTGGCCGGTGCTGTTTCGCCACTGGCGGCGTCTCCTATTCCCTCGTTCACAGGGATTGCCGCCTTCAAGACGCTCTTCTATCGCGGCCTCAATCAGACCACGCCCCTCAACGGGCTTTTGCTGCAGTCGCCTCGTGTGCACGCGTCCAGTCCTCTTCGCATCCAAGCAGAGAGCCAAAAGCACGCCATCCAGATTCGTAGGGTGCTCACCCACCACGAGACTCGCGCTGAAATCGACAAGCGATGTCATGGCAACTTCCAATGGCGATAAAAGTGGCGGCCACGACCCCCCACCACCCCGCACAACCCGATCCCTCGCGGCAGGGCTACCTCCTATTGCTGTGGGGCGGCGCGAAAGATGAAGTGCTGCCTCGCGCTATAGTTCCAAAGGAACACCACGCCGGTTGCAATGATCTTCGCGGGCAGCCGCCAGAGACCCAGCCCAGCGATCATCAGCGCGAGGGCCGCCTCGTTGCAGCCGAGTCCGATCGTGCTAACGAGCAGCACCAGTGCCAGCTCATGATGGCGCCGGAAGCGCACCCCGCTTTCGAAAACAAAGCGGATCGACAGCAGGTAATTTACCAATGCGGATCCTGCAAAGCTTACGATTGCGGCCCAAAACCAGGGGACGGCGAAGACATCAATGAGCAACATGAAACCAGTGATATCGATGATTGCGGCGACTCCTCCAACGATGAAATAAGTGAAAAAACTCACCGGAAGAGACTGTATTTGACGATACACCAGAGTGCCCAGAGCCCGTCCTTCCATCCGATCTTCTTTCCCTGCGCGTATGTTCGCCCGTAATAGGAAATTCCGACCTCGAAGACGCGGCAGCCAGATTTGGCAACCTTGGCAGTGATCTCCGGCTCGAAGCCGAACCGGTTCTCCTGGATCTCGATCGCCTGGATGATCTCGCGGCGAAAGACCTTGTAGCAGGTCTCCATATCCGTGAGATTGAGGTTGGTAAATACGTTGGAAAGCAGGGTCAAGAGCCCGTTGCCCACGCGATGCCAGAAATAGAGGACGCGATGCGGGCGGCCGCCCTGGAACCGCGAGCCGAACACGACATCGGCTTTGTTCTCAAGGATCGGTTGCAGCAGACTGGAATAGTCGGTCGGGTCGTATTCAAGGTCGGCATCCTGGATCAGTATGATATCACCCTGCGCGGCGCGGATGCCGGTGCGGAGGGCCGCTCCCTTGCCTTGATTCACTTTGTGGTAGAGAAGGCGGTCAACGAGCGTCCCGGCTTGGTCCTGCAAAAACTCACGTGTTCCGTCACCAGAGCAGTCATCGACGACGATGATTTCCTTGTCTGCCGGGGGGGCCGCGCGCACAGCCGCCAGGACCTCGGCAATGGTTTGACGCTCGTTGTAGCAGGGGATGACGACCGAAAGCAGCATGCGGAGCCGCCTAGCAGCTGATCTCAAGGGTGCGACCCGGGGAACCGAAACGCGACTTGACGGCGCGCGCCCCCTCCGTCACGTGGCTGGACACGATACTGGACGTTCCGTCCGGTGAGCGGTCAGGAAAAGATGACATGGGCGATCGGGCGGCGATGGAACCGGAGACGGCGGGCGAAACGCTGACGCCGCGGCGCATCTTGGTCACCGGCGGAGCTGGGTTCCTAGGGTCACATCTTTGCGAGCGTCTCGTGCGGGACGGGCACGACGTGCTTGCTGTGGACAATTATTTTACCGGCCGAAAGGACAACCTTACCACGCTTTTCGGCAGGCCGCGCTTCGAGACGCTCAGGCACGATGTGACCTTTCCTCTCTATGTCGAGATAGATGAGATCTACAATCTCGCCTGTCCCGCGTCACCCGTCCACTACCAGTTCGATCCGGTACAGACGACGAAGACAAGCGTAGTTGGGGCGATCAATATGCTGGGGCTTGCCAAGCGCACCAAGGCGAAGGTGTTGCAAGCATCGACCAGCGAGGTATATGGGGACCCGGAAGTCCATCCGCAGACAGAGGCGTATCGCGGCAACGTCAATCCGCTCGGCCTGCGAGCCTGCTACGACGAGGGAAAGCGGTGCGCGGAAACGCTCTTCTTCGATTACTATCGCCAGCACCGCACGCGCATTAAGGTGGCGCGGATCTTCAACACCTACGGTCCACGCATGCACCCGAACGACGGACGCGTGGTCTCGAACTTCATCATGCAGGCGCTCCGTGGCCAGGATGTGACAATCTACGGCGACGGCAGGCAGACGCGCGCCTTCTGTTTCGTAGACGACATGATAGAGGGCCTCGTGCGCATGATGCAAACGCCGGATGTTACGACCGGGCCGGTAAATCTTGGCAATCCGCATGAGATTACGGTGCTGGAACTTGCGGAGCGGGTCATTGCGCTCGCTGGTGGCCGAGTGCGCATCGTGCATCGGCCGCTCCCCGCGGACGATCCGACGCAGCGCTGCCCCGATATCGGGCTCGCGCGCCACCTCCTCGGCTGGGAACCCATGGTACCGCTCGAGATTGGGCTTGAACGAACGTTCTCCTATTTCGATCGTATCCTAACCAGCGGGGGCCAAGAGCGCACGCAAAAATGACGCTCCTCCTATGTGGGAGTGTCGGTGAGATTGTGTGCGGCTGATCTGTGGGTAACCTTGACGAAGGAGACCCACGATGCCGACCAAGGCTGAACACTTGGACGAACTGCTGGCCGGCTACGAGAAGCCGGAAGATTTGCTTGGCGATGACGGGCTGTTCAGGCAGCTCAAGAAAGCATTGTTGGAGCGAGCCCTTGGGGCCGAGCTGACCCGCCACCTGGGCTATGAGAAGGGCGATCCTGCCGGCCGCGGCAGCGGCAACAATCGCAAAGGAACCTATCCCAAGACGGTGCTGACTGAAGAGGACGCGATGGAGCTCGAGGTGCCACGCGACCGTAATGGCAGCTTCGAGCTGCAGATCGTTCCCAAGGGCGAGACTCGCCCGACGGCTTCGATGGCAAGATCATCTCCCTATACGCCCGTGGCATGACCGTCCGGGAGATTCAGCGCCATCTGCGCGAGCTGTAGGCGGTCGACGTCTCTCCGGACCTGATCAGCCGGGTCACCGACGCCGTCCTGGACGAGGTCCGGGAATGGCAGAATCGCCCTCTGGATGCGATCTATCCGGTGATCTTCTTCGACGCCCTGGGGGTCAAGGTCCGCGACGAGAGCGTGGTCAAGAACAAGGCCGTCTACGTCGCCTTGGCGCTTGATTGCGAAGGCCACAAGCACCTCTTGGGGCTCTGGATCGAGCAAAGCGAGGGTGCCAAGTTCCGGCTGCGTGTCATGAATGAACTCAAAACTCGTAGCGGCGATGACATCTTGTTCGCTGTCGTCGATGGCTTGAAAGGCTTCCCAGACGCGATCACCGCTGTGTTCCCGCGCGCGATCGTCCAGACCTGCATCGTCCATCTGATCCGCCACAGCCTGAACTTCGTGTCCTGGCAGGACCGCAAGTGGCTCCTGCCGGCATTGCGGGCAATCTATCGGGCCGAAACGGCCGAGCTTGCCGAGCAAAACCTGACTGACTTCGAAGCCGGGTGGGGGCGCCAGTATCCGGCCATCGCACCGGCCTGGCGGCGGGCCTGGAACGAGGTCGTGCCCTTCTTCGCTTATCCACCGCAGATCAGGAAAATGATCTATACCACCAACGCCATCGAGAGCTTGCATCGAGGCCTGCGCAAGATCATCAAAAACAGAGGCGCATTCCCGAGTGACGAGGCCGCGATGAAGTTGATCTATCTCGCTTTGCGAAACCTCGGCGTCCACTGGAAGCCGGCCATCGAGTGGCAATCCGCCTATGCACAGTTCCCGATCTTCTTTCCCGACCGCATGCCCACTACAATCCGCTGATGAACCTTCCGCGGATCAGTCTCACACAACTGACCTGACACTCTCAAGGCGGGCCGCGGCAATGTCCATACGCGCCTGTTCACTGGCCCGCAGCGACTTTTATGGGATGGCCCGCAGCCTTCCTTGACCGATCGACCGGTATGCCACGACCACTCTCCCCGTTGGGCGGACGCATCGAATCAGCTATCAGTCGAGTCGCGGAAACTCATCCGCGCACAGGTCTCCTAAGGGTGGCCGCCGTGGCCGGCATCGCCACCAAACCGTGTGTAGGTTGGCTCCAAAAGAGATCGTGACGTACCCTTGACGGAGCAGGTACGAACCAGGCGAGGGAAGGTGGATGCTGATCGGAGTGGACTGGGGCGGAACGAAGATCGAGACGATCGCGCTTTCCGCAGCGGGGGAGCAGCGGGCGCGCTTGCGAGAGGCAACGCTGCGCGGCGACTACGAGGGCTGTGTGCGCATGATCGCAGGCCAGGTCGCCCGCATCGAGGCCGAAACCGGAGAGCGCGGATCGGTCGGGGTCGGCATCCCTGGCTCGATCGCTCCCGAGAGCGGGCGCGCCAAGGGGGCCAACTCCACGTGGCTTATTGGCCGGCCAGTGCAACGCGACCTCGAGGCAGAGCTCGGCCGCAGCGTGCGGGTTGAGAACGACGCCAACTGCCTCGCCCTCTCCGAGGCGACGGACGGGGCCGGGGTGGGGTATCAGGTGGTTTTTGCGGTGATTCTGGGCACGGGCTCTGGGGCCGGCATTACGATCGACGGACGCGTGCATACGGGGCCGAACACCGCGGCGGGCGAATGGGCGCACAACCCGCTGCCTACGCCGGCAATCAACGAAATTCCGGGGCCGGCTTGCTATTGCGGCAAGCATGGGTGTCTCGAGTCCTTCATTTCCGGCACCGGGTTCGAGAACGATTACGCCCGCCACGCGACCGCGCCGGCCGAGGGGAGGGAAATTATGGCCCGCGTGCGGGCCGGCGATTGGCTCGCCGGGATAGTCTGGCGCCGCTATGTCGAGCGGCTCGCCCGCGGCCTCGCTCTCGTGGTCAACATCCTCGATCCGGACATCTTCGTTCTAGGTGGCGGCATGTCCGATATCGAGGGACTGGGAGAGAGCGTTGCGGCCGAACTGCCACGCCACGTTTTCTCCAACGGCTTCCGCACTCCGATCCGCCGCGCCAAGCACGGCGCCTCCAGCGGTGTGCGCGGAGCCGCCTGGCTTTGGCGCAAGGAGGGGCCCGGAGCCGGACGATGACGCGCCTGTTGCAACGTCCGGATCAGGTGAGAATCCCGTGCGCGCGAGCACGTTCCTTGAGGAAAGTCACGCCCGCCCCGAGAACCTCGTAGCGATCCCGCGCCACCGGCCGCCAGACACAGAGCGCAGACGCGATCTCTGGCGGCAAGGTCACGAAACTTTCGATCACAAGGTCTCGGTCGAAACCCGCCTTTGCTACGGCGCCGAACAGCTCGTCCCACTCGACCGTACCGGTTCCGGGAACCCCGCGGTCGCTTTCTGAAAGATGGATATACGAAGCCGCCCAGCCGGCAATCTCAATGGCGTGGCCGATCCCTTTCTCCTCGATGTTCATGTGGTAGGTGTCGAGGTGAAGAACGAGATTCGGCTCACCGATCCGATCAAAGAGCCTGAGCCCTTGCTCCGCGGTGTTAAGGAGGTGGGTCTCGTAGCGGTTGCACGCCTCGAGGCCGACGGTCATGCCAAAGTCCGCGGCGCGGCGTGCGACCGGGCGCAGCGCCTCGGCGATGTTGTCGTACTCGGCTTCGGTCGGGGGCGAGCCGGATTTGTAGCCGAGCGCCGAATAGGTGACGCCGCCGAGAAACGTGCAGCCGAGCGCATGCGCCACCTCGAGAGCTCGGGTAAGGAACCTCTCGGCCGCAAGCGGGTCGCGATGTGCCATCGCAGTCGGCGGCAGGCAAAGCGACGCCGATGCCGCGACGCCGTGCTCGCGAAGCAGCGAACATGCATGAGCAACGTCGATCGTCTCCGGCGCCATCAGCGGAATCTCGACCAGCTCGATGCCGTAGTGGGCCGCCTCGGGAATTGCCGCCTCTGCCGCTTCGCGCGTCCAAGCTGGCGCCCACAGGCTGAAGTGCATGCCAAATCGGGTCATCAGAGTCTCCTCACGCCGCGCTGACGATGTGGGCAATGACAGCATTCGGGGTGGCGATGGGTCCAGGGAGTTGTCACCCCTCCCGCGTCCCGGTGATGAGCGAGACTAGTCGGTCGCCATCCATCTCCTTGGTCGGACCTCCGCCGGCCAGCCGGCCGGATCGGAGCACCCAGACCCGATCGCTCAGGCGGAGCACCTGCTGCATGTTATGGCTGATGATCAGGATGGGCACTCCCTGGCTGCGCAGCCGGCGGATAATGTCCTCGACCCGGGCCGTTTCCTGCACGCCGAGTGAGGCGGTGGGTTCGTCCATGATGACCAGCTTGGACCCGAAGGATGCCGATCGAGCGATAGCGATGGATTGGCGCTGACCGCCGGAAAGTCGCCGGACCCGTGCCTTCGGGGAGGGGACGTTGACCGAAAGGGTGGAGATTGCGGCTCGAACCTCGGCTGCCATGCCGCGGCGATCCAGCCAGAGCAGCGGGCCCCAGCGCTTGGTGCGTTCCCGGCCCAGGAAGAAGTTCTGTGTAACGGTGAGGTCATCGACGAGCGACAGGTCCTGGAAAACAGTCTCGATCTCGGCGCGGCGAGCGTCGTCGGGGCTGTTTAGGACCAACCTGGTGCCGTAGAGGCTTATCGTACCGCCGTCGGGTCGGTATACGCCGGTGACGCACTTGACCAGGGTGCTTTTGCCCGCCCCGTTGTCGCCGATCAGCGCGGTGACCTCTCCGGGGTCGGCCCACAGGCTTACGCCGGCCAGGGCTATCAGCCCGCCGAAGCGCTTCTGGAGGTTATTCACGTGGAGGGCGTGCGGCGGCGCGGCCTCAACGGTAGCGGTCAATCTGCCCGCCTGTTGCTGCATTGGTTCAGTTTCGCTGGTAGCGCATGAGGGCAGCAGAGCCGACCACGACCAAGCCGACGACCAGCGGCTCGTAGAACTGGGAGACGGCCATGAGGGTGAGCCCATTCTGGAGGGCGGTGAGGAGGATGGCGCCGAGTGCGGGCGCGAGGATTGTGCCCCGGCCGCCGAAGAGGCTAACCCCACCGAGCACGGTGGCCGCGATGGCGTCGAGGAGCAGCGTCGTGTCGGGTGCCGGCTCGGCGGCGCCGATGCGGGCGGTGTAAAGGATGGCGGCCAAGCCAATCAGGGTTCCCGAGATGGCGTAAACGGCGATGCGTACCCGGCCGATGTGGACACCAAGCGCCCGGGCCGCCTCCCGATTGCCCCCCGTCGCCAGGACGTGCGTTCCGAAGGGCGTGCCGATGAGGATCAGCTGGCCGGCGACCACGATGGCGGCGGCGATGAGGAACGGGTAGCCGAACGGCCCCACTTTGCCCGTGGCGAGCCGGAGCAGCGTGACGCTCGTGATCTGCGTTGGCGTCCCTGAGGTCAACACGAGGGCGATGCCGCTGGCTACGCCAAGGGCACCGAGGGTGACGATGAAATCGGTGATGCGGACCTTGGTGATGACCAGGCCATTCAATACGCCCGCGAACAGCCCCCCGGCGAGAGCGAGCAAGCAGGCGGCGCCGATGCCCAAGCCGCCACTCACCGCTTCGCCGAGGATGACCGCGCAAAGAGTGAGCACGGCTGCTTGCGACAGGTCGATGCCGGCCGTCAGAATGACAAAGGATTGCCCTGCGGCCATAATCATGAGGACGGCGGATTCGGTGAGCACGTTCTCGAGATTGCTCGCGGCGAAGAACTGCCTGGTACCGAGGCCGAACACCAGGCCGAGCGCGACAAGAGCAATCACGACGGTCCAGTTGGACCAGAAGTCGCTCGAGGTGGACCAGAGACCACGTCCGGCGCCGGCCCACAACCCCCGCCCCACCGGGGCGCCGGAGGACGGCTCGGCAACCTCCCCCCCGGCGCCTACGGGCTGGACATTCGGGTTTGGCTCGACGCCCACGATCCCTCCTCGCTGACGCCTGCGTTGAGCCCGTCAGATCATCAGATCAATGGTCAATGAGAGAGGTGAAGGGGTCGGTAAACGGTTCGAATGGCTGCGGGAATACAGCAAGGGCCTTGGCCGCGTTCGCCCGGGTGATCACCTCGATCGGGGTAGCGACCGACGCCGGCAGGGTCTTGCCCTCCACGGCGGCCACGCAGGCCTGGACGCCCATCTGGCCGATAGTAGCAGGGAATTGCTCGACGGCGGCTGCCATGGTGCCGGCCTCGATCTCCTTGATGACCGCCGTGTCACCGATGACGGCGATAGTATCGACCTTGCCCCCTTTCCCGGCGATGCCGATGGCCCGCTGGACACCGAGGGCCATATCGCCGTTGGCAACGAAGAAGCCCTTCAGGTCGGGCTCTTTTTGCAGGATGGTAGTGGCGTCGTTAAGCGCCGTTTCCCGATTCCAGTTGCCTGCCACCGTCTGTACTATATGGAGCTTGCTGGCGGCGCCCTCCTCAAAGCCCCTGATGCGCGCCTGACTGGTGGGGTCGCTGGCCAAGCCGCCAATGATGGCAACCTCGGAGCCGGCGGGGATCATCTTCTCCAGTTGGACGG
>Ga0335075_10016131_pt1 | contig 11176 bp, 10 predicted proteins | sample Lox_Sample_24_FD_206723 | JGI IMG/M metagenome (GOLD analysis project Ga0335075, IMG submission 206723) | Soil microbial communities from Loxahatchee National Wildlife Refuge, Florida, United States - Lox_Sample_2.4 | ecosystem: Environmental > Terrestrial > Soil > Wetlands | place: USA... | reverse complement strand
GGCCGTGACCACATGACCCAGTACGACGGCATCGAAGCGAACTTCGACAACGTGGCAGAGTACTTGAGGTCACTGCTCGACTGAGTAGCGTCTCAGAACGTGATCAGCGGCTTGATCACGTTATCGAGCTTCTTGTCCGACACCTCGAACGCCCGCTCCATGTCGTCGAACGAGAACGTGTGGGTGGTCATCAGCGTCGGGTCGAGGCGGCCGCTTTCCAGCACCCGCAGCAGCCGCTCCATACGCAGCCTGCCGCCCGGGCACAGCCCGGTCGCGATCGTCTTGTCGGCCATCCCGACGCCCCACTCGACGCGGGGGATGTTCACGAATTCCCCTTCGCCGAAGTAGCCGGTGTTGGACACCGTCCCGCCGGGCTTGGTCGCCTTGACCGCGGTCTGGAAGGTCACGTTCGCGCCGAGCGCCTCGATCGCCGTGTCGACTCCCTGACCATCGGTCAGTTCCATGATGCGGTCGACAACATCTTCCTTCGTGAAGTCCACGATCTCATCGGCCCCGTACCGGCGCGCGAGTTCCTGCCGTTCCGGAACCGACTCGACCCCGATGATGAGCCCTGCCCCGCGCAGCTTGGCCCCGGCGGTACACATCAGACCCACGGGACCCTCCGCGAGCACGGCCACCGTCCCGCCGATCGGGATGTTGCCGTTCTCCGCGCCCATGAACCCGGTGGACAGCATGTCGCAGCAGTAGACGGCCTTCCCGTCCGGAACGTCGTCCGGAATTTTCGCCATGTTGGCGTCCGCCTCATTCACGTGGAAGTACTCGGCGAAAACCCCGTCCTTGCTATTGGAGAACTTCCATCCGCCGAGCGGCGCGCCCGATTGTGACGAGTACCCGGCCTGGGACGCGGGCTGGCCCCAGTCCGGGGTGATCGCGCCGACGACCACGCGGTCGCCGGGGTGAAACTGCTTGACCTCGCTGCCGACCTCGTGAACGATGCCGACGGCCTCGTGCCCGAGCGTCAGGTTCTTCCGCGGGCCGATGCCGCCGCCCACCGTGTGCGAATCGGAGGTGCAGATGAGTGCCCTGGTCGTCTGCACGATCGCGTCGTTCGGACCCGGCCGTGGTACCGGCTTGTCCATGAACCCCACGGATCCGATTTCCTTCATGACAAAAGCCTTCATCGGCTCGCCCCCTGTCATGACGCCACCCAGCAACGGCAGTACCCATCGCGGCGATGCGTGTAACCAGATCTACCTGCACACGGTGGCCACTGGTAGTCGTTCGATACCGGACCGTTAAGCTAAGCCAGGGGTGAGCGGTGGCTGCTGGGGGGAGTCTTGCCATGCGGCCGGATGGCGGCAAGGGGGCATTACGGGCGATGGATGATCTCGGCGAGGGGGAACACATGGCTCGGTCGACAGTGGGCGGGAGCCCGTTTCCTCCGATAACTGACTACGGTTTCCTGTCTGACTGCGAGGTGTCGGCGCTCGTCGCGCCGGGCGGCAACGTCGAGTGGATGTGCCTCCCGCGGATGGACGGCCCAAGCGTGTTCGCCGCGATGCTGGACCGCGGCGCCGGGTGGTTCCGGCTCGGGCCGGCGGAGGCCATGGTCCCGTCGGGACGGCGATACCTGCCCGGGACGATGGTGCTCGAGACCACGTGGGACACCCCGACTGGCTGGGCGGTGGTCCGTGACGTCCTGCTCGTGGGCCCGTGGCGGCACAGCTCAGCGAGGTCGGGGACGCACCAGCGGGCGCCGGTCGATCACAGCGCCGAGCGGGTGCTGCTGCGGACAGTCCGGTGCCTGCAAGGGGCGATCGACTTCGTGCTCGAATGCGAGCCCGCGTTCGACTATGGCCGCCAGCGCGGTACCTGGCGCTACACCGGGGACGGCTACGGGGAGGCTGAGGCCCTGGCAGCCGGCGAGCCGCAGTTCAGGCTGACCACCGACCTGAACGTCGGGTTCGAGGGGCCGCGGGCGATCGCACGGCGCCGCCTGCGCGCCGGAGAGCGGGTTTTCTGCGCGCTGTCGTGGCAGGACGGGACCCCGCCGCAGACCTTCGACGAGGCGCACCAGCGGCTGGCGAGGACGGCGGACTTCTGGCATGAGTGGCTCGGCCGCGGCAAGTTCCCCGATCACCCGTGGCGCGAGTACCTGCAGCGCTCGGCGCTGACGCTCAAGGGCCTGATCTACGCGCCGACCGGCGCGCTGCTGGCGGCGGCGACGTCGTCGCTGCCGGAGACGCCGGGCGGAGAGCGCAACTTCGACTACCGCTACACGTGGCTGCGCGACGCGACGTTCATGCTCTGGGGCCTGTACACGCTGGGCCTGGACCGGGAAGCCAACGACTTCTTCTACTTCATCACCGACCTCGCCGAGCAGGACGCGGACCTGCAGATCATGTACGGAATCGGCGGTGAGCGGGAGCTGGCCGAGCACACTCTTGATCACCTGTCCGGTTACGAGGGGGCCCGGCCGGTTCGCATCGGCAACGGCGCCTGGGATCAGCGCCAGCATGACGTATGGGGCGTTCTCCTGGATTCGGTCTTCCTGCACACCCGCTCCCGCGACCGCCTGGACGAGCGGCGGTGGCCGATGCTGGTACGCCAGGTCGAGGCCGCGATCACGCACTGGCGGGAGCCCGACCAGGGGCTGTGGGAGGTGCGCGGCCCGGCCCAGCACTTCACCGCCTCCAAAGTGATGTGCTGGGTGGCCGCCGACCGCGGCGCCAAGCTCGCGAAGCTGCGCGGTGACGACGAGCACGCCGCGTCCTGGCGCAAGGCAGCGGATGAGATCCACGCCGATGTCTGCGAACACGGCACCGACGACCGGGGAGTGTTCTGCCAGCACTACGGGACCACCGCGCTGGACGCTTCAGCGCTACTGATCCCGCTGGTCGGGTTCCTGCCGCCGGAAGACAAGCGGGTGCGCTCGACCGTTCTGGCCATCGCCGACGAGCTGACCGAGGATGACCTGGTGCTGCGCTACCGGGTCGAGGAAACCGACGATGGCTTCAGCGGTGAGGAGGGCACGTTCACCATCTGCTCGTTCTGGCTGGTCGCGGCGCTGACCGATATCGGCGAACTGGACCGCGCACGAGCGCTGTGCGAAAAGCTGCTCTCCTACGCCAGCCCGCTGTTGCTGTACGCCGAGGAGATCGACCCGCACTCCGGGCGGCACCTTGGCAACTTCCCGCAAGCCTTCTCCCACCTAGCTCTGATCAACGCGGTCATGAACCTGATCCACGAAGACGAGCAGTGCAACGTCAGCGTGATCGCCGGGTCACCCCTGGACCCGGTCACGCCAGGGGCTCCGGCCGTCCCGGGCGAACCTCCGGCGGCTCGGCCGTAAACGGCGAATGAGCGCTGAGGTCAGCCTGCTCGTCGCCGGCGGCGGCCCGGCGGGAATCAACGCTGCCCTGCAGGCCCGCGAGCTCGGCGCCCGGGTGACCTTGCTCGAAGCAGTCCACGTTGGCGGCACCAACCTCAACCGGGGCCCGGCACCAGTGCGAACCCTGGCCCGCGCGGCCCGGCTCGTCCGTGACTGGTCGTCGTGGCCGCTCTTCGGCCTCCACGGCCCGGCCCCGGTACCGGATCTTCCCACTGTGCTAGCCAACAGCGAGCGGGTTGCCCGCTACGCCCATGACAAGAAAGACATCGCTGGCCATCTGCGTCATCAGGGCATCGACCTGGTGGAAGAAGCAGGCCTGGTTGGTTTCACCGGGCCGCGCACCATGGCCGCCAGTGACGGACGGACATGGTCGGCCGACCGGATCATTCTCGCCGTGGGCGGGCACGCCTTCCGGCTGCCCATCCCCGGTGCCGAATTCGCGCTTACCTACGAAGACATTCTTTCGCTGCCCAGCCTTCCCCAGCGGGTCGCGGTAGTCGGGGGTGCCGATACCGGCTGCCAGATCGCGTCCATCTTCCAAGACTTCGGGGCCGCCGTCACCGTGTTTGAGGCCGGTCCGGTTCTGGTCCCGGCCGCCGATCCCGCCGTCTCAGCGGAGCTGAGCCGTAGCTTCACCGCCCAGGGCATGACGGTAGCCACGGACACTCTGGTCGAGGCCCTGAGCCAGACGGACAGCGGCATCAGCGTCGACCATCGTGGCCGGGCAGGCCGGGGCCAGCTGGTGGCCGATGTCGTGTTCTTCGCGGTTGGCTGGCCCGCCAACATCAGCGGCCTGAACCTGGACGCGGCCGGCATTCAGGCCGGGCACGGAGCGATCCCCGTCGATGACTACTTGCGCACCAACGTCGGGCACATCTTCGCCGCCGGGGACATCACCGGCCACTCCATGCTGGTCCAGACCGCGCGGACGGAGGGCCGGATCGCCGCCCGCAACGCTGTTCTCGGACCAGCCCGGCAGGCAACCTACGACGTCGTGCCCAGCGGCAGTTTCACCGACCCCGAGTACGGCCGGGTTGGCCTCACCGAACCTCAGGCGGCCGAGCAGCACGACATCGTCACCGGCATCGCCCGCTATGACGACCTGCTCAGGCCAGTCGCCGACGGCCGATCCGAAGGGTTCTGCAAGCTCATAGCTGACCGCGAAAGCCACACGATCCTGGGTGCTCACGTCGTCGGTGAATACTCAGCGGAGACTGTGCAGACCGTCGCCGTCGCGATGGCCGCGGGAATGACCGTGGAGCAGGTCGCAGAGCTTCAGTTCGCCTACCCCACCTTTACCGAGGGCGTGAGCATGGCCGCGCAGAAGATCTGCCGGGCCATGGGAATCGGGGGCTTCCCCCAAGCCTGGAGCTATCTCGGATCCAACGAATGAACCAGCCCTGCTCCCCAGGAGCGACCATCACTGGAGGAGGACATGAAGGCAGTCGCAGTGTTCCCGGGAACCCGCGAGGTCAAAGTCATCGAGCAGAAGGAGCCCGAGATCACCGAGCCCGATCAGGTCATGCTGCGGATGCTCGACATCGGCATCTGCGGCACCGACTGGGAGATCTGCACGTTCGAGTACGGGATGCCCCCGCCAGGCGATGACTACCTGGTGATCGGCCACGAGGCGCTGGCCGAGGTCGTGGCGACCGGGTCCGCGGTGGGGCGCCTCCAGGTAGGCGATCTCGTCGTCCCGTCCGTCCGCCGCCCGTGTCCCCATCCCAGCTGCCTGGCCTGCCGATCCGGGCACCAGGATTACTGCTACACGGGCGACTTCACCGAACGCGGCATCAAAGAAGCACACGGCTACATGACCGAGTACGTCGTCGAACACGAGCGGTACCTGGATCCCGTGCCGCCCGATCTCCGGGAGTTCGCGGTCCTGACCGAGCCCCTGACCGTCGCGGAGAAGGCACTCGCGCAGGTCACATGGATGATGCGGCAGCGCCCGCCGTGGCTCGATCCGCAGACCCCCAGTGATGAGCGCGGCCACGGGCTTTCCGCGCTCGTACTCGGCGTCGGGCCGGTCGGTTTGCTGGGGGCGATGGCAATCGCCACGGCGGGCTTTACGACCTACGTCTACTCGCGCGAGCTGCCGCCCAATCCGCGGATCGACCTGGCAACCGCCATTGGTGCGACCTATCTGTCCAGCCAGGACACGACATTCGCGGAACTAGCGGAACGGGTAGGGAACATCGACCTGGTCTACGAAGCCGTCGGGCATTCGCACTTCGCGCTCGAGGCGGTGCGCTGGCTCGGGATCAACGGGATCTTCGTGCTTACCGGCGTCCCCGGCATGCAGGCCTTCGTCGAGACGGACCCGGCGCGCACCATGCGAGACCTGGTGCTGAAGAACCAGGTCCTGCTGGGCACGGTGAACGCCGGATCTGACGACTTCGCGTCCGCGCTGCGCAACCTCGATCTCTTCAGGAACCGCTGGCCCGAGGCGGTCCAGACGCTCATCGCGGGCCGCTACCCGCCGGAGCGGGCGGCGGAGCTGATCCTGGGCAGGCCAACTGGCATCAAGACCGTCATCTCTTTCTGACGGGGTTGACCCGGCCGGGCGGTAGGCTTGCCGGCAGGAACCGCGTCACGGGGTCATTCGCGGACACAATCGAGGTTGGAGGGAGCGGCTCAGGTGAAGAAGCTGTTCATCCTTGCTCTGCTGGTGCTTGGCGGCTTCGCGGTATGGCGGAAGGTCCAGGCGCAGCGTGCCGACCTCGATCTGTGGAGCGAGGCCACCGCCGCGGACGACTACTGACGCGATACGCGTGCCATGACCGAACCCCCTGCCGTTTCGCTGGTCTGCTGCGACCTGGCGAGCCTGGTCATCGACGGTTCCGTCGTGGAACGCGCGTTCGCCGAGGCCATCGCCACTCAGGGCGTGGTGGTCGGAACGCAGGACTACGTCCGCTCCATGGTGCGGCTCGACCGGGCACGGGGCCGCCCGCCCGCCGACGTGCTCACCGAGATCTTCGACGGCGATGAACCCCGGGCACAGGCGGCGTCGCTCGCCTTCGACCGTTCCTTCCGCGCGGCGGCCGAACGCTTCGGCATGACCGTCCCAGCGGACGTCGTTGCCGCGCTCACCAAGGTGGCCGGGGAAGGCGCGAAGATCTGCCTGCTTTCCGGGCTGTCAGGGAGCGCGTGCGGCGACATTTTCGGCGGCCTGTGCCGGCCGGGCCTGGCTGAGCTCGCGCTCTGCGTGGATGACGCGCCGCGCGGGTTCCCGTGGCCGGACCTGGTCCTCACAGCGATGCTGCGGCTGGGGACCCGCGATGTCCACGAGGTCGCGGTCGTCAGCGCCACGGAAAATGGCCTGCTATCCGGGCACCGTTCGGGTGCCCGCATCGTGGCCGGGGTCGGCGAGTCCCGCCGCCACAAAGCACTGCACCAGTCGGGTGCCACGCACGTGCTCGACAACATCGCCGCGCTGCCCGACCTGATTCTCGGCAGCGCCTGACCTGCGCGGTCTCACCGGCAGCGCCGGGCCCGCGGCCACCTACACTCGTTATCATGCCGGAACTACCGGAAGTCGAAGCGCTGGCCGGCTTCCTTCGCACGCACGCCAGCGGCCACGTCATCGCGCGCGCCGAAGCGGCGTCGTTCGCCGTGCTGAAGACCTTCGATCCGCCGCTCACCGCGCTGGCCGGGCTCACCATCGGCGCCGTGGACCGGCACGGGAAATTCCTCGACCTGTCCTGCGGCGACCTGCACCTGGTCATGCACCTGGCGCGTGCGGGCTGGCTGCGCTGGCGCGACGACATGCCGGACAAGCCGGTGAAGCCAGGGAAGAGCCCGCTGGCCTTCCGGCTGGTGCTCGACGATGGCTCCGGCTTCGACCTCACCGAGGCGGGGACGCAAAAGCGGCTCGCCGTCTACCTCGTCCGCGACCCGCAGCTCGTGCCCGGCGTGGCGACCCTCGGACCCGAGCCGCTCGCGGACGACTTCACCGTCGAGTCGCTCGCCGCGATCCTCAAGGAGCGCCGCACCCAGATCAAGGGCGTGCTCCGCGACCAGCACATCATCGCCGGCATCGGCAACGCCTACTCCGATGAGGTGCTGCACGCCGCGAAGATGTCCCCGTACAAGCTCGCCTCGAGCTTCACGCCTCAAGAGACCGCCGCCCTGCACGACGCGATCGTGACCACGCTGCGCGAGGCGGTCGGGCGGTCGGCGGGACTGGCCGCCGCGGACCTGAAGGGCGAGAAGAAGACGGGCCTCCGCGTGCACGCCAAGACAGGCCAGCCCTGCCCGGTGTGCGGCGACACGATCCGCGAGGTGTCCTTCGCCGACTCCTCGCTGCAGTACTGCCCCACCTGCCAGACTGGCGGCAAGCCGCTCGCCGACCGCCGCATGTCCCGGCTGCTCAAGTAATTAGGAGGCCTGGATCTGTCCGGATTCCGCCTTCGCCTGGCAGATCAGCTCCACGTACGACGGCGGCACGCCCCGGGCGATCCCGGCCTTCACCTGGACCTCGGCCAGCGCTGAGGCCACGAGCTCCCGGCAGTGCGAGCACTGCGGCGCGCGCCACGGCCCGGTCCCTTCGAATGCCATCCGCGCCGCGGTCAGCGCCTCGGCACAGATCGTCTCGCCGAGCCTGCTGAAGTCCACGCCAAGTGAGAAGCCCACTTCCCGGACGGCGACCCGGGCCTGCACGCCAAGCGCGGTGATCACATCCACCTGCGCGATGTAGTCGAGTTCTTTCCACATGGTGGACGCATCCTCGTACCGCTGCCCCGCCAGCGCCGCGGCCAGGAGGTAGCCAGTGTTCGATGCCGCCAGCTGTGTCGTTCTCGTCATGCCTCGCCCCCACCGCGCGTATCGCGGATACCGACACTGCCCGTGCGCGATCGATTGTCCCGTCCATCACTCACTGTAGCCGTCTCACTACGCAAACCGCTACTGTGGACAGTCACCGTCAGCGGGCCGGCAGGCTGGGATCGGGCCCTGCCGAGACACCGGTCATGGTGGTGGTGGTGATGGCCCACCGCTCGTGGTCTCGCCAGGCCCCGTCGATGAACAGCAGTTCCGGTGAGAAGCCCTCGCGGCGGAAGCCAAGGCGCCGGACCAGCCCCAGTGAGCGATGATTGCCTGGCTGGATGTTGGCTTCGAGCCGGTGCAGTCGCAACTCCTCAAAGGCGTACCGCACGACTAGGCCCAGGCCCTCGGTCATGTAGCCCTGGCCCGCAGCGGGCGCGAAAGCGGCATAGCTGACGGAGGCGCTCTGGAAGCGCCCGCGGATGATGCTGTTGATGTTGACCATGCCGACGATAGCGCCGGTGGCGCGCAGGCATATCAGCAGCGACTCCTGGCCCGGCTCCTGGTATCGCCTGATGTAGGCCTGGAACTCCCCCGGAGTAGCCGGCAGTGACATCCACGGATGGTGCAAGCTGGCGCTAGCGCGCACAAGGTCGAGGAACTCGCCTTCGTCGTCACTCGAGGGCGAGCGCAGAGTCACCCGGGCTTCGTGCTCGTATGCCATGGGACGGCACGTTACCGGGCGGCTGTGCCGCCAAGAAGGCCCGGTGTCCCTGTGCCCCTCGTGCAGTACCCTTGACGCTGCGGGGCTATAGCTCAGCTGGAAGAGCAATTGGTTTGCAACCAATAGGTCAGGGGTTCGAGTCCCCTTAGCTCCACACGTGTGATGTCTCCACTTCGTGGTAAGAAGACCTCCAGCCTGACGGGCCTGTCCGGGGGAAGGCGAAGGAGGCGGGTGTAGTGCCTGACGACGAGCCTGGTTCATATGAGGTAAAGCGGCTGGACGAGGTCGCCGGCAACCTCGCCGAACTGGCTGACATACTTGCGGGCGAGGAAGATCTGGACCCGGTCCTGCAGCGCAGCGTTGACCAGGTCGCCAGCGGAGTTCCTGGCGCGGACATGGTCAGCGTGAGCGTGTTGCGCGGGGACGCGGGCGAGACGGTGGCGGCCAGCGACAGGCGCGTGTGGAACATCGACCAGGACCAGTACGCTGCCGGGGATGGGCCGTGCCTGGAAGCTGCCCGCACAAGCGAGGCTGTGCGAACCGGGATAGCCGAAGCCGAGCAGCGGTGGCCCGCATTCGCCCGCAGCGCCCGTGCCGCCGGTATCAACAGCTATCTGTCCTGCCCGCTGATCATCAACGATGACTTCGTCGGGTCGCTGAACCTTTACAGCGAGCAGCCGCACGGATTCGCGGACTTCGACGTGGCCCTGCTGCGCCTGTACATCACCGCGGCGTGCGCGGCGATCACCAACGCCCGGCTGTATGCCCGTGCGCGGGACCTGGCCGGGCAGTTGGGCCAGGCGATGGACTCCCGGGCGGTGATCGACCAGGCCATCGGCGTCATCATCGCCAGGACCGGGATGACCGCCGAACAGGCGTTCGCCGAGCTATCCCGCCGGTCACAGAACGCGAATGTCAAACTGCGGGAGATCGCCGCCCAGGTGGTATCCGGCCATCACCGCTCTCCGTCTTGACCTCCGCCGAGTCAGCGGCAATCGGCGCTTACCGCCTAGACCTGCTGGCGGCCCCCGATCATCAGGTAGCCGCCGAGCACGACGGCGGAGAAGACGATCTGGGCGGTGAAGGTGGCGCCGTGGACGTGGCCGGCGTGCACCGCGCGCAGCGCTGGGTAAATAGCGACGAGACCGAACACGATGCTGATGATCCGGGTGATCATCCACGGGTAGTAGGTGCCCAGCGGCGTGTCGATTCCAGGCTCGGCCGGGTTGATGGGCGCGGTGCGGGCCATCCGCAGGGCGACCGCCGCCAGGGCCGGCCCGGCGGCGAGCCCGAGCAGCGGCCACCGCCAGCCAGGGAGCACGCCGAGCGCCACCAGCACGGTGAGCGCTATGGTCAGCCATGCCGTCGCCAGCAGCGCCGGCAGTACGGCGCGGGCGGTGAGCGCGGTTCCGGCGTCCACGCCGAACATGCGGCGCAGCCCCGGGTCGTTGAGGTCGCGCTTGGTCGCGGTGGTGCCTTGCGTGCCCGCGGCCAGCGCCCCGGCGAGCAGCGCGGCGGCGACGATGAAGCCGCGGGCGCGGCCGGTAGTGGCCGCTCCGAGGAGCGCGGGCGCCACCGTGCTCACCGCGATCACCGCGAGGGACCCCGGTCGGCGGCCGAGCCTGCGCCAGTCGGCCCAGGCCAGGACCATGGCCGGCGGGAGCTTCGGCCAGCGCCTCGACGGGAGCAGGCGACCGCGCCAGTGGTCGTCCTCGGCGATCCAGGCGAGCAGCGGGACGTTGAGGAACGCGGCCGCGGTGAGGGCGCGTCCGGCCCGCGCCGAGTCCGTGCGCAGAACCGCGGCGGGGAACCGCGCAAGCAGCCGCCAGGTCAGGATCGCGGCGGCGGCCGCCAGGACGAGCGCGACCACCGCGGTGGCGGTGAACGCGGACGTGGACAGGCCCGCGAACCCGGCCGTGATCGCGTGCGACACAGCCGTCGATCGCTCGCCGAGCACCGCCTCGGCTAGGGCGACGACCGCCACGCCCGCGGCACAGCGCCGTGCGAGGCGGCGGCCGTGTTCCGTGGGCTGGGCGAGGGCCTCCGCGGCCACGGCGGCCAGGAACAACCCGGCGCCAGCGACCGCCGCGAGCGCGAGCCAGGACGAGGACAGCGAGGCTGACCTCGGCGCCAGGTACGGTCCGGCCATCGTCAGGCCGAGCACGCCGAGCAGCGCGCCGGCCGCGGCGGCGAGAACGGCGGCGGTCACCGCCGCCCGCCGGAGGACGGCGCGCCGGTCGAGCGGCGACAGCAGCAGCCACGACGCGTCGGCCGGGGACAGCGCGAGCGGCCCAAGCGCCAGCGCGAGCAGCAGCAGCCCCGCCGCGGCCGCGATC
>Ga0335075_10016129_pt1 | contig 11177 bp, 7 predicted proteins | sample Lox_Sample_24_FD_206723 | JGI IMG/M metagenome (GOLD analysis project Ga0335075, IMG submission 206723) | Soil microbial communities from Loxahatchee National Wildlife Refuge, Florida, United States - Lox_Sample_2.4 | ecosystem: Environmental > Terrestrial > Soil > Wetlands | place: USA: Florida... | reverse complement strand
CCGGGGCCAAGGCCGTGTACAGCTTCCTGCAGCAGCAGGGCGGCCAGATGAGCACGTTCGCCACCAACCCGCTGTGGAAGGTCGTGGACGGGCCGTGGGCGCTGTCGCAGTTCCAGGCCAGCACCGGTTACTACACCTACGTCCCCAACAAGCACTACTCCGGCCCGGACAAGCCGTCCCTGTCCAAGGTGATCAACGAGCCGTTCACCACCGACACGGCCGAGCTTGACGACCTGCGCGCGGGCAGCAGCCTGGACGTGGGCAACCTGCCGTTCAACGACCTCAGGCAGGCCGGGGTGCTCAAGTCGGAGGGCTACTCGCTGGCCAGCATGCCCGTGGCCGGCGTGGCCGAGATCATGCCGAACTTCTACAACGCGAGCGTGGGGCCGATCCTGCAGCAGCTGTACATCCGGCAGGCGCTGGAGGAGCTGATCAACCGTCCGCAGATCGTCTCCAAGGTCTACGCCGGATACGCCGACCCCGGCAACGGGCCGATTCCGCTGACGGCCAGCGGCCCGTGGGCCTCGCCGCTGGAGAAGTCCGGCGGCCCCTACCCGTACTCGCCGTCGGCGGCCACCGCCCTGCTGCGGGCACACGGCTGGAAGGTGGTCTCCGGCGGCACGTCCACCTGCCAGCGGCCGGGCACCGGGACAACGGACTGTGGCGCCGGGATCACGGCCGGCGAGCCGCTGAGCTTCCAGCTCGCCTACTCGTCCGGGCTGACCGGCATGGCCGAGCAGAACGCCGCCATCCAGTCGTCCGAGGAGCAGGCCGGCGTCAAGATCGCTTTGAAGTCCGAGCCCTTCAACACGCTGGCCGGCAACACCGGTACCTGCACGGCCAGCTCACACCCGGCCTCGACGTGCGGCTGGCAGCTCGCCGACTTCGGCTACGACCCGTACAACGGGCTGTTCCCGGCCGGCAACGGGTTCTTCAACACCGGCGGCTACAACAACCTGGGCGGCTACTCCAGCTCCGAGATGAACCAGCTCATCAACAACACCGAGTACGGCTCGGGCACTCAGGCGTTCTTCACCTACGAGGACTACGCGGCGAAGCAGCTCCCGTGGCTGTGGATACCGAACTCGGACTACATCTTCGTGTACCGGAGCAACCTGGCCGGGTTCGCCCCGCTCAACCCGTTCTCCGGCTCGAACAACACCCAGGACTGGTACTACACGTCCTAACCGCGCCATGACCAGATATCTCGCCCAGCGGACCGGTCAGGCCGCCGTGGTCGTGATCGGACTCATGATTCTCACGTTCATCATGATCCATCTCGAACCGGGCAGCGCGGCCCGCGCCACGCTCGGGGTCCGGGCCACGCCCGGCCGGATCGCCATCTTCAACAGCACGTACGGCCTGAACCAGCCGCTGTACCGGCAGTTCGTCACGTACGTCGACCAGGTCGTGCACGGCAACCTCGGCACCTCGTACTCGCTGCAGATACCGGTGTCGACGCTGATCGCGGAGCGGCTGCCGCGGGACCTGCTGCTGCTCGGGCTGTCCACGGTGCTGGCCCTGCTGATCGCCGTGCCGCTCGGCATCTACCAGGCGGTGCGGCGCGGCGGGATCAGCGACCACGTGCTCACCGGGGCGTCGTTCACCCTGTACTCGACGCCGGACTTCCTGTTCGCGATCCTGCTGATCGCCCTGTTCTCGGTGCAACTGCACCTGCTGCCCCCGGAGGCACCGCAGGCGGACTCGGTGGGCGGGATACTGGCCGACCCCCGGGCCCTGGTCCTGCCGGTGGTGACCCTGGCCCTGGTCACCGTGGCCAGCTACAGCCGGTACATGCGGTCGTCGGCGATCGACGTGCTGGCCCAGGAGTACATCCGGGTGGCCCGGGCCAAGGGCATGCCGCGGCGGCTGATCCTGCTCCGGCACGTGCTGCGCAATTCGCTGCTGCCGGTAGTCACCATGGTCGGGCTGTCGTTCTCCTGGATCGTGGGCGGCGCCGTGATCGCCGAGGAGGTCTTCAACTACCCGGGGATGGGACTGCTCTTCTACCAGGCGGCCACCACGCACGACTTCCCGGTGCTGCTCGGCTCGACCCTGGTCGTCGGCGTGGCCACGGTGGTCGGCAACCTGGCCGCCGACGTTGCCTACGGAGTGCTCGACCCAAGGATCCGGTATGGCCGCGCTTGACGCCGGGCCCGGCGGCGCGGGCACCGCGGACGCGGCAGGCAGGGCGGGCGCGGCGGGCGCGGCGGAGCAGGCCGCGCTGGCCGGGGCCGGTCTGCCCAGCGCGGGCCAGGACCCGGCACAGCGCCGTTCCTGGCGGCCGGCTCTGGCCTCGTTCACGCGCAACCGGGTGGCCGTCACCGGGCTGGCAATGGTCGCTCTCGTCGCCCTGTTCTGTTTTCTGGGGCCGGTCTTCTACCGGACCAACCAGGTCACGGTCAACCTGAACCTGGCCACGCTCCCGCCCGGCGGCGGGCATCCGCTCGGCACCGACCCCTCGGGCTACGACGTGCTGGGGCGGCTGATGCTGGGCGGCCAGTCATCACTGGAACTCGGGCTGGCCGTGAGCCTGGCCACGACCATCGTCGGCACTCTCTACGGCGCCATCGCCGGCCTGGCCGGCGGCATCGTCGACGCCATCATGATGCGCGTGATCGACACCTTCCTGGCCATTCCGAGCCTGGTGTTCCTGCTGATCCTGGTGAACCTGTTCACGCCCAACCTGTGGATCATCATCCTACTGATCACGATGCTGTCCTGGCTGACCAGCGCCCGGCTGGTGCGGGGCGAGGTGCTGACCCTGCGGACCCGGGAGTACGTCCAGGCGGCCCGGATGATGGGCGCGGGCGGGTGGCGGATCATCGTGCGTCACCTGGTGCCGAACTCGATCGGCGTCATCCTGGTGAACGCCACGTTCACCATCGCGGACGCCATCCTGATCCTGTCCGCGCTCAGCTTTCTGGGCCTCGGCCTGCCCCCGCCGCACGCCGACTGGGGCACCATGCTCTCGAACGGGCTGAACTACCTGTTCGACGGCTACTGGTGGCTGGTCTACCCGCCCGCGCTCATCCTGATCATCACCGTCGTCGCGTTCAACATGATCGGTGATGCCATCCGCGACTCGCTGGACGTGCGCCTGCAGCGTCAGTGAAGCGGTCACCGGGCCGGGTCGTCCGGGCGCGCGGGCCAGTCAGCCCGCCCCGGGTGCGGCCTCCGCCTCCGGGACGGCCATCTTCTCCCGGTGCTCGCGCTGCAGCCTGCGCAGCACCGGGAGCGCCGCGAAGTACGACCCGGCCAGGGCGATCGCGCCGATGCCGACGTCGATCGAGATCCGGCCCTGCCTGGCCCAGTAGACATCCTTCAGGTCCAGCAGCAGGGCGAACTCATCGACGATCAGCGCCAGGCCGGTGCCGTAGCTGAGCGCGACCGCCGGGTGACGGCGATGCCGCTCCTCGCCGCGCACCGCGATCGCGCCGACCCCGGACAGCATGGCAATGCCCCACATGTAGTGGTGCAGGTGCTCGCCGCCCACGCTGATGTTGCGGAACGGCCCTTTTCCGGCCCGGATGCTGTACGTCAGCCCCCGCAGCCCGGCAAAGGTGCCGGTGAAGGCGAGCCAGCTGAACAGGGCGGACCGCTGCCCGGGTCCCAGTTCCTCGTGATACGCGCGGCTTATCTCGGCGGGCGAGGGAGCAATGTTCGGCACACCGCACCACTACCCTCCTCCCGCCACGAGCAACATGCCGCCAGACAGCAGGCTGAAAGCCGTCCCGCACAACAGTCCGCAGCACGTCAAGGTACCGATGAGCGGCCCAGGGGCCTGTCCGCGAATGAGCAGGGCCGGTCCGCGGCAGCCTGCCCGCCGCCTGGGCTTCCCTCGACCCTTGCCGCCTTTCCTCCGGCTTGGCCGGGCCAGGGGCGCGGGTTTCGGACAGCATCATCCCGCCCGCACCTGTGTCTGTAATGCCGGGACATGCACTTATCACTCGAAACGTAACCGCATAACGGGACAAACTGGGTTAGTTACCGGCGGGTACGGGTGAAAAGTTGCGCCAGCCGTGCGCGCCGCAGTGCCCGAAACCCGCCGAGTGCCCTCGGCCTGGGTCACACGACCGCCGGACAGGGCGCTCGGTCTCAGCGACGCGACTCTTTGCAGATCGGTCAGCCTCAAGCCCGCCGGACCGCTGACCGATCCGCTCGCTGCTATGCCCCCGCGTGCACGAGCGCGGCGGCGGCGCTGGCCGCGGGCGTGCCCGTTCAGGAAAGCACGACGATCCGCAGATCTAGACGGCCTGCCGGATAGGGGTTGATAGTGAAGTAACCCGGAAGTGCGGCGGGAGGACACGCGGATGTCAGGGAACGGGTTCGCGGCGGTGCCGGCCAAGGTGGACGTGGTGGTGGTCGGGGCCGGCTTCTCGGGGCTGTACCTGCTGCACCGGCTGCGCGGGCTCGGGTTTTCCGCCGTGGCCTTCGACGAGGCGGCCGACGTCGGGGGGACGTGGTACTGGAACCGCTATCCCGGTGCCCGCTGTGACATCCCCACGACCGACTACGCCTACAGCTTCGACCCCCAGCTCGAGCAGGACTGGACCTGGTCGGAGAAGTACGCCACCCAGCCGGAGATCCTGGCCTACCTCCGGCATGTCGCCGAGCGCTACGACCTGCGCCGCGACATCCGGTTCGGCGTCCGGATCACCGCTGCGGCCTGGGACGAGACCGCCCGGCGGTGGCGGCTGCGCACCAGCCACGGCGGCGAGGTGAGCTGCCGGTACTACGTGATGGCCTGCGGGTGCCTGTCCTTGCCGAAGACTCCCGACATCGAGGGCGCCGGACGCTACCGGGGCGAGGTCTACTTCACCGCCAAGTGGCCCCATGACCAGGTGGACTTCAGCGGCAAGCGGGTCGCGGTCGTGGGGACCGGTTCCTCCGGGATCCAGTGCATCCCGCTCATCGCCGAACAAGCCGCCGCGCTCACTGTGTTCCAGCGGACACCGAACTTCTCGACGCCGGCCCACAATGGCGCCCCGCCACCGGACCGCCTGGCCCGGCTGGCCGCGGATCGCGAGGGCTACCGTGAGGCCGCCCGCTGGTCCCGCGGTGGGGTGCCGGTCGAGGTCACCGACGTGAGCGGCCTGACCGCACCCGAAGAACTCCGCCGGCAGCGCTTCGAGGCCGCGTGGCAGGCCGGTGAGCTGTTCGCGATCCTCGGGGTGTTCAGCGACCAGGGCTTCAACCCGGTCTCCAACGAGTTCGTCGCCGAGATGATCCGCGAGAAGATACGCGCGACCGTCAGGGACACCGGCACCGCCGACGCGCTGTGCCCGAAGGACTACCCGTTCGGCACCAAGAGACCGTGCCTGGACACCAGCTACTTCGAGACCTTCAACCTGCCTCACGTCCGCCTCGTCGACCTGCGCCGGACCCCGATCGTCACGCTCACCGAGCAGGGCATCGACACGGCCGGGGAGTCGCTGCAGTTCGACGCCATCGTCTTCGCCACCGGCTTCGACGCCATGACCGGCCCGCTGGTATCGGTGGACGTCACCGGAACGGACGGCGTGACGCTGGCCGGCAAGTGGGAACGCGGGCCAGCCAGCTACCTGGGCCTGATGACGACCGGGTTCCCGAACTTCTTCATGATCACCGGGCCGCAGAGCCCGTCGGTGCTGTCGAACATGCTCGTGTCCATCGAGCAGCACGTCGACTGGATCGCCGACTGCCTGCAACGTCTGCGCACGGAAGGCTTCGAGCGGATCGAGCCGACTCCGCTGGCCGAGGCGGGCTGGGTGCAGCACAACCAGGACTGCGCCGATATCACCCTCTACCAGCGAGCGAACTCCTGGTACATGGGGGCCAACGTGCCCGGCAAGCCGCGGGTCTTCCTGCCCTACATCGGCGGTGTGGATGCCTACCGCAAGACCTGTGACGAGGTGGCCGGCCTGGGCCTGCTCGGGTTCCGGCTCGACGGGCCCGCCGGGTCACGATGCAACGACGGCGTGATCCGCCGGGTCCAGCCAGACGTAACGATCATGCTCGACCTGATGGCGTCGCTGCCATCCATCGAGACCATGAGTGCCGCCGACGGCCGGGCGTTCCTCGACGCGATCGACGCCGTGCGGCCCCCGGGCCCAGAGGTCGGCGAGATCACCGACGGTGTGCTGCCGGGCCCGGCCGGCGATCTCGCCTACCGTCTCTACCGGCCGCCATCGCCCGGCCCGCATCCGCTGATCACCTATTTCCACGGCGGCGGCTGGGTTCTGGGCAGCCAGGACTCGGACGACCCGTTCTGCCGGGACCTTTGCGTGCGCACCGGGGCGGTTGTCGTGTCGGTGAACTACCGGCACGCCCCGGAAGACCGCTTTCCGGCGGCGGTGGACGACGCGTTCGCCGCGGTCCAGTGGATCGCCGCCAACGCCGGCCGACTCGGGGGCACCCCGGGCCGGCTCAGCGTGGCCGGCTGGAGCGCCGGCGGCAACCTGGCCGCCGTCACGTGCCAGCTGGCCCGCGACGCGGGCGGCCCGGACATCGCCGGTCAACTGCTGCTCAACCCGGTCACCGACTGTGACCTGGGCCGGCCCTCCTACTCCCGCAACGGCGAGGGCTTCGTACTGACCACCGCCCTCATGCGGTGGTTCTGGGACTACTACGCGGACGAGGCGGACCGGGAGGCGGCGACAGCCTCCCCGCTGCGCGGCACGCTGGCCGGCCTGCCTCCGGCCGTGGTGGTGACGGCCGAGTTCGACCCGCTGTGCGACGAAGGCGAGGCCTACGCCGAGGCGCTCACCGCCGCTGGCGTCCCGGTGCGGCAGATCCGGGCCAGAGGTCACATTCACACCTCTCTGACCATGGTCGACGTGATCATATCCGGGGCACCGGTCCGGGCCGAGATGGCCGAAGCCCTCAGTCACTGGTGGCCCGCCCCGGTCCGCGGCTGACACGGAGAGTCACGAGAGTCAGCTTTACCTTGACTCGTCATGATTGACACCATAAAGTCCGGGATATCATCCATCGTGCCATTGGTCGGCGGGCATGCCCGGAGCGCTCGAGCATGTTCTCTTTTACCCGCGAATAGGGCTAGGTGGGCCTAGGCGGGGATGGCACTTAGTCTCATTCGAGGGGAGCAATGTCCAGACTTAAAGGCTTAATAGCCATTCTTGGCACATCAGCCTTCGCCGGACTCGGCTTTGTGGCGGCGGGCGGCCCCGCTGGTGCGTCGGCGGCGCCGGCCTACCAGGCGCTGCCGGGCAGCGTCGCCCAGTTTGCCGCCCACAGCCAGGCGACCGGGGCGGTGGCCGGCTCCCGGCAGCTGACGATCCAGGTGTGGATGAAGCCGAACCTCGCCGGGGCGGAGAGCTACGCAACGGGCGCGAGCACGCCCGGCACCTCGACCTACCGCCATTACCTGAGCCCGGACGCCTACACCGCCCGGTACGGGCCGACCAAAGCGGCGGTCGGCAAGGTCGAGACCTGGCTGAAGTCGCAGGGTTTCACCCGGATCGCGGCCAGTTCACAGCGCAATTACGTGCGCGCGACCGGGGACGTCTCGAAGATCGATGCGGCGTTCCGCACCCGCCTGAAGAATTACCGGTCCTCGGCCGGGGCCAATGCCGACGGCTACCAGCTGTACGCCAATGACCAGGCCGTTTCCGTTCCCGGGTCGCTGGCCGGCATCACGATGGGGGTCACCGGCCTGGACAACGCCGCGCCGGTCCTGCCGCTGCTGCGCCAGGACAGCAAGGTCGCGGCCACGGGCGAAAGCTCGGGGCTGGGCGCCACGGCACCGTGCTCGGAGTACTACGGCCAGAAGACCGTGAGCGGTTACCCGAAGCAGTTCGGGACGACCACGTTCCCGACCGAGAACTGCGGGTATGCCGCGCCTCAGCTCCGCGGGGCCTACGGGGCCAGCTTCTCTAGCGATGGCTCCGGGCAGACGATCGCCCTGGTCGAGCTGGGCCTGGTCCCCGACATGTTCGAGACCCTGCAGGATTACGCCAAGGCCAACTCGATGCCCGCCCCGTCTCCGCTGCGGTACGCCGAGCTGTCCCTGGGCGAGGGATCGACCTGCGGCAACTTCGACATCGAGGAGCAGCTCGACGTCGAGACGTCCTACGACATGGCACCCGGGGCGAACCAGCTCGTGGTCGGAGGCGACAGCTGCAACGACGGTGACTTCGGCGATCAGGGCCTGTTCGACGCCGACATCGCGGTCCTCGGCGGCACCGGGAAGCACCCGCTCGCGTCGGCCGCCTCGAACTCGTGGGAGGTCGCCGACGAGGACCAGCCTCCGCTGGCCACCGAGATCGAGCACGCCTACCTGGCACAGGCCGCGGCCGAGGGCGTCGGCATGTACTTCTCGGCCGGCGACGGCTCGGGAGTCGAAGAGCCGTCGGCTGACCCGTGGGCCATCAGCGTCGGCGGGACCACGCTCGGCATCAGCAAGACCAACCAGCGGCTGTTCGAGACCGGCTGGTCGACCGGGCTGTCGTTGCTGGTGAAGGTCAGCGGCAAGTACGAGTGGGAGTTCGTTGAGGAGCAGGGTGCCAGCGGTGGCGGCCCGGCCCCCCTGTGGTCGGAGCCGTCCTACCAGAAGGGTGTCGTTCCCCGGGCGCTGACCGTCACCGGCGGAGACAACGGCCCCGCCCGCAGCGCGCCGGACATCAGCGCTGACGCCGACCCGTATACCGGCTTCGCGGTCGGCATGCTGGTTCCGAACAAGGAGAACCAGCTGGTCTACACCGAGGAAACCTTCGGCGGGACCAGCGAGGCGTCGCCGCTGGTGGCCGGGATGGTGATCGCGGCCCAGCAGGGCCAGGTGGTGCCGTTCGGGTTCATCAACCCGGCCATCTACAAGCTGGTCGGCACCAGCGCGCTGTCTGACACCCTGCCGATCGGCGACTATCACACCACGCAGTACCTCGGCGTCTTCTGCCCGACCGAGACGTGTGGTGCGCCGATCCTGACCACCTTCGACGATCAGAGCCTGTCGATGCCGGGCTACACCGGTCAGGTGACGCTGCGCGGTTACGACAACATGAGCGGGGTGGGCACGCCCAACGAACCCGCCTTCATCAAGGCGCTCCGCACCTAGAGGCGCCGAGAGACTGGGGAGCCGGCCCGCACTGCTGGTGCGGGCCGGCTCCCGGCCCAGCTGGCCGCGAGCGTGCACCAGTCGCTTAACCGGGCACCCGAGGCGATTACAGAGCGTGGGATTCAAAGCCATTAGCGTTATTGACCTGTGCCGGGCGGCCGCTCCTTTGTGGGTCATAACCGATCTTGATACTGGAGCGGCGGCCCCCGCAGAAACATCAGCGGCTGAAAACCCTTGTGGCCCGAATTATCTCCGTGTAGCTTATCCGTCGGAATAGTAATCTTTCATTCACGGGAGGGTAACATGCGGGTTTCCCGCGCCTTGCTAGCGGGTGTATCAGCCGTCGCTCTGGGCGGTGGATTGGCCATTTCCATGGCCGTGGCATCACCATCAGTTCCGGCCGGCCATGCAGTCAGGGGGCAAGTACACCTCACGGCAAAGTTCCTGTCCGAGGCGCGGGCCGCTCTGGTCAAGGACCTGCGCCGCCCTGACACGGCGCAGTACGTGTCCGGACTGCCTCGCGCGGGGACCCGCGCCGACTCGAGTTCTGTCCTCTCCTACAACTGGGCTGGCTACGCGGACACCTCCACCACCGCCCAGAAGTTCACGAAGGTCAGCGGTTCGTGGAAGGTGCCCGCGGTCACCTGCACGGCTGAGGACCGGGTCACCTCGGAGTGGGTGGGCCTTGACGGCGCGACCACCGCCACCGTGGAGCAGGACGGCACGTCCAGCCAGTGCTTCCAGGGCGTGGCCCTCTACTACAGCTGGTACGAGTTGTACCCGGCCAACACCGTCGAGGTCGGCACGACGGTCGCGGCGGGCGACAGCATCAGCGCCTCGGTGACCCGCAACAGCGCCAGTTACACGCTCAAGCTGACCGACTCCACCCACACGGCCAACAGCTTCAGCCACACGGCCACCTGCGCCCTCACCACCTGCCTCGACGAGAGCGCGGAGTGGATCACCGAGCGCCCGGCCTACTCCAGCACGGGCATCGTCCCCGAGGCGCAGTTCAAGACCGACACGTTCACCGCCGCGTCGGTGACGGCCGGCGGCAAGACGACCACGATCTCCGGCTACTCCGGCACCGTCGACGACCTCACCTGCGTGGACTCCACGGACACGTACGACATCGTGGCCACGTCCGCCCTGACCGGCGGCAACGCCTTCACCAACACCTGGAAAGACAGCTACTAAAAGTAGCGCTTACTAAAAGCAGCGCTTCCCGAATGGGGCCCGTGACCTCCGGCAGGGGGTTACGGGCCCCATCCGCTGGCGCGGGGCCCAACGGCTGGCCGCGATCAATGCAGCGAAAAGTCGGCGCCCTCCCCGGCCCCGCCCAGGTCACCCGGGCCGCCCGGGTCGCCGTGAACCAGCACGGCCAGCGCCTGCTCAGCCCGGGCACGGGTGATCTTCCGCGCCTCGTCCTCGGGATCGGTGCAGGTCAGGTCGGGGAGGATGTCCTTCCAGGACACCAGCCCCCCGTCGATCTCGCGGCACTGACGCACGGCGTCCACGTAATCGGCAAAGGCGCGGTCCACGGCGATGCCGCGCAATGAGCCGTTCCCCCACAGCGAGAGCAGGTGCGGAGCGGTCCCGGCCGGCCAGTCCCAGGCCCGCTCCTCGATGAACTGCGCGGCCAGCCACTCGATCAGTAGCTTGCGCTGCTGCGCAGGCAGCCGCGGGATGGTGACGGTCCCAGACTCCGGGTCCAGGTCGTTCAGCTGCTGCTGGTGGAACAGGCGCAGGCGCAGGCGGTAGTCCTCCTCGAAGCGCCGCAGATCGCTGATCCGGCGGTCCAGGTCGGCCAGTTCCGTCGTGACGGTCATGTGCTATCCCCCGATCGCGGCCAGCCCCCCGGCTGGCTAGTCCCCGCTAGCAAACCACTTCCTCCCCCGCCCGGCACGCGATACGGCCACCGGAACGGCAGGTGGTTTAGCTGTGCCCGGACCGCGGCGGGCACGGCCGGTATGCGTCGTCATGGATCAGACCGGGGTCACCGAACGCACGTCACTCGGTTCCGGGTTGCCCCGCCAGGTCCGCACTCCAATCGCACCCCAAACGACCAGAATGGCGGCGGCCCAAAGGGGCAGTACCGCGTCGAAGATATCCGCTGGAATTCCAT
>Ga0335075_10016128_pt1 | contig 11177 bp, 10 predicted proteins | sample Lox_Sample_24_FD_206723 | JGI IMG/M metagenome (GOLD analysis project Ga0335075, IMG submission 206723) | Soil microbial communities from Loxahatchee National Wildlife Refuge, Florida, United States - Lox_Sample_2.4 | ecosystem: Environmental > Terrestrial > Soil > Wetlands | place: USA... | reverse complement strand
TACCACAGTAACCGCTGGATTTTCATCAATTTCCGATTCTGCATCGCGGGTGCGATTTTTCGCATCAGATAGATTGACAATAAGTCACTCAAGTGCCATCCTAGCCAAGGAATTCCAGTGCCGAAAAAAGGCGAGGATCAGCACTTTTCAGGAGCAGCAGAGCAATGGCAAAGATTATCGGTATCGATTTGGGCACGACCAACTCGGTCGTCGCTGTCATGGAGGGTGGCGAGCCGAAGGTGATCGCCAACGAAGAGGGCGGGCGCACCACCCCCTCGGTGGTCGCGTTCACGAAGAGCGGCGAGCGCCTGGTAGGTCAGGTGGCCAAGCGCCAGGCCATCACCAATCCCGCCAACACGGTCTATTCGATCAAGCGGTTCATGGGGCGCCGTTACAACGAAGTGAACGACGAAATGAAGATGGTCCCCTACAAGGTCGTCCAGCAGGGCGACCACGTCGCCGTTGAAGCGCAGGGCAAGCTATACACCCCGCCGGAGATTTCGGCGCTGATTCTTCAGAAGCTGAAGAAGGCGGCGGAAGATCACCTCGGCGGACCGGTCACGGAAGCCGTGATCACCGTCCCCGCGTACTTTAACGACGCGCAGCGCCAGGCCACCAAGGACGCCGGCAAAATTGCCGGTCTCGACGTCAAGCGCATCGTCAACGAGCCGACCGCGGCCGCGCTTGCCTACGGCCTCGACAAGAAGAAGGACGAGACCATCGCCGTCTACGACTTCGGCGGTGGAACCTTCGACATCTCGATCCTCGAAGTGGGCGAAGGCGTCATCGAGGTGAAGTCGACCAACGGCGACACCCACCTGGGCGGCGACAACATCGACCAGCGCATCGTGGACTGGCTCATCGAGGAGTTCAAAAAGGACGAAAGCCTCGATCTGCACTCCAAGGGCAATGAAATGGCTCTGCAGCGGCTGAAGGACGCCGCGGAGCGCGCCAAGATTGAGCTGTCGACGGCGCTCGAGACCGAGATCAACCTGCCCTTCATCACCGCGGATGCCACCGGACCGAAGCATCTGGTGAAGAAGCTGACCCGCTCGAAGCTGGAAGCCCTGGTGGAGGACATCATCCAGCGCTCGGTGGAGCCCTGCAAAAAGGCTCTTTCGGACGCGGGAGTGGACGCCAGCAAGATTGACGAGGTCGTTCTCGTCGGCGGCCAGACGCGCATGCCGCGGATCCAGCAACTGGTGAAGGATCTCTTCGGCAAAGAAGGCCACAAGGGCGTGAATCCTGACGAAGTCGTCGCCGTGGGCGCTGCTGTGCAGGCGGGCGTTCTGGCCGGCGAAGTGAAGGATCTGCTGCTGCTCGACGTGACGCCGCTGACCCTGGCGATCGAAACGCTGGGCGGGGTGGCGACGCCGATGATCCCGCGCAACACGACCATCCCGACCAAGAAGACGGAGACGTTTTCGACGGCGGCCGACAGCCAGACCGAGGTCGAGGTGCACGTGCTGCAGGGCGAGCGGCCGATGGCTGCGCAGAACCGCACGCTGGGCAAATTCAAACTCAGTGGCATTCCGCCGGCGCCGCGCGGCATTCCGCAGATCGAGGTTACGTTCGATATCGACGCCAACGGCATCCTGAACGTGACGGCGAAGGACAACGCCACGGGCAAGGACCAGAAGATCACCATCACGTCGTCTTCGGGCCTGAGCAAGGAAGAAGTCGATCGCATGGCGAAGGAAGCCGAGGCGCATTCGGCCGAGGACAAGCAGAAGCGTGAGGAGATCGAGGCGCGCAACCAGCTCGACGGGCTCGTCTACAACATCGAGAAGATGCTGAAGGAGAACGGCGACAAGGTTTCGGGCAGCGAGAAAGCCGACGTGGAAGCGGCTCTGGCCGACGCGAAGAAGGTCCTGGAAGGTACGCCAGCTCCCGCCGAGATGAACGAGGCGCGCGAGAAGCTGACCCAGGCGTCGCACAAGCTGGCCGAAGCGATGTACAAGGCCAACGCGGGCACGCCGGGCGCGGGCGTTCCTCCGACCGACGGTGCAACCGCCGCCGGCGGCACGACCGAACAGAAGAAGGACGAAGGCGTGATCGACGCTGAGTACGTGGACGTGGAAGACAAAAAATAGCGTTCAGCGCTTGGCGTGTAGAGTGCATGGAGGCGTTCCGCAGGGAACGCCTCCCGCTTTAAGGACGTAAAGAGCAGCAGAGGTGGTGGGGAAAATGACGAACACGGTTTGGAAATGCGAGCAGTACCGGGCGGGGCGGAGAACGAACAGCATCGTCTTCGACTCCGAGGAGCAGGCGAGCCAGTTCGTCGCTCAGATGAGCAAGGTGGAACCCGACGTATTCTGGCGGGTGGAGCCGGTGGACGCGAAGATGGTTTGGAACTGAACAGCGGCGAGGATTCCGGATGGCGAAGACGGTTTGGCGCTGCGAGCAGGTGCGGGGCAATGAAGTCACCAGCCGGGTGGTCTTCGACTCCGAAGAGAAAGCCACGAGCTTCATCACGCGGATGCGGATTGCGGAGCCGGACGTGAACGTCACGTGGCGGGTGGAGAGAGTGGAAGCTGAGGAAGAGCGGGGTTGAATTCGTGTGACCGCAGCCGCTTGAATTGATACGGTAGTAAGCGAACCATGCCACCGACCCAACACAAGGACTATTACGCGACGCTTGGCGTGAAGAAGGGCGCCACTACGGAGGAGATCCGCAAGGCGTTCCGCAAGCTCGCGCGCAAATATCATCCCGACGTCAATCCCGGCGACAAAAAGTCCGAGGAGAAGTTCAAGGAAATCTCCGAAGCCAACGACATCCTCTCCGACGAGAAGAAGCGCAAGGTCTATGACCAGTTCGGCTTCTACTCCGACCAGATCGATCCAGCGGCGGCGGAGGCCGCGGCGCGCGCGGGTGCTGGGCGGGGCGGCGTCCACAGCCAGGGGATGCCGTTCGATTTCGGCGGCTTCGACTTTTCGGAAGAAGCGCAGCCCGCCAGCGGCGGCTCCGGATGGGGCGGTTTCCGCGACATCTTCTCCGGAATGTTCAGCCGCGAGCGCCAGGCGCAGGGTCCGCATCCCGGCACCGACCTCGAATACCAGGTGAACGTCGACTTCTGGACCGCGATTCGCGGCGGCACTGCCAGGCTCGAGATCCAGCGGCAGGAAGTATGCCCCACCTGCCACGGCCGCGCGTCGACCGGCGGCGCCCAGCAGTGCCCCGAATGCCACGGCACAGGCCAGGTGACGCAGATGGGCGGCAACATGAAGTTCAATATCCAGTGCCCGCGCTGCGGCGGCAGCGGCAAGGTGCAGCACGCCTGCACCACCTGCCACGGCGAAGGCACGGTTTACAAATCCGAGCCGCTCGAGTTCCGCATCAAGGCGGGCACGCGCGACGGGCAGCGCATCCGGCTCGCCGGCAAAGGCAATGCGGGCGTGAACGGCGGCGCGGCCGGCGATCTCTACCTGGTCATCCGCACGGGGCCGCATCCGGTCTTCACGCGCTCCGGAGACGACATTCTGCTGTCGCTGCCGATCACCGTTTCGGAAGCGGCGCTGGGCGGGCGCATCGAAGTGCCCACCATCGACGGCCGCGCGCAGCTGCGGATTCCTCCGGGCACGCAGAGCGGGCAGAAACTGCGCATGCGCGAGCGCGGCGTGCCCTCGGCCACGCGCGAAGGCCTGCGCGGCGATCAGATTGTGACCGTCGAAGTGGCCGTGCCCCATGTACGCGACGAACGCAGCCGGGAAATTCTCAGGGAGTTCGCCAAGCTCAATCCCGACGATCCACGCGAAGCGGTCTGGGCGAAGCTGTAATAAAAGCAGTGAGCGAAAAGCTATCAGCAGTTGGCAATGATTGCGGCGAGGTCAGTTTGCTGACGTTGGAAACATCGCAACTGCTCCTGCGTGAGATGACTCCCGCCGATGTGCTCGCTCTCCACGCCGTGCTCGGCGACCCGGAAAACATGCGCTGGTATCCGCATCCATTCAGCCTGGCGGAAGTCGACGCGTGGATTGCGCGCCAGATCGAGCGATATCCCACGGGCACGGGCCTGCTGGGCGTTGTGCTAAAGGAATCCGGAGCACTGATCGGCGACTGCGGGCCGGTATGGCAGGCGGCCGATGAGGGCCAGCCTCCGGAACTTGAGATTGGGTATCACGTGCATCGCGACCATCAAAAGCGCGGCCTCGCCACCGAAGCCGCGCGCGCCGTGCGCGACTATGCATTCGCCACGCTCGGCGTCGACCACGTGATCTCGCTCATCCGCCCGGAAAACCTGCCTTCGCGCCGCGTGGCCGAGAAGAACGGCCTCACCATCGATCGCACGGTTGTGTGGCGCGGCTATGAACACTGCGTGTATCGGCTCGATCGACCATGAATCCCATGCTGCCCCGCTCCTTTTATCTCGATCCGCCGGAGATCGTCGCGCGCAACCTGCTCGGCAAAGTTCTCGTACGCCGGTACGAAGGCCGGCGCCTCGCCGGGCGCATTGTCGAGGTTGAAGCCTACTTTGGTCTCGATGATCCGGCTTCGCACACGTTTATCGGCAAGACCAAACGCAACGCAGTGCTCTTCGGGCCGCCTGGTTTCGCGTACGTGTATTTCATCTACGGCATGCATTACTGCCTCAACTTCTCCTGCGAGCCCGAGGGCCAGCCGGGGGGCGTGCTGCTGCGCGCGCTGGAGCCACTCGATGGCCTCGCAACCATGGCACACCTCCGCGGCCTCGACGGCCATCCCCATACTCGTCTGCTCACGTCGGGGCCGGGCCGTTTGTGCCAGGCGCTTGCGATCGATCGCGCCGGACACAACGGCCTCGATGTAACCAGCCGGCGCTCCGGGTTGTTTGTTGAAGATGACGGCTTCCCCGCGCCGCAGATCGAGGCCGGCCCCCGTGTCGGCATTCGCAAAGCCGCCGACCTTCCGCTCCGTTTTTCCATCGCCGGCAACCGCTTCGTCTCGCGCTAACGCGGCCCGTTTCGGCCATTGTGTAAGATGGCCGGAAGGGCCTCCTACGGCCCATTTTCTCCAGGAATTCAGCCACTATGCACAGTCGGTTGTTGGCCGCAGGAATTCTGATTTCGTCTCTGGCCTTCGCCTCTCCCAGCGTTTTCTCTCAGGACGAGACCCCGCTCACGGAGGCGCCCCCGCAAACCGCACAACAACATCAGCGGCGTCCGCTGCCGAAGCCAACGAATCTGAAGGTGCTGCCGAAGAACATCGCGCCCGAAGATCTGGTGAAGCTCATGCGCGGCTACTCGGCCGCTCTCGGCGTCGAGTGCAGCTTTTGCCACGAGCGCGGACAGAGCACCCACCGGCTCGACTTCGCCTCGGACGCGAAAGAAGACAAGGGCATCGCGCGCACCATGATCCAGATGACCCAGACCATCAACCACCAGTTCATGACGCAGGTGAACGATCCTGACGCCATGCCCGCCGACAAGACCGTGACCTGCGGAACCTGCCATCGCGGGCACAAGATGCCGGAGCACTTTGTGCCGCCGCCGGAAGAGCATCACGGACCGCCTCCGGCGGGTGGAGCGCCGCCGCAGTAGTTATTGCGGCGGAATCAGCACATTGTCAATGAGGCGCGCGGGGCCGATCCCGGCAGCGACGGCGATCAGCGCGCCATTCTCCACATCGGGCAGATCTTCGAGCGTGTCAGGATCGACGATGCGCAGGTAGTCGAGTTTCGCGTCTGGATCTTCGGCAAGCACCCCGAGGCCGATGTCGATCAGCTCAGACGAACTCGTAACTCCGATCGAAATCTTCTCCTCCATGTGGCGCAGCGCGCGATGCAGGACGAGCGCTCGCTCGCGGTCTTCCGCCGACAGATAGCGGTTGCGCGAGCTCATGGCGAGGCCGTCGGGCTCGCGCACGATGGGGCAAACCACCAGCTCGAGATTGAAGTTGAAATCTCGCACCATGCGGCGCAGCACCGCAACCTGGGCGGCGTCCTTCTGGCCGAAGAAGGCCTTGTCGGCCGCGACAATGTTGAACAGCTTGGCGACGACGGTAGCCACGCCGCGAAAATGCCCGGGGCGGGAGGCCCCGTCGAGGCGATCGCCGATGGGCTCGACCGCAACGAAGGTCGTCGCCCCCGCCGGATACATCTCTTCCGTGTCCGGAGCGAAGAGCAGGTCGACCTTCTCGGCGGTTAGCTTGTCGCAGTCTGCTTCGAAAGTGCGCGGGTACTTCGAAAAATCTTCGTTCGGACCAAACTGAGTCGGATTGACGAAAATCGTCGCGACGACCGCGTCGCAGGCAGCGCCGGCGGCGCGCACGAGCGACAGATGGCCTTCGTGCAGTGCGCCCATGGTGGGGACCAGGCCGATGGTTTTACCCTGCGCGCGCAGTGCCGCGACGGCGGCGCGAATTTCGGCGATGGTGCGGACGACCTGCATCAGGCGCGCCGGCGCAGAGCCGCATCGGACAAAGCGGATGCGGTCTCCTTCGGCAGATGGTAGCTTTCCTCGTCGCCGGGGAAAGCGCGCTCCTCGACGTCGCGGCGGTAGCCGTCGATGGCTTCGCGGAAGAGCGCAGCCGCGTCGCCGTATTGGCGAACGAATTTGGCCGCGGGCGAGAAGCTCAGGTTCACCAGATCGTGGAAGACGAGGATCTGGCCGTCGCAGTCGGGGCCTGCGCCGATGCCGATGGTGGGAATGCCGATTTCCGCGGTGATGCGCGCGGCCACTTCGCGCGGCATGCCTTCGAGCACCAGCAAGCCGGCGCCGGCAGCTTCCAGCGTGTGCGCGTCGTGCAGCAACTCGGAGATGGCGGCGGCGGTTTTACCCTGGACTTTGTAGCCGCCCATCTTGTGCACCGACTGCGGCGTGAGGCCGAGGTGACCGATCACAGGAATTTCCGCAGCGGAAAGGTTCTCAACCAGCTCAGCACGGCTCGCGCCGCCTTCAATCTTCACGGCCTGGGCACCGGCTTCCTTCACGAAGCGGATGGCGTTAGCCACGCCCGTCGCCACGCTGGTGTGGTACGAGCCGAAGGGCATGTCGGCGGCGACAATAGCGCGGCGCACAGCCCTGCGCACGGCGCGCGTGTGGTGCAGCATCTCGTCGACTGTGACGGGGAGCGTGGTGTCGTAGCCGAGCACCACCTGAGCCAGCGAGTCGCCCACGAGGATCAGATCGATGCCGGCCTCGTCGACGAGGCGCGCGGTCGCGTAGTCGTAGGCGGTGAGGGCGGCGATCGGCCGTCCGGCGTGTTTCTTTTGCTGCAGTGTCTGAAAGGTGACCGGAACCGTGGCGGTTGCCGATACGTCAAGGGGGCGGAAGTGCGGAACGCTCATGTTGTCTCCAGTGCGGCTCCTCACGTGCAGGGCAGGATGCCACCCGAACCCAACTCCTGACGATACGCCAGCGGCCTGGACTCCGTCCAGGGGTAACGGACCGTCGCGGGCCAAGGTGCTTCGCGCCCTGTAACGGGTGGCACTGGACTCTGCGCTCTTGCCGGAATCCTGAGATTCTCGGCGCCCTCAGGAGCTCATGAATCCGAGATACGGATTCGAGCCGAAATTGGCGAAGTTGGGAAAGACCTGGCGGATCTGGCCGTCGCTGAGGCCGAACCAGCGAGCCAGCGTTCCCGCGTACTGCTCCACGGCCGTGGTGGGAATCAGGCGTCCCGCACCCACGTCGTTGGCCTGGTCCGAGCCGATCACCGGATACTGTCCGTACATATCGTGACCCTGCACTGCGCCGCCCACGACGAAGTGATGGCTGCCCCAGCCGTGGTCGGTGCCGTTGCTGTTGGAGGTGAGGGTGCGGCCAAAGTCGGAAATCGTGAACGATGTGACCTGGGAACCGAGACCCAGCGCGGTCATCTGCGCGTCGAAGTACTCGAAGGCCTCGGCCAGCTGCGTCAGCAACTGCGAATGCGTCGCAGCCTGATTGTTATGCGTGTCGAAACCGCCCAGCTGCACATAGAAGATCTGCCGCGTCACACCCAGGCTCCCGCGCCCGGCGATGATGCGGGCGACGGTCTGCATGGAGTCCGCCAGTGGATTATCCATCAGCTTTTTCGAGACCGGATCGAGATACTGCGGCGGATTGGGGATGCCCCCCGCGCCCGCCGGAGGCATGGCGCTGGCCAGGATTTGCTGGGCCTGGATTGAGCGCTGGATGACCACCTCGTACTCTTTCGCGAACAGATTCGACTCATCGGCGCTGAGAATGGAACTAAGCGCGCCGTAGCCGGCAGGCTGCCCGAACATTCCCTGCGTCAGCCCGTAGATCGGAATCGGCCCCGCCGACGTGACGTTGAGCTGGAACGAAGTTTCGCCGGCGAGGAACAGCGCGTTCCCCGCGGTGGAGATGCAGGTGAACATGGAGTTCGAGTTGACGTTCATGCTCTCCAGAATGTCGGCCAGCGCGCCACCCCATCCCGTGTGCTCGCCGCTGCCGAGGTTGGAGGCGATGGCCTGCCACGCGGCGGTCTGATCGAAGTGCGAGAAGAGCGAGTCGGGCAGGCGAACGGAATTGGCGTTGATTTGCGCCTTGGTCGTTGGGACCACCAGCGTTCCTGTATTCACCACCACCGCGGCGCGGCCCGCATTGAACAGATTCTGTAGTCCCGGCAGATACGGATTCAGAGCGAACGTTCGGCCGCTTTGCGGCGTGTTGGGCACGATGGGCAGCAATTCGCTCAGCGGATAGGCGAGACCGGGCGCTCCGGAGCGCGCCTGGGTGAACGCTGCAAACGAGTCTGCATCGGTGGCAATGACCGTCCCGTGCCCGTCGTTGCCGCCCTGCAGATAGACGCACACCAAAGCGCGGTAATCGGACCCGGTCGTGTCCTGGGCGAGCGCCGCCAGCCCGTTGAGTTCCAGCAGAAACGGGCTCACCGCAAAGCCTGCCATCGAGGCCATGGATGCTGTTCTCAGAAACTGACGCCGCGATTGCTCGTATCGGTTCATCGTTGCCTCTCTAGAATTGCGCGCTGAAATCCGGCGAAGCCATCACCAGATAGATCGCCGTTTGTACCCGGCTGCGAAGCGCAGCCTGTATCGCGCTCTGATCACCCGTCGGAATCGGGATCCCGCTGATCGCCGCCGAGATTTGCGATTGCAGCGTGCCGCTCATCTCTCCCGCCATCAGCAGCAGGTTCAGCCGATCCACCAGCTTGTCCGGAGTCGAAGCCAGCGCTATCTCCGTGCCGTACGACGCGAAGAGGTCCGGGCCGTTGCTCGCATCTCCGCCGATCGCATCCTGCAGATAATTGATGTAGCCCACAACTGTGGACACATTGGTCATCTGCATCTCTGGTGCAGTCAGGTTGGCTGCCGCGATGCTGGTTCCGGGTGGAACGTATCCCGGACTGAACCACCAGAAGACCGTTGGGGAGCGCAGCGACATCTCGCCCAGCCCGAAAATCGGATCTTCCGTGCTTTCCAGGTTGAACGAGCCCGTGCGCGACTGGGCCGTAAACGCGCGCGCCCACTCCGTGTACCGCACCAGTGCCTCCCGCACCTTGCCGTATTCGGGATTGCCCGAGTAGTTGGCCGTATCCCGCGCTTCCGGATCGAGCAGGATGGCGCTGATCACCGCCTGCATATTCCCGCGCACCCCTGTCCCATCGTCTTTGAAAACCGCCGCCACGCGGCTCACGTAGGCAGGGCTGGGATTGCTCGTAACCAGGTGCTGAATCAGCTGTTTCGAAACGAACGGCGGCACATTGGGGTGATTGAAGAGCGTGTCCAGTGCCGTCTTCAAATCGGCATCGGCGCCGGAGTTGCCCGCCGGGATTGTCACTCCCAGGAATTGCTTTTCCTCGGTCGAGTGGTGAGACGGATAGCTCCGCATCGGCTCCAGGTCTTCGCCGTATCCTGGGGCCACATAAGCGCAGCAGTTCGACCAGCCGCTATCGCTGCTGTTTCCTGGAATGTTCCAGCTGAAGCCGGTAAAGACTTTGGCCAGTCCCATTACGTCGTTGTTGGAGTACGTGGCGATTGGCTGCCCGCTCCCGTTCAGCTTCTGGGTGCCATCGTCGTTCAGCTCCCACAGGCCGATCGTGAAAAGCTGCATCACTTCGCGCGCGTAGTTCTCGTCCGGATCGGTGGTGGCATTCCCCTTGTCGTTGCCGAGCATGGAGAGGAAGATGCCCATCTCCGGATTCAGTGTGACGTCGTTGAGGATCGTGCGGAAGTTGGTGAAAACATCCGCACCCAGCAGATCGTAGTAGTTCGCTTCCCCGCGCGGGTAATTCTGCACGCCCGAAGAATTGTTGCTGGAAATCACCAGCATCTCGTTGAGCGCGTAGCGCACTCGCTGCCGCAGTTCGTCGTTGCCCGTGATCGCCTGCTGCCAGAAAGAGTTCTGCACGAACTGCTCGTCGTTCGAGTTCTGCAAAAACAGCGCGGCGTTGCATTTTACGTCGCCGCTGGCGCACGGCGGGTTATTCAGCATCAACTCCTGCTGCACCAGGGGAACCTGCTTCGTGACCGGCATAGCAAATTGCTCGTTCAGCCACGCCTGATACCCGATCATCGAAAGGTGATGAATATCGGCGTCGGTGGCGCCGAACGTCGCCTGCTCGAGAAACCTCGCAGCATCGTCGGGATCCACGATCGGGGTCGGAGGAGTGCCGTTGACCAGCGCAATCAGATCTGCTGAAGCCGCCGGCCCGGGAGCTGGGTTCAGCACCTGTAAATCGAGATTGCCCGGTTCTGTCGGATTGATCGTGGCCGTCAGTTGCGTTGAGCTGTTCCATGTCGCGGGGTTCGGCGCCCCGTTCACCAGCACCTGCGCGCCGGTGATGAACTTCTGCCCATGCAGCACTACCGTCGCCGTTCCCGGATTGAACGACATCGGAGCAGCCGACGTCAGGATCGGAATCGGATTCATCACCGAGATGTCCTGACTGATCGACACCTTCGGATTGTCGACGCTTGTAATCTTCATCCCCACCACATTGTTAGGGGCAGGCACCACCGCCGGCGCTGTGTAGGTAATCGTTCCATCCGTGCTCGCCACCGCCGTGCCCACTTGGGCGTTTCCGCCCGGGATCCCGTTGATTTCCAGCGTCACCCCGGTGTTTTCGGTCCCGTTCACCGTCAGAGAAAAGGTGATCTGGTTGCTAACCCGGACGTCGGAACCGTTGTTGGGATAGAGCTGCAGTACCACCTGCCCAGGTCCGACCTTCAGAGAGAGAGGATTGGCGCTGGCCGACCCGGGATTCGGATTGGTCACATTCAGCGGATAGGTCC
>Ga0335075_10016126_pt1 | contig 11178 bp, 10 predicted proteins | sample Lox_Sample_24_FD_206723 | JGI IMG/M metagenome (GOLD analysis project Ga0335075, IMG submission 206723) | Soil microbial communities from Loxahatchee National Wildlife Refuge, Florida, United States - Lox_Sample_2.4 | ecosystem: Environmental > Terrestrial > Soil > Wetlands | place: USA... | reverse complement strand
AGTCGAGCATCTCATTGATTGGGCCCTCGGTCGGCGAATAGAGCTTCGACCAGACGAGCGCGACCGCGATCATCGGCGTCATATAGGTCGAGAACAGGATGGTCCGGAGCGTCACGCCGCCCCTGACCCGCCGCTGATAGACGAGAAGCCCGAGCGCGACCGACAGCGGCAGGATCACGGCGACCGAGCCCAGCGTGTAGAGGCCCGTGTTGACCAGGGCGCCCATAAAATCGCGACCGACCGAGGTTGGGCCGAAGATCGCCCTGAAATTGTCGAGTCCGACGGAACGCGCCTCGCCGAAGCCGGTCTCGGTCGACCATTCCTGAAAGGATAGCCAGACCGTCAGCGCCATCGGCGCCGCGACGAACACGCCGAGCAGCGAGAGCGCGGGCGACAGCATGACGATGAGCGGCCGCCTCGCGACGAGCGCGCCCATCTTCGTTTCGCTAGCCGCCCGCCTTTCGCCGCCCGCCCTATTTCGCGGCCCTGGCGAGGATCGCGGTCGCGTCGGCTTGCGCCGCGGCGGCGGCGTCAGCCGCGCTTGCCTTGCCGAACTGCACCGCTTCAACGTGCTGCTGGAGCGATTCCGAAAACTCCTGCCCACCGAGCACCACCGGGAAGGGAACCGCATTCGGCGCCGCGGCGATATAGGCCTTGAGGAAGGGGTCGCTCAGCTTCTCGGCGAAAGCCGCCGCATCGGAGGTTCGCGAGGGCAGGATTCCCATCGACACCAGGATCGCGCCCATGGCGGAGCCGCCGTTGGGTCCCGATTTCGGGCCGTTCAGCCAGGACAGGAAGTCCCACGCCGCCTTCTGCTCGGCCGGGCTCGCTTTCGCGTTCACCACCGTCATCCACGAGTACGAGATCGAATGCGACCTCACGCCGTGCGGCCCGACGGGAATCGCCGCCGCGCCGATATCGGCGAACTTGTCGCCCATGCCGGATTTGAGCGCGCTCTCCCACCAGTTCGCCATGATGATCATTGCGGTCTTGCCGGACACGAAATTGTCGAGGAACGGCCCGGTCGTGTTGGCGTCTGACGTCCCCATCGCAGGATCGGTCGAGCCGTCTTTCACCAGCTTCTCGTAGAGGGCGAAGGTCTCCTTCGCCGCTTCGCTGTCGAGCTGAGGCTTGCCGTCGGCGATCAATTGCCCGCCGTTGGAGACGAGCAGCGAGGCGAAGGGATGGATGACGCCCGCCGTCCACGAATTGATCATGCCGAAGCCCTGCTGACCCTTGGACTTGTCGGTGAGCTTCCTGGCGTCGGCGGCGAGTTCGTCCCAATTGGCGGGCGGCGCCGTGATCCCGGCCGCCTGGAAAAGCTTCTTGTTGTAGTTGAGGGCGTAGACGTCGATTTCATTCGGGAAGCCGTAGAGCGCGCCGCCGGTCGAGGAGGCGCCGACGACGCCGGCCGGCCAATCCGCCTTGACCTCCGTCCCCATCGCATCGGGGATTGGGGCGATGAGCTTGTCTCTCGCGAGGTCCGGAAGCCAGGCGTTGTAGATACTGGCCATCGTCGGCCCGCCGGATCCGCCGCCGGAAGCGCGCAGCGTCGTCAGGAGGTCGCCGAACGGAACGGCGCGAATGGAGACGGCCACATCGGCGTGCTCCTTCGTGTAGGCGCCAGCCGCCTTCTCGAGCATGGCGACGGTCTCCGGCGACCAGTGGGTGAGAAAGGTCAGGTTGACCTTGTCCGCGTGGGCCGCGAAAGGCGAGAAGACAATCGCGGCCAGAGCCGCCAACGCGATCTTGGGGCTAGCGTTCATGGGCGTTCAACCTCCGGAAAGCGCTCCTTCGCGGCGCGGCTCAGGGCCGCGCGCAAGCAAGAGGTTATAACAATATAATGATCTGGCAAGGGCCCGGGGCGCATTGCCGCGCCGCTGCTACTTGTCGCGCGGGGCTGGCGATCGGGGATGACCGGCGACGATCGGATGGTCGCACGCGGCGACGTGAGAAGCGTCCGCGCCGCCGGGCGAGCCCCAGCCGGTCACAGCCGGGCCAAAGAATTCCGTATTGATTCGGGGAAAGGCGGCTTCCTCATCCGGCAGGTCGGCCTCGGCGTAGATCGCGTCGACCGGGCAGACCGACAAGCAGAGACCGCAATCGATGCATTCCTGCGGCTGGATGTACATCATTCGGCCGCCCTCGTAGATGCACTCCACCGGGCAGGCCGCCTGGCAAGCGCCATCCTTCACATCGATGCAGGCGGAGGCGATGACGTAAGTCACGACCGAACCTGGCTCAGCGCCCCCGCCACTGCGGCGGGCGCTTTTCCTTGAAGGCGAGGACCCCTTCGTCCTGATCGGAGGATTTCAGCGCCTCGATGAGCGAAGGCAGCCGCAGCATCTGCGCCTCCTTGGCTGAGATTTGTTCCCCAGCGCGCACCATCTGTTTGATCGCGCGCAACGAGAGCGGCGCGCAGGCGAGCATGTCCTCGGTCCAGCGCTTAACCGCGCCGTCGAGCTCCTCCGGCGCGACGACTTCGTTGACGAGGCCAATCCGCAGAGCCTCCGCCGCATTGACCCGCCGTCCCGTGAGCAGCATGCCCATCGCCCAGACGTAAGGAATGCGGCGCGCAAGCAAGGCGATCCCCCCGTCCAGCGCGAGGCGGCCGACGCGCGGCTCGGGCAGGCCGAAGGTCGCGTTGCTCGACGCCACGACGATGTCGCAGCCGAGCATCATCTCCATGCCGCCACCGAGCGCGTGCCCGTTCACTCTCGCGATCACTGGAACGTCAAGCGTGTCGCGAAGAGCGAGGCCGCCGAAGCCGCCCGGGCGCGGCGCGGCCCAATATTCGAGGCCCGTGAGGCCCGAGCCGCTCTTCATATCGGCGCCGGTGCAGAAGGCCCTGTCGCCGGCGCCGGTCAGGATGACGAGTCGAATGTCGCTCGTCTTTTCGATCGTCTCCCACGTACGAATGAGCTCGGCCTCGGTCGCCTGATCGACCGCGTTCATCCGGTCGGGCCGGTCGATCGTGACGCGCGCGATTCTGTCCTCCACTGAAAAGCGCACGCTCACGCGAGGATTCCCTGGCCACGAAGCGCGGCGATCCGGTCGGCGGAATAGCCGATCTCGCTGAGGACGGCCTCGCCGTCTGCGCCCAGCGCGGGAGGCGGCCGCCTCAATTTGAACGCCGACGGATCCATGGAGAGCGGCGTGCCGACCACGCGCGCCGACTTGTCGGGGCCGTTCAAGTTGACCACCGTGCCATTGGCGAGCGTCTGCTCATGGCTCAGCGCCTCGGCGAGCGACAGCACCGGGGCGCAGAGCAGGTCTTGCGCCTCGAGGCGCTCGAGCCAATGGGCGGTCGTGTTCGAGGCGAAACGGGCGCGGAACATCGCATGAAGCTCCGACTTGTTCGCCATCTGGTCCTTGAAGGTCGCGAACCTGGGATCGGCGGAAAGGTCGGGCAAGTCGAGTGCCGCGCAGATGTCCCGAAGCGGGTTCGACTTGAACGCGCCGACCAGCACGATCGCGCCGTCGGTGGTTGGAAAGCCGCCGGTCAGCGGGTAGGCGCCCCAGCTGAAATGCTGGCCCCGCTGCAACCACATCGCCGCCTCCTGCATCTGCATGGCCAGCATCGACTCGAACAGCGACACCGACACTTGCTGGCCGCGCCCGGTCTTCTCGCGATGAAGCAGGGCGAGCAGGATCGCTTGCACGAGATGCATGCCGGCGGTGTAGTCGCAGAGCGCCGTGGCGTAGATGGTGAGCGGCTCGTCGTCGTTGCACTTGCGACGCATTACGCCGGAAAGCGCCTGCGCCAGTATGTCCTGGCCTCCCTTGTAGGCGAGCGGCCCGGCTTGACCGAAGCCGGAGCCGAAGGCGCAAATGATGCGCGGGTTGATCTTCGCCAGCGCCTCGTATCCGAACCCCATCCGCTCCATCACGCCGGCGCGAAAATTATTGGCGGCCACGTCGGCCTCGCGCACGAGATCGTAGATGACGGCTTTGCCTTCAGGCTTGCGCAGGTCGAGCGCGATCGAGCGCTTGTTGCGATTGAGGCTGCGGAACACAGGATTGTCGGGGCCGTCGGGATCGTCGGCGATCGACGTGCGCGACAAATCGCCGGCGCCCGGACGCTCGATCTTGATGACGTCGGCCCCATAGTCGGCGAGCATCTGGGTGGCGCAGGGTCCGAGCATCACCTGGCTGAAATCAATCACCCGCACGCCCGAGAGCGGTTGCGCCGCATTCGCTTCCATGAAGTGAGCCTCTATTCCGCGGCGATGTTCAAAAGCGCGTTGGCGGAGGGCCGATCGCCGGGATCGGCGCCCTCAGCCCTCAGCTTCGCCTGCAGCTTGACGATATCGACCGTCTCGACCGGCGCGTTCGCCTCGATCGCGAGCGCCGCGGCGACGCCCGCGGCCTCCCCCATCGCCATGCAGGGCGGGATTTCGCGCGAGTTGCGCTGCGCCGACGAGGTCGCCGAATAGTGACGCCCGGCCACCAGCAACTGACCTACGCCGCGTGGCAGCATGGCGCGATAGGGGTAATAGTAATCGCGTCCGCGCGCGACACTGTCGGGGAAATGGCGGCGCAACGCGATGTCGTCCTTCGTCACGACATAGACGCCGTCAAGGAGGCGCGTCTGGCGCACGCCGATCTGCGGCGCGACGTCGACGACATAAGCCTTCTCGAAGCCGGGCATCTTCTCACGCACAAAGCCGACGAGCGCGGCGATCCGCTCGCGACCCTCGAAATCGGCGCGCGTCAGATCCTCGACCTTGATGCCGTCGAAGCCGACCATGTGCGGGCAATTGCACCAGACGACTCCCGGAAGAGGCGTCTTCAGCCACCATTTGTCCCAGGAGCCGGCCATGATCTTCTTGGCCTCGCGGTCGACGGCCCTGAACGCCGCCGGCTCGCCATATTCGAACTCTTCGGCCCGCTCGACGTCGACGGCGCCGAGACGAAAGACGGTGGTCACGATGTAGGAGCCGTGGGTGAAGGGCGCGCCGGCCGCAGCCGCCACGTCGAGATCGCCGCTCGCGTCGATGACGATCTCGCCCATGATCGCCTGGCGCCCGCTCTTCGTCTCGCAAACGACGCCCTTGATGCGGCCGTCCTCGACGATCGCGCGGGAGAACCAGCTGTGCAGCCTGAGGGTGACTTTGGCTTCCCCGACCATCGCATTGGCGACGCGCTTGAATCCGTCGGGATCGAAGGCCGCGGCGTAGCAGATCGGTTGAGGCTTTTGATGAGAGTTGAAGTCGAAGACGCCCCAGCGCGACCATTTGCGCCACAGGTCGGGATCGGAGCGGCGCTCCGACTCGGGAGGCACGACACAAAGGCCTATTCGCTCCATCCGGTCGATCATCTCGCCGCAAAGGCCGCGCACGCTGATCTCGTCGCCGTTGCACATGTCGTCGAGCACCAGCACCATGCCGCCGGAGGCGAGGCCGCCGAGATAGGGGTAGCGCTCGACGAGCGTGACGGACAATCCGTTGCGCGCGCCCGCCACCGCCGCCGCGATGCCCGCGGGCCCCCCGCCAACGACGACCAGATCGCTTCGGCCGACCACCGGAACCGTCCGGCCGGGCTCGGCAATCGCGTCATGCGGGACCATCTGCAACTCCCATTGGAAGCCTCTTTCTCCTCATGCGCTCTGCGCAACGCCCCAGCGGAGAAAATAGCGCTCGAGGGCCGAGATCACGCCGAAGAAGCAGGCGGAGAAGAGCGATCCGACGACGATGCTCGCGTAGAGCAGCGCTGAATCGAAATTGTAGGTGGCCTGAATGATCAGCGCGCCGATGCCGGTCGTCGCGCCGATCCATTCTCCCACGATCGCTCCGATGACCGAGGTGACGGCGGCGATCTTCAGCGCCGAGAAGAGATAGGGCAACGCGCTTCGGAGCCGCAGCTTGAAGAAGATCTCGGCCGGCGAGGCCGACAGGATCCGCATCAGCTCCATCTGTTGCGAGCTCACCGCGCGCAGGCCGCGGGTGAGATTGACCAGCGTCGGAAAGAAGCAAATGAAGGCGGCGATCGCGGCTTTGGCGGCGAGCCCGTTGCCGAGCAGGAGGACGAAAATCGGAGCGAGCGCGACGACCGGAATCGTATGGACCATCACAGCGATGGGAAAGAAGGCTTCCTCCGCGATCTTCTGATGAACGAAGACGGTCGCGAGAACCACCGCCGCCGCGTTGCCGATCACAAAGCCGATGATCGCTTCCGCGGCCGTAGGGGCGAGATTGGCGAGCATGAGTCCGGCATGATCGAAGAGCCTGGCCGCGACCGCGGTCGGGGCAGGCGCAATGAACGGACGGATGTGAAAGACGTCGACCGAAAGCTCCCAAAGGGCAAGCAGCAGGAGGAAGGCGCCGAGCGGCAGCAGGCGGCGCCGCCAGGCCTCGCGACTCCGGGTCGCGGCGAATTTCGCCAGCGCGGCGTCGTTGGCCAAGGCTTCGGGGCCTTGCGTTCGCGGGAGCGCTTCGGTCGACATCAGCAGGTCTCCAGCAGCGCGCGAAGACGCGCGGCGAGCGCCACGAACTCTGTCGTTTCGCGCATGGCGAGCGCGCGCGGGCTGGGCAGCGGCACGCGCACCGAGTCGCGCACCCTGCCTGGGCGCGCGGCGAGCAGCAGCACTTCCTGGCCGAGAAAGGCCGCTTCGTAGACCGAATGGGTGACGAACAGGATTGTCGCGCCGGTCTCCTCCCAGACGCGCAGGAGCTCCTCGTTCAGGCGATCGCGGGTGATCTCGTCCAGGGCGCCAAAGGGCTCGTCCATGAGCAGGAGCTTGGGATCGTTGACCAGCGCGCGAGCGATCGCGACGCGCTGGCGCATGCCGCCGGAGAGTTCGTGCGGATAAGCCTTCTCCCAGCCCGCGAGGCCGACCAGCGCCAGCAATTCGCGCGGCTCGCGCGCGCCGCGCTTGCCGCCTCCCCCGACCTCGAGAGGGAGGCGCACGTTGTCGAGGACATTGCGCCAGGCGAGCAGCGAAGCGTCCTGAAAGACAAAGCCGATGTCGCGTCGCGCCCGCGCTTCGCGCGCGGTCCCTCCCATGATCCTGACTTCCCCTGAAGTGGGCGCGAGGAGATCGGAAACGACTCGAAGCAGCGTCGATTTTCCGCATCCCGACGGCCCCAGCAGCGAAAGAAAGGCGCCGCGCGGAATCGAAAGGTCGATATGCTCCAGCGCCGACACGACGCCGCGCTCGGTGACGAAGCGCACCGACATGTCGCTGAGCTCGACAGCCGGGGCGGCGGCGCCGGAGGCTTCTTCGGCGCGGTCGAGCGCGATTTGATTTGACAAGCGCCGGTCTCCCTCACCCGATCTTCGGGCGGTCTTTCGCGGTCATGTCGAGGATTTTGGTCGTGACGACTTGCGAGAGCTTGGGCTTGCCGGCCGGGAACTGCTTCAGTTTGTCGTAGAGATCGATCTGCTCCTGCCAGTTGGCCGGATCGAAGCTGCCCCAGCCGTAGGTCTTGGTGCGCGGCGTGAATTCGACGTTCAGCATGACGGGGACAGCGGCGAGCTCGTCGGCGCGAACGAGGTTGGGGTATTCCTGCACGAGGAGGTCCACCGCCTTTTCCGGATTGTCCTTGACGAAGGCCCAGCCGCGGCCAGAGGCGCGAAGGAAAGCCGCAAGCGTCTCGGAGTGTTTGTCGATGAAATCGGCCGTCGCATAATAGGGCAGGGCGTAGAGACGAATGCCCGTGTCCCACATGCGCATGGCGACGTAGTCGGGCCCGAGCACCTTCAGCGCGGTCGTATTAGTGAGCCAGCCGGTGATCGCGTCGACCTGGCCGGTGACCAGGGGCGTCATGTCGGATCCGACAATGACCTTTTGCACCTTGTCCTCGGGAATGCCGTTCTTGCGCAGAAGCGCGGTGAGGAGAATCTGTCCCGTCGCCTGGACCCCGATCTTGCGGCCGATCATGTCGTGGGGGGTGCGGATCGGGGCGCGCGGCAGGGAGAAATAGCAGTAGGGATGCTCTTGCGCCCCGACCGCGAAGCAGACGACCGGGATGCCCTGCGAGGCGGCGAGCATGAGCGAAGGGCTCGACGAGACCTGTCCGACCTCGTAGCGCCCGGAAGCGACGATCGCCACCCCGTCGATATTCGGCCCGCCGGGCTCAATCGCGAAATCGATGTTCTCGTCCTTGAAGTAGCCGAGGCGCTTGGCGGCGACCTCGCCGATCTGATTTCCCCCGGTGATCCAGCCGAGCTGCATGTGGACGGTTTGCATTCCAGCCGCGCGCGCCCGCCCGCTCATCCCGGGAGCGCCGAGCGAGAGCAGGGCGCCGCCCAGGAATTGCCGCCTGGTCGAAAAATAGGCTCTCGGCATGCTCCATCTCCCGGACCGGATCGCCGCCCTCTCCTTCGTAACGGCGCCCGCGCGCTGTTGGGAAGCGTAGATTTTCGTGATAGGCGCTGCTTTTTCGGCATCGCCGTGAGGGTATCGCGCCCCATGCACGCGGTTGTTTTGCGCTATCTCGATCAGGTGGCTCGCGCGGGCTCGATCCGGCGCGCCGCGGCGCAGCTCAATGTCGCCTCCTCCGCGGTCAACCGGCAAATCCTCAAGCTCGAGGCCGAGCTCGGGGCGCCGATTTTCGAGCGTTTCGGCGCCGGCGTCCGCCTGACCCCCGCCGGTGAGCAGCTGCTGCGTCACGCGCGCAACACTTTGGCCGAGTGGCGCCGGACCCGGCTTGAGATCGCCGCCATCGCGGGCGACATCCGCGGGGAGGTGCGCATCATCGCGATTCCCTCGCTTCTGGTGCGCGTGGCGCCCCAGGCGATCGAGGCGGTCTCGGCTCGCCACCCAAATATTTCGTTCCGCGTCATCGACACCGATCCTAGAGAGCATGCCGAGGAGATGCGCGCCGCCCGGCCCGACATTGCTCTCATTTTCGTCGACAAGCGCTATCGCCACTATGAAATCGCGGCGCGGCTCAACATGACGCTCGGCGCGATCATGCGGCCCGATCATCCTCTGGCTCGGGCCGCGAGCCTGACGCTGACGGACTGCGCCGCCTATCCGGTCGTCATGCTCTCCGACGCCTGGCTTCTCGACGCAGCCGCCGAGACCGAGTTCATCCACAGCGGCGCGCATCTCTCCGCGCGCGTCGTCACCAATTCGTTTATCGTGATGAAGGAGACGATGAAGGCGGGGCTCGGGATCGGCTTCTTCACTACGACCGGATTCATCGACGAGATCGCCGCGGGCGAGCTCGTTCACGTGCCTCTCGCGGAGCCTAGCCTGGCGACCAGCGAGATCGGCCTTTTTGTTCACCGCGCCCGCGCGGCTGCCCACCATATCAGCGTCGTCGCGGACGAGTTGCAGCGCCAGTTCGCGATCCTGGAGGACGCCGCGCGGTCTCTCTCCCAGCGCAAGGCTCGGGTTCGGAAGGTCGAGGCGGAGGAAACCGAAGCTGGGAGGCTTTAATTGTCCGAGGGCGTCGCCAGCGCGCGGAACCCGGGGCCGCCCGGCGCGATGATGGCGAAGGCTCGCGCGGCCGCGCGCGCGAGCCCAAACCGGGTGCGCCAGGTCGGCGCGGTTCTGCTCACTTGCGACGGAGCGGAGATCGGCGCCTGCAACACGTTTCCGAAAGGGGTGCGGGATCTCAACGAGCGCTGCGAAGGCGAGGCGCGTTTCGTGTGGATGGAGCACGCCGAGCGCCGCGCCATCTTCGCCGCGGCCCGCCGCGGGACCGCGACGCAAGGCGCGCATCTGACGACGACCTTCTTTCCCTGCATCGATTGTGCGCGCGCCATCGTGGATTGCGGGATCGCCTGCATCGACACGCCGGCGCCGGCGTTCAGCGATCCGGTCTGGGGCGGGGCCTTCGCGCGCTCGCGGCTCATCCTCGAGGAGGGCGGCGTGGAGGTGAGGATCGTCGAGGAAAGAGCGCCCGAGCAATGAGGCCTTGCCGCGGCCCGCCACGCGCATCGGCCCCGTCAGTGCTCGAGGCTGACCGCCTTCGTCTCTGGCGTTCGCAAGATCGCGACGATCGCCCCGATCGCATAGAGCATCACGAAAGCGCCAATGTACGGATAGGCGTCCTTCACTCCGTAGACCCTCAAGATCTGCCCCGCGACGATCGGAATCAGTCCCCCGCCATAGACTTGCGCGATCTGGTAGGCGGCGCTCGCGCCCGAGGCGCGATAGCGGGTCGGGAAATTCTCGGTGTAGAACGTCGGGATGGCGCCGTAGCCGAAGCCGAACACGAAGCCGAATCCGATCACGTCGGCGATCGTCGCCATGACGACATTGCCCGTGCTGACCAGATAGAAATAAGGAATGGCGAAGATCAGAAACACCCCAGCCGCGATCAAGAGAACCGTGCGGCGGTTGATGCGGTCCGCCATGGCCGCGCCAAGCAGCATGAACAGAAACATGGACGCCGCGGCGATCAGGCCGATCGTCTCAGGAATGTATCCGGTGAAGCCGACCGCCTTCATGTAGCTCGTGCCGAACACGAAATAGAGGAAGAACGCGCCGCCGAACATCGCGTTCACGAGTGAGGTGCGCAGGATCGTGAGCGGCATGTCCCGCCACACTTGAGCCGAAGGATATCGGAGAACTTCGGCTTGCGCCCTGTGCCGCTCGAAGACGAAGCTGTCCATCGTGCGCAAGCGGATGATCAGGCCCACAATCGCGACCAGGAAGCCGACGAAGAAGAAGATGCGCCAACCCCAGGCTTTGTAATGCTCGGCCGTCATCAGCGATCTCACGAAGATCACCGAGCCAAAGCCGAGCAGAAGCCCGATCGGAATCGCGAACCCGACCCAGGCGCCCCAGAAGGCGCGGTATTTCGATCGCGCCGCCTGTTCGACGACCCAGGTCGACGCTACGCCAAATTCGGCGCCGAAGCTGATTCCTTGCAGAAGCCGAAACAAAATGAGCAACGCCGGCGCGAGGGCGCCGATGCTGTCGTAGCTGGGCGTAAGCCCGATCAGCAGCGTCGCGCCGCCCATCAGCATCAACGCGTAAACCATCGCGTCCCGGCGGCCGCGCCGGTCGGCGATGTGGCCAAAAATGAACGCGCCGAGCGGCCGGATCATAATGCCGAGACCGTAGACCGAAATCGCCGCGGCAGCCGCCGCAAGGCCTGGCAGCTTGAAGAAGACGCCGCCCCAGACGGTCGCCGCGATCACCCCGGTGACCAAAAAGTCGTATTGCTCGATCACGGAGCCGATGATGCTCGCGAATGCGACCTTGAAAATCTGCTGCTT
>Ga0335075_10016124_pt1 | contig 11180 bp, 8 predicted proteins | sample Lox_Sample_24_FD_206723 | JGI IMG/M metagenome (GOLD analysis project Ga0335075, IMG submission 206723) | Soil microbial communities from Loxahatchee National Wildlife Refuge, Florida, United States - Lox_Sample_2.4 | ecosystem: Environmental > Terrestrial > Soil > Wetlands | place: USA: Florida... | reverse complement strand
AAAGCCCAGGTCCTGCTCGGCGCCCTGTTGCTTTCCATCAACGACGGAGCCATGCCGGATATCGGTTGGGTATCACCGACGCTGCCCTACATGGGCATTTTTCTCTTCGGTGTCGGCTTGGGCAAGCTGATCAGCCAATGCCGTCGCGCGGGCAAAGGCGACGCACTGAGCGTGCGGCTTGCTTCGGGTGGCACGGTTGCCGTGGTCCTGGCGGTAGCCGTAAATCTCGCGCGGCATTTCGTGAAGCCCTTCCTGATGGCGCACTGGGCCCAGAAGAACTGGGCCGATGTGCTGCTCATCACGATGAATATCCGGCACGACTCGCCACCGACACTGGGATACGCGCTCTTCTATGGGGGCCTCGGGGTCGCGTTGGTCGGCTATCTCGGCCTGCTGCCGCAACGCGAGCCCGCCAGCCTTTCCGTTCGTGTAATACGACTGGCCGCGGTCATCGGGCAGGCTTCCTTCATCTCCTACGTCGTGCAGCAATGGATCATCGACTTCACGCCGATCTGGGTCGGCTTCGACTCCTGGCTCACGCCTGTGACCGCGCCAATCTACCTCGCTCTGAGCACCGTGATCATGTATTGGGCCGCTGCTGTCTGGGGCCGCCACAAGGCGAATCGCTTCATGACATTCGGCCTGCAGCCGGGCGCCCGGCCGCCGCTCGTCCAGGTCCGGGCCGCCGCCGCCGGCGTTATCCTCGTGGTGGCCATCAACGTCCTCGCCCTGGAGAACGCTCCCAAGCTCACTCCCACGAAATTGAGTCTCGTACCGATAAACCCCTATCCCTGGTACCCCGCCAAAGTCGCCGGGCACTGACGAGTCAAGCGGCAGCTGCGCCGACTGGAACACACCGTGGTCGGCGACAAGCAGCCCATCCCGACGAGATGACTTTCAATATTCCTTGAAGCCGTCGCGCTGGGCTGCCGGACTCGGCAAGTGCTGGCCGGTAGCCCAGCCGGGACGCATGCCGTAAGGAACACTCAACAACACCGCTTCGACCTGGCTGAGCTGGCCTGCGCCGTTCACCTGGAAAATCTCGTGTGCCATCCAGGTCCAGGGCGCCGTGTTTCTGACCTTCACGGTGCGGCCGTCCTTGAGTTGGTACGAGCGGATCGTAGCGTCGTGATCGAGGAAGACTCCCGTGTACAGGAGCCCGCGCTCCTCATCGACAGCCAACACCCGGCGATTCCGCAACCGGGTATCCTCGTGATAGTAGCCGAGCCGGAAGGCCTCACTGCAACTGAAATTGAGCGGGCCGGGCTCGGCCCCGGGCGCTACCGGGCGACCGGTCGTCTGGGTTCCATTCTCCAGCCGCAAACAGTCCGCGGCGAACGGCGGCGGCTTGTCGCCGGTGTTGTTCTCGATGCCGGTGAAGTAGCTGTTGACGATCTGCGCGAGCTGCTCGCGAGAGTGACGCTGATCGGCGGGAAGGGGTGTCAGGAACTGCGGGCGAGGCGACTCGCCGAGTTGGTCCTCCCGTGCCAGTCCGCTGGGCCCACCGCCCAAAGTGGCGCCCAGCCGCGAGGCGATGCTTTCGATCTCGGTGATCCGGTGTCTGGCGAGTCGCAACCGCGTCGCGACCAGCACGGGGGCGCCGTTCTCGACACCTTTTACGAAGAATCCGACCGTCGACTGCTGTGGATCCGCAACGATCAGCCGATACTTCTCAACACTCTGCAGCGTCCGCCAGAGCCCGTCGGGCAGGGGAAGCTCGACCCCGTTTTCCGTATAACGCGCGTTCTTGGCCAACGGCAACTTTGCCGGATCGTGCGCCAGCAGCGCCGCGAGGTAGCTCTCCGCGGTGTCACCGAGACAGGCGCGGTTACAGGCCTCAGGCTCCGCGGCACGCAGGTGTGTGGCACCGAGCAACGTGGTGAGACAGCCCACCAGAAGCAGCTTTTTGTTCATCATCTCCGAGTATAGCATCTGATGCACCAATGCCCGGTGCGGGCAAAACCAGGTGAGAGGGCCTCGTGGAGCCGATTATCAACGATATGGTGCAACGTTTTGAGCGCGGCCGGCTGTCGCGCCGGGAGTTGATCCAGGGGCTGGCCTTGCTGGTTGCCGCAAGCCAGGCGCAGGCGGCGCCCTCGGAGGTGAGCCAACCCACAGGTATTGCGGCCGCCGGCATCGACCATGTGTCAGTCCTGGTGAGCGACCTGGAGCGATCCGCGATCTTCTACAAAAACCTGTTCGGGCTGGCCGTCCTGAGCGAGGACAAGGAGCACGGCATCCTGCGCCTCGGCAGTAAACACGTCATCATTTCCATCCGCAAGGAAAAGCCTTACGGCACTGTGGATCATTTCGGCGTCCGTGTTGAGAACTTCAACAAGGACGCCGTCAGCCAAACGCTACAACAGCACGGGCTGAAGCCGGATGAGAACTGGCAGTACGGCTACTACGTCAAGGATCCTGACGGCGTGAACGTGCAGTTGCTGTAGGGGCGCGCGCCGCGACTGTACAGGCGGTCGTCGGGGTTGGACAGCGCTGCCCGATTCAGCAGACAGCCTTTGACCCGAACGTGAGCCTGTTTGGCAAGCTCGACGCATCGGTATGTCTGCCTGGCGATCAATGTGACGAGGAGGCGGGGCTCACCTCGTGCCGTGGGCAAATGTGTCGCCAAGTGAGGTCACCGCAATTGGGAACATAGTGGTATTCGATTCGCCGGCCCCGTAAAGTCGCGGCTCGACATCGAGCCGCGGAGGGTCCCACGTGCAGCGCCGCATAGCGTTTCTGTCGCTTCTGTTGACTGTTGTTGCTGCCTTTACCGCTCCCGCCTGGGCGGCGGCAGACAGCCAGGCCCAAACATCCAAAGACGCCGCGGCAGCACTGACGCAGGTGCTGACCGCTGCCGTGGCTCGCCACGATACCCCGGGCGCGGTTGGCCTCGTCGTCGACCGTAACGGGGTGCTGTTCGAAGGGGGCGCCTCACTCCCGACAAATGCGATCTTCAATATCGCCTCGATGACCAAGCCGGTGACCTCGGTCGCCGCCATGATTCTGGTCGAGCAAGGCAAACTGTCACTGGACGATCCCGTCTCGAAGTACTTGCCCGGCTTCGACAACCTCCAGGTCATCACCGGGTTCAACGAGGCGGACGGCACCTACGAGAGCCATCCGGCAAAAACCGTGATGACAGTGCGTCACCTGATGACGCACACCTCGGGCATCGGCTACGGATTTTCGAGCCCCATCCTGGCGCGCCTGCAACAGGGCAACAACAAGTTGGAATGGGAATTCCCGCTCCTGCACGAGCCCGGCGAGAAATGGACCTATGGCGCGAGCACCCGCGTCCTCGGACTCATCGTGCAAAAGCTGAGCGGCGCAACCCTCGAGGCCTTCGACCAGGAGCACATCCTTCGCCCGCTCGGAATGACCGACACATCGTACGCGGTCCCCGCCGAGAAGCAGTCGCGCATCGTCCACGTTTATATCCACGAAGGTGATGAATTCACGGACCGCCCCTCGAGCCAGCCGGTGCCCACGGCCCCGACCCCGCCTTTCCGCGGAGACGGTGGCCTGTATTCCACCGCGAGTGACTACGGCCTGTTCATGCGCATGCTGTTGAATGGCGGCCACCTCGGCAAGGTGAGAATCCTGAGCGAGCACTCCGTGCAACTGATGTCCGAGAACCAGATCGGCGCGGTAGTCGTATCACAACAGCCCGTAGGAATTCCCGCAACGAGCAAGCCCTTCCCCCTGGGCGCCGGCCACGACAAGTTCGGCCTCGGCTTCCAGATCGCAGCCCAGGGCCCCGACACTGCAAAGTATCGCCGTGCCGGCACTCTCAGCTGGGCCGGCATCTTCAACACGGAATTCTGGATCGACCCGCACAGTGGGATTGCCGGAGTACTGTTGATGCAGTACTTGCCCTTTTACGATGACGGTGCGATCCGCACCCTTCGCGACTTCGAAGCTGCTACCTACAGGGAGCTCCCTCACCAGTAGCGTTCCGACCGGCCCACGGAGCCTTTCCGTGCGGGCTCCGCGCCGGCCGGCATGCAGGAGTATCCGTTACCTACAGCCCGATCAGGTGTGCGCCATCGGTTCCTCATCGGGTTCAGGTAAACCCACACCGCAGTCAATGCGCCGCGGCAATCCAGGCTATGCCTGCTATATGGGCGGGCAACAGACTGGCCCTCTCATCGTCCGGCCGCCCGGCCAATAACACCGTCTCGATGCGCGCGAGTCCCTGACGTCCGTCTCGACATCTGCGGCGCCCGCGTAAAAGTCGCGTGAGGTTGATACGTCTTAGTCCCGTGATATTGCTAGTCAGGCGCTCGTGAATTTCTGTGGTATTTGGCTAATTTACTGGCGTCTCATTCTAACCGGGTCACTGTTATGATGTGGGCTCACAATAAAACAATGGAAGTCGTGCCGCTCGCATGGTCTCGCCGCTGCATGAAGGACTCGTATCGTTGTTTCGCGAGTGCCCCGCTCTGGCTCCAGAGTTGCTCGTCCAGGCGTTGCGCGCCGAAGTTCCCGATTACACTGAAGCCCGAATCGATTCTGCGGATCTGACGGTTATTCGGCCGACCGAGTATCGCGCGGACGTTGTCGTGCAGCTTCGCTGCGGCGATTCCGTGTTTGGCATTGTGGTCGAAGTTCAGCTCAATAAAGACGAAGATAAGGGATTTGTGTGGCCGGTTTATATTGCGACTCTACGTGATCGCATCCGGTGTCCGGTGTGTCTGCTGGTTGTAACGCTAGACGCCAACGTGGCGCATTGGGCGCGCCAACCGATAATGATGGGAGGCGATAGCCGAGTTGTTTCCTTGGTATTACATCCGGAGAATATTCCGGAAATTATCAGCCCCGACGAAGCGAGGGATTATCCCGAGCTCGCCGTGTTATCAGCAGTCGTGCATGGACGCGACGCTGACGTGAACAAATCCGCCGAGATCGCTCTCGCAGCGCAAAGCGCAACCGCGTTGCTCGACACTCGCCGCTCGGAGATGTATTTTGACCTCGTACTGTGTTGCTTATCGGAGGCTGCCCGCCGGGCGTTGCAAGCGATGGATGCCACGAAATATCAGTTTCAAAGCGATTTCGCCCGCCACTACTTTGGCCGCGGAAAAGAAGAGGGTCGAGCCGAGATGGCCCTCAAATTTCTCTCCGTGCGTTTTGGCCGCTTGCCTGAAGTAATTCGCGAGCGCGTCCTGCTCGCCAGCGCATCTGACTTGGATGCTCTCGCCGAGAGGCTCCTGAGCGCACGGACTCTAGAAGATGCGTTGGGAGAGCTTGGGTAAGCCAGTTCGGTTCCGGGCTGCCTTCATTCGGGTCGGATACAATTCCAAAGCGATTTCGCCCGCTATCACCGTGGTGTAACGCACGAAGTCAACCTGGATCTCATCGCATTCCAACACTACGCAACGCCGCCGCGATCCGAGGGGCCGCGCGCGGCCGGCTGTACATGCGCTCGATGTACCCACGCAGGTTCGGGCAGTCGGCGAGCAGTCCGAGCTCGTTGGCCCAGTCGAGCGTATAGGCAAGAACGAAATCGGCGACGGTAACGTGGTCGCCAACGACAAACTGCCGTCCCTGCATGTGTTGCTCCGCGACCGGGGCCATTTGCTTGAAGTCGCGGCTGGCGAGGGGCACATCGCCGGGGATGCGGTCGTTGACCGGGTAGACGGCAGTGTGACGGGAGATCCGCCAAAGAGGCTGCTCGAGCTCTGTTGCCGTGAACAAGAGCCAGCGATCGACCTCGGCACGATTCCGGAGGCCGGTTGGAAGCAGGCCGCGGTCCGGGTACTTTTCGGCGAGGTATTTGACGATGGCGACGGACTCGGAGAGAACCAGGTCGCCGTCGACGAGGAGGGGAATCTTCCCGGCGGGATTGAGCTTCAAGAACTCCGGTCGGCGGTGCTCGCCGGCGCCGAGATTTACGGTAATTGCCTCGAAGTCGACGCCCAGCTCCTGGAGAGTCCAGCGCACCCGGATCGAGCGGGTAGGGGCAAATTCGTATAGTTTCATCGATATCTCCAGCGTGAGCGGGTCGCCGTCCCACTCGAGTGGCTCATTCCTTGCGGCTCCTGCGGGGGTATAGGCCGAGGCGCCGGGTCCTGCCCTAAGGACGCTCGGCTTCGGCCCATTCCGACACGTATTGGTGACATAAGGTCCAAGGCCAAGCTGGGAGAGCAACGCCCCTGCTGAGGGATGTCCTCGCCAGGAGTATTCTCCCGCCCCTGAACAGCGACCTGAGGCGTACAGATCCCAGATGAGCGAGCTATGGGCGAAGTGGGAAGGAGAGGTGATCAATGGAGGACTGCCGCTGCGGCGGCTCGTCGGCGTCTCGGACCATAGCGGCGTATTCCTGACCGAGGCCCCTGCCCGCAACCTCCCGAACGCCGCCATCAAGCTCGTCCCAGCCATCCCGACGCTCGCGGAATCGCAGCTCGCCTATTGGAATGCCGCGGCCAACCTCTCCCATCCTCGCCTGCTGCGCCTCTATGACGCCGGCCGCTGCCAATTGGGCAATCTGCACTTTCTCTATGTGCTCATGGAGTACGCGGATCAGAACCTGGCACAGCTTCTGGAGACCCGCGCGCTGACGGAGGTCGAGGCGCGCGAAACCCTTCCTCCCCTGCTGGAGGGGCTGGGTTTCCTGCATTCGAGGAACCTGGTGCAAGGCCAGCTGAAGCCCTCCAACATCCTGGTAGTCGGCGAGCAGCTCAAACTGGCGAGTGACACCATCCGGCCGGCCGGGGAGGCCGCGACGAGCATCAGCATGGTGTCTGTCTACGATCCGCCCGAAGGGCGGGACGGAAGCTTCTCGACCGCGGGCGACATATGGGCGCTCGGGGTCACTCTTTATCAGGCATTGACTCGCACCACTCCGGTGAGACCGGACGAGCGCAGTCACGGTGTCGTACTCCCCTCAGATTTTCCGCTGGCTTCCGCGGACGTAATAAGAGAGTGCCTCAGTCGCCGCCCGATAGATCGACCGAGCGTTGCTGCCTTGGAGGCCTGGGTCAGCGGAAAGGTCAGATATCCCGGTGCAGCAGCAGCGGCAGCCGCAGCCGCTGCCGTCACCACCGACGCTGGATACGCCGGAACTGCTGGTGTGGCCGAATCAGAGCGCGCGGCGCCCACGAGAGCCGGTGGGAGTGGGACGGATGCCGGTGCTCGGGCTGCTGCGAGCAGTGGGGTGGCTCGACGAGATCGTCGTGCCGTTGCGCTGGAAGGCGCCGGCGCCGCAATGGATGACCGGGAAGCGGTGGGACAGGGAGGCGTAGAGCGCACTACCTCAGAACGCGCCGCGCGTACTTCGGCACTGACAGCTGCGGCGGACGGCTCTGCGGGAGGGGGCGTACCGGGTTCTGACTCTCGGGTAGCAGGTTCAGGCGGCGGGGTCCCCGCAAGCGGGAGCCCGGGTCGACTCACGATTCGTGTAGAGCGCGAGCCCATCCCCGAAGAGCCGCCTGAGCACCGCTCGATACTGCCTGTGGCCGCCGCAGCAGCCGCAGTACTGGCTGTTCTGATTATTGCGTGGGGCGGCGTCCGCCTGTTAGGACATCGCTCCAGCGACAATTCGCCGTCAACCAGTGTACCGTCGAGCAACACGACACAACCCACTCCACAATCGGGCGACTCGCAAGCGCAAGCAGCACAGAGCTCGCAAACGCAGCCGAGCGCCGCCGCGGCACCAAGCCCGCCCCCGACTCCATCGATGTCAGGGCGGACCGCAAGCCACCGCTCAGGCGCCGCGTCCAACAACCCAACATCACCTGGGGCGAGCGACTCATCCGACGTGGTTCACGAAGAGATACCCAACGTCCCCCACAGCGCACTCGCCACCATTCACGGACACGTAAAGGTTGCAGTGCGCGTCACGGTCGACTCGTCGGGTAACGTGGTCGATGACAGCCTCGACCACGCCGGGCCAAGCCAATACTTCGCTCGCGTCGCCAGCAAAGCCGCCCGAAAGTGGAAGTTCGCTCCGACGGACCAGAAGTCCAGCCGCCAGTGGCTCGTGCACTTCGACTTCTCTCGCACCGGTACGATGGCCCACGCGACGAGCAGGAGATCTTAGGAAGACGCTCGCGCTTGCCTCTCGGAAGGCGCCGACACCGGACACGGCTCCAGGGCCTACCAAGGCGTCGGCTTGTAGTCCTTCAGAAACTGCCCCCAGACATGCGCCCCCGTCAGCCGACCTACGAAGATCGGGTCGACGATGCGTGCGGCGCCATCAATGATATCGAGAGGCGGTGCGAAGCCTTCCTCCGCCTTGCGCGCCGCATGGACGGCGGGGTCTTCATCCGTTACCCAGCCGGTATCGACGGCATTCATGTGAATCCCGTCCTTCACGTAGTCGGGTGCGCTCGTCCGGGTCATCATGTTGAGCGCGGCCTTCGCCATGTTGGTATGCGGGTGCTTGTCCGTCTTGGTCGCGCGGTAGAACTGACCCTCCATGGCGCTCACATTCACAATGTGCTTGTGTCTACCCGGCGTCCGAACCATGAGCGGCTTCAGGCGCGCATTGAGAATATACGGCGCGATCGCATTCACGAGCTGGACCTCCAGAAGCTCCGGAGTTTCGACTTCATGCAAACGCAGCCGCCAGCTATTGATTTCCCGTAGATCGACCTGTTGCCGATCCTCGTCATACCGACCCAGCGGAAATAATTCTTCGCCGTCGCGATAGTCCTCGTCAAGGTAGCGTCGCTGCGAAAGCATCGCGCTGTGGAGCAGCCCTTCGGCATGTACCCTCGAGCTCGCCATTGCCGACCCTGCTGGGCCGTCGTGGCCCGCAGCGCCGCCCACCGATACCATGCCGCCGCGGCCCGCAGCCCCGTCCTGCATCGCACCCGCAAGCACCCTCGCGGAACCTCCCTCCAGAATGCTTCGCAACTCCTCATGTCGCGCCAACACTCCCCGCAATTCCCGAGGGAGCGCCCCCAGCGCCGCAGCTTCCTTCGCAACAAGATGCTGGAAAAACGCCGCGGGCCGTCGAACCGTCTGGCACGCATTGTTGAGTATGTAGTCGAGCCGCGGCAGCCGCTCGAGGAGAAATCGCGTGAAAATCTCAACACTCGGCGTGTGCCGCAGATCCAACCCATGAATTTCCAACCGTTCGCGAAACTCCGCGAAGTCAGCCTCTTTTGAATACCGCTCGGCCGCGTCGATTGGAAAGCGCGTCGTGACAGTCACATGCGCTCCCGACCGGAGTAACTTCAACGACGCCTGAAACCCGATCTTGACCCGAGCCCCTGTGATCAGCGCATAGTGGCCAGCGAGGTCCGCCGTCTGCTCGCGCTTGGCGTAGTTGAAGTCGCCGCAGGCATCGCACATCGAGTCGTAATAGCGATGCACCTTTGTAAACGGCTTCTTGCAGACATAGCAGGTGCGCTCCTGGTGCAGCTCGGGGCGATCCTCGAGATCCGCCGGTTTCGGCGGCTCGAGCCACAAGGGCGCATAGACTTCCGAGCGGCGTTGAACGCGCAGGCCGGCCTGCTCAATGGCCTTGCGGTCGCGCTCCTTGGCGGCTTCCCGTTCGGCGCGTCTGAACGCCTTCGCCATCCTCACGAGATTGTGTCGCTCGGGTTTCGCGACCAGGCCGGCGAGGGTCAGAAGCTCGCGGCGCTGCTCTTGAGTGAGGCGGGCAAGGTGCGAGCGGTCAGCTTCGATTTCCCGCAGCACTCGTACGCAGGTGTCCAGGTCATCGTCGGAAAACGTCGTCGCGGTAGTGGCTTGAATCTTTTTCATCACACCATTGTATGTCCTCTGCCGGGCGCCCCATTCCATAGCGTCCCGACAGAACGCCTTTGCGCCTGCGAGGAGCGATGTCGGTGGAGATGACGCCTACGCCGGGCTACCATGGGAACGCGCCGAAAAAGCGCGGGGGCCGCCTGGGTAGCAGTGAGCCGATAACCATAAGCCCTTGATTTCCCAAAAATAAGAGCGCCTCCCCGCCATGTTTGACTACTTTGGCGTGCTGATTTCGGTCATTCTAGGCTTGGCCCTGACCCACGTTCTCAGGCGCCTGGCAAAGCTCATCCAGATGCGCCGCGAGGCAATCGCAAGGGGTTCTTCGGTTTCCAGCTCGCGGTGGTCCTGCTGGACATTTCTGAACCATTGTTGAAACAAACAGGGCACCTGCGCGATGTTCCGCCGCAATATGTTGTCTACATCCCTGTCGTCCTGCTGATCACGGTGTTGGGTATGCTCTCCCGCAATCGGCGCGTGCATGCCGTGCTGCCGATCGCATGGTTGCTCGCCACAGCCGGGTATATATTCTTTTCCGCGCTGGAACGAATTGCCGGGCACACGAGCGCCTGATACACCACCTGTGTCACGGAATTCCGGTGCATCTTTATATTTCAATGCGCATCGGACCTTCGGCCTATCGACGCCGCGGGCTTAACTAAGATATCGCGTGCGTGTGACGTCCTGGGGGGAACGAGGACACGCCTGCCCTGGAGTGTCAGGTGTTTACTTCTGTTTTCCGGCAGAGTTTGCGCTGCCTGTTCGTGTTGCTCATTATTTCCGGCACGAGTGTCGTCCAGGCCGGGGAGACCGACGATCTGGCCGCCGCTGTAGTGACGCACATTCGCGAGCGCCTGCCGGCCGGAGCGCCGCCTTTGACTCCCGCGGACGAGAAGCATGTCGTCTCGTTCTCGCATTACATCCAGAACCGATTCTACTTCCCAACCAACACGCAAGATCTACAGACCGCTGCCATCGCGGCAATTGACGCGGCGGAGTCGGCGGATCCCGCCACTGATGCTTCCGTGTTGGCACAGGTCGCAATCGGCGGAATGGTCGAGTCCCTGGGCCATGGAGCGCGATTCCTGGCCACGCTCGGCGCGGGTGCCCCCAGCAGCGGGGAGGGCGGCACGCTCGCCCCATCGAGCCGCCAGGTAGGCTCACTCCTGCTCGTGGCTCTGCCCAACATGAACGTTACCGACAGCAACTCTGCCCATACCTGCGCCGATTTCGAACGCTACTTCAATGGGCCAGCGGAAGGCCAGCTCACGGGAGTGGTGCTCGACCTGCGGGGCAACGAAGGCGGCCCGCTGACGGATTCGTCTTGCGTCGCCGGCCTTTTTCTCAAAAAGGGCGCATTGCTGTTTCAGGTGCTCAGCAAGCAGGGTGAGCTGGTCCAATATGAGTCCAAGCCGAACACTCATATCGACCTGCCGCTGGCCGTGTTGATCGACAACCGGACCGAT
>Ga0335075_10016123_pt1 | contig 11180 bp, 8 predicted proteins | sample Lox_Sample_24_FD_206723 | JGI IMG/M metagenome (GOLD analysis project Ga0335075, IMG submission 206723) | Soil microbial communities from Loxahatchee National Wildlife Refuge, Florida, United States - Lox_Sample_2.4 | ecosystem: Environmental > Terrestrial > Soil > Wetlands | place: USA: Florida... | reverse complement strand
CCCACCATGCGCGCGACGTTGATCAGCGCCGATGCCGTGCCGGACCGGGCCGCCTGCACGGCGCCGACAGCCTCGCCCATCAGCGGCCCGGTCGCGAATCCCATACCGACTCCCGTCAGCACGAGGCCGGACTCCGCGAAGATCATAGTTGCCTGCGCCGAGGTCGTGCCGATCAACAGCAGGCCGAGGCCGATGATGGCCACGCCGCCTGCGGTCGTGAGGCGCACGCCCCACCGCTCTGTCAACTTGCCGGAGAACGGCGAGACGATGACGAAGACCAACGCCATGGGGATCAGCGCAATGCCGGCGGCCGTCGCCCCCATGCCGCGCGTGCTCTGCCAGGTCAGCGGCAACAGGAAGATCACTCCATACATGCCGAAGGTCATGGCGAGGGTCGCCGTGCACGCGGCCCGGAAGCGCCTGGAGGAGAAGAGCTCGAGCGGCACCAGCGCCGCGGAGGCGATTTTCCGCTCGGCCCGGATGAAGAGGATGACGGCCACGATCGCAATCACGCAGCCGATGAGCGCAGGCCAGATGCGGTTGTGAGCCTCGATGGCGGCGAAGGCCACTGCGCCCAGACCGACGGCGCCGAGAATCTGTCCGCTGACATCGAAGCTGCGCCCGCGCGGGTCCGCGGACTCCGGCACCGTCGGCACGGCCAGCACCATGGCCGCGAGACTGACCGGCACCACGACCAGGAAGATGCTCCGCCAGCCGAACTGCTCTATGAGCACTCCGCCCAGCGTCGGGCCGATGGCGAGGGCGACGCCGTTGCATCCTGCCCAGATGCCGAGCGCTTTGCCGCGCTCCTGCGGGTCGCGCCAGATGACGCGCACGATGGCCAGCGAAGCCGGGATCAGGAACGCGGCGCCGACACCGGCGACGGCGCGTGCCGCGATCAGCGCTCCGATCGAGGGGGAGAACGCCGCTGCGAGCGAGGCAGCGGTGAAGATCGCCGCTCCCACCATGAAGATCCTGCGGCGCCCCAGAAGGTCGGCCAGCAGCCCGCCGGTCAGGAGCAGAACCGCGTACAACAGGTTGTACGCGTCGACCACCCACTGCAGCGCGCCGACACTGGCATGAAAGTACGCGCCGATCCTGTGGGTGCCGAGGTTGACGACCGCAGTGTCGATCTGCGCCACCAGCACCGCGAGGCACAGCGTGAGCAGTGCCGGAAAATGGCTCACGCTGAGCCGGTGAGATCCCCTTCGCACGGTGGTGTCCAAGGCTCCGCCTCCTTCATCTGCTCCGGGGTGAAGGGTACGCCTCGCAAGGTGCAGGACGTTTCGACGGACGCCGAAGCTTCCCTACACCGCGGGTGGTACCGTAAAGCCATGGCCGAACAAGGACATCCCGAGCTCCCGGGCTTTTCCGGCACCGCGTTCCTGCTGGCGGATCCCGCCCGCGCAGTCATGCTCACGGCACTGCTCGGCGGGCGGGCGCTGCCGGCAGGGGAGCTGGCCTACGCCGCGCGGGTCACGGCGCAGACGGCGAGCTCGCACCTGGCGAAGCTCCTGGCGGGGGGCTTGGTGGCGCTCGAGATCGAGGGCCGGCACCGCTATTACCGTCTCGCGGGCTCACATGTGGCCCAGGCCCTGGAGCATCTGGCGGCGATCCGGCCGGAAACGCAGATCCGCCGCCGGGCATTGAGCCCCGAGGCGCAGCGCCTGCGCTTCTGCCGCAGCTGCTACGACCACCTCGCCGGCCAGGTCGGGGTGGCGCTGACCCGCGCCCTCGAGGGCCGGGAGTACCTGCGGCCCGCGCAGGGCAAGCTGCTCGAGGTGACAGCCACCGGGTCGGAGTGGTTGGCCCGCCTGGGTGTCGATCTGCGCGGCATCAAGCCATCGCGCGGCGGCCTGGCGCGCCAGTGTCTGGATTGGACGGAGCGGCAGCACCACCTGGCGGGTCCGCTGGGCGTCGAGCTGATGAGCGTCCTCTGTAGCGCCGGCTGGCTGCGTCGGGGCCGTGAGACTCGCGCCGTGGAGGTGTTGCCCAAAGGACGGCAGGAGCTACGCCATCAGCTCGGAGTCGACATCGATCACATCGTCGGCTGAGGCGGCGTGCGGTAGGGGAGGACGGCGGGATTCAGCGGGTCACCCGACTCAGCGGGTCATCCACTTGCGGGAGCGGACCGTCGCGACGGCGTACGGCATGATCCAGAAGAGGGCGATCGCCGAATAGTACGTATACAACACGCCGTACAGGAAGCTCATCGAGCGCTCGGTGCGCAGGAAGTAGAGCACGCTGAAGAGGGACATCGCCCCCATCGTGGCCACTATCGGCATCGTGACGGTCGGGTCCTGCATCACCAGCAGGGGCAACAGGCCGAGACTGGAATACGAGGCCGGGTAGCGGAAATTGGTCACTGCGCGATCGAACATCGCCATGAGGCGCGTCGGCCAGGGTCGCTTCCAGACGATCCGGGTGAAGCGGATCTCCTCGCGTACGTAGGAGCGGTCCCAGCGCAGCAGCATCTTGCAGAGCTTCACGTAGGAGATCGGCACCAGGGTGCGCACCACGGCGGTGCGCTGATAGACCGTGTCATAACCGCTGTCGAGGAGGTAATTGGTCATGGCGCGGTCCTCGCCGAAGGTGCAGCGAGAGCCGAGGAACTGCTGGTTCTTCCAGCGATCGAGCACCCGGCGGACACCCGCCGCCCGCAACCCGGTGAGCGCGCCCGGACAGCAGTACACGTTGCGGTACACGGATTCCGTTGCGCGCAACATGTCGAAGGACAGCATGTAGCGGACATGCAGCATGCGCGGGATGATGCCGTGCGCGCGGTTGTAGACCTCCACTCTGCCAGCGACCGCGCCGACCTTGGGATCCCGGAACGGGCCCGCCAGCGCGAGCAGCGCGCCGCGCTCGATGACACTGTCGGAATCGATCGTGACCAGGACGTCGCCCCGCGCCCGGCCGAAGCCCAGGGCCAGCGCCTCGCGCTTGCCGCGATTGCGGTCCTGGCGCAGCGCGGTGACGAGACCCGGATAACGCTCCGCGGCCTGGGAGATATAACTCCAGGTGTCGTCCTTGCTGCCGTCGTCGACCACCAGGATCTCCAGCCGGTCGTGCGGATAGTCGGCCTTGGCCACCGACTCGATCGATTGCAGGACCATGGCCCCCTCGTTGTAGGCGGGGATGACCACCGTGAGGCTGGGCGCGCTGTCGCGCGTGGCGGCGGGTGCTGGCCGATAAACGATCCAGAAAATCGTCCGGATCACGACCAGCACGAATCCGAGGCCCAGCCAGAAGAGGCCGAGGTAGGCGAGTGCGCGCAGCTCGTGTTGCTTCTCCGCGATGGCGAGGATGCGCCGCACGATGATGTGAAACTGGTAGTACCCGACGATGATGCAGCCGAGGGCGACGAGGCCGTAGACGAGATAGGTCCACAGCTGGCCCGGTTCCCTGGATACCGCCATCATGTTGGCGGGCGGCACGACCGCCATGGTTCCCGCGGCGGAGCTCGTGATCTGTGGGCTTTGGAAAGTTCGCATCAGGGGCTTTTCCATTACTCGCGTCGCTCCAGGGCAACGACGATGTATTCGTAACGCCGATGCCAGCCCACCGATGACGGTAGCGGCGACAACGGCTGGGATTTTACGCGAAGCACGGCGCACCTGAGTCGCACGCCTCTGTGAAGATTCCTGAAGATCCCTCAGGAGGAGCACAACCTTTGTTGCACGGAGCAGACATGGCTCACATGCTACGGGCCGGCGCTTGAACCGGCCGTGAACCGCGGGGCGCACGGGCGCCACGGCTCAGCTTTTCATGAGCGGCCGCTCGGAGCGCAGTGGCTCAAAGGCCGGCGATGTCCGCTACCTTGGATCCATCGGGACTGCCCAGGCCCGTGCATGCATCCCAGCCGGGCGAGGCGGCGAAGCCGCCATTGTTGCCCTGTGTGATGTCGTGCAAGGCGGCGGGCTGGCCGTAGAGCGCGGGATTCACGAACCCGGCGGCATTGCCGGTGAGCGCATTGATCCGCGCGATGAGGCCGGACCACAGCGGGGCGACCGCGCTCGTGCCGCCGTAGACTGCGCTCGTTCCATCCACCAACACGTCGTAGCCCGTTTGCGGGTCGGCGTCGGCGGCCACATCGGGAACACCGCGCATCGCGAGCGAGACGCTGTTGCCTTCCGCATCGGTGGCTTCGAGGCCCTGTTGCCAGGTTGGCAATGCGAACACGGCACTGACACCGCCGCCGCCAGCTCCACTGGCGGGGTTGCCGTCGTTCCATACGACCTCCTGCACGATTGTCGTGCCGCTGGCCTGGAGGCTGGTGCCGCCGCACGCGAGTGCGTGGGGACTGGAAGCCGGGAAGTCGACATGATTGCCACCATCGCTGACACCATCCGTCGAGCCACTGTCGCCGGCGGCGATGCAGATCGTTATGCCCATCGTGGCAGCCGCCTGAAACGCTTCGTCCATCGTCGACATCGCCTGTTGCGTCCAGGTCGACTCGGCACCGCCCCAACTGATCGAGATGACCGACGGCTTGCGGACATCGTCGTGAATCGCTGTCGTCACCGCATCGAGGAATCCGGCGTCGGTGTTGGGTGCGAAGTACACCGCGATGGCCGCAGCCGGCGCGATCGCGCCCGACACCTCGATATCGAGCATCACCTCACCATCGGGGCCGCTCGGATCGCCGGTGGGCCGATTCGCGCCCTGATCGACGGACACCGCCGTCACCGTCGGCACCGGAAGACCGAGGCCGGTGAAATAGGATTGGATGTCCTGCGGGCGAAAGCCACCGCCGAGCTCGATCAGCGCTATGCATTGTCCTTTGCCATCACCTTGCGGGAAGTCGTAGAGCGTCGCGAGCTGCACAGGGGTGAAGGAGGTCGCCGCGGCCGCGGCCGGCCGCGACCGACGTCCCGCTTGGGTCGTCTTCATGCGGAAATGCGCCCGCGCCTGCGGACGGTTGTCCAGACCGAGCACCGCCTCGATGATGCCGTCCAGCTCGGCGGGAATGTGGACGGGGCCCGTTCTGCCGCGATAGGTGCCGCCAGGGTGTGAATAGCGCTGCAGCTCCACGCCGAAGGCATCGTTGAATTGCGCGACGGTGCCCGCCAACACCAGGCTGCGGCGGCCGATGTGCTCCTCGACGACGTGCAGGCCGTGCGTTTTGGCGAAATCCCGCACCGCGTCGAGGTCCGTGCGGGAGGCGCCGTGGTGTCGGGCGAAATCGTCGCGGGAGAGGTGCGGTTGCCGACGGTCGCCCTTGGCCATCTGCTGTAGACGGCGCTGCAGTCCCTGGCGGTCCGTCGGGCGAACCACGACGGTGACTTCCAACCGCTCCGTGGGATCCGCGGGTCCCAATGCGTGGGAGTTCGCCAGCGGGCTTCGCTCGCTTCCCCTGAGTGGACGTCTGACCATGGCGCCTCCTCCTCTTCTCCCGGTGCAGGATCCGCCGATACCTTAGCTCCGGCGCGGCCGAACGGCCAGACCTGTCTCAGCGCACAGACAGGCTGCGCGCGCCGGCGGCACAATCCGCGACCCGCTCCGCGATCGCGAGGGCCGCTGTCAGCCCGGGGGACTCGATTCCATACAGGTTGATCAGGCCGCGAACGCCGTGCGCCTCCGGCCCCTGAATCAGGAAATCCACCCCCGGGCCGCCCGGGCGTCGCAGCTGCGGACGAATCCCGGCGTAACCTGGCTGCAGAGCGCCGTCGGGCAGATCCGGCCAGTAATCGCGGATGACGCCGTAGAAGCGATCCGCGCGACCCGGATCCACGCGGTAATCCAACTTCTCGACCCACTCGACGTCCGGCCCGAATCTCGCCCGGCCGGCGAGATCGAGCGTCAGATGAACGCCGAGGCCGCCTGGCACCGGAATCGGATAGATGAGGCGCCGGAACGGTGACTTTCCCTGCAGCACGTAGTAGCAACCCTTGGCGTAGACGGGGGTGGGGATGCTCGCAGCGGGAACGCCTTCGATGCGGCGCGCCAGCTCCTGGGCGTGCAGGCCGGCGCTGTTGACGACCCACTGCGCGCTCACTTCGATGACATCGTCGTGGCCGACCTCGAGATGAATGCCGTCCGGGTTACAGTATCCGCGCCTCACGGGAGAGCGCAGGGCCACCGTGCCGCCGGCACCCTCGAGGTCTGCCTGCATCGCCAGCATGAAGCCGTGGCTGTCGATGATGCCGGTGGAGGGTGAGAGCAGCGCGGCCACGCAGCGCAGCGCTGGCTCGAGGGCATTCGCCTCGGCTGCGGTGAGCCACTGCAAATCACGGACGCCGTTGGCGCGCGCGTTCGCCTCGATCCTCCGCAGCGCTATCACCTGCTCCTGATCCGCTGCGACGATCAGCTTCCCGCATCGCCGGTGTTCAACACCCCGTGCCGCGCAGTACTCGTAGAGAAGATGCTTGCCCGCGACGCAGAGGTCCGCTTTGGCCGACCCGGGCGTGTAATAGATCCCGGCGTGAATGACCTCGCTGTTGCGGGAGCTGGTCCCGGTGCCGATCGCCTCCTCGGCCTCCAGAACCCATGTTTCGCGGCCGCGCAGCGCCAGGGCGCGCGCAATCGCGAGGCCGACGACGCCCGCGCCGATGACGACACAATCGACCTTCTCCGGCATACGACACCGCAGGATACCCAGCTTGAACGCATGGCGGGAACAATCGGTTGCAGGCAGTCTGAGGCGCACCTGCTACGATTTCGCGGCTGAGAATGGTCGCGAGGTTCCATGAGCACAGTCGTCGAATTACCGGTCGCGGGCGCGGTGGCCTACGATCCGGTGGCGCGCATCGCCCACTGGGCGACCGTCCTGCTGGTCGCGGCGCAATTCATCGTGGGCTGGACGATGCCCGATATCCATCGCGGCACGCTCCCCGTCGGGCTCATCGCCTGGCATCTGGTGCTGGGAAGCACGCTGCTGGTGGTGGTCGTCTTTCGTCTGGCGTGGCGCCTGACTCATCGCCCGCCTCCGTCCCCGCCTGGCCTGCCCCCATGGCAGAAGCGGATCGCCGCGATCACTCATGCCGCGCTTTACGCGTTGCTGCTCCTGGTGCCGATCACCGGCTGGGCCTCCGCTTCCGCTCGTGTCTGGGTCGTGCGCGCCTTCGGAGTGCTGCCGCTGCCGCAGATACTCCCGGCGCACGCGCGGATCGGCTTCAGGCTGGGTGACGTGCATGGCGCTATCCTCGCCTGGGCTTTGCTCATCGTCCTCGGATTCCACGTGCTGGCGGCGCTGTACCATCGTTTCATCCGCCGCGACACGGTGCTCAGCCGGATGCTTCCCGGACTTTGAGAGTCGCCCGGCCGCGACCTTCGAGGTGAGTTGGCTGAGAGGCTAGCCGGCGAACCGTACGTCGCGCCGCTCCGGACCCCACAGCGACAGCAGCACCAGCGCCGCCGCGACCACTCCACACACGATAGTGAGGGCGAACGCGTAGTCCGCATGGCCCGCACGTCCATGCGCCTCGGCAATGATCGACTGCAGTGGGGCGTTGGCGGCGGCGAGCAGGTTACCGAGCTGATAGACGACCCCCGGAAAGGTCGCTCGTATCCCTTGCGGCGACAGCTCGTTGAGGTGGACCGGCACGACGCCCCACGCGCCCTGCACCATGAATTGCATGAAGAACGCCGCGATGGCCAGCGTCACGGGCGTGGTGCAATGAGCCCAGAAGGGCAGCACGATCAGGGAGAGGGCCGCGGCCAGCGCAATGCTGCGGCGCCGTCCCAGGCGGCCCGAAAGCGTGCCGAAGAGAATGCCGCCCAGGATGGCGCCGATGTTATAGACGGTGGCGATCCAGGCGGTGGTCCCGGTCGAAAAGCCGCGCTGCGCCTGCAGCATGCGCGGGTAGAGATCCTGGGTGCCGTGACTGAAGAAGTTGAAGCACGTCATCAGCACGATCGCGTAGAGCGCGAGCGGCCAGTGCCCGGTCAGGGCCTGGAACAATCCGCGGCCGGCCGGCTCCCGGCGCCCGGAAGTCCAGGTTGGAGACTCCGGCACCTGCGCGAGAATGAACAGGACCAGCAGCAGGGGTGCCGCGGCTCCGATGATGAACATCCCGCGCCAGCCTATCTGGTCGAACAGCGTTCCGTAGACCACGCCGGCCAGCAGATACCCGCAGGGATAGCCGGCCTGCAGGATGCCGGAGATCATCCCACGCGAGCGGGTGGGCACAGACTCGAAAGCAAGCGAGGCGCCGACGCCCCACTCCCCGCCCATGGCGACACCGTAGAGCGCGCGCAACGTGAGGAAAATCGCCAGAGAAGGCGCGAACGCCGTTGCCAGCTCCATGGCCGAATACAGCAACACGCTGAGCATCAGGGCCGGGCGGCGCCCGTAGTGGTCCGCGATGCGCCCGAACAGGAAAGCACCGACCGGGCGCAGCGCCAGTGTGAGCGCGGTGGCCCAGGTTATCGTCGTGACGTTGGTATGAAAGTCGCTCGCCAGGCGCCCGAACACGAATACCACGAGGAAGTAATCGAACGCATCGAGCATCCAGCCGAGAAAGCTCGCGACGACGACGTTGCGATGTACCGCGGTCCAGGTGTCGTTCGACGTCATGCCCGACCCTCTAACGAAGGAGCGGCCATCATATGCTGTCGCATCCGCGCCCGGCCAGCGGGCGCCGAGCACTACGCCGGATTGCCGTGGCCGGCGGGGTGAGCCGCCGGCTCCGGCAGCGGCTCGATGCGGCCGAGCAGGAACACGAATGCCGCCACGCCGGCCACCAACACCAGGCCGGCGACCAGGAAGGCGTCGACGAACGAGTGCGTGCGGCCGACGACGAAGCCGGTGACTATCGGCGCCACGACACCCATCATGTTGTTGGCGAAGTTCATGACGCCGCCCACGGCGCCTGCGCCCCCCTTCGGCGCGATCAGAGACGGCAGGGACCAGGCGACCGGCGCAGCGGCGGAGAGCCCGGTCAATGCGATGGAGATCCAGACCAGCGCGATCCCCGGGCGGTCCGTGACGGTGGCGCCGAGCACCGCGATGCCGGCGCACATCCCGATCACCAACACCGCTTTGCGCACGCGCGTGTCGTCGCGTCCCCCGCGGACCAGGAAGTCGATCAGCCAGCCACCCACCAGGAGGTCGGCGGCCGAGGCGCACGCCCACGGAATGGCCGCGTAACCCGCGGAGCTGAGGATGCTGCGGTGCATCGTGCGCACGAGGTAGTCGGGCAGCCAGGTCAGGAAGAGATTGAAGCTGTAACCGTAGGCCCCGAACCCGATCACCAGCCCCCAGATCTTGCGGGCGCCGAACAGGTAGGCGAGCATTCCGGCGGTGCTCTGCGACGACCGGCCTTCGGGCTCGGCCCCGCCCGCGGTGATATAGGCTCGCTCTTCCGGTGTCAGTCGCGGGTGTTGGCTGGGATCCCGGTACATCCAGCAGAACGCCACGAAGTAGGCGAAGCTCAGCGCCGCCACCACCCCGAAGCCCCAACGCCAGCCAAGGCGCACCACCGCGAACGCGACGAGCGGTACGCCGATGACGTTGGAGAACTTGGCGCCGACATCGTACAGCGATGTCGACAAGGCGCGTTCGTTGCGCGGAAACCAGTAGCCAGTGGCCTTGGAGCTTGCAGGGAAGGTCGGCGTCTCGGCGATCCCGAGGAGCAGACGCGCGGTAAAAAGTCCCGCGAAGCCGCCTGCACACGCCGTGAGCATTTGCGCCGCGCTCCAAAGGAGAGCACTCCAGCGACCGATGCGGGTGACGCCGACGCGATCGAGAACGAGTCCCACCGGAATCTGCAGCAGGGCATAGCTCCAGAAGAAGGCGCTGAACAGCGTCCCCAGCTCGACTGGTGTCAGATGGAAGGAGCTCTCGAGCTGCGGACCGGCCACCGAGACGCTGATACGGTCGAAATAATTGATCAGCACGCCGGCGGCGATCAGCCCGGAGATCTGCCAGCGCAATCGCGGAATGCGCCGGGTGTTCCCGGGCGTCAAGCGGGCGTCGCCGCCGCCGCAGCCACGGCGATCGCGGCCGCCTGCCCGGCCGAATGGGCGTCGAGCCGCAATCCGAAGGATGAAACGAGGGTATCCGCGATCTCGCTCTCGCTGAGAAGTCGCCGCTCCACGGCACCCCGGGCGTGGCGAACCGTCAGCCGATTGTTGATCAGCGCCATGCGCCGCACCGGCGTCGTCGATGCGACGCGCAACTCGCGGCGAAATCCCGACTCCGGGTGCGTCGAGGTGTACCAGTTCGCGGCAACGTAGTCGACATCCAGTGCCGGCTCCGGAGCAAGCAGGTAAAGCGGTTGCCATTCCCCGGCAAGTTGCGTCTCGAGGAGAGTCCAGGCTCCCCGACGGCTGAGCCGGAAGGCTTCGTGCCGTGTTGGTTGCTCAGCGCCGAGGCTGTCGAAGCGCAATGGCGCGCCGGCCACGCAGCTGCCGAAGCCCACGTCCGCGAGCCACCGCTCGCCGTCTATCGTGATGCATAGCGCCATATGGCTGAGCGGGAGGGGCGGCGCGTCCGGCGGGCGCATCCACAGCACGCGCGCGATCAGTCCCTCGACCGCGAACCCCAGCGCGCCGAGCACGCGCTTGAGAAGTCCGTTGTGCTCGAAGCAATAGCCCCCGCGTCCGCCGGCGACCAGCTTGGCTTGAATGGCGGCCAGGCCGAGATCGACGGGTCGCCCCAGCAGCACGTCGATGGCCTCGAAGGGGATTGCAGCCGGATGCAGCTCCGTCAGGGCGCACAACGTCGCCAGGTCGGGCCGCGGGGAACCGGTGTATCCGATCCGCGCGAAGTAACGGTCGAGGTCCAACTCGCCCGCGGGAAACGGCGAAGCTTGGAGTGGCATGACGGTCGGTTCACTTATGGCAGCGCGGCAGTGTAGCGGCTTGCGCCGGTGACGGTAAAGCAATCGAGTGCTATCGTTCCGGGCCTCTTCCCGGGTGGATCAAACAGGAGGGTGCATGCTGCGAGCTCATCAGCTGCTGCCGGTGTTTGGCGCTATCGTCATGGCTGGAATGACAACACCGGCGGTCGCGCACGCTGCATCCGTTCAGTCGGATCGCACGGTCGACTATCATCTGACGCGTAGCGTGCCGCTGGGCGCCCCCGACCGCTGGGACTATGTCGTTTTCGACCGGTCGTCGCACCGGGTCTATGTGGCTCACGGCGATCGCCTGACCGTGGTGGACGGCGACAGCGGCAGGATCGTCGGCCAGGTCGCGGGCATGCCGGGCGGCACGCACGGCATCGCGATCTCGCA
>Ga0335075_10016121_pt1 | contig 11182 bp, 11 predicted proteins | sample Lox_Sample_24_FD_206723 | JGI IMG/M metagenome (GOLD analysis project Ga0335075, IMG submission 206723) | Soil microbial communities from Loxahatchee National Wildlife Refuge, Florida, United States - Lox_Sample_2.4 | ecosystem: Environmental > Terrestrial > Soil > Wetlands | place: USA... | reverse complement strand
GCGCCCGGCTTGCACCAACTCAACCATCTGGTGACGGAACTCAGGTGCGTAAACTCGTCTTGCTTTCGACATGGTGGACTCCTCGAACGCAAATGCTCGGGTGTCCACGAAACCGGGTCAACTCCAGTTGCCACTCAGCGTGGTTGACTACCTTTCAGGCGCGCGGCTTCTATGAAGCGGTTGGATACGAGCTGTTCGGCATGCTGGACAATTATCCCGCTGGCCAAAAGCAATATTTCCTGAAAAAGCGACTTATCCCGTGAAGGAAAGGTAAGTGCGGCTCGGGAACCGAACGGTGCCGCGGCCGCTATCAAGTCGCTGCCCGAGCCGTTCCTCGATACTACGTCCGACTTTGCCGAGATCATCTTCGCCATTCTTGGCGTTGCGGCGAAGCTTGAACGGCGGCGCATTCTCGAACGGACGGCACGGGGCCGGCAAGACGCGAAGGAATTCGCCACATGACGGCATCGCCCTATCGTTACGTGATTTTTTACGAGGCGACCGAAACGGAAATCATCATCCATGCGATCCGTCACGCCTCGCGCGATCCTTCCGGCATGCCGGGCGCGCGTGCATAACGCCGCCGACCTCCCATAAAGCACCTTAGCCGGCACAAAACTATGCCCGCAGCGACAAACCGTCATTCAGGCGAGATCTCGGACGGTCCGCTACCGCCGCGACCTCTCTTGCAAGGCCTCACCTTCTGCTCGGGCACTCCGGTACACATCCAGCGTTTCCGATGTGTGGATAAGAAGGTCATCGTAAGTCCAGAAACGGATTGGATACGAGGCGATTGTCGTCTTGTCGCTGCGCCATGCTAATCTCGATCTTTCGGTTTCATTAAGCGAAGCGCTTCGGCCGCAGACAACAAGATAGATTTCCGAAAAGAAATCGATTCCAAAGGCATTCTTATACACCACACTATGCTGGTTGTCGTTCTTAGCCCACGACCAATCAGAGACTTGGCCGAAGCCATGCTCCAGCTCCGATGACCAGTTCCTCATCTGATTCGTGCCACGTGTAAAAATGCTGCGCTTGGTGCCACCCTCGAACTCGACTAATCCGAACTTGACCTACCTTTAGGCGCAAGTCGTTGATGCAGCCGGTTTTCGGGGACGGCTACCTGTCCACGCGCCGATCGCCCGAGCAAGCAACCCAAGGCCACGGGCGATGATCAGGACCACGGCCGGCGTGAGCCGCGCCGAACCGACCCTCGTTATTGCGTGCTACCCAACTTCATCTGCGTGCATCCGCGTGCATCTGTGGTTCCAAACTTCTATTTCCCCTAGGCCGCACCGGCGCTGATCGACATGGCAGCAAGGGAATCGAACCACAGATGCACGCAGATGCTGGGGTCTGGCACATAGCCCGCACGACTGGTCGATCCGCTCGGGCAGCGAGGTTCGCCAGCGTACGTTTGCGAATCTTGCCACCTTTGCGGAGCTCCCGCACGGCAGGACGCGGGGGAGAGTCTCGGTTGCAAGTCAAGATACATGGATCCACCGAATCAGGCCGAGCCGCGTCGGATCAAGTCAAATCTGCTGTCCTGCATGGCCGCGGATTTGGCCAGTTTTGAAGCTTCTCAGGTATTTAGCATAAAAAGGCGGCAAAGTTCGGACTAATACGAAATGCCGCGCTGCCGTCGACCCGACTACAAAATCAGCTCGAAAAACGCCTATGATGCCGAATTCCCACTTGTAGCGGTTGGGGCGCCCTTTCCCAGCCGCGGTTTGTATGAGTAGGCAGAGATTTATTCGTGGCCTCAAAAAACCGACCACGCTTGCCTCGGAAAACTCCTCATGGCTGCCTATCCAGTGTCGATATTCTTCAAGCTCCTGTTCCGCTTTAGCGTAGTCTGGGGTTCCCTCGATTAGCATCTCCGGTAGAGGTTCTACAGTTCCTCAGGCCTCATCGCAGTAAGTACGATCACCGATTCGCCTTTCCTTTGGGTGACCACTCTTAAGCCGCCTAGTTTGTCGAGACGGTACACGACGCGCCCGGTCTGTTCGTCCACCCGCTCAACCTGGCTTGCTCGTAAAGCGTGTTCGAGACGCGGGACGCTAATAGACCGCGGCTCCAGGTTTGCTCGTGCGTGGTCTGAGACCACAATTCTGAGGGACGGGTCCGCCACCATGGCCTTATCTGTTGTGAATTGCCGAACTTTGTCTGCCATCTGGTGTGATCCGCGTGAAAAGGTGCACAAGGCTAACGCGAGTCACGGCCTGTGTCGAACCTCGCGCCTGCGGTCAGGCTGGCACCGAACCCGGGGCACACTCCAGCCCGCGGGAGCCGCTGGCCGGTCTGACGGGACCCCGCTGCCCGAGTGTGGCGCGCGCAAAGTCTTTGTCCCGGTAAACCGCCGCGCTGTGACTGGCTCCGGCATTCCGTTGGTTCCCAAAGTTCGGTACGGGCCGGGACTTTCGACAAGTGACTCTATATCCGGCACACCCGGCCCCACGCCGAGGCGAACGGTCCTCTGCCGGCGGACCGTCCGCTGCCAGGGGCTTCACCGGCTGTTTTCTCGCGCCGATAGCCGCCTCGTCGGATCGCCGTTATGGGTCGGGACCCGTCGTGACCAGTCATCGGCCAAATCCACTGGCGCTACCGACAGCACGACGACTGACCCGCCGGTCGGCCGGCGACAACAATGCCACGCCGCCACGTAAAATCACTGCCGGCCAGACTTTTTTCTTGCCCATGTTTTGGATTCTGTGCTTTAATTCCATCCATGTCCACCGCCGCCCCCACCACCCCACCCCCACCCATCCAGCCCGATGCCAATCGGGCCATGCCCCCGCGCATCGCCCAGGTGCTCGGCGTCGTCCGCACGCTCATCGCCTACGGCACGGACCTCGCCGACACGCTGAACCAGCACGCCTCCGTCCCGCACCTCCTCCCGTGCTTCAGCTTCATCGCCACAATCTTCCGCAGCAGGGACATCGCCCTGATCCTCGCCCGCATCACCCGCGGCCTGCTCCGCGCCGCCGCGCTCGAACAAAGGCTCCGAAACCGCGCCGCCCGCGGCCGGGACATCCAGCCGCGGAGCCTCCGCTCCCCCCGCAAGCCTCGTGCCACCAAAGCGACCACCTCCCCGCGCGGACCGGCCCCCGCCCCGCATGTCCCGCCCACGCTGGAGCAAATTGCCGCCGAGGACCGCCGCCGCCCGATCGGCGCAATCCTCGTCGATATCTGCCTCGATCTCGGCATCATCCCCGGCCAGATGGACCCGGCGTCGTGGAACGAGCTAGGCCAGGACCTCGCCCTCTCCCTCTACGGCGGTGATCTCCAAAACCTTGTGGTTTGGCGACGCCCGCGGCGGTCCGGTCGTCGGCCCCGCAACCCCAGCTTCCTTCCCGTTTCCATCCCCGGCCAGACCGGCCTCATTTTTCCGCCATGGCCGGCGCCCTACCTGCAATCCGAAGCCAGCACAGGTCCCCCCTGAACAGGCCTGCATCCCCCCTGACAACTGTTTCGGGACCGGCCCACGGCCAGCCCCGCTATCCTGATTCCCCCGATCCGGCGAGTTTCCCGATCGGCCGCGACCGCTTGCCGAGCAACCCCCACCCTCGCGCTTCCCGGAACGAAACCGGACAGAAGCGGGCTCGGCACTGATGCAAACCCCGACAGTTCACGATCTCGCGTTCATCGCCTATGCTGAACACCGGGTTGCTCCGGGGCAATATAGTCTCGCACGCAGACGGGAGGGACCAGGGCATGGCCGAGCGCGCCAAGGAACATGCGTATTCTGAATCCGAGGTCGAGGCGCATCTCAAGCGCGAGTTGCCACACTGGCGGCTGGAGCGTGGATGGATCCGGCGCACCTACCGGACCAACGGTTGGAAAGGCACGTTGATGGTCATCAACGCGGTCGGCCATCTGGCCGAGGCCGCATGGCATCACCCCGATATCACCGCGTCCTACGCCTGGGTGGAAGTGCGGCTCAGCACCCATACCGCGAAGGGCATCACCGACAAGGATTTCCAACTGGCCAGGAAGATCGAAGAGGTGATCCAGTGGCAGCCCGCTAAAGAGGACGGTGCGCTGGAAGGCACGCCGCACGGCGACCAGAGGTTCGCGTACATCAAATACGACGAGTGATGCAGGTTTTCCACCGTCATGGCCGGCCTTGTGCCGGCCATCTCGCGCGGGTCGTTGCCGGCGCGCAGAAACCGGCGGCCGGGGATAAAGATGGATGAACATACCAGCGCGGATAAACGGCCGGGCGGTGCCGCTGGATGATGCGATCGCCGAAGCGGCCCGCTTGATCATCGCGAGTCGCTGCACGGTTTTCGCCGGATTGGCGACGGACGTTGCCGGAGGTGCGGCAGCGATAGAGGTGGCGCGACAGGTCGGTGGCGTGATCGATCATATGCATGCTGATGCTGCATTGCGCGATCTCGATGTGATGCGGCGGGCGGGCTGGGTGGTGACGACGCCGGCGCAGGCGCGGGCGCGCGCGGACGTGGTGGTGCTGGCGGGACCAGGTTTCGATACGGCCTGGCCGCGGCTTTGGGACGACCTGCAGCTTGATCGCCCGCCTCCGCTGTTTCCCCAGACGGCGCGCCGCGTGGTGCATTTGTGCCCCGGCCGCATCGCTGCCGCGCCTGCTGATGCTAAACTGTCGGTGCTGACGATTGGCGAGGACGCGGCGGAGTTGCAGCCGGCACTCGGCGTGTTGCGCGCGCTTCTGGCCGGTCGTCCCGTGCGGTCGGACGCAGCTCTGCTTCAGCCGTTGCACGAGTGTGCGTCCTTGCTGTCATCGGCGCGTTTCGGCGTGGCCGTGTGGTCGGCCGAATGGCTCGATGCGCTGAGCATCGAGATGCTGTGCGGGTTGATCGATGACCTGAATGCGAAGACCCGTTTTGCCGGTCTGCCGGTGGCACCAGGCGGCAACGCGATGGGCCTCGCCCATGTTGGCGGCTGGATGACGGGGTTTCCGCTGCGCATCGCGTTTGCCAAGGACCCTCCCGAGCACGATCCATGGCGCTTCGACGCCGCGCGCATGATCGACAGCGGCGAGGCCGAGCTGGCGGTTTGGATCTCATCCTTCGCGCCGCAGCCGCCGCCCTGGCGGCGGGCCGTGCCGACGGTGTCGCTGGTTGCATTCGGTACCAAATTCCGGTCCACGCCGGCGGTGGAGATCGGTGTCGGCCGCCCTGGCGTCGATCATGCTTCCGTCACTTTCGATTTCGCTCTCGGTACGCTGGCCTGCAAACAGATTTCAATGGAAGAACGTCCAGCGGTTCCGTCGGTCGCCGAAATTCTGCATCGCATCGGCGGGGCGCTGCCCGACGCGTCGCCAAGACCATGTTGACCCGGCTGACCGGCGGCCGGGTCATAGATCCGGCGAACGACCGCGACGGCCCGGGCGATGTCTGGTTCGAGGACGGGGTGGTCATCGCGCCACCGCAATCGGACCGTCAGCCTGATGTTGCGTATGATATGACCGGCGCGATCGTTCTTGCGGGCGGCATCGACATCCATTCGCACATCGCCGGGGCGAACGTGAACACGGCGAGGTTGCTGCTGCCCGAGCTTCGGTCGGATCCCAATATGGCCGCCGTACCGGCGAGTGCAGAAATCGGCCGGCTGTACATCCAGATGGGTTTCACCACTGTCGTAGAACCGGCGATTTCGCCGCATGTCGCAGTCCAGGCGCATCTGGAACTGGCATCCATCCCATTCATCGATACGGCGATCCTGACGGTTCTCGGCAACGAGGATTATCTGCTCGAGCTGTTGCGCGGCGGGGAAAGCAAGACGGCGATCGCCGATTATGCGGGGCGCATGTTGGCCGGCAGTCACGGGCTGGGCGTCAAGGCCATCAATCCAGGAGGTGCCGCCGCGTTCAAAGAGAATGTGCGCACGTTCGGGCTGGACGACGTGGTGCCGCGCTACGGTCTGTCGTCGCGCGCCATCGCCCGCGCTTTGCAGCAGGCGGTGCTCGACCTCGGCGTGCCGCACCCGCTGCATATCCACTGCAACAATCTCGGCATGCCCGGCAACGTCGAGACCGCGCTGGCAACGATCGATGCGCTGGGCGACCTGCCGCTGCACCTCGCGCATCTGCAGTTCTATGCGTACGGGAACGACGGGCCGCGCGGTTTTTCCTCAGCCGCGCCACGCCTTGCCGAAGCGGTGAAAGCCCACCGGCAAGTTACAGTCGATATCGGACAGGTGATGTTCGGCCAGACCGTCACGGTCTCGTCGGACGTGCTGCGCCAGTTCAATGCGCGCGGCCAGGCGCATCCGCGCAAGTCGCTCATCATGGACGGCGACGGCGCCGGCATCGTGCCGTATCGCTACCGCCGGACCAATTTCTTCAACGCCGTGCAGTGGGCCGCCGGGCTGGAGCTGTTCCTGCTGCTCGACGACCCGTGGCGGGTGTTCTTCACCACCGACCATCCCAATGGGGCGCCGTTCACCACGTATCCCGACCTGTTCGCACTGTTGCTCAGCCGCGATCTGCGGGCGCAGTGGATCGGCACCGTACCCGCCGAGGCGATGACGGTGACCACGCTGCCGTCCATCGCCCGCGAGTACTCGTGGCCGGAGATCGCGATCATGACGCGCGCGGCGCCGGCACGGCTGCTCGGGTTGGCCGATCGCGGCCACCTCGGGCCTGGCGCCCGCGCCGATATCGCGGTTTATCGTCCGGGCGCCGACCTGGCCGCGATGTTCCGCCACGCCGAGTTGGTCTTCAAGGATGGACGCCTGGCGGTGCGCCAGGGCACGCCGGTCGAGACCCTGTTCGGCCGCACGCTGTCCGTGCGGCCCGGCTTCGATCCGGCGATCGACACCCGGTTGTCAGGCTGGTACGAGCGCGCCTTCGGCACGCTTGCCGGCGCGTTCGACGTGGTGCCCGATGCGCTTGGTGTTGCCGATCGCTTCGAGACCGTCCCATGCCGGCAGTAACCCGCGGCGGCGTGCGCATCGACGAGACGTTTGCCGAAGCGTTCGACATGCGCGGCACCGCGGTGCTGATCACTGCCGGGGCCGCGCGGTGGGCGCGGCAGGCGGCAGTAACGATGACCGGCTTCGCCACCTCGATCATCGCCTGCGGCTGCGAGGCGGCAATCGATAGTGAAGTGCCGCCGTCTGCCACGCCCGACGGGCGGCCGGGGGTACGCGTGCTGATGTTCTCCGGCTCGACCGGTGAGTTGCAGAAGCAACTGCAGGCGCGGGTCGGACAATGCGTGCTGACGTGCCACGACACCGCCTGCTATGCCGGCCTGAGCGGTGCCGAGATCCTGCGGATGGGCGACGCGATCCGCTACTTCGGCGACGGCTGGCAGATCTCGAAGCGGTTCGGCGGCCGCCACTATTGGCGCATCCCGGTGATGGACGGCGAATTCGTTTGCGAAGGCACGACCGGGTTGACACGCCAGGCGGTGGGTGGGGGCAACCTGATCCTGATGGGCCGCTCCGCCGCCGCAACGCTGCGCGCCGCCGAGGCGGTGGTGGCGGCAATTGCCGAGGTCGGCGGCGCGATCGCCCCGTTTCCCGGCGGCATTGCCCGATCCGGCTCCAAGGTCGGCTCGAAGTACAAGGCGTTGGTTGCGTCCACCAACCATTTCTACTGCCCGACACTGCGCGGTGCGGTGCAGTCGCAGCTTGATCCCGACATCGTTTCGGTCCTGGAAGTGGTGATCGACGGGCTCACGCCGGACGCCGTGGCGGCGGCGATGCGGGCCGGGTTGGCGGCCGCCGTGGCACTGGGGCCGGAGCGCGGCGCCACGCACATCAGCGCCGGCAATTACGGCGGCAAGCTCGGCCGCCATCATTTCCACCTGCACGAATTGCTGCCATGAGCGGCCTGCGCTTCGAACTGCGCGATCCGCCGGATATGCGGCTCGATCTCTCGCCGCTGGTCCCGGACCGGCTGGCCGGGATGGACCAGGCGGCGATCGAACGGATCGAGCTTGGCACCCCGCGCATGAGCCGTCGTGTCGGTGACGTGTTCGGGGTACATGCAGCCGATTGCGAGTGCATCGCCATCGAAGGCGGCTCGCCCCGTTTCGACTGGGTGGGCGCGGGGATGCGCAGTGGTGAGCTGCTGCTGAACGGCGAGGCGGGGCTTTACGCAGGCCGACGGATGGCCGGCGGGCGCTTGCGGATCAGTGGGCGCGTGGGGGGCTGGGCTGCATCCGGCCTGCGCGACGGCACCCTGGAGATCGGCGGCGATGCGGGGCCGTTCCTCGGCGGCCCGTTGGCGGGCGAGCGCGCCGGCATGGCGGGTGGCACCGTGCTGGTGCGGGGCAGCGCGGCGGAGCGTGCGGGGGATTGCCTGCGCCGCGGGCTGATCGTGATCGAGGGCCGGGCCGGGCCGCATCCCGGCAGTCGGATGCTGGCCGGGACGCTGATCATCTGCGGTACGGCCGGTGCCCCGCCCGGGTATCTCATGCGCCGTGGGACGCTGGTCGTTGGGGCTGCCAAGGCCCTCCTGCCCACCTTCGTGCCGGTCGGCGAGGCCAGCGGTGCCTTCCGCCGTCTGCTGGCGGGCGCGCTCACCGCGCTCAGCCCGCGGGCGGCGCGGCTGGTCGCGCGGGCGCAGGACAGGTTCATGGGGGACATGGCGAGCCTGGGCAAAGGGGAAATTCTGCTGCCGCCCCCCGCTACTCTTCGCTTCCGCTGAACGCGACCTTACGTGTAGCGTTGTATGAACCGTCCGTAACGGTCGGCAGTGGGAGGGTGCCAGACCATCGATATGAGGACTGATTGATGAACCTCGTGGACCTGATCATCGTCGTCTGTTCGCTGGCTTCGCCCCATGCCTGCCAGGAGCGGCACCTGTTATTGGAGTCGCATGGATCGCTCCGCGCCTGCGTAATGGAGGCACAGCCCTACCTGGCGCAGTGGATCGGCGAGCATCCCGGCGTCCGCATCGCCAGCTATCGCTGCGACTGGCCGGACCACGAGGGCGAGAAGACGTAATACGGTCTTGCAGGCACGGGCGCGGAACGAATCAAGTGGACACGGAGTCCACCGAGGTCGCACGGAGATCACGCCTGCGACCCGTGGAAGCCGGAAATAGGCGTCCATGACGGGAGAAGCTTTGCCTTTCCTGGTGCTTCGCATATGCGGACGAATGGCGCCGTGTGTGCGAAGTGCATAAGTTTTCTCTTCGCGAGACTCCGTGCGAACTCGGTGCTCAATTTGAAATTTGAGCGCCGACCCAATGCGAACGTATGACCAACGATCAGTCGATTGCCTCGATGCCTTGCGCCTTCAAGCGTTCGAGATGACTCCTCATTTCCTTCAACCGTTCGGGGGAGTGGCCTTGCCACTCCGTGACCTCGCCCGTGACTCGGAGAGGTTCACCGGTACGGTAGGACTGCGTAGGGTTGCCGGGGAATTTCGTGTCCGTCAGGTTGGGGTCGTCCACGATCGGGCCGGTCGGCTCAACGACGTAGATTCTTTCTCGTCCGTCACCAGCGGCCAACTCGGCACCCCAGATGGCGGCATCCAGCGTGCCGGTGAGATAGACCCAAGACAACGGCTTCCCTGTGCCGAAGTTTGAGTTGTAGCCAACTTCGATCAGGTCTCCCGGATTCAAATCGGCCCGGGTGCCGTGGTAGAAGCGTTTCGGGATCGTGTGGTCGGTGAATGGCATCGGTGTGCGGCTTCCTCTTGAGATGCAGCTTGCCTTGAACTGCCCCCGCAGGCCAACACGTCGTCCTCTGAGGCAGAAATTCAAACTGAGACACTACCTGTGCCGGTGTCCACTTGATTATTTCGCGGTTGTGGGACAACGGTAGTACCCTTGCGCGAGTGATAGGGGAGGGATCGTTATGAAAGCGGAGAAACGCGTGTTTCGCATCGCGGTGATGGCGGCAGCGTTGCTGGCGACCGTGAGCGCTCGCGCGATGGCGCAGGGGGCAGGCGACGCAGCGGCCGGCGAGAAGGATTTCGTGATCTGCCGTGCGTGCCACGAGATCGGCCCGGGCGCCAAGATCCTGGTCGGCCCTCCGCTCAATGGGGTTGTCGGTCGGAAGGCGGGGACATATCCGGGCTTCGACTACTCCGATGCCAACAAGAAGTCGGGGATTACGTGGACGCCGGAGGAGCTGACCAAGTACCTCGCGAATCCCCAGGCGGTCGTGCCGGGTACCAAGATGATCTTCCCCGGGCTGCACGATCCGCAGCAGGTGCAGGACGTCATCGCCTATCTCAGCCAGTTCGGTCCAGACGGACAGAAGAAGACGCAGTAGCACGACACAGGCCGGTGACACCGAGGGGCTGGCCGCGCGTTAAAGTTAAAGATGCCGTCCCCCATCCACCTGAATCACGGACCCTGTCGAGAAGCGCAGCGTCGTAGCGCAGGCAAGCACCGCCTCGGCGCAGTCCTGCGGCGTGGCGGCGCGTTTGAGAGGACTGGTCGCGCCTTGCTTCTCGCGCATCGCCTTGTCGCGGCCGGGGACGAAATCGGTATCGACCACGCCGGGGGAGATCGTCAGCACGCGAATCGTCGGGGCGAGCGCGCGGGCGAGGGACATTCCCATCACGTCGAGCGCCGCCTTGGACGCACAATAGGCGACGCACGATCCGACGCCGGTGCTGCCAGACAACGACGAGATGTTTACTACCAGCCCGTCGCCGTGTGCTCGCAACAGTAGCGCGAAGGCGCGCACGGCCGCAAAGGCGCCGCGGGTGTTGACGTGCAGGATGCGGTCGAAGCTGTCGTCGTCCATTGCATCGAGGTCGCTAGGCGGCACCGCGATGGTCACGGCAGCCGAGTTCACCAGGATGTCGGCGCGGCCGAGATCGATGGATACCGCATGGGCGAGCGCGGCGAGTTCGTCCGAGCGGTCGATGGCGGCGGCGTAGCAGCGATGCCCGGTGCCCGGCAGGTTGGCCGCGGTCGCTTCAGCGCGCCGGCGATCGCGGCTGGCGACGATCGCGACGCGCGCGCCGGCGTCGGCGAACAGATGCGCCGTCGCCGAGCCGATGCCGCCGGTGCCGCCCAGGATGACGGCGACCTTGCCGATCAGCGGCGTGGTGGCGAGCGCCATCAGGGTATCGGCGGCACGGGGATGCGCATCTCTCCGGGCTCCAGATACAGGTCGTATTCCAGCGTGTACCAGGGACCGGTGACGTCATCGGCCGGCGGCTTGCCGTCGTGCTTGCGGAACTTCCCGACCAGCGAGCGTACGACGCTGAAGGTGACGTCGCTGTTCAAGTG
>Ga0335075_10016120_pt1 | contig 11182 bp, 7 predicted proteins | sample Lox_Sample_24_FD_206723 | JGI IMG/M metagenome (GOLD analysis project Ga0335075, IMG submission 206723) | Soil microbial communities from Loxahatchee National Wildlife Refuge, Florida, United States - Lox_Sample_2.4 | ecosystem: Environmental > Terrestrial > Soil > Wetlands | place: USA: Florida... | reverse complement strand
AGATCCCCGATCGTATAGCGGCCTTCAATGGTCCGATAAATGCTTAGGATATAGGCCGAGTAATACCCGAGCTGGCTGAGGATGGCAAGCAGGCCGCCCCAGAAAAGCCGCCGCCGGTTGAGAGCAACATTCTCTTCGTAGATCCTTTGCGAAATTGCGGTGAACCGTTCGGTCAGGTAGCCGCTGAGGTTAAAAAGCTTCAGCTCCTTGGCGGCCTCTTTGCTCCCGCCTACCTGCCGCAGATAATCCATCTGCCGGCGCATCGGGGTCTGGTGGAAGTTCTTTGCGTAAGTCAGAAAAGCAAAGTGGCTTTCGCCCAGAAACGCCGGAATCACGCCTCCGACGAGTAGCAGCAAAAGCAATGGTGAATATTTGATAAGCACCGCGGAAAACGCGAGGGCCGTCACCGTCTGCTGGATGAGCCGGCCCATCTGCTGAATCATCGCCAGCCTGTCGGTGGCCTGCACACGCGCGCGCTCCAGGCGGTCGTAAAAGACCGGGTCTTCATACACGGTCACATCCAGCGCGGCGGCCTTTCGCATCACCTCCACGCTCACGTGATGCGTATAGCGGTCGGCGAGCAGGTTGTCGAAGTAATCCACTGCGCGCGACATGATGCCGATCAGCACTGCCAGCGCCATCTCGCCGCCTACCAGCCACCAGAATTCGTGTGGCAGCGGCTTGTGAAAACGGATGCGATTCACCCCGTCGATAATGAACCGGCCGATAATGCCGATGCCCACAGGAAGAAACGCCACCACAATGCGGATGCCAATGTTCCAAGAAACCACCGCTGGCCCTGACTCCCACACGAAGTGCAGCACCGGTGGAATGTTCTTGAGGGCGCGCACGCGATCGCTCCAGGCGCTGTCGGAGCCTTGAGGTGAGCCCGATGCCGGTCCATCGGACATACTTGTATGGTTGGCGCGATGCATCGTCAGGGTCGTTTACGCCCGTCGAACCGGCTGCGCAATGCAGCGATTCGTCGCAAGCGCGTGGCACTCTCAAGCTGCACCAAGGCGATGCGGACGCTCTGTGCGGCGTCTTCCTTTCCCTTTTCCTTTAATGCGATGCGAGGCCGACTCTGAGCGTTGTTTGCGGCGATTTCGATGCGGTCTGCGGGCGGCTGCGAGGCTAAACGGGGCTGGCCGCTCCGGCTCTTTCATTTTCTCGCATGCAATCGCGCGGGCGCAATCTTTTTCTCGGCTACGTGGCTTCCGGCGTATACGCTTTGAAGCCTGCGTTCTCCATCCCACGCTGCGCCTCGGGATTCTTCATGAAGGTCTCCCAGACAAATCCCGTTCGCGCATTCTCCGCCATCAGCATCGTGATGCCCGTGTCGATCCCGATCACATCGCTGTCGTACCAGCCCGTCAGAGGATTGAATGCATCCACAAAGCCATAGCGGCACCATGCCTTCGGGTAATGATCGTGGATGGTGCGCAAAACCCGCATCGTCTCAGCAGGCAGAAAGGGCAGTGAGCCTCCCGCCGCGCACGGCACAATGGTTCCATCGATCGGCCCCATCGCCGGCGGCCCTCCCCAGATCACATAACCCTTCTCTGAGTCCGATGCCGTAATCCCCCACAGCGCGTTGGTGTAATCCGGAAATTGCACGTTAAGCTCCCGGCAGAAGATTCGATGCGCATCGGTCGCGATGATCGAGTTCTCAAAATAATCCGCGTACCGGTCCCGCTTGTTCCTGAAGTCGAACCACGCTTGTGAGTACTGGTGCACAAACAGCGGCGCGAACGATCCGATATAGCGCAGCCCGTCATATTCAAAGGTCGTCCGCTTCCACGCGAACCACGTCGCCGGATTCAAAGGGTGCGAATGAGATCCCATCGCGAGTAGGTAGATCATCATCAATTCGCTGTAAATCCCCCACCGCGACGGAATGAAGCCCTGTTCTGGCGTCCAGCCCATCGACAGCAGCGCCGTGTCCTCCGCGATCCATGTCCAGTCCACGCGGTCGAAGATGGCGTGCGCCAACTCGTCGATATCTTTGTCGTGAAAATGCGCGCGGCACGTCAGCACCCCGCATAGCAGGATCGTCGTATCCACCGACGAGACCTCCGAATCCCAGATCCGCTCACCCGTGTTCACGTTGGCAAAGTGAAAAAAGAATCCCCGGTGCGTCGGCAGCTTGTGCCAAAGAAACGACAACGAAGCGATCACCCGCAGCCGTGCCTGCTCATAGGAAATGAATCCCCGCTTCTCGGCAATACAGATTGCGGTAAGGCCGAATCCGCTTGAAGCAATGCTGGCCACCGGGCTGGTGTCCTTCGCGCGTACGTCGCAGCGGTCTTTGATAAGGCCCGTCTTCGGATCGGCCTGCTCCCAGAAAAAAAGAAAACTCGCTTGCTCCAGAGCATTCAGAAACTGCTCGTCTTCCGGCGAAAGCGTCGAAGGCGGGGGCAGTACCGCCGGCTGCGCCTGCTCGTCATCCTCTCCGTCATCCTGGCCCAGCGCTTCGAGCAGTGAAACAGCCTCACCCCACGCAACGGGAGCCGCAAGCAACAGGTAAGCCAACTGACACAGCAGTCTCCGTCGCGTAAATCTCTTTCCTCCGTGCCTTCCAATCCTATGGATGCTCATTCCGACTTTTCCGTTGAATCATAAATGTGTCGCCTCCTGTTCCGTCATTCTCTCCAGGCGTCTCACTCAGCCATCCAGGCCCGCACGTCCGTACTTGGATGCGATAATTCCGATTTGCGACACCCTGATCTCGGACAGCAAACGGTATCCAGGGTGCGTCAAAATAACGTGTGAGCGGATCCAAGCCAACGAGTCGAAGAAAGGTCGCCATCTGGATCGCCGCCGTTGCCGTCGCAGCCGCAGTCACGGTTGTGCTGGCGCTGCGAGCGAGGAAATGGCGGCCTCGATCGATCACCATCCAGGGCGCCGTCATTCGACGCGATGCCGATCCCCGGAAGGAGTCGCCCATCCCTGGCGCCGTGGTCACTGCATTCGACGGCCAGACCACTGCCTCCACAAACTCCGGCGATTCGGGCTATTTTAAGCTGGCGTTGCATGAGAGAGTCTGGCCGGTCGGCACAGTCACCGTGAGCGTCCGCCACCCGGACTACCACCCTCTCGACCTACACTTTGAACTTGGCCTTCGCTCCAACCTGAAGAAACTTTACATCGCGAAACTGGACCCCATCGAATCTCAGCCCCCTCAACCCCCCGGCCGGCGATTGTCGGTCGTCTCGAACATTCGTGTGCGCTACACCGTCAACATCGAGACGCAGGTGAACGTCGGCACTGCGGTCAAGACCTTCGAGATCGTCAATCAGGGAAACATTCCCTGCAGGCGCCGCTACCCCTGCTCCCCCGATGGATCCTGGAAAGCCTCCTCCGGGTCGATCACGTTGGACGCCGGACCCGGCAATGAGTTCCGCAACGTTCGCGCCTCGTGCATCGCCGGTCCGTGTCCTTTCACCAGCATTGACTCGAGCGGCTTCACCCACGGCGGCCGCACCATCACCGCTTCGGCCCTCGATTGGTCCGGTACGGCAACCTTCCTCGTCGAGGCCGAGGTCTTTCAGAACCAGGTGGGCTCCAGCGTGCGCGAGTCCTATCCCGTCATCTACGGCCGCACCCTCCACTTCAGTCTCCCCTCCAGCCAGGAAGGCGTAAGTCTCGAAGCCGAGATCGACGGCGCGCCCATGGTCTTTCCGCTCGGTCCAGGCCTTTACATGAGCTGGGCCGACTGCAGTTCTGCCTCCGGCGCTCAAGACAGCCAATCCACTGCCTATCAATGCGAGCTCAAACCCGGTTACCGCTTCTGATCCGTTCCCGCAACGCGGCATAGCATCCCACTCAACAACCTCCGGGCCGTCTCCCCACCTGCCTCATAATCCTCCGCGCGTACCGAACGGACAACGAGTCGTCCGCTCCGATCTCTCCGCCCAGTACGTCGTGATACTCCCGGCACTACTCATCTTCGATGCCCGCAAAACGCATGAAGGTCACCGGCGCTCTCGCCGCCTCCCCACGCGCGCCGCCCCAGAGCGCAGGCCCTCACCCAATGCGCAATATCCGGAAAACTCCAGCGGGTCAGTCTCTTGTTCACCCAGCCCTCAGGGTTGTAGAATCCCCGCCTGCGCGGCTCGCATTCGATCTCACCGCGCTCCCAGTTCGGCTCGCGGCGCGCTATTGAGCGGCGGTAAGTGTTCAGCGGCGGCTCATGCGGTCTATCTCCCCGCGAGCCGGATCCTGGACCCGGATTTCGATTTGCCGGACGTTCTCCGCGGGGGTTCGCGGTCCCATTGTCGCCGATTACCTGAAGACCAGCCGAATGTTACAAACGTGTTAATATCGACCTTCAGGGAGTTGACTGAACCGCAAACGCCCCGACCAAACACCATGATCCTTTACCTCATGCGCCATGCCGATGCCGGAGTTTCCCGCGATAATCCCCTCCTCGACGCCAAGCGCGGTCTCATCAAGGAAGGCAAAGAGCAGTGCATGCTGATGGCGCGCGTGCTCTCCATCCTCAAGTCGCCCATTGACGCCATCGTCTCCAGCCCTCTCAAGCGCGCCCTCCAGACGGCGCAGTTTGTCGGCACCGAACTCGGCTTCGACGGCAAGGTCGAAATCAGCCCCGCCCTCGCCCAGGACGGCGACTTCGCTGCCTTCCAGGACATGCTCGCCAAGTACGCCAGCCACGAGGGCCTCCTCGCCGTCGGTCACAACCCCAACCTCTTCCAGTTCCTCGGCCGCCTCGTCACCGGCAACGGCGGCGCCAACCTGCGCATGAGGAAGGCCTCCATTGCCCGCGTTGATCTCGATCGCCGTCCCGCCCAGTTGCAGTGGCTGCTCGATGCGCGCATCGCCCGCGCCGTCTACGCCAGCGTTGCGAAGAGCTCCCGCCCAAAGACCTCGCGGAAGTAGTCCGCCTCCTTGCGCAGCGACCACAGCTCCAGCTCCGCCCCCGTCCGGCCCGGGGCCAGTTCCAGATAAACCCTCTTGGGATACACCTTGATCGCAACGCGCAGCACGTCCGAGGCCCGGTCCTGGTTCAGCGCCACGGCCAGCCGCAGCAGCACCACGGCGCGATGCACGTTCTTGTGCTCCTCTGCGGGGATGTTGCGTAGCGCCCGGTCGCCCGGCTGCGGCCTGCTCTTGCCCAGGTAGCGCGCAATGGCTGATACTACCGTCCGCTCCAGCCGCGTATACCCGTACAGTTCCGAGCTCGAAACAATGTACTGCGTGTGCCGGTGATGCCCCTGGTGGTTGATGTACTTGCCTGTATCGCGCAAAATGGCCGCCGCGGCCAGCCAGCTCTCGTACTCCGGCGGCAGCTCATGCAGCACCTTCAGCTCGCGGTAAAGCTGCACAGCGTGCGCGCGCACCGGCTCCGCCTGCCGCGGGTCCACCCCGTATCTTCGCGCCGTCCCCAGCACGCTCTCCCACCGCTCGTGCTCGAACTCCCGGTGTACCGAGGCGCGTGCATCCTGTGCGGCCAGCATCTGCGCCAGAATCCCGTCCCGCAGCCCCAGCGGAGAGTAGCGAAAGCCCGGCAGCCCGAAGCTCTCCAGCAGTTCGGCATAAACCTGCGCTCCGGCGACAATGATCTCCGCTCGCCGCGGCCCGATTCCTGGAACCGTCTCACGCTCCGGCAGCGTCATCTTAGCCAGTCGGGTGGCCAGCTTCCGTACCACGCGGGTCGGCACTACGCCCGCCATCACCGCCGCGCTTGCCTGGCCGGCAGTTAGAGCCGGCGCCGCCCGTTCGGCCGCCTTCCCAGAGGACTTCGCTGTCTCTTTGCCCACCCCCCTGCTCAGTTTTGTTCCATCAAGACATGCCTCAGACAGCGCGGCCGCCGTGCCGGACGTAGCAATCACCAGCGGCACCTTCCCCGGCTCGATCCTCCGGTGCGCCCTCCGCAACTCGCGGGTGATGAACTGCCGCATCCGCGCTAAACCCTCAGCCGGCGGCGGATCGGCCTGCAGAAAATCCTCCGTGAGCCGCACCGCTCCCAGCGGCAGGCTCACCGTCTCCTTGATGCGCTTATGTTCTGAGAGAGTAATCTCGCAGCTACCCCCTCCTAGGTCTACCAGCAGCACTCGTCCCGCCGCGCCCGGTTCCGCGGCCGTCACCCCCAGGTGGATCAGCCGGCCCTCCTCCAGGCCGGAGATAATCTCCATATTCCAGCCCGTCTCCGCCTTCACCCACGCCTGAAAGGCCGGCGCGTTGCGCGCATCGCGCATCGCCGAGGTAGCCACAACCCGAATCTGGTCGGCCCCGTGCGCTTGCACCGCCCGCTGAAACCGCTTCAGCGCCCTCAGGGTCGCAGCCATCGCCTCCGGTGAAACCAGTCCCGACTCAAATACGCTCGCCCCCAGCCGTGTCACCTCCCGGTCGTCGGACAGCGTCTTCAACTGGTGTGCTACAACCTTGGCAATCTTCAGCCTGCACGAGTTGGAACCGATATCGATGGCGGCAAACGTTGGCATAGTCCCCGGTTTCTGCTCCGCAAAATAGAATGAGTCCCACGTGCCAAAATACACGACCGCCCCGCTTCGCCGCAGCGCAGGGTAGTGTCTGAAATCTGCGAGGACGGACTTTCGGCCAATCGCCGAAGAACCCTCCCTGGCAGGAGGGGTTTCGATTTATGCCGCTATACTACCGCTGAAAGGTCGGGTCTCCGATGGATTTCCTACTTAAACCGTGGCACATAATTGCCTTTGCTGTCTTGGCTTTTTTCTTCTTCTTCTGGATGGGCCGCAAAAAAACACGGTGAATTTGAAAACTGACCCACTCGCCCATCCCCGCACTCTCAAGCCACTACCCGGTGCGGATGCGCAAACCTGCAAGGCCGTCCCCGGGATGGTCCTGGTCGCTGTCTTCCTTCCCGCCCACGGACTCGGCCGATCGGGTCGTCTCCTCCCGGAAAAAAGGAAAAGGCATCCCGAAGACTGAGCCTCTGTTTCTCCGGCGTCCCGGTTTCCTCTGGAAATCGTGCCCTCACCTCTCTTCGTTGCGACCGAACCGGTCCATTGCGGACACCGTCCACCCGGCCCACCCTTCTCAGGCAACCGGTCCCCTAGCCTGGACAGAACTCTGGGACGCCCGGTTGCAGCCTTCGCCTTTCCGCCGCAACCCAACTGGTATCCTTGTTTCAATGGCCGTGTCAACAATGAGCACACAGGAAAAGACACTCGCACGCCCCAGGCAGGCTCCCTCCGCGCTCGCCGTCTGGATGCTTTTGGCGGCCATCTTCACCGCCGTGCAGTTTGCCTCGCTCTTTACGCCGCCTCTGCTCGACGACGTGGACGCGGCCCACGCCCAGGTCGCTCAGCATATGATCGAAAGCGGCGACTGGATCACGCCAGAGATCGACGGGGTCCGCTATCTTGAAAAGCCCCCGCTGGCCTACTGGCTCGCAGCCGGTGCCTACTTCTTTTTCGGCGAAAATGTCTTCTCCAGCCATCTGCCCAACGCTCTGGCCATGTTCGGACTGGCATGGCTTGCTTGGCTCTGGGCGCGCCGCGCCTGGGGCGATCGCGCCGGCCTTTACGCCGGAATCTTCGTGCTCACCGCGATTGGGCCCTTTCTCTTCACCCGCTTCATCATTCCTGAATCCATCCTCAGCTTTCTGCTGCTTTTCGCCCTTTACAGCCTTCTAACGGGCCTCGAATCCACCCGCACCATCAGCTTTTACGGAATGTGGGCCGCCCTTGCGCTGGCCACGTTGACCAAAGGCCTCATCGCCCCCGTATTCTTTATCGGTGCCACCGTTCCCTTTCTGTTTCTGACCGGTCAATGGCGTCGCTGGCGCGCACTGAAGCCCTTATCCGGCCCGCTCGTCTACCTGGCCATCGCGGCCCCCTGGCACATTCTCTGCGGCCTCGCCAATCCCGATCAGGGTCACGCCGTCGGCAACCACCCCACCCTGGGTAACGTCCACGGTTTCTGGTACTTCTACTTCGTCAACGAGCACGTCGACCGCTTCCTCGGCACCCGTTACCCCCACGACTACAACAAGCTGCCCGCCCTCTGGTACTGGCTGCTCCACATGGTCTGGCTTTATCCCTGGAGTCTCTTCCTTCCCGCCGTGCTCACCGTCGCCTGGAAGACCCGCCACTCTTGGCTCCAGCACTTGCGCCGCGACGCCGGGCAGACCGTCGATTTCTACCTCGACCACGCCATCCGCGAAGACGTGGCCTCCTATGTCCTCCATCTCAAATTCCGCGTCCGCACCGCCTGGCTCCTCGGACTCTTCGCCGCCTTCATCCTCATCTTCTTCTCTCTCTCCACCAACCAGGAGTACTACACCTTCGAGGCCTGGACACCCATCCTCATCCTCACTGCCGGCGTAATCGCCGGCCTCGAACAGAACAACGTCGCCGAGCGCGGCAAACCGCTCGTCTCAACCGCCTGGCTTACCGGCGGCCAAGCAGCATTCGCCCTAGTCGGCATACTTTCGGCGGCGGCTCTAGGTTGGGGCCTCTGGGTTTCGCGCAATGTCGCCCACCCGTCCGATATCGGGGACCTCCTTGCCCACCGCGACGTGGCCGGCTACACCCTCTCCATGTCGCATCTCTTCGACCTCACTGGCAGTTCGTTTGCAGCGCTGCGGCTGCCCGCCGCCCTCGCCGCCACCGTCCTGCTCGTCGGTCCTATCGTCGGCCTGGTACTGCGCCGCAACCGCCGCCATCTTGCCGCAACCGCAAGCATGGGTCTCACCCTGGCGGTCTTTCTCATCGCCGCCCACATCGCTTTCGCCCGCTTCGAGCCCATGCTCAGCTCCAAGCCCATGGCCGACACAATCATGGCCAAGGGCTCGCCCGCCGATACCTTCATCATCTACGGCGACCAGTCGGACGCCTCCTCGGTCATCTTCTACACCAGCAAGTTCTTCCACGCGCGTCCGGCCCCGATCGTCATGCCTCGCTGCGGCCAGAACGGCGAGGGCTCCACGCTCCTCTGGGGCTCCTGTTACCCCGACGCCCCCGACATCTTCCTCAACGACGCCCAACTGGCAAAAATCTGGGGCACGGGCAACCGCAAGTGGCTGTTCGCGCAGGATGCCAACCGCTCAACGATCGAGCAGCTTCTCGCAGGCCGTCTCTATCCCGTCCAGACCCTCTACGACAAAACCCTCTGGACCGACCGACCGCTGAAATAACCCCAAGCATCGGCACTGCGCCCTATCCCGCCGCCCGCATCTTCCCTCCGGGTAGCAGCTCATAAACCCGCCCCCGCCACAAAATGCGCCGGCTCCCATAGCTCGCTGCCCAGAAACAAAACCCCATCAGATCGCGCACCGGATACAGCGCCAGCAGGTCGAACCAGCTCTGGTCGCGCACCACCAGCCTCCCAACCGCAATCGAAAGCGTCAACCGCGTAACCACGCTCCACCCAAAAAGCGCCACCCCCAACCAGGCATGCCCCAGTGCTACTGCCGCCGCCCACCCCAGCAGCCCAAACGGCAGACTGAAAGTGAGCGCCGTTCCAAAATGCCCCTTGGGACGCGAGCATCGCGTCGACTTCATCCATCGCACCTGGTGCTTCACCGAGTCCAGGAATCGCGAGTTCAAAACCATGTGGTTGATCGCGTGGTGGCTCAGCACCACCGTCTCGCCCAGCTTGAAGGTTTCGTGACCCAACACAAAGTCGTCGCTGCAGTAGTCGCCCGTCACACGGAATCCGCCGATCCGCCGCACCGTCTCCCGCCGAAACGCCATCGTCGGCCCCAGGGTGAACTGCATCCCCTCCATGCCCCGCGCAGCCAGCACGCCCGCAGTCATCTCCACGCTCATGCCCACCGCCTCCAACCGCGCCCACAGCCCACCTTCGGCCGCCACTCCACGATAAGGACAGGTCACAGCGCCCACCCGTGCGTTCGCAAACGGCAGCGCCACCGCGCGTAGGTAATCGGGCGTTACGCGCACATCGCTGTCGCTCACCACCAAGATCTCGTATGCCGCTTCGGCCTCCATCCTCTCCATCGAGGCCACCTTGTCGTTGATGTAAGGTGGTTCGCCGCCAGTCGAAAAGAACCGCGCCGGAATGTGAGGATACCGGGATGCGACGCGACGCGCCGTCTCCAGTCCCGCGTCTTCCGCGTCCCGCGCGCAGAACAAAATCTCGTACTCCGGATAATCCTGCTCGAAAAACGTCGCCAGGTGCGCCTCGAGCCCCGGTTCTGCCCCATGCAGCGGCTTCAGCAGGGTCAGGGGCGGCACAAACCCCGGCCGCGCCTCAAGCCGTTTCAGCGCCAGCACCCGCTCGCGCAGGTAACTGGGCATTGCCCACAGCACCATCACGGCAAACACGGTTGAAGTAAGAAGCCCGAAGACGGCCAGCGCGAGGAATACGTACCACATGCAGGTTCAAGAATACCCGCTCACGGGTGAGATTGTTCCGTCAATCTCGCTCCAACCGGAGGCCCGGTCTCAAGGCCTCTTGACCGAAACCGTCTTAGCCGCCACGGGCGCTCTGACCACGGTCGGCTTGCGTAGCGGCACAATGGCCGCGGTCGATCCCGGCGCAGCAGCCTGAAAACGTGACAGCATCTCCGACCGCACGTACTCCACAAAGCTCTGCATCTGCCGGTTCATCTCCTCCATGCGCCCCCGCATCTGCAGAATAATGGCGATCCCGGCGATGTTCACGCCCAGGTCCCGCGCCAGGTTGAGGATAAACTCGAGCCGCTCCAGATCTTCGTCGGTATACAGACGTGTATTGCCCTCCGTGCGCGATGGCTTCAGTAGTCCCTCGCGCTCGTAGAGCCGAAGCGTCTGCGGGTGAATCTCGTACATCTCGGCCACCGCCGAGATCATGTACGCGCCTTTGGTTTTGCGTTTGGTGGCCATGGGGCTTCCCGAATCTTACCTCACTTTATGCGCAACCCGTTGCAAGATTCACCCGCGAACCTCACAGCTTATCGAATAGCGCCACCCGCGGGTCCTGCGGGTTCAGCCGTGCCAGCTCGCGCATAATCTCCCGGCTACGTTCATCCTGCAAATGCGGCACCACCACGTCGATGGTCACGATCTGGTCTCCCCGCTGCCCCGGATGCTGCGCGCTCTCCACACCACGCTCCCGCATACGCAGTTTCTGCCCGCTCTGCGTCCCCTGTGGAATCTTCAACTGCGCCCGCCCGTCGATGGTCGGCACGTCCACCTTCGCACCCAGCGAGGCCTCGGCCACCGTCACCGGCACGTTC
>Ga0335075_10016119_pt1 | contig 11182 bp, 10 predicted proteins | sample Lox_Sample_24_FD_206723 | JGI IMG/M metagenome (GOLD analysis project Ga0335075, IMG submission 206723) | Soil microbial communities from Loxahatchee National Wildlife Refuge, Florida, United States - Lox_Sample_2.4 | ecosystem: Environmental > Terrestrial > Soil > Wetlands | place: USA... | reverse complement strand
GGGCGGTACTACGCCCCGTTGGACGGGCCGCCGATACAGGGACTCGGCGTGCTGGATGTGGTGACACAAGCTGGCGCCACACGGTTCATCGGGCATGTCGCGGTGCAGTGCGATCTCGGGCCCGGCTCCCGGCTTCAGATTGCCGGGTTTGAGAATCACAGCGGGCGGACCTACCTGGGCCGTGACGCCAAGCCGCTCGGTCATGTACTGGGCGGGGCTGGCAACAACGGTGCGGACGGCACCGAAGGTGCCCGTTACCGCGAGGTGTATGCCACCTACCTGCACGGGCCAGTCCTGCCAAAGAACCCGGCGCTGGCCGATCACCTGCTCTGCAGGGGCCTCGCGCATCGGTACCAGGATTTCGGCCCGCTTCCCCGGCTGACTGACCAGGCGGAGGAGCAGGCGCACGCCGCGGCAATGCGGCTTGCCCGGCGCCCGGCCGCGAGGTGGCGAGCTGCGGCATCGGCAGCGGCGTCCCGCATCGGGCGGCCCGCGCGAATGCCAGTCACGGCCGGCGGTCCGGCTGCGACGACAGAAAAGGTGGCAGGGTGGACTTCTCCCTGAGCACGGAGCAGCGCGAGCTGATGGAGGCGGCGACCACATTCGCCCGGCGGGAACTCAATCAGGACCTGGCGAAACGCGACGACACGGGCGAGTTCCCGCGCGAGGCGTGGCAGGCGTGTGCCAAGTTCGGGATCCAGGGCCTTCCTGTCCCTGCCGAACTGGGCGGCGCCGGCAGCGACGTGCTCACGACGACCCTGGTCATGGAGGGCCTAGGGTACGGCTGCCGAGACAACGGTCTTCTCTTCTCGCTCAACGCCCAGATGTGGAGCGTCGAGCTCCCGCTGGTCATCTTCGGATCCACGGCGCAGCAACAGGCGTATCTGCCAGGGCTAGTGTCCGGAGAACTCATCGGCGGGCACGCGATGACCGAGCCTGAGTCCGGGTCCGACGCGTTGCACATGCACGCCCGGGCGCAGCGACGAGACGGGCACTACCTCCTGAACGGTGCCAAGCAGTACATCACCAACGCGCCTGTCGCCGATGTCCTGCTCGTCTACGCCGCAGCTGCAGACCGGCCCGGGCTGGCCGGCCTGTCCGCCTTCCTGGTCGAGGCCGGAACGCCCGGCCTCGTGATCAGCAGCGGCTTCGAGAAGATGGGCCTGCGTACCTCGCCCATGGGCGAGATAGCGCTGACCGACTGCCGTATCCCGGCGGAGAACCGGCTCGGGCCGGAAGGCGCGGGAATGGCCATCTTCAACTCCTCCATGGAGTGGGAGCGGAGCTGCCTTTTCGCCAGCGCCGTCGGCGCGATGCGGCGGCAACTCGACTCGTGCGTGGATTACGCGACCTCGCGCGAGCAGTTCGGCCAGCCCATCGGGAAGTTCCAGGGCGTGGCCGGCAAGCTGGCCGACATGTACGTCAGGCTCGAGGCGGCCAGGCTGCTTGTCTACCGGGTTGCCTGGCTCAAGCAGCAAGGCAGGTCCGCACCGGCGGAGGCCGCCGCGGCGAAGCTCTTCACCAGCGAAGCATGGGTGCAGTCCAGCCGGGACGCCATCCAGACTCACGGTGCCTTCGGCTACCTGAAGGAAGCGGGAATTGAACGCGATCTCCGCGACGCGCTGGCCGGCACCATCTACTCAGGAACCTCGGAGATCCAGCGGGTGATTCTCGCCCGGATGCTCGGCCTATGAGCCGCCAGGGGCAGGTGCGGCATCCTCACCAGGCTGCAGAAAGGGAAGCGCGATGACATACCTGCTTCAGCGCCTGCTCACTGAGGCAGCGGCGAGGCATCCGCAGCGGCCGGCCATAGCGTCTAACGGCTCGCTGCTCACCTACCAGGAGCTGGATCAGCTGAGCAACAAGGTGGCCCGCGCGCTGCTTCGCCAGGGCGTGGCACCCGGCGACCGGATTGGCGTACTGGCCCCCAAGTCAGTCCCGGCCGTTGCGGGGATGTACGGAGTACTGAAGACCGGAGCGTGCTACGTGCCGCTCGACCCCAAGGCGCCGGATCAGCGGCTCAGCTATGTCCTGCAGGACAGCAGTGCCAACGTGATCGTAACGGATGAGGCGAGCACATCGCGGGCGGTGGCCCTGGTCGGCACCGCTCCCGAGCCGCGCGGCGTGGTGGTGGCCCCGAGTTCTGCCCGCAGCGAAGGAAGCGGGCAAATCGATATCTCCATAGCCGGGGGCGCCGTCATTCTGCCGGGAACCGCGGTGGCCAGTGAACGAGCAGAGCCGCTCACCGAGGAACGGGCGATTGAGACGGATCTTGCATACATCCTGTACACCTCGGGGTCGACCGGCACGCCGAAGGGGGTGATGATCTCCCACCGGAACTCGCTGACCTTTGCTGAGTGGGCGGCAGCCGCCGCCGGCCTGAACGAGGAAGATCGCGTCTGCAGCCCGGCCCCGCTCCACTTCGACCTGTCGGTCTTCGACGTCTTCGCCACCTGCCGGGCTGCCGCCTGCCTCGCCGTCCTCCCCGAGGGAGCCGCCACCTTCCCGATTTCGATTGCGCGGTGGCTGGAGCAGGAGCGCATCTCGACGTGGTACTCCGTGCCGTCGGTCCTGACGCTGCTCGCCTGCTATGGCGGCCTGCAGCAGTTTGACCTGTCGCAGCTGCGGACGGTGATCTTCGCCGGAGAGGTGTTCCCGCCTAAGCACCTTGCCCGGCTGATGGAGCAACTGCCGCACCCCCGCTATCTGAACTGGTACGGGCCGACTGAGACCAACGTGTGCACGGCCTTTGAGGTCCCGCCGGGCTGGGCGGATGCCGGTCCGGCTCCCATCGGCACGGCGTGCGCCAACACCGAGGTGTTCGCGGTCACCAGCGAAGGCCGCCGGGTCACGCAGCCCGGTGAGACCGGTGAACTGTACGTGCGCGGTCCCTCGCTGATGCGCGGGTACTGGGGGCAACCGGCCAAGACCCGTGAGGTTCTCGTCCAGAGCCCGTTCGAGTCCGAGTATGACGAGATCGTGTACCGGACCGGTGACCTGGTGAGCCTGGACCCCGCCGGAAATTATCACTACGTCGGCCGCCGGGACAGCATGGTGAAGATTCGCGGCTACCGGGTCGAGTTGGGTGAGGTAGAAGCCGCGCTGTACCGGCATCCGGCCATCCGGGAGGCCGCGGTGCTGCCGGTGCCGGATGACCTGCTCGGCAGCCGGCTCCGCGCGGTCGTCATCGCCGACGACTCGGGCAAGCTCGTCCGCCAGAGTGTGCTGGATCACTGCCGGCAGTGGCTACCGAGCTACATGGTGCCGGACGTACTCGAGTTCCGCGAGGCCCTGCCGAGAACTTCGACCGGCAAGGTCGACCGGGTCGGCCTCGCCAGCGAGTAGCACGGGCCAACGGGAACAAACGTCCGTCGGCGAACACAGAAGAAAGGTGCCCACGTGAAGACCGTCATCAATGACTACATCAGCTCCGAGCTCATCCGCGACCCGGAGCTCCTTCCGCTCGCAGACGACACGTCACTGCTGGACAGCGGGATCCTCGATTCACTCAGCCTCCTGCAGCTCGTGGTCTTCCTTGAGGAGCGCTTCGGAATCACTGTGGGCGACGCGGATCTACTGCCGGAGAACTTCGCCAGCGTGGACACCATCTGCGCCTATCTGCGGGCCAGGGAACCCGAGAAGCAGGCCGCGCATGGGTGAGAGCCGCGCGAAGAGACTGTTTCGTACCGCGGAGGGCGCGGCGTACTGGGCCGTAGCCGCGCCGGCCCTGGCACGGCTGCCGGCGGCACTCGGCTATCGCATGGCACGCCGACGGGGCGACTGGCTCTTCCGGTGCCACGCTGCCGAGCGCACCGAGCTGGCGCGTAACCTAAGGCAAGTTCTCGGCATCGAGCTGAGCCCCGCAGCGGTTCACTATGTGACCAGGGAATGGTTCCGGCTGAATTCCTGCGAGGCGGTTGACGTAAGCAGGCTGCGGCACAGTGCCCGGCCGTTGCGCCGGCTGGTTGACATTCGCGGACTTGAGCACCTGGAATCAGCGCTCGCAGCCGGCAACGGCGTAATCGTGTGCTCAGCACACTTCGGCTCCTTCGACAGCGCGTTCTCGATGCTCGGCGCCTGCGGCTTCCCCGTTACTACCGTCGGGCGCTGGCAGCACAACTACACGGCTCGCCTGTCGCGAGCGGAGCGACGGTTCTGGGACCTGGTGTATGCCAAACCGCTACGGCGCCACCGGAAGCGGCCGAATATCGAGCCATGGGCTGGCAGGTTCGATGTCGCGGCCCGGGCTGCGACCGTTCTGCGCGCCAATGAAGTGCTGACAATCGCTATCGACGCCCCGCCGCTTGACTGCGACGGGGCCCGCGCCGTGGAGGTTCCCTTCCTCGGGCGCCAGGCCAGGCTTTTGCCAGGAATCGTGACCCTCGCCCAGCTGACCGGCGCGCCGGTCCTCACTGCGTTCCTGTACCGGTCGGCCGACTACTGCCATCAGGTGCTGGAGATCTCCGCACCGGTCCCGGCCGGAGGAGAGATACCCGCAGCGTTCGCGCGGTGTGCCGCCGAGGTCAGCGCGGCGATCACGAAGAAGCCAGCTCACTGGCGCTACTGGGCGAGCTCTACCGATCTAGCCCAGCTCGGGCTGATCCTGCCAGAGCAGGAGAGGCCGCCGGCTGCCGGGCCTGTTGCCGCTGTCAGTGAAGTTCCGCTCCCGCTGAGCTAGCCAGGCGGCCTACTCCTCGATCAGCCTCAGCTCGAAGGTGCCGAGCTTGGCGGCCGGGTGCGTCGCCGAAACTTCAATCGCCTCTCTCAGATCGGCGCACTCCAGAATGCTGTAGCCAGCGACCTGCTCTTTCGTCTCGGCGAAGGGGCCGTCAGTGACGAGCACCTCACCGCCGCGTACTCGCAGCGTCGTGGCCTGGCTGGCTGGCCGGAGCGCGTTACCGCCGACCAGGATTTGGCGGGCGATCATTTCAGCATCCCAGGCTTCCAGCGCCCGGTCCTCCGCAGGACCCCAGCCATCCTGACCGGCGGAGTCCGAGTAAAGAACCGACTCGTCGATGTAATGAATCAGCAGGTACTTCACCGGAGTTCTCCCATCGTCTGCCGCCTCGATGGCCGAGCGGCGGGCCGTCGTTCGTGTCCAGGGGAAGCGATGCCCCCGGTACCATCACGACGACCTCGAGGCGCCGAGATGGACAGCGGGCAAGCTGAGCAGTAAGGCACCGTCGCCCAGCCGCGGAGCCAACTCTGCCAGGTCTGCTCCAGCGCAGTAGTCGCGGCTGATGCGCGGGAGCTCGCTGTGGCCGAAAGCCGGCCGGATCGAGCCACCTGGGCCCTGACCCTGGCCCGTCGGTGCACGGAATGTTGCCAGAACTACACTGTCCGAATACTATATGTCGGTTTGTGCCCTGCTCGCATTGAATGTCTGGGTAGCAAAGGCATGGAGGACGGATGTCGGTTGGCGCGCGCCACGTTGGCGCAGGCCGGGAGGAGTCGCTGGCACAGCCAGCGACTCCGGAGCGATCGGCCGGCTTCCGAAGCCGCGCGCCCGGACCGCGCAGGGTCGGTCACGTCCGGTTCGGGGACGCGGGCCGCAGAGCGCTTACCGTCGTGGGCGCCATCAGCGCGTGCGCCGCAGCGGCCCTGACATGCTCGCCAGGGACGGGATCCGCTGCCGCTACGGTCCTGACCGCCCGTCCTGGCGCGGTACCTGCCAGCGTCCGCCCCGGCCTGGCAGCCAGGATTTCGACAGTCGCGGTCATTCTGCCAGCGGACGCGGCGCCAGTTTCTGGCTCGTCGACGCCGACTGCCTCGGCCGCCCCGTCGCCGGCCGCCCCGTCGTCGGCCGCCCCGTCGTCTGCCACTCCATCGTCGGGCACTCCATCAGACACTCCGTCGTCGTCCGCCACCCCCACGGGGACGCCGACCGCCACGCCGACGCCATCGGCTTCCCCAACCGCCACGCCGACGCCGACGCCGTCATCTTCCGCGACCGCCACGCCGTCGTCTTCTCCCACCGGCACGCCGTCGCCCAAACCGTCCAAGAAGCCGCCCAAGCCCAGCCCCAAGCCATCGCGCACTCCGGACGCGCCCCCGAGCGCTCAGCCGTCGCCGACTACGTCCGTCACCGCCGACTCCCCTGATCCTGTCTTCGCGCCCGTGGTGGATGCCCAGTCAGCCACGCCCTCGCTGGCCTCGATCACCGGAACGCAGACGCGACAGACGCACCAGGCGCGAAGCAAGAGCCGGTCCCAACGCCCGGACGCATCGGCTTCGGCACCCGCGCCGAGCTCATCTCAGTCGCCGGGTCAGGAGCGACGGCACATAGTTGCCAGCACCATCGATGACACCGCGAATACCAGTCCCCCGGTCGCCGCGATCGCTGTCACGGTCGCTGCACTCGGCGCGCTGGCTGGCTGCGCGTTCGTGGTTGCCCGCCGCCGCCCGCGGTTCGCCTTCGCCTGGCCTCGCCCGCGGTTCGGGCGCGCCCGCCATCGGCGAGCAACGCAACGACATTCGCACCGCGCGCCCAGGCAACGCACACGCCGGTCGAGCTGGCGGTAGCCGTCCGCCTGATAACACCTGCGCCTGCGGAACCAGCGCCGGCCGGAGCCGCACAGGCCGGCCGGACGAAGGACGAGTCGGCGCAGTTCGCCGACGCTCGCGTCCGTCAGCCTCAAGGATGATCTTCAGGTCGCCGAGCAGGCGGTCCCAATCGCAGGCGCGGACGATGCCGGAGTCCGGCACGTCCTGCGCACCCGCTGGTTCACAGCTGACCGTCAGCGCGGTGTAACCGGTGAGCGTGTCCCGGAGTTCGAAAGCCAGCAGACTAGACCGGCCCGGTGAATTCGCTCCGGCAGTCTCCAGCGCATGGACGAGCCGGCCCGGCGGATCCGCTTCCAGGATCTCCCCGATCGTGATCAGGCCCGACAGGTGCCGCGCGCTCGCCGCACGATCACCTGGAAAGGTATCGGCAACTCCCGCGCTTGTCCCCGCCCGCGAGACTCCGTCGCCGGACTGTTTCAGCGGCGGGCAGATCGCATCCCAGACGGCCTGCGTCGTCGCCCTGATGAAGATCCTGCAGACGACCCGGCTCGTCGCTCGATGCGAGATGGTTTCCATGTTTTCTCCCGCGGTCTGATCGGTTCAGCAGCCCGGGCTCCGAGCGGCATGTTCGTTTCTAACGCCGTGGCGGCAAGGCCCGTTGTGGTGGCGATGGAGCCCGGATGGAGGACGCGGCCGGCAGCCTCCACATGGCCGCCATGACAGCTACACCGGCACCGCAGCCCGAGCTTGTGGACTGTTCCACTGAAACGACCGCAGCCCAGGTAGGACACGATGATCGGCAATGACCTGATGGTGGCAATCCCGTGGATGGCCTTCGGGCTGTCGCTCGCCGCCGTCTGCCTGCGACTGTGCATATTCCGCCGCGTCTCTGGCCGGTCCCGCGGACCGGAGCCCCGGCAGACAGCCGAGGATCGCCGCGAGAGCTCCGCAACTACCAGCGAAGCGACCGGGAACGACAACCACGCGACCGCAGCGTCACCACCTGCGCAGCCATCACAGGCACAGCCCTCAGCGACACAGCCCTCACAGGCACAGCCCTCAGCGACACAGCCCTCACAGGCACAGCCCTCACAGGCACAGCCCTGAGCGCATCACCTGCCTGCCAGCGAGCCGAGCGCCCGTCAGGCTCGGCCAGGTTGCACCGCAGGCGAGACCGTGCGGAAATCACGCTGCGGACGACGCGGCACAGGCGCCGCCGCGTTCACACCGTCTCCATGGCTGTTGCGCCGCAGTTTCACGATGACGGGCTGAACTAGTCCTGAGCCGGCCGTCTCCGCCCCCCGGGGCGGCCGGCGCTCAGTGCCGGCACGTACGCCGGCCTGGACAGGCACGAGGATGACGAGAGGACAAGACGATGACTTCGGCGCTCGCTACCACTGCTAACTGGACAGACGGTGCTAACTGGACAGACGCTACTAGCCCGACAGATAGTGCTAGCCGGACAGAATGGCTGCCCACCAGCGCGCCAGCCGGTGGTAGCTGGACGAACGGCAAGCGTTCGCGCGGCGGTGCCGTGGCACCCGGCATCCGCGGCCTGCCTCCAGCCCGCACTGTCCTGGCCGTAACGTCTCGGCCGGGCGTGGAATCGACCGCACTCGGCGGACTGCTGTACGCGTTCGGCCAGTCGGGCGCCCGCGTCACGTTGCTCAGCCTGACCAGAGGTGAAGCGTCTCCAGCCAATTCCACGTCCAGCCCGCTCGGGGCCGTCCGGCCGTGGGAGCTGCAGCTGGCGTCTTGGCTTCTCGGCATCTCGTCGGTCGCGGTTGCTGACTACCCCGATGGCAGACTGTCGTCGTGCCCGATGCCGGATCTCGCCGAGCGCGTACAACGCGCGATCGCCGAGCACGCACCGGACCTCATCCTGGTGCTGGACCCTGCGGCAGGCGACTCCGACGACGCTTACCTTGCCCGGGCCGTCAGCCTGGCAGCCGGCCGGACTGGCGTGCCGGTCGCCGCCCGCACGATGCCCGGCGCCAGCGGCGGCTGGCTCGTCGAACTCGGCGCGGAGACGGAGGTCGCCCGCGAGGTCCAGCGGGCCGCGGCGCGGGCACACACCAGCCAGTCTGAGACGCTGCCCGAGGTGCTCGCCGGCCTGGACAGCATCAGCGGCCGGGAGCAGCTTCGGTGGCTCGTCCCCGCGGCAATCCGGCCTCCGGCGCCGCGGGCGGTCGAGCCCTGCCTCAACTAAGCGGCGGCAACCAGGGCAGCTTCCGCGCTTGCCTGGCTGTAAGAGGTCCGGCCCGCATTCGGGCCGGACCAGAACATGCCGAGCTGGTGATGCGAGCCCGTGTCGTGCACCTCAATGGCGCGGGCCTGCTCCCGGAAGAAGCCGGAGAATTCGTTCGTCCTCGCGGTCGCGGCCAGGACCTTGAGGTCCTGCACGAAGATTCCCTTGAACGACTGGGGGTCGTCGTCTGCGTTGCTCCCGCACTGGGCGCCGCGGCATGGCTCGTGCAGCACGCCGCCGACCGTCAGATGGCGGATCGCGGCATGGCCGATGCCTTCCGCGGTGAGCAGCAACGCGCGGTTATTCGTGGCCTTGTAGAGCTGGGCAAGGCCGGCCAGCAGGACACCCTGGTTATAGGTCCAGGTGGTTTTGTGGTTATTAGCGCAATTCGCCGTCAGCCCGTCGTTGATCTCGTCACTCTTGTTGATCATCCCGCTGCTCTGGAACCAGTTCCATTCAGCATTAGCCCAGTTCAGGTACTTCGAGTCGCCGGGAATAGCGTTATGCAGCCAGGCAGTGAGCTCGAGAAAGAGCTCATTGGGGATGGCATTCTTGTACGTCCTCGCGGTTGACCACCACACTCCGCCGCCGCACGTCGGGGTCCAGGACCGGTGAATGTAGTCGGCGTCGGTCTCTGCCATCGCGAGGTACGGCTTGTTGCCAGTCATAACGTAAGCCTGCAGCCAAGCGAGGCCCCACCAGCCGGTGTCGTCGTTGTAGGCATCCTCGAAGTGACCAGCCCGGTGGTCCCTGAAAGCGGTCGAGATTGCGCCGCGATACCCGGCGAAACCGGTAGTCTCCTGGAAGTTCTCCAGCGTCGACAGCGCGACCGCGGACTGCCACCAGGAATTCCCGATAAGTCCGGTGGCTGGATTATACGACCTCATCAGCTCGGCCATCCCGGCTCGCTGCGGGCTCATGCCGGTAAATGCCGCCGCCGTAGCGCCGCTCGTTGAGGGCGCGAACAGCGTTGCGCAGATGACGGCGAGGATGCAGGCGAAAGCGAGTAAAGCCGGCCGGCGAGCAAATCTAGTGACCCAGCTCACCATCTTCCGCACATCATCACCTGCTTCTAGCTCTTCGGTAATAGGGGGAACGGTGCACCATACCTGCAAGCTCGGACGCGCTCCAAAAGAGACAAACTAAGTCCGATAATTCGGACTGTGGGGTAAACAAGCTCGGCGAAATGCGCGAAGACGTAAACATTTGAACCCGTCAGGCGGAGAATTTTTCTGGATCTTGGCCTGGACGGGCAAGGTGATATGCCAGTTATGTGGCGTATGCAGAGTGCCAGTGATCTCGCTCACGGGCCGCTGGAGGCTCCGCCAACACGACTCCCTAGTTCGTTGCCGGCTTCCCCAGGGTGATTTGCACCTTATGTACCAAGCAACGAACTAGGGAGTCGATAAGCGCCGGACCGTTGCCCGGGCTAGGGCCGTCCACCGGTCTCCTCGCCGTGCATGATCTGCACGGCCTGTGCCAGCGTGGCGTCGTCCCCGACGTTGCCGGGGAACACGACGTACGGCACGCCGACCGCCTCAGGCGCGGCATCGACCGGCCGGAACACCGAGATCATGCCGGGAAACAACTGGCCGGCCACTTCGGCCCGGCGGATGCCCAGGCCGTGTACTGCGACGTCATGCGAGGTGATGCCGCCCTTGGCGACGATCCAGGCCGGGTGAGCAGCCCCGCTCGATCCAGCGACAGCCTGCCTGACAACGCCGGATAGCGCAGCTGAGATCGCGCGCCCGGCTGACAGGCTCTCCTCGGCATTGCGCCCGGTCGCAACCCCGCGACTTGTGTACAGCAGGACGTCCGACCGGCTGAGCCCGTCCGCCACCCGCCGCGCCGCGCGCGCTACCACCTCGCCGGCGAGCGTACCCCCTAGCACGGCGGGAACGTCCAGTTCGACGCCAGTGATATGGCGGCGCGCGCGGAGTACGGCAAGCTGGCGACTGGTCTGCGCGACATGTGACCCGGCCACGATCAGGCCGTTCGTTCCGGATCCCGGTCGCGACGGTCGCAGCTCACTGCCGCGAAGCGGCGGCTTCACCTCAAGGCCGGCCAGGGCTCGCACAAACGAGGGCCCGGTGCGGAATCCGAATGCCTTGCCGTCGCGTTCGGCCAGCAACACCGCGTACGCAACCGTTTCCAGGTCTGAGTACTCGGTAGCATTCACGACAACCCACGCTCCGTCCGCGAGGACGGCCAGCAGGTCACGGACTCGCTCCGGCCCGCCGCGCCTGATGTCGGCCAGGCTGATGCTGCGCACCTCGCCGGGCGAGACCGCCCCGCCAGACTTCTCGCTGATGAAGGCCTTCAGGTCGGAGGCGGTGTATCCGAAGGCCGCGTCCCGCGCGAACTCGGTCTCGCCGACCCGAACCAGGCCGGAGCCGGAACGTGCCCAGTGGATATCAGCCGCGGTAACGA
>Ga0335075_10016118_pt1 | contig 11183 bp, 9 predicted proteins | sample Lox_Sample_24_FD_206723 | JGI IMG/M metagenome (GOLD analysis project Ga0335075, IMG submission 206723) | Soil microbial communities from Loxahatchee National Wildlife Refuge, Florida, United States - Lox_Sample_2.4 | ecosystem: Environmental > Terrestrial > Soil > Wetlands | place: USA: Florida... | reverse complement strand
GCGCCGCTGGCCGATGCGGAATGCCCGGTCCGTGGCCTGGTCCTCCACCGCGGGATTCCACCACCGGTCGATGTGGATGACGTGGTTCGCCGCGGTCAGGTTGAGCCCGGTGCCGCCCGCCTTCAGCGAGAGCAAGAACAGCAGCGGCTCGTCCGCCTCCTGGAACCGGGCGACCAACGCGTCCCGCTGCTTCCGTGTCGTCCCGCCGTGCAGGAACAGCACCGGGCAGCCGATTCGCGCCGTCAGGTAGGGCTGGAGCATCCGGCCGAACTCGGCGTACTGGGTGAAGCACAGCGCCTTGTCGCCCTCGGCGGTGATCTCCTCGCACAGTTCCTCGAGCCTGGCGAGTTTGCCGGACCGCCCGGCCAGCCGGGAGCCGTCGCCGAGCAGGTGCGCGGGGTGGTTGCAGACCTGCTTGAGCTTGGCCATGGTGGCCAGCACGAGGCCGCGCCTGGTGATGTCGTCCGACGCGTCCTCGATCCGGGACAGCATGTCGGTGACCGTTGCCGCGTACAGGCTCGCCTGCTCCTGGGTCAGGTTGCACCAGACCTTCATCTCCTGCTTGTCCGGCAGGTCGGAGATGATCGACCGGTCTGTCTTCAGCCGGCGCAGCACGAACGGCTGAGTGACCCGGCGCAGCTCCTGCGCGGCCTCCGCCGAGCCGTGCCGTTCGATCGGCACCGCGTACCGCTCCCGGAAGGCCTTCTCCGAGCCGAGCAGGCCGGGGTTGACGAACTCCATGAGCGACCACAGCTCGGACAGCTGGTTCTCGACCGGCGTGCCGGTCAGTGCGATCCGCGAGGCGGCCGGCAGCGACCGGACCGCCTTCGCCTGCTGGCTCAGGTGGTTCTTGATCGCCTGCGCCTCGTCGCAGACCACCCGCCTCCACCGCACCTCGGCCAGCGCCGCGCGGTCCCGCGCCGCGGTCTGGTACGTGGTGATCACCAGGTCGGCGCCCGCCAGCGCCGCCACGAGCTCCGCGCCCGCCAGCCGGTCCGCGCCGTGATGCACATGAATGGCCAGGTCTGGGGTGAAGCGCTCGGCCTCCCGCTGCCAGTTCCCGGTCAGCGACATGGGACAGATCAAAAGCGTAGGAAGACCAGAATCATCCCGAACGGTCCCGTGCTTCGCACGTTCCGCCCAGATCAACGACAGGAGCTGTACCGTCTTCCCGAGGCCCATGTCGTCGGCGAGGATGGCACCCACACCGACGCGGGCGAGGAACGCGAGCCAGGACAGCCCCCGCTGCTGGTAGGGCCGCAGCGCTCCGTGGAAGCCGACGGGGGTGTCCATCGGCTCCAGCCGCTGGTCGGCCCGTCCGGACAGCAGGTCGCCGAGCCAGCCGTCGGCATCCACTCCGGCCAGCGGGAGCTCACCCAGGCCATCGCCCGCGCCGATGGTGGCGCCGAGGACCTCGGCGGCTGTCATCCGCCCGGACCGCTTGCCTTCGAGGAACCGCAGCGCCGCCTTCAGGTGCCGGTCGTCGAGTTCCACCCACTGCCCGCGGACGCGGACCAGCGGAACCTTGAGCTGTGCGAGCTCGGCCAGTTCGGCCTCGGAAAGCACGTCGTCGCCGAGGGCCAGGTCGTACCGGAAGTCCACCAGGTCCTGCATCCCGAACTGGCCCGGCCGGGCCGACGGTGTCGTCCCGGCCGACGACGAGCGGGTGGTCAGCCGGAGGCCAAGGCGCGCCTTGCGGGCCCAGTCCGGCAGCAGCACGCCGAACCCCGCGCCGGAAAGCAGCGGACCGGTCTCCCGCAGGAACTGAAGCGCGCCGTTCGTATCCAGCCCGACCGCCAGCGGCGCCGCCTCGCGCAGCGCCCCGTCAAGCGCCGGGAACAGGCGGGCGGCGGTGCCGAGCCCGGCGAGCAGCTCCTCATCCGGATGCGCCTCCCCCGCCAGCCAGCCGAACCCGGCGCCCGCCCACACATCCGCCGCGGGCAGCATGAGGCTTGGGTCCTCGGCCGACTGGAGCGCGAAATCGACGCGCCAGCCGTCCGGGACGCTCTGAACATCATCACGGGCACCATCGCCATGGGCACCATCGCCAGCCGCCTCGGACGGTTCCGTCAGGCGGAAGCAGGTGCGCACCGAGCCGCCCGCCGGGGCGGCGCTCGTCACCCACCGCGCGAATGCGGCGGCAAGCTCCCGCGCCTCGCGCTCGTCCTCGGTGGTCGCCACCTCCACCAGCGGATCGGCGGCGGTGAGGGAAACCACGGTCCGTTCGGCGACCGGAATGCGGGCGGGGCGACGACCTTTGCGCGCGGGCAGCAGCGCCCCAGGCAGGCGAGCGCGCACCGCCGTGTCCGCTAGGGTGTCGAGCATGTCGGCGAGCAACGGGCCGGGGGCGCTCTCGGCGGCGGGGTCCGCGCCGGTGCCGACCGCGCTGCGACAGACGGGCGGCATCGCGGCGGCGAGTTCGCGGGCCCGCTGGGCGTCGGCGCCCGACAGCACCGGCCGCCAGCGGGCGGCGTACCCGTCGTCTTCCTCGGCCAGCACCGGGAGCACCCGGCCCCGCGCGGCCAGGTCGGCGGCGAACCTGGCGACGGCCGCTAGGTAGCCGACCGAGCCGCTGACCGCGACATCGCCGGGCGTCGCCGCGGCGAGCACGGTGAGCACCGCCGTCGCCGCCGTTGGCGCGAAGAGCCGGGTGGGCACCCGCCAAGCGGCGAGTGCGGGACGGCGCGGGCCGGTGCTGCTGTCCGGACCGCCATCGGGCCTCTCGCCGGCCGCCGGGCGGCTGAGTTCCGGCGAGGCGAGCGGCCCGCCGGCCGCGGACGGCAGACGCAGCGTGAGCTCGTATTCGACGGCTGTACCTGCCAGCTCCCCCGGGCCCGCCAGCTCCCCCGGGCCTGCCAACTCCCCCGGGCCTGCGCCCGCCAACTCCCCCGCCTCGGCCGCGGCGAGCGCGTCCGCCAGTTCGGCCGCCAGTTTGCCCGGCTCCGCGGCAAACGGGTGCGGCCTGGGTGCCCGGGACGGCAGTCCGGGCTGCGCCGCAGCCTGCGCGGGAAGGCCGGAATCTTCGGCCCACACGTGCAGTGCGCCGAACGCCCAGATTCCGTGCGCCACCAGCATGAAAGAACGCTAGCAGCCGCATCTGACCAATAAGCCGGTCCAGCGGGAAGGCGAGAAGGCGGGAAGGCCTGCGGGCGGCGGCTGCTAGCCGGCCCTCGCGAGCTCCGCCGCTAGGCTTGGCATCATGGCTGAACAGGCACGTTCTACCGCGGAACTGATCGTCGAGTGCCTGGAGAACGAGGGCGTCACGCACGTCTTCGGCATCCCGGGCGAGGAGAACATCCGGCTGATCGAGGCGCTGTCGAAATCCTCCATCAAGTACGTGCTCACCCGGCATGAGCAGGGGGCGTCCTTCATGGCGGAGACCTACGGCCGGCTGACCGGCAAGGCCGGCGTGTGCTCGGCGACACTCGGGCCCGGGGCGATCAACCTGCTGCTGGGCACCGCCGATGCGACGACCAACTCCACGCCACTGGTCGCGCTGTCGGCCCAGGTCGGGATGGCGCGCAGCTTCAAGGAGTCACACCAGGGAGTCGACCTCGTGCCGATGTTCGCCCCGGTGACCAAGTGGTCGGCGCTGATGGCTATCCCGGGCGCGGCGCCGGAGATGATCCGCAAGGCGTTCAAACTCGCACAGACCGAGCGGCCGGGCGCCGTCTACCTGGCCGTCCCCGAGGACGTCGAGGAGGCGGCGGCGGCTGCCTCGCTCGTCCCGCTGCGGGTCAACGTCCCGCGCCCGGACGAGCCGTCGCCCGAACAGATCGAACGGGCGGCGGCGATCCTGCGCGAAGCACGCGATCCGATCGTGCTGGCCGGGCACGGCGCCGCCCGGGCCGACGCCAGCCAGGCGCTGATCCGGTTCGCCGAGGCACTGAACATCCGCGTCGCGACGACCTTCCATGGCAAGGGCGTGTTTCCCGACGACCACCCGCTGGCCCTCGGCACGGTCGGGTTCATGCGGCACGACTACGTCAACTTCGGCTTCGACCAGGCCGACGTCATCGTGGCCGTGGGCTATGAACTCCAGGAATTCGACCCGGTCCGGATCAATCCGGCCGGCGACACCAAAATCATTCACCTGCACCGGTTCCCCGCCGAGGTCGACGCGCACTACGACGTCTCCGTCGGCATCACCTCCGACATCAGCCGCAGCCTGGACGCCCTCGCGGCCGCCGTCGGGCATCCGTTCGCCGCCGCCGGCGGCGAACGGATCCGCCAACTGCTCTCCGCCGAACTCGACCGCGGCCGCAAGGACGACCGGTTCCCGCTGGCCCCGGCGCGCATCGTGGCCGACACCAGGGCCGCGCTCGGCCGGGAGGACATCGCGCTGGTGGACACCGGCGCGCTGAAGATGTGGATGGCCCGGCTGTACCCGACCTATGCGCCCAACACCTGCCTGATCTCCAACGGCCTGTCCACCATGGCGTGGACGGTGCCCGGCGCCATCGGCGCGAAGATCGCCAGGCCGGAGGCGCGGGTGCTGGTGGCGACCGGAGACGGCTCGTTCCTGATGAACTCCCAGGAGATCGAGACCGCGCTGCGGCTGCGCCTTCCGTTCGTCATCCTCATCTGGGTCGACGACGCGTACGGCCTGATCAGCTGGAAGATGGACATGGAGATCGGGCACGACGTCGACACCCGGTTCGGCAATCCCGATTTCGTCCGCTACGCGGAGAGCTTCGGCGCCAAGGGCTACCGCGTCTCCGCCGCCGCTGAACTGCTGCCCACGCTGCGCGCGGCGCTTGCCGACGACACGGTCTCGGTGATCGCCTGCCCGGTCGATTACACCGCCAACACGGAGCTCATCCGCAGCCTCGGCGACCTCGACGAGTCCCTGTCCTAGAGCACCGCCGTCATAGGGCGCCGGTGTAATCTCGCTCGTAGTCGCGGCCAGCGGTGGCCGCTGAAAACGGGGAGGTCGCGATGTCCAAGTTCATGCTCCTTTATCGTGCGCCCGCGGACGCGCTCGAGCAGATGGCCAATGCCACGCCCGAGCAGCGGAAAGAGGGCGCCCAGGCCTGGCAGGCCTGGGCGACCAAGGTCGGCTACGCCATCGTCGACCTGGGTGCCCCGCTCGCGCACACCACCCACGTCGGTTCGGGCGCGGCGAGCGCCGACAGCGTGGCCGGCTACTCCATCATCTCGGCCGGCTCGGCCGATGAGGTCGACACCATCCTCGAAGGCCACCCGCACCTGTCCATGCCGGGCAACTCCATCGAGGTCCTCGAAGTGGTCCCGATAGAGGACATATAGCGCGGGCAGGTCACGCGGACTTGTCGCGCATTTCCACCTAGACCGCGTGCTCCCTGGCGAGGCAAAGTCGAGTAGCGGCTAACCCGCAACCGCTTTCCGCGAAGCGGGAATTCGGCACCGCCCTCCGAAGGAGGCGCCATGAACGACGCCCGCCGGGATAACCCGCAGCCGCCCCTGTCGATGGCGGAGTTGCCCGTGCCCTCCGGATGGTTCGCGGTGACGCTAAGCCGGGAGCTTCCGCGAGGGCGCGTCATCCCAGTGCGCTTCGGCAGTCAGGACCTCGTCGCCTGGCGGGACGAGAGCGGGGCGGCGAGCGTCGCCGCCGCGTGGTGCCCGCACCTCGGCGCGCACCTGGGGTACCTGGGACGAGTACGCGGCCAGGCGCTGGTCTGCGGCTTTCACGGATTCGCGTTCGGTGCCGACGGAAGCTGCGTGGCGACCGGCTACGGGGGCCGGGTGCCGCCGCGCGCCCGGCTGACGATGTGGCCGGCCACCGAGGTCGACGGGATCGTGCTCAGCTACCACGACGCCGCCGGGCGGCCGCCGTCGTGGACCATACCTCCGGCCGACGCCGCGGGCTGGACCGCCCCCCGGTGGCGAACCCTGACGTTCACCGGCCACCCCATGGAGGTGACCGAGAACAGCGTCGACGTGGGCCACCTGCGTTTCTTGCACGGCTACGCGGCGGTGCGGGAGGTCAGCAAGGCCAGCACGGACGGGCCGGTGCTCACCGCCCGATACGCCATGACACGGCCCGGGCGCATATACGGCGTGCCCGTCCCCGCTGTCCGCACCACCTTCGATGTCGCCGCCTACGGGCTCGCGTTCTCCCGGGTCGACGTGACCGTGCACACGCTGGGAGCACGGGTGCGGCTGTGGGTGCTGCCGACGCCGCTCGGTGACGGGACGGTCCGCCTTCGCCTTGGCACCGCGGCCCGCCGGGCTCCGAGTCCGGAGACCCCCGCCGCGCTCCGCCTGCTGCCTGCCAGCCTGACCGCCGGGCTTATCCGCGACTTCACCCTGCTCGGGCTGGCCAACGACGTGGCGCAGGACCGCCGGGTGTGGGAGACCAAGCGGCACCTTCGACGGCCGGCGCTCGCCGCGGGCGACGGTCCGATCGGCCTCTACCGGCGGTGGGCCGGACAGTTCATGCCCGCGGTACCCGGCGAGCCCCGCCATCCGACCGATAGGTCCCTGGGGCACCTCGATCATGCGCCGCCTACGCTAGATGTTCTATGAGCGGTGTAACAGCATCGCGGAGCGCATCAGCGATCTCCGGCGGCGAGCAAGACTCGGTCATCCACACCGAGGACCTGACCAAGGTCTACCCCGGCGCGGACTTCGCGGCCGTCGACAAGCTCAACCTGGACGTCCGGACCGGTGAGATCTTCGGTCTGCTGGGACCGAACGGCGCGGGCAAGACCACCACCGCTGGCATGCTGACCACCCGGGTGATTCCCACGTCGGGCCGCGCCCTGCTGGCCGGGGTGGACGTCAAGGCGCACCCGGCGCTCGCCAAGCAGCTGAGCGGGATCGTCTCGCAGCAGAACACCCTGGACCGTCAGCTCACCGTCTGGGAGAACCTGTACTTCCACGGACGGCTGTTCGGCATCAAGGCGAAGGAGTCCAGGAAGATCGCCGATGACCTGCTCGAGCAGTTCCAGCTGTCGAAGTGGGCGAAGGCCTCGGTGTACGCGCTGTCCGGCGGCATGGCCCAGCGGCTCATGGTGGCCCGGGCCATCTTCCACCGGCCCTCGGTGCTCTTCCTTGACGAGCCCACCGCGGGACTTGACCCGCAGAGCAGGCTGGCGCTGTGGGACCTGCTCGGCGAGCTGAACCGGGACGGCCAGACCATCCTGCTCACCACCCACTACATGGAGGAGGCGGACCGGCTCTGCGAGCGGGTCGCCATCATGGACCACGGCCGGATTCTCGCCCTGGACACGCCGGCCGCGCTCAAGCAGACCGTCGGCGCCGACACTATCGTCACGGTGCGGAGCAAGGGCGACGTGAACCGGCTCGCCGAGGTGCTCGGGCGGGAACTGGCGGGTGTCGCCCGGACGCGGGTGACCGACGACCGGGTCGAACTGCATGTGCAGGGCGGTGACGGGCTTATCCCCCGCATCGTGCTCGCGGCGGAGCACAGCGGCTTCCAGCTGATCGACGTGTCGGTCGCGGAGGCCAGCCTGGAAACCGTGTTCATCAACCTGACCGGAAGGGAGCTCCGGGAGGAATGACCACCTCGGTAATCACGCCTTCCCGGCGCATCGGCGGGGGACCCACCCGCTCGGTGGCCGCGGCCAGCCGGACCGCGCTGGCCGCCCTGCTGCTGCGCGACCTGGTGGTGCTGCGCAAGCACCTGTGGGAGTTCATCCTGCGAACGCTCATCCAGCCGTTCCTGCTCTGCTTCGTCTTTCTCTACGTCTTCCCGAAGATCGGGCAGGGTATCGGCGGCCATGGCACGGTGGCGGAATCGGAGTTCGCCACGATCCTGGTTCCCGGCGTGGTCGGGATCTCCGTCATGTTCCAGGGCGTCCAGTCGATCGCGCTGGCCATGGCCCAGGAGTTCGGGTTCACCAGGGAGATCGAGGACAGGGTGCAGGCACCCTGCCCGATCTGGCTGGTGGCCATCGCCAAGGTGTTCTCCGGCGCGGCCCAGGGCGTGCTTTCCGCGATCATCGTGCTGCCGATCGCCTCGGTCGTGCATGCGCCGGGGGTGGTGGCCCACCTGAACTTGCACTGGCTGCTGATCGTGACGTTCGTGCCGCTGGCCTGCATCGCGATGGGCGGGCTGGGGCTGGTCCTCGGCACCAGCTTCGAGCCGAGGAACATCGGGCTGATGTTCGGCTTCATCATCCTCCCGATCACGTTCCTTGGCGGCACCTACTATTCCTGGAACAAGCTCTCACCGGTTACGGTGGGCGGCTGGCACTGGCTGCAGACGATCGTCTTGATCAACCCGCTGATCTACGTCAACGAGGGGATGCGGGCCGCGTTCACCGACGCGCCGCACATGCACCTGTACGTCATCTACCCGGTGGTCGCCGGATTCGGCGCGCTGTTCCTGTGGATCGGCGTGCGCAATTTCTACCGCCGGGTGCTGTCCTGACCGACTAGGTCACCGGATTGCGCGTGACGGCGCGGCCATGGATCAGGCCGTAGCCGATGGCCTCGGCGACCGTGAAAATCCGGCCACGCCGGGCGTCCTCGCGGATTTCTTCGGCGTCGCGCCCGGTGGCCTCGGAGATCCGGTAGAACAGCGAATCGACCATCCGCCGTGCCTGCTGCTCATGCGCGGTCACATCGGTCACCGTTCCGCCGAACCGCAGCCGCGGCTCGTTCAGCATGAATGACGCGTTCGGGTAGGCGAGCCGGCGCGGGCAGGAGGCGAGCACTCCGAGCGCGGGTCCGCCGGTCTCGCCGCCGGCGAGCGCCTGGATCTCCGCCCGGACCACGTCGAGCACCCCCATGAGGGTCAGCGCGGCGGATAGTTCCGCCTGGACGTTCTGCAGCTGCAGGGTGATCGGCCCGTCGCCTTCGGCGTCGAGGGTGAGCAGTTGCGCCGACAGCCGGGTCACCGCCGTGTCGTCGAGGGTGCCGGAGGCGAGCACGATGCGCTGTTCAAGGAGCCGCTCGTAGAGCTTCTCCTGGTAGGGGGCCTGCGGGTCAAGCCAGACCCGGGCGGGCGGTGCCGGATCCGGCGCGGGCGATGGCGGCCTGCCAGGAGACGGCGGCCGGCCAGGCCAGGGGAATTCGGGGATGTCGTTATTCATTCAAACCCCACTTGATCTCGCCGCCAATGGCGGCCGCGTACCGTTCGAGGGTTGAGGCGCGGGCATCGGTCGCGCCCGACTCAAGCCGGGCGACCGCCGACTGGGAGGTGCCCATCCGGGCGGCCACCTCGGTCTGCGACAGGCCGGACGCGAGGCGCTGCGCGACCAGCTCGCGAACGAGGCCGGCCCGCTGCTCGGCCATCCGGCGCAGCGCCATCTCACGGAACCCGGGCAGGACCGGGAGCTCATCCATACTTCAAAGCATATCTCAAGTATGAGATATCATCACGTCGGACCACCGAAGCGGACCTGCTGCTCGCCGGCCCGAACATGCTGACATTATTGGCGGATGCCATTGTTCGCGTTTGAGGGTCACGAGCCGCAGGTCAGCCCAGGGGCATGGATCGCGCCGACGGCCACCCTGGTCGGTGACGTGCGGGTGGAGGACGAGGCGTCCATCTGGTACGGGGCGGTGCTGCGGGCCGACTTCGGGCCGATCATCGTGCGCCGGGGAGCCAACATCCAGGACGGCTCGGTCCTGCACGGCGGCAACGACCCGGTCACCGAGGTCGGTCCGGGCGCGACCGTCGGGCATCTGTGCGTCGTGCACGGCTGTGTGGTTGGTGCGGAAGCGCTGATAGGCAACGGCGCGACGGTGCTTGACGGCGCGATCATCGGCAGCCGCGCCCTCATCGCCGGCGGCGCGGTGGTGCCGCCGGCGATGGAGATCCCTGACGGCATGCTCGCGGCCGGCGTGCCCGCCCGGATCCTCGGCGAGCTCACGCCGGGGGCGAAGATGTGGGTGGACACGAACCCCGAGATCTACCGCGCTCTTGCCCGCCGGCACGCGGCCAGCGTCCGGCCCGTGGGCTAGGACGGCAGGTCGCGGCTTACGTCAACCTGCCGCGGCGGGCCGCCGTTCGGGTCGAAGCTGGTGACGATCGGTGTGACACGAAGCCCATCGCGCTCGCCAAGCTCGGCGAGGACATCCGGAGTGGTGCCGGGATCAGCCGTAGCCGCACAGACCTCGTCGAGTACCGCGGCGTCTTCCTCGGGAAGCGGCCCCGGCCCGTAGCCGAGCTGCCTCCCCCAGCCATCCCAGAGCAGCATCTCGGTCTTGTTCAGCGCGGCCAGGTCATGGATCACGTTGTGCGCGAGGTACGGCCAGCCGCGCAGCACCGGCACGTCGAGATCCGGTGCCACGACATGACGTTCGGGATCGGACCGACCTTCGCGAGCGGCCTGCCAAGCCCGCGGTCCGGTCACGAACTGATCCGGGGTGAGATCCAGCCAGTCGACGGGCTGCCCGTTCACCTCCGGCCGCCAGCCGCCGTCCATCTCGGCGTCGACGAGGCGCCAGCGGTAGCCATCCCACACCTCGGCGACCACGTGGTCGATCAGCCAGCCGGGATGGAAGTAGGCCCCGAACCCGACGCGTGCCCGGGCCGGAATCCCCTTGTGCCTGGCTAGCGCCAGAAAGAACACCGTGGCGTCCCGGCAGCAGCCGACCATCCGGTCCGCGGGCGGCCTGCTCCGTGCCAGACTCGGCTCGCCGCGTTCAAGAACGCGCGCGAACATGAGGTCGGCGTAGCGGGTGTCGATTTCGCTCATCCGGTCGGCGGGCACGCCGTTGGCGGCGAAGTCCCCGCCCGCCCGGTAGTGGAACACCAATTGCGAGCTCGCCTCGCGGAGCGCACTCAGCTCGGCTTCCAGATCGTCGATCGCGGTCGCTGCCCGCCCACCGGGGTCGGTAACCCGGCTCTGACTGGCCCAGTAGTCCTGATCCACACCGTCACCCTACGCCGCGCGGGCTGCTGGCGGGGGGTGGTGGCTGTGCAGGGTCTGGCCGCGGGGTCCGTAGGCGGTGGTGGTTCCGTCGGGGTGCAGGACGAACTGCCAGCCCCACCGGTGGATGCAGACATCATGATGGAACTGGCACAAAAGGACGCAATTAGTTACTGAGGTGTGGCCGCCGTCTTCTTTGTGGATGATGTGGTGCACGTCGCACCAGGCGGCCGGGCGGCGGCAGCCGGGCCAGGCGCAGTGCCGGTCGCGGAGGATGACGGCGCGGCGGATGCTGGCGGGGATGGTCTCGGAGTAGCCGATGTCCAGCGGCAGCGACGGGGTGTTGTACGGGTGGGG
>Ga0335075_10016117_pt1 | contig 11183 bp, 13 predicted proteins | sample Lox_Sample_24_FD_206723 | JGI IMG/M metagenome (GOLD analysis project Ga0335075, IMG submission 206723) | Soil microbial communities from Loxahatchee National Wildlife Refuge, Florida, United States - Lox_Sample_2.4 | ecosystem: Environmental > Terrestrial > Soil > Wetlands | place: USA... | reverse complement strand
CCCAAAAAAAAAGGGGAAAAAAGGCTGCCGAGTAATGGAGAGTCAGAAAGAACAATATCAGTTAGATATTTGATGATCACGTGCACAACATCAAACGCGTATGACGTGCCGATTCGCCAACAAGAACTAACACAAAATATGTAAACAACCACCGTCACATTTTGCAGTCGCGCAGACTGCATGACGACCTATGTCCTGACCTACCTGCGACGACCAACATCTATCTCAAATAAGACCTCGCTTCAGGCCGACTGTGCGACCGACATGGCTCCTGTGGAGACGCATGCCGACATAAGGTATGTCATACGGTACATCTACATCTTTGTCACGTGTGGCGTGTCATTTTTTATGTCTTGCTTTTAGTGTCAAAAATCACGTCCATATTTGCCCAATAATGTAAAGTAATGGCTTTTGAGGAGATACTGATCTTTAATAGCTTGGTGCCACTAGCTACATTGAGCTTTCATGTCTTCCTAGCCATTTGGCTTACAGGCCTCGTAGGCCGCACTATCTTCCGCTCGTACCTTGCTCTTCCGCCCTCGCAAGCTACGCGTCGGCGGGAAGAGGCGCGACGGAGGCATGTGAAGGTTTTCTCTGCTCTTGCGGCTGTTAGTTTCCTGTTCGCGGTGTATTGGCGTTATAGCTTTGCCGCGTTGTCGTACAGCGTTTGGGCTAATGAGAGAGGCGTTGCGCTGCCTGAAAGGTAGGTAGATTTTTGGATCAAAACAATTTGTTGTTCGGAAATACTGATGCTGGTGATCTTAGTATCTTTGGCGACAAAGGGGCGTTTCGCGGTGGAGAGCATCCAGGTCGTCTTCACCTCGCTAAATGGCTAAATGATACGCCTGTTTATCAAGATGCTCTTGAGATTGTGGCGGAAAAGGATAGGCGTGCGTGGTGGGGTGAGCAGTTGGATTTATCCATGGTTGCATGGAGTATGCTGCTTGCTATTGAAGGACGACGACGAAAGATCCCGCATCTTTGGGCGTTCATGACGCTTGCCCATGTTGTTAGTCTTGCGTTCGCGCAGAACTTGTTCTATATCGCTCTGCTGTTGACGCCGGTCCCACTTCCGGATAATGTCAGGGATTTGACAAAGTCGACTATTACTGCAACGTCAACCACGTAAGTTCAAAAGTTTTTCTATCTATGTGAGAGATGGCCACAAGTCTCGAGGGCGATTGTACAGCATGATTTACTAGTCATCTCATTACTTTCTATTGCTCCCACGTATACGATGATAGTATGCATGCTGACTCCATCTTATAGCTATGCAACCTTCATGGACAGGATCTTGCCATCAAAGCCCGATAACTGGTGCCCACATCCGATAATTTCTCTGGTTCCATTGATAGCATCCTTAATCACCGTCTTTCTTTCACCTTTTGCAGCAAATACCCCATCTTTCCTGACAGTGGCATTTACATATCGAATTCTTTCCTTTATCCCTTTACTTCTACCTTATATTGTCCCTGGAAGCTGGGGCACTGTGCATATTCATCCTCACAATGCCCATAGCACATATACAGCACTTTTCAGGATGATTTCTGTTGCGTCCTTCCTCTTGCATGGAAAGTCCACAGTTCTGGCATTGCTATTCAATACGCCTGACAGTCACTATCACCGTCATAGTATACTGCACCCCTTTAAACAGGAGCTTCGTACGATACTAGAACGGAGCTCGACAGCAGTTGGCAAAATTTTAGGAGCCATTGGCGATCATCCTGCAGTCAGTGTAGTCGGATGGGATGTTCTCCTTTCAGGGATGAGTCTTGGACTTTGGGCTGCTAGTCGTGGCCTAGATATTCAAGCCATCCTATCATCGAGTGCATTGTCTTTCGGTGGAAATCCAAAGACTGCTATGGACACAATATCAGACAGCAAATCTATAGTGGGAGAGATTGAGGAGACGGCAGAGAAGTCAATTGAAAGGTATAGTATTACATCTTGGGAATGAAAATCGCATCGCTAATAAGAAATAGACTCGGTGCTGCAGCTACGCCAGGAAAGCGGCGGCCGGGACGGCCCAGGAAATCCGAATATGCGAACAGTGAAGAGGGGTCCACGGCATCCGTCCCTAGACGCCGTGGAAGGCCTCGAAAGAATTCTGTCGGTGATAGCACGTACCATCCAACAGAGGCCGTACATAAGGAGGGCGATGTGGATGAAGATGAGGACTGGGAGGCGGCTGCTTTAGTCTGGGGTTTGATTGCAATGACTGGCCTTGGAACAGGAAGTTCGGGGGTTTTTGGAGCGGAGACTACTGCAAGATGAAACTTAAGAGGGAAACTTGAATAGATGTCAGCGACCCCTATTTGGCTGGCGGGGTACTTGACACCATGCTGTATGCAGAAGATATGGGTTGATGAAAGCATGTTACATAGTCTCGAACATGAACTCGTCCAAAGACACAGACCGACTACCATGCCCGGGTATAAAATCTAGCACTCTCACCCTAGCCCTCAACGCCATATCCCTTCTCCAACCCACCAATTTCCTCTTTCATCACCGCATAATAGGCGGCCTCCCTTCCTTATTCCACTTCACCCTACTCCTCACCCACTCCACCGCCTCCCCCACGCCCGTCCCCTCCAACGCACTAACAGGCAGCACTCTACTATCCCTAATAGCACTCCCCTTGTCGCCCTCGAACACCTTCTTCACGAGGCCCTCCTTAATCCTCACAACCTCCACACAGTCCTCGCGATCCTGCTTATTCGCCAACACCAGCAGCGGCACACCCTCCGTCTCGCTGTGCTGCAGCACATCCTCCAGCACGAGCTTACACTCCTCCAAGCGCCCGGACGCCGCGTTCTCGGGCGACAGAGACCCGTCGCCGATGTCCGTGCTGTCGATCACGAAGATGATCGCGTGGCAGGACGAGTAGTAGCTCTGCCAGAGCTTGCGCAGAGAGTGTTGCCCGCCGACGTCCCAGATTTTGAGGTACATGTCTGGCAAGGTGATGGTGGAGACATTTTGGCCTACGGTGGGCACGGTTTTGAGTTTCGGGGAGGGGTGGTTGGGCAGGTGGAGGGCTTTGATTTGCTCGTGGAGGGTCGTTTTGCCGGCATTGTCGAGGCCGAGGAGGAGAACAGAGTATTCTGTTTTAGGAGAAGCGGTTAGTTTATGTGGGGAGGGGAGTGAGAGGAAGGCGTGATTGGGGAGAAGGAAGGCGGACCTTCTTTGCTGGTTGCGTAGAGGTAAAGCCCTTTGGCTAGGTGGTACATTGAGGCGGTTGGTGCGCTGGGGATGACGCGGAGTCCCAGTTAGAGAGACGGTCTGTATGCTACCTCAACATGGATGAAAATGCGCTTCTATAATAGGCGTAGCAAGGAATGAGAAACGCCGTCTCGAATTACTGTTGGAAAGACCACTTAGATCCAATATTTGGAGCTCGAGGCTTAGGTGGCCTGTGCGCAAGGCTGACAATTGCGGCCTCGTGCTCGAGATCAATAAGTTATGCATCCTACGGGTCTTTTTTTTTTTTTTTTTTTTTTTGTTTTTTGAGATACTACTGGTTTCCAGGTCGGGAAAGCTTTATCTCGCAATTTTCTAGTTAACATCTATTTTCTCCCGGTTCTGTACTAGGCACCTATGCCATTCCATCCATCACCAAATTCTCACTCAGTTCTGGTCCCCTCTCTGCAGTCTACAGTTCTACAGCATGCATTTGGACGTCTCTGATTTTCCTCTTTATCTATGACCTCAATTCTGTCTTGAGGCTGAAGAGAGGAGATCCCGCGTCAGGCGAAGTCTGTGCCTGTCGTTCATAAGGCACAGCACGTCTTGGCCGCAATGATGGCTCTGAGTCCAAGTTTTGTGTTCGAGGTTGCTATGTGAGAAAGATGAATCGCGAGCTAGAACCTTCGTTTTATCAGGTCCAGTATGGCTTATTTAGAGCCGTGAGTCCCAAGTAGGGCTAGCATGAACTGTGAGATCACAATTTCGAGTCTTTTTGTTGATTCAGGGATCGACAAACTTTTTGAACCGGAAGGTATCGTCAACTTCGTCCGTTCCACCAGTCATCCCGGTCATCGTAGGCTCTCCATTCATGAGCGCCTCAATATGCGCTCTTGCATAGCCTGTCTTCTCGTCCGCTGCGACAAGATTAAGAGGCGACTCTTCTCGTTGACCATATATGTCAAAGCCGCGCACACCAGCATCCTGCCACGGGAGATCATCCTCCTCGGACTCTGATAATGAGGCTAGTATGCAATCCTGTGTATCACTAAAGAAGACTGCCGGCACACTCAAGTCACAGTTGAGCCATCTGGCTTTTGACCTGCCAATGATCTTACCTTCTGGTACCTGTGAGCCAAAGTCCAGTATCTTTGGTCTCTGCCAAGAGGGCTCCCAAAAATGTGCGAGCCCTTTGCTTTCCTCGCCTGCACACCTGATCATGAGAAGTTCATTGATAATAGGGTGCCATGTAACCTTCGCGATAGGTGCATGCAGAATCATCACTGCCTTTAGTACCTTCAATGCAATGTCCCAGATCCAGATCGTTGTTGGCATGATTTCTGACCTCGATGCTAACATTGTTCCAGATGCATCAATGGTAATGATGCTTGTTCCTGATTTTACATTTAAATCATTCGCAACTGGCGATGACCCGGTGGTCGGTGGGCAAACAATATTTGTACATAAAGCGAATGTGCGATCAAAACCACCACTTTGAGAGGTAGTGACCTGTTCTTGCCATATCTATAGTGGTATAAGTTAGATTTCGAACAATCCTGGAGTTTTATCCTTACCTGAAGTCCATTGATTGGTTTGATAGTAGTTGTGTGATTGAGACTCAAAGTGGCTATAAAAGAAGGCGCCGACAGTAGTACAAGCCTCGAGCTATAGTCTCCAACTACTAAATAGTCACCAGTAGAGGCCCATTCCAGCAATTTAACTCCAGCGCCCATCGCCAAATCCCGGTCCTCGTCTGACGCTGGCATAGGGCCATTCCAGACTTTGAATAAATGACCATCTGCGGTATAAAATAGAATTTTGTGGCCTTGCCCAGCAGAATCAACTACAGCCAGCCATCTCCCATCTGGACTCCAACTAAGTCCCTGGGCATCCACAGTGTCCGAGTTCCAGGATCGCAGCACTTCATACGTTTGCCTGGCGTGGATGCTAAGTATATCCTTTCCTCCACTCCTCGTTAGAAGTGCTAAGCTTGATGTCCGAGGTCGATATGCATACCCTCTGGAGGAATTTCCGGGGCTGTAGAATTTGGGAGATGCAATTTCAATAGAGGTAGAGGTGGATAAATTGAAGACAGTCAGCTTCAATCCGAAGTCCGCGAAGACGAGAATCTCATCATCTACGGCGCCAAAATTCATAGACGTAATTTTAGCGGTCCCTGAGGTTGGATTGGAGACCTTTGCAGCGAATTGTTGGTTTGTTGTCGAATAGACACAAATACAGTCCGAAGCACAGATGAGGATTCTTTTCGCCGAGGGTGACCAGAGGAACCATTGTGTGAACGAAGTGACTTCCGCAGGAAGCGTAATGACGCGTAAGATCTCAAGGGAACGCGTAGAGCGGAGGATAAGTTTCAAATTGAGAATTGTTGCTATGTATGCGCCATCTGGACTTGGTAATGCATGCGCCGAAGCTATTTTTCAAATTCTCGTTAGCTATGGGGCTCGATAATAAACAGTGTGCAGCTCAACTCACATTTCAAGGAGCGCGAAAATTTCATTTTGACACGAATTGAAAAAAATAAGAAGTATATTGTTTTGTGTTGTTTACATCAAAACAAAGCCTTCTGCCCCAGACGGAACTCGCCGATAGCCATGCGACCCCGCAGACAGCGATAAGACGCTAACTGTCACTTGCTGCAAGCGCTGTGCGCCGATTCTTCGCCCACCCAGAATTCATATGAGTAATATGACAGAAGCCTTTATGAGTAAGGCTGATTCAAGCCTTTTCCACTCATTAATACCCTTAACAAATGTTATTCTTGAGTTAATTTGAGTGCTGAAGGAGAGCCTGCCATGTTACCCTGTTTTTGCAAATAGTTTCGAGTCGATTAGGCTGTTATGGCGAAGAGGTCTCTTTCTCGTTCTACATCGTTGCTCGCTCAACACGCTCGCAAAATTACTCCTTGGTCCATGAGGAGTCAGATATGTCTACAGAGTCGTCCTAGAGGCATAGCTTCTGCAGCTGCAGCGATACAAGAAGTCCCAGACCACGAGTATCCACCATCACCAATCTCCATCAGTAGTCGCCGAGAGGCCATAAAGAATGCAAGACCGTTCTCCCACTTCCTCACCGACACCTTTCACCGACAGCATGACTATCTGCGGATATCGATCACAGAAAAATGCAATCTCCGATGTCTGTATTGCATGCCTGAAGAAGGCGTACCTCAGTCACCGCCTCCCGATCTACTCACAACGCCGGAGATCTTTCTCCTCTCCTCCCTTTTCGTATCTCAAGGAGTTACAAAGATTCGCTTGACAGGTGGCGAGCCGACAGTGCGACGTGATATACTGTCTCTGATGCATCAGATAGGCTCCCTGCGGTCTCAAGGCCTGCGCGAGCTCTGTCTAACAACAAATGGCATATCGTTACATCGAAAGTTGGACAGCATGGTAGAAGCAGGTCTGACTGGGGTGAATCTTAGTCTAGACACGTTGGACCCATGGCAATTCCAGATTATGACAAGGAGGAAAGGATTCGAAGCAGTGATGAAAAGCATTGAGCGAATTCTGGAAATGAATGAGCTTGGTGCGGGTATCAAGCTGAAGATCAACTGCGTTGTCATGCGCGGAATGAATGAAAAAGAGATTGTGCCATTTGTTGAATTGGGCAGAGAGAAAAACCTGGAAGTTAGGTTTATCGAGTATATGCCATTTGATGGCAACAAATGGAATAAAGGGAAAATGCTGGGCTACATGGAAATGTTGGAAATGATACGAGAGAAATATCCAGGACTAAGGAAAGTACAGGATCACAAGAATGACACAAGCAAGACCTATGAGATACCCGGGTTTGTAGGCAGGATTGGATTCATAACAAGCATGACACACAACTTCTGCGGATCATGCAATCGACTTCGTATTACCAGTGATGGTAACCTCAAGGTCTGTTTATTCGGAAATGCTGAAGTATCCTTACGGGATATTCTTCGCAAGTCGAATAACGGAGAACCGATTGACGAGCAGGCTTTCGAAGCAATGAAGCAGATTGAAATGGACAGACGACAAGGGCTAGAAACATCTAGAGGGGTCTTAGGTATTTCAAAACATGAACAAGAACTTTTGGAAGTGATAGGAATGGCGGTCAGTAGGAAGAAGGCGAAGCACGCTGGAATGGGTGAATTGGAGAATATGAAAAATAGACCTATGATATTGATAGGTGGGTAGGTGCCGACTCTCATAAGCTCGGCGTCTTGAAAACGAATATGTGGGGGAAGCGTATATATGCTGTACACAAATTTCTGACAACCGATCAAACGCGCGACATACGTATCATGCTACCAAGTGCTGACCTACGTGACAGATGACCATCTAAGTCGTCCTGGAAATCTTAGTCGCTCAACAAGAACAGCACCAAAGCTAAGATTAATCCCCATCAAGCATCAGGCCTGGGACCGCATACCTCTCAATCAACTACCCAGAAACAAAGTGCCCGCTGCAATGTACCTATTCTCCACGAGCTCGCGCCTCCTTTCTGAGGAGTCTCCGCCGGTCACTACTCCTTCAAGCGATAGCAGCTCCCAGAAGCCAATACTGACACATATAAACAAATCAGGAGATGCTCACATGGTATCCATATCCTCAAAGAAAGTGACCAAACGCACCGCAACAGCCCAATGCAACGTCAACTTCTCGAATTCCCTAGCCGCAACGCTAATCCGCGAGAATCGAGCTAAGAAAGGGGATGTCTTGGGAGTGGCGCGCGTCGCAGGTATCATGGCTGCTAAAAGAACCGCGGATCTGATCCCACTTTGCCATCCCATTGCTATCACTCATGTCGAGGTCAGAATCAACCTTCGCTATAAGTATGACGTTCCTACTACTGCGCCTGCGGGGGAGAATACTCCAGCAGAGGCCGGTCAAGATTCATTGCCCTGGGCGGGTGCTGGGCAGGGCGATGCGTATAATTGGCCTTCAAGCACCACGCCAAATCCAGAAGGCGTCAAATCCCAATCACCAGTAGCTGGAACTGGGTCCTGCTGGGTAGAGATTAGCGCCACCGTATCGTGCGAAGGTAAGACAGGCGTTGAAATGGAGGCCCTGACAGCGGCATCAGTTGCCGCATTGACTATATACGATATGTGCAAATCAGTCGACAAAGGTATGCGTATTGGAGGCTTAAGAGTAGTTCGCAAAGAAGGTGGTAAGAGTGGCACATGGGTTGAGGGTGTTTCTGTAGGTTGAAGAGTGAACGTTTTGCTTTCTATTACTGGAAGTTATTCTTCCCAATGTTGCTACACATACAACTGCTTTCTTTGCAACGTTGACCTTTGAAACGTAAATCTAGCTCATTGGAGAGCACCTCATCCCTGCCATTACCTCCTTGACTCACCTGCTGTCTGCTGATATTCTTACAAGAACCACGTTCCTCGAGCACAAAGAAACACACCGTCGTTCTTTCCCATTAAAAAGGCTTTTCCTCGCCGAGAAACACGCACCGCAAAGTCACTAGCCCGAAGCTAGCAGCTAGGCAACAACAACACAAACCTCCAAACGTCTTGAATATGCCTATGACACGAAAAGGGGTTCTTCAAGAGCTCTCATCATGTGCTTATACACTTCCAATTCTATTGCCACCATCATTCTCCTCCTCGTTGTAGTCTTCATCACTGTCAACAGCATCCTCAGGCATATACCTATCCAACACAGCCGGATCCGTCCTAAATTTCTGAAGCTCCATCAATGGCTCCTCATGGTCTCTCTTCTGGTCACCGCGTTTGAGTTTTCGTCTCTTGGGCTCAACGCTGCTGCCAAAAGGGGTGGCGGAGGCATTGCGAAGGCGCTTCTGCGCCAGACCAGCTGCGGTAAGTCTGATGCGCGGCGTCGATGGGTGCTGAGCATTGTGAGTGGAGACACGCTGAGCCTGATCCTTGTTGGGCTGGGCGGGATGTACTTCGTCGGTCAGATCTATTATCTCGATCTGGGATGATAATTTGTTGATCTTAAGGAACTCGTGGTCGGTTTGCTGGTTGAGGACTGGTCTCGCTGGCAGCACGAACTCGGAGCGGTTGCGTAAAGGCAGTGATGATAGGCCTAGTGCTGGCCGATGAGAGAGCTCCGGGAAAGCAATCGGCGGCGGAAGAGTATCCACAGAATCTTGTGCCGCCTGCGTGAGATTTTCTTCCGTTTTGATGTTGGTGTCGTCTTCATCGTCATCTCTTTCAATGCTTGGAATAATCATTTCTGAAGATCCAAATCGAGAAGCTGGATATTGAGAGTTATAAGGCGGATAAGAAGGGTATGCATATCCATAGTCTTGAGCAAAATGGTCATATGTGTGAAGAGCATCCAAGGCACTCCTGCCCTTCTGGTTCTCATATAGCAGGCATTTCACACGCAAGTCCAGGTCCATATTCAAGTCCTCGATAGTCTCACCCTCTTCGAGACGTTCAACAAATTCAAGAAGATCGAATTCCTGGCTCGTCATATTCTTCATCTCCTTTTCATATGCAGCTCTCTCAATATGGTTAATGTTTCTCCACTGCTGCGGATGTTGATGGGCATATTTCTCCCATTCGTTCTCTCTTTGACGCCGCAACTTTCTTAAGTTTTGAACCTGGATACGCAGCGGGTGATCGTGTGGAACAGAGGCGCTTGGAGGCCTGGCGTCCTCCACATGGGGAGGGATGAAGCGCCGTGGTGTTCGGATTGGTACAAAATTGCCAGACCCTGTCGAGCTGTTGGTGTCAAGTGGAATAAGATTGGGATTTAGGAAGCTGGAAGCCGATCCAATATGAGCTCCTCCAGGTCTAGACACTCCATCATGTCCAGCTTGTGGTCGACTGAAGTTCCGAAACGTTGCATCCTGGAATTGATTTCTGATATGATTTGGCGGTAGCGTTGCTGCTTGTGGAGACTGAATCCGGCTCATGTGAGGCGTATCTTTACTTACAAAAGGGTCGCCGAAACTCTGACCGTTGTCAAATGGCGCCCCGGAAACCTCTCGGGAGAACAGGCGAGCGGAGAGCTCACATCTACGAGAATTGTAGGAGCGCCGAAGAATACCAATGGGAGTATGAATCTGTTCTGACTCTCTCGCTACTCGAGGTGGGGTTACTGGTGCAAGACTCTGCGAATCTCCTGCCGTGGTAGGTGCTGCAGCATGAGTTTCCAGATGATTCCGCAATGTAGTTGCTAATCATGTTAGATCTCCTACCAGGCGCGGTGGCATATCATATAATGGAATGACTGGAAAAGGTGAAGGTACAGAGGGAGGAAACTTACTCGGACTGAGGTCGGCTCGCTGGACTTGTTGGCTAGGTGGGTGCGATGAAGAAGCCATCAGGTCAATTGTCAAACGTTCTCTTTGAGACAGAGCGTGAACTCAAAGGATGGTGGTCCAGTGAACAACGACGAGTGATATGCTGTCGACAAGGTAAAATCCGCCGAGAGTTATGGGACTGTGAGTCCGGGTTTTCCTGTCGTGTGCTAGGGCGGGCAACGCGAGCTTGGCTCAAGCTCGAGGGCAACGTTTACATAAGATCGGCATAGCAATTCAGATGCGGCGTTTACGTTTACTTTGATGCGACATCTTCTGTGGCGCGTCTTTTGAGAGCAACGTGTCTGCTAGGTCTCCCGAAGTATCTTACCCTCTAGGGCGTTGTCTGTATACTCTTCCTTATGTCTCAGGAGTTGGATACAAGAGCCGTTTTTACCCAGACGCAAATTGCCTTGTGTTGACAAGATCATGCGTTGCCTTCCCCTGACATATGCATGAAGAACATAACAAGTTAAGAAAAAGTTCCGTAGATCACTCACTCAGTCATAATTAACATACTTTCGACAAAAAATGCGGAATCATGCCTTCGACTCTTTATTTCGTACTAGAGAAGACGTTGAGGTGTTGAATGCTTTAGGTTATCTATCGAGCTTCAAGAAGGCGTACATCCATACTATGTATCTTATACCAGTAATAGCAGGAAAGCAATGAGCGACAAGAACGCAGCTACCAACAAGATTGTCATTCGGCAATAGGAACACAGG
>Ga0335075_10016116_pt1 | contig 11184 bp, 11 predicted proteins | sample Lox_Sample_24_FD_206723 | JGI IMG/M metagenome (GOLD analysis project Ga0335075, IMG submission 206723) | Soil microbial communities from Loxahatchee National Wildlife Refuge, Florida, United States - Lox_Sample_2.4 | ecosystem: Environmental > Terrestrial > Soil > Wetlands | place: USA... | reverse complement strand
GACCGGCGGATCGATGCGCAGGTCTTCCAGCGAGCGCTTCCAGTAGTCGTCGAACGCGACCCGATCCGGCGGCCACATCCCTTCGCGCACTTGAAGGGTGGTACCCAGCCGCTTGGCGTCGACGTAAACCGCATCCGCGGTGGCCTCGTCGAGCGGGCCGTACAGAAACTCGTGCTGGTCGACGAAATAGCGGTACAGGCAGGCGGCGACCCACAGCTGCAGCTCGGGATCGAAGGCGTTGTAGGACACCGGGCTTGACGCGGTCGACCGCACTTGGCGGTGCGCGGTGTCGACGGCTGCGCGGATGAGTTCGCGGTCCGACTCGGTGCCGATCGTCGCGACGGCCAAATAGGTACCGGTGGTCCGCGCCCGTTTGAACGGATGCTTATAGACGTTGCCGCTGTCGACTGGGCTCTCCAACACGCCATAGCCGACACCCGGCAATGACAACTGCATGATCACGTTCGCGGCGGGTAGCAGCACTGCTGCAGGATTCAGCAGGTCGGCCACCCGGTTGGCGTGCCGCTTCATCACCCGAGTAGACCACGTGTGAGACGCTGCCGGAGTGTTTGGGGCGACGCGGCATACCCGGGTCGTCGGGGTGCTGGCCGGTTACCTGGCCGACCTCGTGCTGGCCGACCCGCGGGCGGGTCATCCGGTCGCAGGATTCGGCGCCGCCGCCGCGGCGGTAGAGCGGGTCACCTACCGCGACACCCGGATCGGCGGCGTCGCGCATGTCGGACTCTTGGTCGGCGCGGTGAGCCTGTCCGGCGCGGCGCTGCAGCGGCAGGCTCGGCGGCGGGGTCCGCTGTGGTCCGCCGCGGCGACAGCGGCGGCCACTTGGATAGCGCTGGGCGGGTCAACCCTGGCGCGCACCGGCCTGGCGATGGGTGACCTGGTGAGCCGCGGCGATGTCGATGGCGCCCGACGGCTGCTGCCGGCACTGTGCGGGCGTGATCCGGCACAACTCGACACCGCGGGGCTGACCCGCGCCGCGGTGGAATCGGTTGCGGAGAACACTTCTGACGCGGCCGTCGCGCCGTTGCTGTGGGCGATGGTTGGCGGTGTGCCCGCGGTCCTCGGATACCGCGCCGTCAACACGCTCGACTCGATGGTCGGTCACCGCTCACGGCGCTACGCCCGGTTCGGTTGGGCCGCAGCACGTCTGGACGATGCGGCCAACTACGTCGCCGCGCGGGTGACCGCCGCGCTGGTCGTGCTGTGCGCGCCGATCGCCGGCGGGTCGCCGTCGGGTGCGGTGCGCGCCTGGCGTCGTGACGCCGCCCGTCATCCCAGCCCTAACGCCGGCGTCGTCGAGGCGGCATTCGCGGGCGCACTCGGTGTGCGGTTGGGCGGGCCCACTGCCTACCGGTACGAGCTGCAGATCCGCCCCACTCTCGGCGAGGGAGCGCCGCCATCGGTGGCCGACCTGCGCCGCGCGGTGCGGCTTTCCCGAGCGGTGCAGGGGGCGGCAGTGCTGTGCGCCTGTCTCAGCGGCGCCGTCCATAGCGGTCGATGAGTTTCTCTTCGACGGTCGTCGGCGCCGGCTTGTCGGTAGGCACTGCCTGACTTTTCTCGGCGCGGCGCGCGCGGATCTCCGCGTAGACGAAATAGCCCAGCAGAATCGGTGCGACGATGCCGAACGTGATCCACTGGATGCCATAGGACAGGAACGGTCCGGCGTCCAGGTGGGGGAGCGCGATCAGGCCGAGCCCCCCGGGCTGCTGGTCGACCAATTGCAGGTATGACGCGGCCAGCGGAACGCCGGTGAGCTTCGCTATCTGGCCGATGTCGATCGAATACAACTGCCGCACACCATCACTGACAAATGACTCCTTGTCCAGCACCGGCTGCTCGGAGTCGCGCAGGCGGGCGGTGATGGTCACCGTTTCGTGCGGAGGCGGCGGAATTGGCGGTACCCGCGAACCTGGTAGCGGCCGCACGTAGCCGCGGTCGACCAACACGGTGGGCCCACCATCGACCACGAAAGGCAGCAGCACCTCCATCGCGGGGTCGCCCTCGGCGACCCGCAACCGGACCACCAGCTGCTTATCGGCCATATAGTGGCCGGTCGCCGTCACTCGGCGCCACTGCGCGTCAGGGGCCGATGAATCTTGTTGCGGTAACAAAGCTTTCAGCGAAACCGGTGCCCTGTCCAGGGATTGCTGGATCTGGTCGTTCTCCCGTGACGTCTTGGTGTTCTTCCCGAGCTGCCACGGCGCGAGCACGCTGAAACACAGGTACGTGAATGCGATCACCACCACGGCCAGCGCCACCCAGCCCGGTCGTAACAGGAAGGTCAGGCGACCCATCAGCGGTGTCCGTCCTGGCCAAGCTGCTCGTCGACCCAGGTGTGCAGACCCGGCAGGGAAGCCTCGATGGCGGCGAAGACCGCTTCGAAGTCGTCGTGGTCGCCGTAATACGGGTCGTCGACGTCAAGGACATAGGCGCCGGAGCGGGGGTCGAAGGACCGCAGCATCCGGATCCGGTCGGTGTCGACGCCCAGTTCCTGCAGCAGCCAGACGTGGTTGCGGGCCAGCGCGATCACCAGGTCGGCCTCGATGTGGTCGATGCCGACCTGCGCGGCGCTGTGGTCGGTTGGATAGCCGTGCTCGCGCAGCACTCGGTTGGCCCGCTCGTCGGCGCGCTTGCCGACATGCCAGCCGGCGGTTCCCGCACTGGTCACACGCACGGCGTCGTCCAGTCCGCGTTGGCTGATCTGGTGGGCGAACATCTTCTCGGCCATCGGTGAGCGGCAGATGTTGCCGGTGCACACGAAGGTGATGTGCAGCTTGGGGTCAGACACCTAAAGCCCTCCGCAGTTCGGCGATCGTCGCGACGTGCACCGGGCCATTCGTGGGGGCCGCGTCGGCGAAGTCGGCTTGGCCGTATCCCCAGCCGACCACAACCGCATCGATGCCGTGTGCGGCCGCGCCTTCGACGTCGTGGAGGCGGTCGCCGACCATGAGCACGCGGTCCGGCAGCGGCTGCAGTTGCGCCAATGCATGGGCCAGCACGTCGGTCTTGGTGGCGCGGGTGCCGTCGACGCTGGCTCCTGCGACGACCTCGAAATGCTCGTCGAGGCCGAAATGCTCCAAGATCCTGCGTGCGGTCGGCTCTGCCTTGGAGGTGGCGACGGCGAGCCGGACGCCCGCGGCGCGCAGGTCTGCCAGCAAGGGGCCAATCCCGTCGAACAGGCTGTTCATCGCCCAGCCGCGGGTGGTGTAGTCGGCGCGGTAGGCGGCGATCGCCGCATCGGCGTGTTCGCCGAGCCCCATCGCGGACAGGGTGTGGTGCATCGGCGGGCCGACGATCCGGCCGGCCAAGTCGCCGTCGGGCACGGCGGCCCCGATCTGGTCCAGCGCGTGACGGAAGCTCGACACAATGCCCTCCGCGGAGTCGGTGAGGGTGCCGTCGAGATCGAAGATCACCAGCTGCGGGGCTGTCACGTCGCCATTGTCCTAGATCGCGCGACCTGCCATTGATCGTGTCCCGATACCTGGCCTCGCCGCGAGGTCGTTAGTGTTTCAGATGTGGCGAGTCTGGATCCGAGCACATCGATTCCGCTCGCGGCGGCGCGCTACCACGGCGATCAGGCCGCCGAACCGGGCATGCTCGATTTCGCTGTCAACGTCCGTCATGCCCAACCGCCTGCCTGGCTGGTCCAGCGGCTGGCGGCACGGTTGCCCGATCTGGCCCGCTACCCCGGCGTCGACGACGAGTGCGCGGCGATAAACGCCGTCGCGGCCCGTCACGGCCGGGCCCGTGACGAAGTCGCCCTGTTGACCGGAACGGCCGAGGGCTTCGCACTACTGCCCAACCTTCGCCCGACGTTGGCGGCGGTGATCGCGCCCTCGTTCACCGAACCGGCCGTCGCGCTGGCGTCGGCGGGTGTCCGCGTGCAGCACGTCGTGCTCGAGCGGCCGTTCGGCCTGGCAGGCGCCCAGGTGCCCGACGACGCCGATCTCGTGGTGGTCGGTAACCCGACGAACCCGACCTCGGTTTTGCACGCCCGTGAGCAGATCCGCGCGCTGCGACGGCCCGGGCGGATCGTGGTGGTGGACGAGGCGTTCGCGGACTCAATTCCCGGCGAGCCGGAATCGCTGGCAGACGAGCCGCTGCCGGACGTGCTGGTGCTGCGCAGCCTGACCAAGACGTGGTCGCTGGCCGGGCTGCGGGTGGGCTACGCGCTGGGTGCGCCTTACGTGTTGGCCCGGCTGACCGCGGGGCGTGCGCACTGGCCGGTCGGCACGCTGCAATTAACGGCCATCGCGGCCTGTTGTGCACCCGACGCGGTGGCCGAAGCGGCGGACGAAGCCCGGCGACTGACGGCGCTGCGCGGCGAAATGGTGTCCGGCCTGCGGTCAGCGGGTGTCGAACCAATCGAGGGCAACGCACCATTCGTCTTGTTCACCGTGCCGGACGCTGAATTGATGCGAAAACACCTGCACGCCAGGGGAATTGCCGTGCGGCGATGTGACACCTTCGTCGGCCTGGACGGGCAATATCTGCGGGCCGCGGTCCGGCCGGAATGGCCGGTGCTCATCGAGGCGATCGCCGACATCGCCATGAGCGGGGCACTTCAATGACCGTGCGGTTGGCTGAAGTCATCGACGTGCTCGACCGGGCCTACCCGCCCGGGCTTGCTCAGTCGTGGGATTCGGTCGGGTTGGTCTGCGGTGACCCCGACGATGTACTGAGTTCGGTGACGATCGCGGTCGACGCCACCGCAGCAGTGGTCGACCAGGTTCCTGACGGCGGCCTGCTGCTGGCCCACCATCCGCTGCTGTTGCGTGGCGTCGACACGGTGGCGGCCAGTACCGCCAAAGGGGCGCTGGTACACCGGCTAATTCGGTCTGGCCGTTCGCTGTTCACCGCACACACCAACGCCGACTCGGCGGCGCCGGGCGTGTCTGATGCGTTGGCGCACGCGCTCGGACTGACCGTCGAGGCGGTGCTCGAGCCGTCGTCCACGGCGGGAGATTTCGACAAGTGGGTGATCTTCGTACCGCCGGAGAACGCGGACGCGGTGCGGGCCGCGGTGTTCGCGGCCGGCGCCGGTCAGATCGGCGACTACTCTGGGTGCAGCTGGAGTGTCACCGGCACCGGACGGTTTCTGCCAGGAGAGGGGGCGTCACCCGCCATCGGCAGCGTCGGCGCCGTCGAGCACGTTGTCGAGGACCGAGTCGAGGTCATCGCGCCCGCGCGGGCACGGCGGGAGGTGCTGTCGGCGATGCGCGCCGCGCATCCATACGAGGAGCCCGCATTCGACATCTTCGCCTTGGCGCCCACGCCCGCCGACGTCGGATTGGGCCGGATCGCTTCGTTGGGGCAGCCGGAGTCGTTGAGCGCGTTCGTCTCTCGAGTCAGAGCGGGTCTACCGCAGACTTCGTGGGGGGTGCGCGCCGCCGGCGATTCGGACATGACCGTGTCCCGCGTCGCGGTATGCGGAGGCGCCGGCGATTCGCTGCTGGACATCGTGGCAGCGGCCGGCGTGCAGGCCTATGTCACGGCCGACCTACGTCATCACCCCGCCGACGAGCACTGCCGAGCTTCAGATGTGGCGTTGATTGATGTCGCGCACTGGGCCAGCGAATACCCTTGGTGTGAACAAGCTGCCAATGTCTTGCGGTCGGTTTTCGGCGCCGACCTCTCGGTGCGAGTGTGCCCGATTCGCACGGATCCATGGAATGTCGACGACCTGAGCGGGAGTAACCACTGATGAAAGCCGCAGTCGCGCAGCAGCGTTCGCTGCTCGAAGTTGCGGAGCTGGATGCTGAACTATCGAAGATCACGCACCGTGCCAGCCACCTGCCGCAGCGTCAAGAGTACGAGCGAATGCAAGCCGAACAGGTCGCGGTCAATGACCGACTCGGGGCTCTGCAGATTGCCTTGGAAGACTTGGACGGGGAGGTATCGCGCTTCGAGTCGGAAATCGACACGGTGCGTCAACGCGAAGACCGGGACCGGTCGCTACTGCAATCGGTCGCCGACGCCAAGCAATTATCGGAATTGCAACACGAGTTGGAAACGCTGCAACGCCGCCAGTCCAGCCTTGAGGATTCGCTGTTGGAGGTGATGGAACGGCGCGAGCAGCTGCAAACGGAACACGCCGCTGAGATGGCCGCGATCGAAGCCCTGCAAGCTGATTCGACCACTGTGCAGCAGGCTCTCGACGAGACACTCCGCGAAATCGAGCAAACCCGAGACCAATTCGCAACACGCCGCGAAGAACTCACCGCGGCCCTGGATCCCGACCTGATCGCGCTCTACGAGCGACAGCGCGCCGGCGGCGGTCCGGGCGCCGGACCACTGCAGGGCCGTCGCTGCGGGGCCTGCCGGATCGAGATCGACCGCGGCGAGTTGGCGAGAATCTCGGCCGCAGCAGACGACGATGTGCTGCGGTGTCCTGAATGCGGTGCAATCTTGTTGCGAGTCAAAGGCATTAGCTAGTGAAAGTAATTGTCGAGGCCGACGGCGGGTCGCGCGGTAATCCCGGGCCCGCGGGTTACGGATCGGTGGTTTGGACGGCCGACCGGTCGACCGTGTTGGCCGAGAGTAAGCAGGCGATCGGACATGCCACCAACAACGTCGCCGAATATCGCGGCTTGATTGCAGGCCTAGAGGAAGCGGCCAAGCTGAACGCCGCCGAGGTCGCGGTGGCGATGGATTCCAAGCTGGTGGTCGAGCAGATGTCCGGGCGTTGGAAGGTCAAACATCCCGACCTCGCTGAGCTCAACGCCCAGGCCCGCGCGCTGGCGTCGCAGTTCGAGACGATCAACTACACGTGGATTCCGCGAGCGCAGAACTCCCACGCCGACCGGCTGGCCAATGAGGCGATGGACGCCGCCGCTGCGGCCGAAGAGCAAGAACAGAACGGCAATTCAGCATCGAAGCCGGAAGCTTCACCGGCCCCGTCGCCGCCGGGCTGGACCGGCGCGCGCGGTACCGCCACCCGACTGCTCTTGCTGCGCCACGGTCAGACCGCGCTGTCGGTGCAACGGCGCTACTCGGGACGGGGTAACCCGGGCCTGACCGAACTTGGGCGGCAGCAAGCCGATGCGGCGGCCCGCTATCTGGCCTACCGTGGCGGGATCTCGGCGGTGGTGGCCTCGCCGTTGCAACGCTGCTACGACACCGCGGCGACGGCCGCCAAAGCCCTGGGCCTGGACTTGACCGTCGACGAAGATTTGATTGAGACCGATTTCGGCGCGTGGGAAGGCCTGACGTTCAGCGAGGCCGCTGAACGCGACCCCGAATTGCATCGACAGTGGCTGCGCGACACCAGCACCGAGCCGCCGGACGGGGAAAGCTTCGATCATGTGAACCAGCGGGTCTGCCGGGCACGGGACCGGATCGTGGCAGAGTACGGCGGCACCACGGTGTTGGTGGTCTCGCATGTGACCCCGATCAAGATGCTGCTGCGCCAAGCCCTCGACGCCGGCCCGGGCATCCTTTACCGGCTGCACCTGGATCTGGCATCGTTGAGCATCGCCGAGTTTTACCCAGACGGCGCTTCATCGGTCCGGCTGGTGAACCAAACCGGATATCTGGGTTAGGGCAGTCATGGAGTGGGCGGCGCATCACGCGATTGCGATCGGATCGGCACTACTTGCTGCCTTCTTTGCCGCGGTGGGAATTGTCATCCGGCAGCGGGCGATCCAGGCGGAGGCAGCGCACCGGAACGATTCGAGCGCAATTGTGACGTCCTGGGTTCGCCAGCCGGCGTGGTGGGCGGGAACACTGGTTGCGGTCGGCGGGTATCTGTTCCAGGCGCTCGCGCTGGCGCATGGATCGTTGTTGCTCGTGCAGCCATTGCTGGTGTCCGCACTTTTGTTCGTCCTGCCATTGGGCGCGAGGTTCTCCAAACAGCATGTGACTGGCGCCGATTGGTGTTGGGCGGTGCTGCTGACCGCGGCGCTCGCCGTTTTCGTTTTGGTGGGACAGCCGCGCGAAGGCCACTATCGTCCGCCGGTACCCGCGTGGAGCGTGGCGCTGGCCGGCGCGGTTCCGCTGGTGATCTTCTGTGTGGTGGCGGCCCATCGAACCCATGGCCGAACGCGTGCCATGCTGTTGGCCAGTGCCGTCGCCGTGTTGGTGGGCGTCATCGCGGTTCTGACGAAGGTCAGCGTTCACCACCTCGCCCTACACGGGTGGCGCGGACTGCTGACGGTGCCGGCGCCGTACGTGCTCATCGTGCTGGCCGTCGCGGTAACCGTGTTGCAGCAGTCGGCATTTCATGCCGGCGCGTTGCAAGCCTCGGTACCGGTCATGCTGGTCGGTGAACCTATGGTCGCCGTCCTGCTGGGCGTCGTGATCCTCGGTGAGCATCTGGCTGTCCAGGGTGTCGGAGCCCTGATACTGGCGGTAGCGGTTATTGCGATGACGGCTGCCACTATCGCGCTGGGGCGCGATTCTGTCCCTCACACAACGGAAATCGTTGACACGACGGCATCGATTGCGGATCCGGCATCAGACGCCACCTCAACGGCATAGCTGCCGGGCGTTCGGCCGAAAGGTCTGCGCTGCCGGAAAGCCCGCAGACAGGCGGTCCGCGATCGGTAGAGTCGCGATGCGACGGGGGTTCTTGTGTCACGAAGCGGCGGGGGATGTTAAGCACTTCTGTAGAACCATGTGCCGAGAACGTGGTCATGCGGCTGGTCGGGGTGTTAGATAACAGCACCTATGATCAGTTGCGCGACGCGGTGATCAAGGCCGCAATGGACCGGCCCGCGGCCGTCATCATCGACATCGATGGACTCGACGTGCGCAGTGATAGCGCCTTGGCGGCTTTCACCAGCGCGCGCTGGCAGGTTCCGCAGTGGCCCGATGTCGTGATCGCGCTCGCATGCGGCGACGCGATGCTCAGACAGCGACTCGCCGATCTTTCAGTCGCCCGGTATGTCCCTGTCTACCCCAACGTGGCCGCGGCAACAGCCGCGATCGTCGCGGGTGATTGCCTCTACCTCCATCGCGCACGCGAGAGGTTCGGCCCGCATTCCTTCTGCGTCCGCGCCACGCAGATCTTCGTACGCGACTATCTGATGGCCTGGTCGATGCTCGACAAAGTTCCGGTGACGAGCACGGTGGCAACCGTCTTCGTCGAGAACGCCTTGAGCTACACCAAGCGTGGCTTTGATGTGCGGCTCGAGGCGAGTAGCGAAGACGTTCTTGTCGCAGTGTCCGATACCAGCAGCACGCCGGTGATCCGGCGCGAACGCGCAGCTGGGCGGAGCCCCACGGGCTTGGACATCGTGGCCGCACTGTGCCGCCGTTGGGGGAGTACGCCAACACCCAGAGGCAAGACGGTGTGGGCGCACATCGGTCCCGGCGACACACTCGCCGGCATCGCGGAGCTGCTCCGGTGATGCCGCGGGGCCGTCTAGGCGGCGTCGTGAAAGATCAGCCCCAGCGCATAGCGCTCGCCTGAGCGTACGACGGACAGCCCATGACGCACCGGTGCGGCCGACCAGCCGCGGGCCGACCGTACCGGCCGATCGCGGGTGGTGAACAGGAAACCGTGGCCCTGAGGCAATTGGGTTGTGGTGCCGCGTGATTGGGCACGCGGCCGTTGCTCGACGAGCATGAACTCACCGCCGGTGTACTCGGTGTCGGAGTTGCTGAGGTTGATCACCACCTGAAGCGGAAACACCAAATCTCCATACAGGTCTCGGTGCAAGGCATTCCAGTCGTTCGCCCCGTACTTGAGGACAAGGGCCGTCGACCTCGTCTGGCCGGCGGCGTGACACCGGTCGAGCCACTCGTCGAGGCTGTCCGGCCACGGGGCTTCCCGGCCCAGCCGCGCCCACCAATCGCGCGCGATCGGCAACAACCGTGGGTACAGCGCCTGCTTGAGATGCTCGATCGGTTCGGGATACGGAGCGTGGAAATACCGATACTGGCCCGATCCGTAGCGGCGCGGCTCCATGTCGATAGTGGAGCGGAAGAGCTCATGTCTGGTGTAGAGACTGCGCAGCCGTTGGGTCTCGGCGGGCGTCAGCAGCCTGGGCAGCAGCGCACCGCCGTACTCGTCGACGTCGGCGGCGACGGACTTCCAGTCAGCGGCGTCGACGCGCTTGTCCCATCGGGTCGCCGGCATCGGATGCGTCCTTCCTTCGCGCTCTCTGCTGTAGACGATAAAGATGCCTCGGATGTGAGGACCATTCTTGTCGGCTAGGCAGTGTAGAGTCGAACGTATGTTCGATACATTGGCGGTGATCGATCCGGTCAGCGACGAATCGACGCTGGTCGAGCGCATCGCCGAGCTGGAGCGGATCAAGGCCGCCGCTGCGGCGGGTCAGGCCCGAGCGGCGGCTGCGCTGGATGCGGCCCGCCGGGCGGCCGAGGCTGCCGCGGGTGTGCCGGCCGCACGGCGCGGGCGCGGCGTGGCCAGTGAGGTCGCGCTCGCCCGACGTGATTCGCCTGCACGGGGTAACCGGCATCTCGGCTTCGCCAAGGCCCTGGTGCACGAGATGCCGCACACCCTGGCCGCTTTGGAAGCCGGGGTGTTGACCGAATGGCGGGCCACCCTGATCGTGCGCGAGAGCGCTTGCCTCGACGTTGAGGACCGGGGCGCCTTAGACGCCGAGTTGTGCGCCGATTCAGCGGGCTTGGACGGAATGGGCGATGCGCGGGTGGCCGCGGCCGCGAAGGCCATCGCCTACCGGCTCGATCCGCACGCGGTCGTGGACCGGGCGGCCAAAGCCGAAACCGAACGGACGGTGACCATCCGGCCCGCGCCCGACACGATGACATACCTGACGGCGCTATTGCCTGTGGCACAAGGTGTCTCGGTATATGCCGCGTTGCGCCGGGAAGCCGACATTTGCGTCGACGGACGTTCACGAGGCCAGGTGATGGCCGACACTCTGGTCGAGCGAGTCACCGGGCGAAGCGCGGCGGCGGCAATGCCGATCGCGGTCAACCTGGTGCTGTCCGACGAAACGCTGCTGGGCGGTTCCACTGCACCGGCAGACATCTGCGGCTACGGTCCGATCCCGGCGGCCGTCGCCCGCGGACTGGTTGTGGGCGCCGTGACTGATCAACGGTCGCGAGCTACGTTGCGCCGGCTTTACGCTCATCCGGCGAGCGGGGGATTGGTGGCAATGGAGTCACGGTCCCGGTTGTTTCCTCGGGGGTTGGCCGCCTTTATCGGGCTAAGGGATCAGCGCTGCCGTACGCCCT
>Ga0335075_10016115_pt1 | contig 11184 bp, 6 predicted proteins | sample Lox_Sample_24_FD_206723 | JGI IMG/M metagenome (GOLD analysis project Ga0335075, IMG submission 206723) | Soil microbial communities from Loxahatchee National Wildlife Refuge, Florida, United States - Lox_Sample_2.4 | ecosystem: Environmental > Terrestrial > Soil > Wetlands | place: USA: Florida... | reverse complement strand
GGGATCCTGGTCGACGCCGCGACCGGGCAAGTTCTCTGGTCGCAGGGAGAGAGCACGGAGCGGCCGATCGCCTCGATCACCAAGGTGATGACGGCGCTGGTCATTCTCCAGGCGGGCGACCTGAACCGGGAGATCGCCGTACCCAAGGCGGTGACGGGCTACGTCGCCAAGTACGAGGCGAACGCCGCCGGCCTCGTCCCCGGCCAGGTCTTCACCGTCGATGAACTGCTGCACATCATGCTGGTGATGTCGGCGGCGGACGCGGCCTACACGCTCGCCAACGCCTACGGCCCCGGCCTGCCCGCGTTCATCGCGAAGATGAACGCCGAGGCGGCGAAGCTAGGAATGACCCGCACGCACTTCACCTCGCCCGACGGCCTCCCGTACCCCACGGAGACCTCCACCTACTCGACCCCGGCCGACCTCTTGCGGCTGGGAGAGGTGGCGATGGGCTACCAGGAGTTCCGGTCAATTGTGGGGCTTCGCTACTACAACGTGGCGAAGGGCCGTGGTCACAGCGCTGTGTCCGTCACGTCCGACAACGCGCTGCTCGCCGATTACCCGGGTGCCGTCGGCATCAAGACCGGCTTCACGAACGCGGCCGGGCACACCCTCCTCTTCGAGGCGGTCCGTGGCGGCCGCACCCTGATGGGTGACGTCCTCGGCTCGCCGATCACCGGCTTCGCCTCCGCCGCCCAAGACGCCGCCAAGGTTCTTAACTGGGGATTCACGCTCAAGCAGGCCAGCTAGGCCACGTGTCCCGTGCGCGGGGCGGCGTACTCGCCGCCCCGCCCCGCCCCGCCGGGCGTCGCCGCGCCGGGCCGGGCCGGGGCCCCGCCGGGCCTCGGGCCACGGAAACCCCCGGCGCTGGCGTCCGTGGCCCCGCTCAGTCGCGCTGGCGCGAGCTGCCCAGCATGATCTCGTCCCAGGACGGGACGGAGGAACGACGGCCCTTGGCGGTCTTCTTGGCTCCCGCGCGCGGCCGCGAGGCCTGGTCGTCGGCGGGGGCGGGCTCGGCCGCAGCGGGAGCTTCTTGCTTCTGTTCTGGCGTCGCGGGCGCGGCGGGCCCGGAGGCCACAGCGGCCGGCTCGGGCTCCGGCGTGGCCGCGGCGGCGGGTTCGGTCGCCACGGGCGGTTCCGGCACGACGGGCGGTTCGGTCGCCACGGGCGCTGCCGGGGCGGGCGGTGCCGCCACCGGGGCGGGCGCGGCCGCCGCGACGGACGGCGCGGCCCGCTCGGCGACTGGCTCGGGGGTACGGATTTCCGGCTGTGCGGTGACCGCCGGCTCGGCCGCGACGGCCACTTCGGCCACGGGCGTGACCGCCGCCGAGGCATCCGCGGCCTGCGCGGCGACGGCGGCGGCCGGCGCAACCGGCGGGGCAGGCACGGACGGGGCAGGCACGGACGGGGCAGGCACGGACGGGGCCGAAGCCGCGGGCGCCTCCGGTTCCGGCCTGGCGGCCGGCGCGAAGGCGGCCGGCTCCGGTGCGCGCGCCGGCTCCGTGACCGGGTAAGCCTCGGGCGCTGGCCGTGGCTTGGCGCGTTCAGCCGGCCGTTCTGGTCGGTCGTCGCCGAAGGCCGGCTCGGGGTCTTCGAATACGACGGGCCGCGGGGGAGCAGGCCGCAGTCGTTCGGAATCCTCGGTCGCGGCCGTGGCGGTGACCTGAGCCGGCGGGGCCTGCGCGGCCGGGGCCTGCGCGGCCCGCTCGGGTGCGTGGCCGCCGAAGGCGGGCTCCGGCGGCGCCGCCGCCGGGTAGCCGGCCGCCTCGGGGGCAGGCTCCCGGTACGTGCGCGGCTCGGGGGCGGGCTCGCGGTAGGCCGGGCGATCGGCCACCTCCGCGTGCGCGGCGGAGGACACGGACGCGGGGTCGGCGTAGCCGCGGTGCCCGGGTTGCGCGTCTCGGTCGTAGGCCCGTTCCTGCGCCTGGTCGCGGTGCGCGGGCGCGGGCGGTTCCTCCGCCGGCGTCGGTATCCGGTACGGGGCCGACTCGGGAAAGTCCACGTAGTCGCGGTAAGCGGCACGGTTCTGGTAGTCGGGACGGTCCGGCTGGGCGGGGCGCGGCGGCACCGGCGGAGACGGCGGAGACGGGCGCTCCGGTGCCGCGTGGCGGTCAGACACCGCGGACCGGTCGGACATTGCGGCCGTGCGCTCGGGTGCCGGGGCGGAGGGCGGCATCGGCCGGTCCGCGAGCGAGCGCTCACCGCCGAGCGACCGGTCAGGGATGACCGATCGTTCCGGGCGGAAGCGTGACCCGCCGGAGCCGCCACCCATCGCGGCGGCGGCCCCGAGCCGGGAGGCGATCGGGGTGACGGTCGCCTCGCCGGGCACGGGCACGGGCTCGGCGGGCAGTTCCGACTCGGGCAGCGAGAGGCGGGCGGCGTTGTCGTCGTCGGGCATGACGTGCCGCCTGCGCGGGTCGAAGACCCACTCGGCGACGTGCAGCCGCCCGCCGGACGGGAACGTCAGCGAGACCTGCCAGTTGCCGTCGCCGCGCTTGCGCGAGTCCCACTGGCCGTCGGCCGGGTCGGTGCCGGCGGCGGACAGCCGCGCGGTCACGATGTCGCCGAGCCGGGGACCTGGACCCGAGGAGTCGCCCGCCCGGCGCACCGAGCCCGCCTGCGCCTGGTCGGCGATGTAGGCGCGCTCGGCGAGCACGGGGCCTTCGAACCAGCGCACGCGCTCAACCGGGATGCCGGCGGCATCAGCGATCTCTTCCGCCGTCTCGCCGGCGCGGATACGTGCCTGGATCTCCTTAGGACGCAACGGACTCTCCACTTCGATCTCGTACTGGGCGAGCCGGGAGGTCTGGCCTTGGGCGACCGCCCGCAGCCGCTCGTCGATCGGCAGGATGTACCGGCCGCTCCGCCCCGGGACCGCGAGAACAGCGTAACTGCCATCCTCGCTCACCGCGACGAAGCGCAGTTCCTGCATCCGGGGTCCCTTCCCTGCCGCCCGGGGCTGCTCCGCTTACCGGTAAGTCTCGCCTGCCCTGGGTGTAAACACTTAGGTCAAGAGTCTTCCGGTCAGCGTGCCAGAAGAAAAGCACCCCGCCCGGCATGTCCGGAGAACATGGTGGCATTTACCATGTCCGGACGCGCGGGCGGGGTGCGGGTGGGTACGGGCGGGGAATCAAACGGCGACGTTCAGGAGTTTCTTCGTGACTCACTGTCGGTGTCGGTGTCGGAAGAGGAATCCGGGCCCGCCAGGCCGAGCGCGTCGGCGCTCGCCCCGACCGCGTCCGTCCCCGCCGGCAACGGCGTCACGTGCAGCTTCGACGGCCACCAGTTCCACCGGCCGAGGAGCACCACCATGCAGGGCACGAGCACCGTGCGGACGACGAACGTGTCCATGATGACGCCGACCGCGAGGCCCACGCCGACGTCCACGATCTGCGAGCCGCCAGCGCCGCGCCCGCCGATCACGGCGAACACCGCGAACGTCCCCGCGAGCACGAGGCCCGCGGAGGTGACCGTGGTCCCGGTCACCCCGACCGCGCGGGACACCGCCTCCCGCAGTGGGAGATGATGCGCTTCCTCTCTGATCCGCGTCATCACGAGGATGTTGTAATCCTCGCCTAGCGCTAGCAAGAAGATAAACAACAGGAACGGCAGGATGAAGGTGATCCCGCCGGACCCGCCGATCTCGATGAACACGATGACCGCGAGGCCGAGCGCCGCGAAGTAGGACAACGCCACCGACGCGATCAGGTACAGCGGCGCGACCAGCGACCGCATCACCAGCGCGAGCAGCACCCCGATGACGATGATCGCGATCGGGATGACGTGGGCCAGGTCACTGTTGGAGATCGAGCTGACGTCGTACAGCGCGGGTGCCTCGCCGGTCACGCCGGAATCCGTCGCGTGCAGCGTCGGCGCCACCGCCTGCGCCGCCGTGCGGACCGCCGGGACCGCGCTGAGCGCCGCCGTGGTGGACGGGTCGCCCGCCGTCAGCGAGGTCTCGAACTGGATCGTCTTGCCGTCCGCGGACACGAACTGCGAGGTCGCCCGGTACAGCTGGTAGGCCTGCGCCCACTGCGTGGCCGAGATGCCCTCGGCCACGGCGGCGGCCGGCACCGGCGGCGCCGTGGCCGGCAGCTTGCCCGAGCCGAGCAGCGCGTGCAGCGCCGTGTACTCGGCGGGGGTGAAGCCGGTGCCGCCGATCGGGTTCAGTGGCCCGGTGACGCCGGTGAACACCGAGTCCTTCTCGAGCTGCGTGGTCGCGGTGGCGATCGCGCTCGCGTTGTCCCAGGCCGGCGTCGCCAGCTGGTACACCAGGTTGGTCGGGTTGGCCGCGGTGGACGGGAAGTACTTGTTCAGCAGGTTGGTACCCGCGGCCGAGTCGGTGCCGGCTGGCGCGGAGATCGTCCCGCCGAACCCGGCGGAGGAGTACGCGGTGACCGCGGCGGACAGCGCACCGAAGATAAGCACGCCGGTGAGCAGCGCGACCGCCGGCCGCTTCACCACCCGGGAGGCGACGCGGCCCCAGATGCCGGTGGTCTCGCCGCCCGGCTTGGGCTTCGACGGCCAGAACGCGGCCTTGCCGAAGATCGCGAGCAGCGCGGGCAGCAGGGTCAGGCCAGCGAGCAGCATCACGCCGATGCCGATCGCCAGCGGGATGCCGAGCTGCGAGTAGATCTGGAAGGTGGCGAACAGCAGCGAGAGCAGCGCCGCGATGACCGTGAGGGCGGAGAACGTGATCGACTCGCCGACCTTGGTCAGGGCGTTGACCACGGCATCCTTGTTGTTGTCACCGAGTCTCAGCCGCTCGCGCACCCGGAAGACGAGGAAAAGACCGTAGTCGGTGCCCGCGCCGAGCACGAGCACGATCAGCAGCAGCTGGGAAAGGGACGAGACCTTGAGCCCGTGGTTGCCGAGCTCGCCGATGATCGGCCCGGCGATCGACACGGACAGCAGCGCGGGGATCACCGTGATCAGCGGCGCGAGCAGGGACCTGAAGATAAGCAGCAGCAGGATGAGGATGAAGATGAACGCGGCGCCCTGGACCTGGTTGCCGGTGTTACCCGACTGCTTCTGCTGGTCGACGTTGATGGCGAGCTGGCCCGCGAGGTGCACCTGCATGCCTGTCGGCGGCGACGCGGAGGCGATCGTCGACCGCAACTGGTCGACCAGGGTGGTCTGTGCGCCCTGGTCGCTCTGCGAGACCGTGGACAGGACCTGGAGCTGCGCGGCCTGCCCGGAAACCCCGTTTGGCCCCGGCACGGTGGACTCGCCAAGCGTGTTGACCTTGGTGACCGTGGCGACCTTGCCCAGGTCGGTTGCCAGCGTGCCGAGCCAGGCCTGGTCGGCGGCGGTGAACGAGCCGGTGCTCACCGCGGCGACAACCGGGACCGGCGTGACGTTCAGCGAGATGCCAAGCGGCGCGGCCAGGTTCGTCGCCTTCTCACTCGGCGCACTCGCCGGGAGGAACGCGCTGTTGTTGCCCTGCGTCACGCTGGCCAGTGACGGCAACGCCTTAGGAATCGCCACGGCGGCCGCGATCCAAACAACCACGACTACCCATCGGAACTTGACGGCGAACTTACCGATACCCCGGAAAATGTCATCAACGTGCACGCGCCCAGGCTACCGGTTTCACAGTCGAGCACTATCGCATTCTCAGCCCGCTCTCAGGTTTCCTGTGACCTTGCTGTGGCTTTCCCGTGAAACGGGGTCGGTCCGTGCGGCGTTTCGCAACCGGCGGAGCGGTAATAGCGGGACTATATGGCGGAAAATGTCCGGACAGGAGGGCGAGCCACATGCGGCACGTGATCGGGATCGGACTGGCCATTGGCCTGGCGGCGGCGGTGTTCTTCGCCGCCGGCTGGGGTTACCTGCGACTGCTGCGGATCCCCGTCGCCAACGGCGGTGCCTCAACCTTGCCCGCCCAGGGCGGCGGGCTGCTGCACGACAGCAACGTCCTGTACGCGTTCGGGGCGCTGGCGGGCACCGCGCTGCTCGCCGGGATCTTCATCGCCGTGCGCCGGATTTCCCCCCTGGCCGCCGGGCTGCCCGGCCTCGCGCTGATCGCGTGGACGGTCGTCTACGGGTTCAGCGTCCGCCGGGCGGTGCACTACATACCGCTGCGCGGCGACACGTACGGGCTCGGCTTCGAGGCGATGCTGATGAACGGCGTGCTCGCGGCGGCGGGCCTGGCGCTCGTCGTGCCGCTCTTCATCCCGTCCCGCTGGCGCGGCCGGTCAAGTGCGCTGACCGCCGCCGAAGCCAGGGACGCGACCCAGGTACTTGAGCCGACCACGATCTCGCTCATCGGCAACGACCCGCTCAACCCCTGGTCCGAGACCGCCCCCTACCAGACCAACGACACCGACCAGCCGCAATAGCAAACCCCAAAGATCCCGCGAGCCACCACGGGGCTCTTGCCCCCCAAACCGAGTCACCACGGGGCTCTTGTCCGTGCGCGGCGGCCTGATAAGATCGCGGTTTTTGCGATCAGGCCGCCGCCCGCGGACAGCCGGGGGTCTGGGGGTCGTCCCCCGGGCTAATACGACAGCCGGGGGGCCGGGGGTCGTCCCCCGGGCTAAAACTGGCTCTGCTCCGTGGACCCGGCGAGTGCGACCGTCTCCGCGCCCGGCGCGATCGCCTGGGTGACCAGGTCGAAGTACCCGGTGCCGGCCTCGCGCTGGTGCCTGGTGGCGGTGTAGCCGAGCGACTCGAGCCCGAACTCCGCCTCCTGCAGCTTGACGTAGGCGGACATGTCGTTCTGGGCGTACCCGTAGGCAAGCTCGAACATCGACTGGTTCAGCGCGTGGAACCCGGCCAGCGTGATGAACTGGAACCGGTACCCCATCGCGGCGAGTTCCTTCTGGAACTTCGCGATCGTCGCGTCGTCCAGGTGCGCCCGCCAGTTGAACGACGGCGAGCAGTTGTACGCGAGCATCTGGTCCGGGTACTGCGAGTGGATCGCGTCCGCGAAGGCCCTGGCCTCGGCCAGGTCCGGGGTCGAGGTCTCCATCCACAGCAGGTCGGAGTACGGCGCGAACGCGAGCCCGCGGGTCACGCACGAGTACAGGCCCGGCCGCACGCGGTAGAACCCCTCCGCGGTCCGCTCGCCGGTCACGAACTCGCGGTCCCGCTCGTCCACGTCCGAGGTGAGCAGCGTCGCGGCGTGCGCGTCGGTCCGCGCGATCACCAGCGAGGGCACGCCGAGCACGTCGGCGGCGAGCCGCGCCGCGGTCAGCGTCTTGATGTGCTGCCCGGTCGGGATGAGGACCTTACCGCCGAGGTGGCCGCACTTCTTCTCCGACGACAGCTGGTCCTCGAAGTGCACGCCGGCCGCGCCCGCCTCGATCATCGCCTTCATCAGCTCGAACGCGTTCAGCGGGCCGCCGAAGCCCGCCTCCGCGTCCGCCACGATCGGCGCCAGCCACTGCTGCTTGGGCGCGCACGAGTCGGTCGACCGCTCGGACCAGGCGATCTGGTCCGCGCGCAGCAGCGCGTTGTTGATCCGGCGCACCATCTGCGGCACCGAGTTCGCCGGGTACAGCGACTGGTCCGGGTAGGTCTGCCCGGCCAGGTTGCCGTCCGCCGCGACCTGCCAGCCCGACAGGTAGATGGCCTGCAGCCCCGCCTTCACCATCTGCACCGCCTGGTTGCCGGTGATGGCGCCGAGCGCCCGCACGGCGTCCTCGGTGTGCAGGAGCTCCCAGAGCCGGTTCGCGCCGCGCCGGGCGAGCGTGTGCTCCTCGACGACGGAGCCGCGCAGCCGGATCACGTCCTGCGCCGTGTAGTCCCGCCTGACCCCGGCCCAGCGCTGGTCGGTCTCCCACGACTCGCGCAGATTGGCCGCCTGCTGGCTGATCGATTCCATGGTGCTGCCTTTCCTTCGTTACTCAGCGCCGCGGTCCGGTGTCACTAACCACGGTGGACGCCCTGGCGTGTACTTCCACGGTGCGGTACGCGTAACGGCCGAGCCCAGGACTAAGGTCCGTAAAAAACTTAAAGATTTTTCCGAACGAGTGCGTGTTACACTTTTTCACTGATGAAAGAACCACAGAAATTGGTAGAGACCGAAGGTCTAGACCTTGCGATGTTCGGCCAGCGGCTCAAGCACGCGCGGCGGGCCAAGGGGCTCACGCTGGCCGACCTCGGCGCGAAGGTCGGGCGGACGCCGTCGGTGCTCTCGCTGATCGAGAACGGCAAGCGCGAGCCGCGGCTGTCGCTCGTCGAGCTGCTGGCCGCCGCGCTCGGCGTTCCCGTGACCGAGCTGCTGAAGAAGCAGCCGCCGAGCCGCCGCGCCCAGCTGGAGATCGCCATGGAGCAGGCGCAGCAGGACCCCTCCTACAAGGCGCTCGGCCTGCCCGAGCTGCGGGTGGGCACCCGCGTGCCCACCGATGTACTTGAGCACGTGGTCGCGCTGGCCAGCGAGCTGCGGGCGCAGCGCTTCAAGCCGACCGCGACGCCCGAGGAGGCCCGCGCGGCGAACGCCGCGCTGCGGTCCTCCCAGCGAGAGCGCGGCAACTACTTCGCCGCCATCGAGGAAGCGGCGGCCGGCGCGCTCGACCTGGCCGGCTACACGGGCGGCGCCCTTTCGCAGGGGATGCTGACCACCGTGGTCGCGCGGCACGGCTTCGCGGTCAGGTTCGCCGCCGACCTGCCGCGCTCGGTCAGGTCGCTGACCGACCTGCGCGCGGGCCGGATCTACCTCAAGCAGGAGCCCGTGGGCGCCCACTCACCGCGCGCGGTCATCCTCCAGTCCCTCGGCCACTTCCTGCTCGGCCACGGCACCCCCAAGGACTTCGCCGACTTCCTCCGCCAGCGGGTCGAGGCCAACTACTTCGCGGCCGCGGTGCTGATACCCGAGCGGGCCGCGGTCCCGTTCCTGCGCGCCGCGAAGGACCGCCGCGACCTCGCCGTGGAGGACCTGGTCGACGTGTTCTCTGTCTCCTACGAGATGGCCGCCCACCGGGTCACCAACCTCATCACCCATCACCTGGACGTGCCCTGCCACTTCGTGAAGAACGACGCGAGCGGCGTGATCTACAAGGCGTACCAGAACGACGGTGTCGTCTTCCCGGCCGACGCGACCGGCGCGATCGAGGGGCAGCGGATGTGCCGCCAGTGGTCGGGCCGCCAGGTGTTCGCCGCGGCGGACCGCTACTCGCCGCATTACCAGTACTCGGACACGCCGTCCGGCACCTACTTCTGCGTCGCCCAGGTCGACCCCGGCGGCGGGGAGGCCGGCTACGCGATCACCCTCGGGGTGCCGTTCGACCACTCCCGCTGGTTCCGCGGCCGCGAGTCGACGGTCCGCACCAGGTCCCGCTGCCCGGACGGCGACTGCTGCCAGCGGGCGCCCGCCGCGCTCGCCGAGCGCTGGGAGGGCATGGCCTGGCCGTCGGCCCGCGCGCACTCGCACGTGCTGTCCGTCCTGCCGTCCGGCGCCTTCCCCGGCGTGGACGACGTGGACATCTACGAGTTCCTCGACCGCCATGCGGGTGACTGAGCGCCGGCGGCTACAGGCGGGACATCCACAGGAACAGGGCGATCGCGAGCAGGCCGACCAGGGCGATGATCACCGCGACGAGCGCGTTCGACACCAGCACCCCGATGATGGTCGCCGCGACGATGGCGACCACGACCAGCGCCCCGACCACGATCTTGACGTCGGTCGGCGTCTTCGGGCCCACGTAGCTCGGGTTCGGTGCCTTGGTGCCCCACTCCCGCGAGGGCACCCGCACGGGCGATATCGCCCGCGGCCCGCTTGGCCGCGGCGCCGGCGTCAGCACCGGCTGCCGCTTCGGCACCAGCGCCCCACCGGGCGGTCGCACGGTGACGGGCGCGGGCTCGGTGCGCGGGTCCGGCTCAAGTTCCGGGTCAGGAACGGTGTCACTGTCAGCAGCCGGGGCCGGGTCGGTGCCCGGGTCAAGGACGCCGGCCGGCACCGGGACGAGCTCAAGCGTCGGCGCCAGCGGCGCCCCGGGCGCGGGCCGCGGTACCGGGATGAACGACCTCGCCGACCCGGGGACCTGCCCGTCGGGCCCTAGGTAGGCGGTTCCCCAGTCAAGGCCCGACCCGAACACGAGCAGGCCGACGCCGCCGGGACCGACCAGCTGGAGCTGCGTCGCGAAGTCCGCGGGGCCGAACTCGCCGGGACCCGCGAGCGTCCGCCACCAGCCCACCTCGATGGCGGCCGGGTACATGCGGGCGGCGTCCTCGCGCAGCAGCCGCAGGTCGGTGTCCGCCAGCGTGAACGAGTCGCGCCCCTCACGGGTGATCCTGTCGCTGCGATTCTCGCCGGGACCGGCCTCGAGGAACCCGTCGACCACCAGGTAGCTGCCCTCCTCGTCGGCCAGCGCCCGGCCGTAGAGCAGCCCGCCGGCGATCCGCCGCTCCTGGCTCGCGGACTCCGCGGCCGACCGCAGGTCACGCGCGACCTCGGGCTCGACGAGGACGGCGCGCTCGCCATGACCGAACACCTCGTGCCCGACGTAGGCGCTCCGCGGCCGGAACGGCAGCTCCCCCTGGCCCGGCTGGAACCCGGCACCGCCGTCGGTCATCCGCTACCCCTCTCCCTGAGGTCCCCGAAGGCACCGCTCGCGCGACGGGCCCCGGTACAGCGCGGCTTTCCTTTGAGATTAGCGGTTGACGGTAAGGCTGTTTAGCCGGAATTTCGGTATTTTCCGCGGGCCTAGCGGCGCGACATCCAGACGGTGCTGAAGACCGCGAGCAGGCCGACCACGGCGATGATCACCCCCACGATCGCGCTGGACACCAGCACCCCGACGATGATCGCCACGGCGATGGTGACGACGCTCAGGCCGATGACCACCAACTGCACGTCGGCCGGCGTCTCCGGCCCCGGGTAGCCCTCGCTCGCGGCGGGCCTTGCCCGCCATCTCCGCGTGACCGTGGGCCGGGGAGCCCCCGCCCGCCGCCTGACCCGCCGCCGCGGCGGCACCGGCGGCCCGGCGTCGCCCGTGGGCGGCGCGATGCCCTCGCCGGCCGCGATGTCCACCAGTTCCGGCCCGGGCGCGACCACGGATTCCGTTGCCGGGCCGGGCTCGGGCGGCGGCGCGACGGGCTCGGGCACCGTCACGAGCGTCCCGGCCGAATCGGGCGCGTGCCCGTCCGGTCCCAGGTACGCCGTTCCCCAGTGCGCGCCGGAACCGTACACGAGCAGGCCGATACCCTCGGGGCCGACCAGTTCGGCCTGCGTGGCGAAGT
>Ga0335075_10016114_pt1 | contig 11184 bp, 9 predicted proteins | sample Lox_Sample_24_FD_206723 | JGI IMG/M metagenome (GOLD analysis project Ga0335075, IMG submission 206723) | Soil microbial communities from Loxahatchee National Wildlife Refuge, Florida, United States - Lox_Sample_2.4 | ecosystem: Environmental > Terrestrial > Soil > Wetlands | place: USA: Florida... | reverse complement strand
TGGGCCATCCCTGGCAGATCATCGTCGGGCCGCGCGGGGCGGCGAAGGGGACGGTGGAGCTCAAGCGCCGCGCCGGCGGCGAACGCCAGGAGCTTTCGCTCGACTCCGCGCTCGCGCGTGTCCTCTGAGCATGTTTGGGACGTTCGAGCGGATGGTGGCGTTCCGCTATCTGCGCTCCCGGCGCGGCGAGCGGTTCGTCTCCGTGATCGCGAGCTTTTCCCTGATCGGCATCGCGCTCGGCGTGGCGACGCTGATCATCGTGATGAGCGTGATGAACGGTTTCCGCCAGGAGCTGCTCTCGCGCATTCTCGGGCTGAACGGCGATCTCGGCGTCTATTCCACGAGCCAGGGACTCACCGACTACGATGCCGTCGCCGCCAGGATCCGCCGCATCCCGGGCGTGCTCTCGGCGAGCCCGATCGTCGAGGGCCAGTCGCTGCTCACGAGCGACAACGGCGCTGCGGTGGGCGGCCTCATCCGCGGGATCACCAGGCCCGATCTCGAGGGCCTGAGGTCCGTCGCCGATCATATCGTGGCGGGCAGCCTCGATCGGTTCGGCGGCGACGATGCGGTCGCGATCGGCGTCGGGCTCGCGCAGACTCTCGGGCTCACCGTCGGCAGCCGGCTCACCCTCGTCTCGCCCCAGGGCGCCGCCACCGTGCTCGGCACCATCCCGCGCATCCGCTCCTATCAGGTGGTGGCGATCTTCCAGGTCGGGATGAACGAGTACGACAGCAGCTTTGTCTTCCTCCCGCTCGAGGCGGCCCAGGTGTTCTTCCAGAAGCCCAAGGAAGCGACGCAGATCCAGGTGACCGTCCAGCATCCGGACGCGGTGGCCGACATCGATCGGGCGATCGCCCGCGCGCTGCCCGGCCAGCCGGTCCGCATCATCGACTGGACAGAGGCGAACGACAGCTTCTTCGCCGCCGTCACCGTCGAGCGCAACGTGATGTTCCTCATCCTCACGCTCATCATCCTGGTCGCTGCCTTCAACATCATTTCCTCGCTGATCATGATGGTGAAGGACAAGACGCGGGACATCGCGATCCTGCGCACGATCGGCGCCGGGCGCGGCGCGGTGATGCGAATCTTCCTGATGTGCGGGGCCTCGGTCGGCATTGTCGGGACGGTGGCCGGGACGGTGCTCGGCGTGCTCTTCTGCCGCAACATTGACACCATCAAGGACTGGCTGCAGTCGCTTACCGGGACCAATCTCTTCAACCCGGAGGTCTATTACCTCGAGCAGCTCCCTGCCGTGCTCGACTGGGGCGAGGTGGTGCGGGTGATCGTGATGGCGCTCGCGCTCTCGCTGCTTGCCACGCTCTACCCGAGCTGGCGGGCGGCGCGCACCGACCCGGTCGAAGCGCTGCGGCATGAGTGAGCCGCTTCTCCTCAGAGGTCTCTCACGCACTTTTCGCAGCGTTGGCGGCGATCTCGCGGTGCTGCGCGGCGCCGACCTCGCCGTTGCGGCGGGAGAGATCGTGGCGCTCGTCGCGCCGTCGGGGGCAGGAAAATCCACCCTCCTCCATCTCGCCGGGTTGCTCGAGAAACCGGACGGCGGGGCGGTGCTGATCGAAGGCCGCGATGCCGCGACGCTCTCCGACGCCGAGCGCACGGCGCTGCGTCGCCGTTCGATCGGCTTCGTCTACCAGATGCATCATCTGCTCTCCGAGTTCAGCGCGGTCGAGAACGTGATGCTCCCGCAGCTCATCGCGGGCGCGCCGCGGCGCCAGGCCGAAGAGCGGGCAATGGCGCTGCTCGACTCCTTCGGGCTCACGGCGCGCGCGCGACATCTGCCCGGGGCGCTTTCAGGCGGCGAGCAGCAGCGGGTGGCGATCGCCCGTGCGCTCGCCAACCAGCCGGCGATCCTTCTCGCCGACGAGCCCACCGGCAATCTCGATGTCGCGACCGCCGCGGTGGTGTTCGAGGAGCTGCTGGGCGCCGTGCGCGGAAACGGGCTTGCCGCCCTGATCGCGACCCACAATCCGGACCTGGCGGCGCGGATGGATCGCCAGGTCACGCTCAAAGCGGGTAGGATCGTCCCGCTCGCCTGAACCGGAATCGGATCCTGCCGTGCCGCACGCGGACTTCGTTCATCTTCGCGTCCATTCCGCCTATTCGCTGAGCGAGGGGGCGATCAAGGTGGGAAAGATCGCGACGCTCGCCCAGCGCGCGGAGATGCCCGCGGTCGCCATCACCGATACGGGCAACCTCTTCGGCGCGCTCGAATTCAGCCAGGCCTGCGCCGCCGCCGGCGTGCAACCGATCCTCGGTTGCCAGCTGGCGCTCTCGCGCGCGGAGAACCCGCGACTCGCCCCCGATCCGCTGGTGGTGCTGGCGCAGGACGAAGCGGGTTTTTCCAATCTCCAGCGGCTTTCCTCGCTCTCGTTCCTGGAAACCGAGCCCGGCCTTCGCCCGCAGATTCCCTTCGCGACCTTGGCTCGAAATGCGGCCGGTCTGATCCTGCTCACCGGCGGCACGACAGGCCCGCTTGGCCGGATGCTCGGCGAAGGACAGGCCGTCGATGCGGCCCAGCTGCTGGCGGCCCTCGCGGAGGCTTTCCCTGATCGGCTGGCAGTCGAGCTGAACCGCCACGGCCTTGCGATCGAAGGGGCGATCGAGCCGGAGCTCATTCGCCTCGCGGACGAGGCGGGCCTGCCGCTGGTCGCGGCCAATGATTGCCTCTTCGCCGATCCCGAGATGTTCGAGGCGCAGGACGCCCTGCTCTGCATCGCGGATGCGCGGCTGCTCGCCGAGACCGAGCGGCGCCGCGCCACGCCCGAGCAGTGGTTCAAGCCGGCGGCGGAGATGCGCGCCCTCTTCGCCGATCTGCCGGAAGCCTGCGACAACACGCTCGCGATCGCTCTGCGCACATCCGTTATGGCAGAGGCGCAGAAGCCCCTCCTGCCGCGCTTTCCGAAGCTGCCGCCGGGCACCGACGAGAATGCGACGCTCGCCGCCATGGCGCGTGCGGGCCTCGCCAGCCGCCTCCAGGGCCGCAGCGAAGCAGACCGCAAGGCGCACGAAGAGCGACTCGAATACGAGCTTTCAGTGATCGCGGAGGTTGGTTTCCCAGGCTACTTCCTGATCGTCGCGGACTTCGTGCAATGGGCGAAGGCGCAAGGCATCCCGGTCGGCCCTGGCCGCGGCTCGGGCGCGGGATCGGTGGTGGCGTGGGCGCTCACCATCACCGATCTCGACCCGATCCGCTTCGGCCTTCTTTTCGAGCGCTTCCTCAACCCCGAGCGCGTCTCGATGCCGGATTTCGACATCGATTTCTGCCAGGAGCGCCGCGACGAGGTGATCGCCTATGTGCGGGATGAATATGGCGCCGACCGGGTGGCGCAGATCATCACCTTCGGCACCCTCCAGGCGCGCGCCGCGGTGCGCGATGTCGGCCGGGTCCTCGGCATGCCCTATGGGCAGGTGAACAAGATCGCCGAGCTGATCCCGAACAATCCCGCCCATCCGGTACACCTGGAGCAGGCGATCGCCGCCGAGCCGCGCCTGGCCGAGATGCGCGATGCCGACGAGGAGGTGCAGCACCTGCTCCAGATCGCGCTCCGCATCGAAGGGCTTTATCGTCACGCCAGCACGCATGCCGCCGGCGTCGTGATCGGCGATCGTCCGCTGATCGAGCTCGTGCCGCTCTATCGCGATCCGCGTTCGGATTTCCTGGTTACCCAGTACTCGATGAAGCACATTGAGCAGGCCGGCCTCATCAAGTTCGACTTCCTCGGCCTGACCACGCTTACAATTCTCAAGCGCGCCTGCGATTTTCTTGCCTCCCTCGGGATCGCGGTCGATCTCGAGCAGCTTCCGCTCGACGATCCCGCCACCTACGCGATGCTGAGCCGGGGCGATGCGAGCGGAATTTTCCAGTTCGAAGGCCAGGGCATGCGCGACGTCCTGCGCCAGATGCGCCCTGACCGCTTCGAGGATCTGATCGCCGCCGTTGCTCTCTACCGGCCTGGCCCGATGGCCAATATCCCAGCCTTCTGCCAGCGCAAGCACGGCGAGAAATGGGAGGCGCCGCACCCACGGCTCGCCGAGATCCTTGGCGAGACCTACGGGATCATGGTCTACCAGGAGCAGGTGATGCAGATCGCCCAGCTTCTCGCGGGCTACAGCCTGGGCAGCGCCGATCTTCTCCGTCGCGCGATGGGCAAGAAGATCCGCTCGGAGATGGAGAGCCAACGCCAGATCTTCATCGACGGCGCGGTCGCGCGCGACATCCCCAAGGCCAAGGCGGGCGAGATCTTCGACCTGATGGCTCGCTTCGCCGACTACGGGTTCAACAAAAGCCACGCCGCTGCCTATGCCCTGGTGGCGTACCAGACCGCGTGGATGAAGGCGAACCATCCGGCGGTGTTCCTCGCGGCCTGCATGAGCCTCGCCATCTCGAACACCGACAAGCTCGCCGTCTACCGCCAGGAGGCGGCGCGGCTCGGCATCGCCGTGCTACCGCCGGACATCAACCGATCCGGGGCTGATTTTTCCGTCGAGCGCGATGCGGCTGAGAACCTTGCCATCCGCTACGCGCTGGCGGCGGTGAAGAGGGTCGGGCTGCAGGCAATGCAGGCAGTGGTGGCGGCGCGTGGGGATCAGCCCTTCGCCGACCTTGCCGATTTTGCCGCCCGCGTTGATCCGCGGCATCTCAACCGGATGCAGCTCGAGAATCTCGTCAAGGGGGGCGCATTCGATGCGCTCGAGCCCAACCGGGGGCGGCTCTTCGCCGCCGCGGAGACGGTCCTCCGCCGCGCCCAGGCGACGGCTGCCGAAAAAGGCGCGGGACAGATCGGCCTTTTCGGCGATGCCTTGAACGGCGGGCTCGAATTGCCTCGCCTCCCCGACTGGCCGCCGATGGAGCGGCTCGCCTTCGAGGCCGAGGCCATCGGGCTCCATCTCTCCGCCCATCCGCTCGACGTGTACGGCCCGCTGCTCAAGCGGCTTGGGGTGGTGGCGAGCAACCGGCTCGAGGCGCGGGCGGCGGCCGGGGCGGCGCGGCTCAAGCTTGCCGGCACGGTGATCGCGATCAAGGAGCGGACGACGCGCACCGGCACCCGGATGGCCTGGGTGCGGCTTTCCGATGCCGGCGGAAGCTTCGAGGTCACGGTCTTCAGCGAGGTGCTGGCGCGCACGCGGGGCCTGCTCGAGGCGGGCGCGAACCTTCTGGTGACGGCGGATGCGCGCATCGAGGGCGAGACGCTCAGGATCACGGTGCAGGAGATCACCGGGCTCGACCAGGCGGCCGCGGCGGCAGGCGAGGGGCTCCGGGTGTGGCTCGACCGGGTCGAGGCGGTGGGCCAGGTCAAGACGCTGCTCGCCCACGAAGCGGGCGGGCGGGGCCGAGTACTGCTGCTGCCGCTGGTCGCGGGCGCGCGGGAAGTGGAGATCACCCTCCCGGGTGGGTTCCGGGTGACGCCGCGGCTCGCTCAGGCGCTCAAGGTGGTGCCCGGGGTCGAGCGCGTGGAAGCCTTCTGAACGTTGACTTTGCGAGGGGAGGGGTTATATCCGCCGCTCTCTTCCTTTTGGACAGCTTGGACACGGCGGGACCCGATCGATGACGTTTGCAATTGTCCGCACGGGCGGCAAGCAGTACCGGGTCACCCCGAATTCCGTCTTGCGGGTGGAGCGGATCGCCGGCGCCGAGGGCGAGACCGTCACCTTGGGCGATGTGCTCGCGGTGGGTGAGGGTGCGGCCGTCCGGCTGGGCACCCCGCTTCTCGCGGGCGCCTCGGTGACGGCCACGGTGATCTCTCAGGAGCGCAACGACAAGATCCTGATCTTCAAGAAGAGGCGGCGGAAGAACTCCCGCCGCCGTCAGGGCCACCGCCAACACGTCACGGTGCTTCGGGTGGGCGAGATTCGTGGTGAGATCCTGGGTGAGATCCCGGGCGAGCCCGGCGGCCAGGTCCCGAGCGAGAGCCCGGTGGAGCAGAACGATGGCGCATAAGAAGGCGGGCGGTTCCTCGCGCAACGGCCGCGACTCGGCCGGCAGGCGGCTGGGGATTAAGAAATTCGGCGGCGAGACGGTGAAGGCCGGCAACATCATCGTCCGCCAGCGCGGCACCAAGGTGCATCCGGGGCTCAATGTCGGGCTTGGGCGCGACCATACGATCTTCGCGCTGACCGAGGGCCGGGTCACGTTCACGCGGCGGGGCGAGGACAAGGTGTTCGTCTCGGTAGCGCCGCCCCGCCCGGCGGCAGCGGATGTTCCCCTGGCCGCGGACCTTGCGCCCGCGGAGTAGCACGCTCCGGCGCGAGCCCAGCTGCGGAAGGGATCGGCGCCGGCCGGTCCCTTTCTTTATTTTCAGCGACTTGAGAGATGAAATTCCTTGATCGCGTAAAAATCTACGTCCGCTCCGGCGATGGCGGGAACGGTGTCGTCGCCTTCCGGCGCGAGAAGTTTCTTCCCTTCGGCGGGCCGGACGGCGGAAACGGCGGCAAGGGGGGAGATATCGTCCTGGCCGCCGAGGACGGGCTCAACACGCTGATCGATTTTCGCTACGCGCAGCATTTCCGGGCGGCGAAGGGCGGCAACGGGGCGGGGCAGAATCGGACGGGGCGCAACGCGCCCGACCTCGTGATCCGCGTCCCGTCGGGGACCGAGGTGCTTGCCGACGACGGCGAAACGAGGCTCGCCGATGTCACGCGGCCGGGCAGCCGGATCACGCTCCTGCCGGGCGGCGATGGCGGGTTCGGCAACGCCCACTTCAAGTCCGCAACCAACCGCGCGCCGCGCAAAGCGACCCCGGGCTTTCCGGGCCAGGAGCGGTGGGTGTGGCTCAGGCTCAAGCTCATCGCCGATGCCGGGCTGGTCGGGCTGCCCAATGCCGGGAAATCGACCCTCCTCGCCGCACTCTCGGCGGCGCGGCCGAAGATCGGCGATTATCCCTTCACCACGCTCCACCCGGTGCTCGGCGTCGTCGAGAGCGACGGCGAGGCGTGGGTGCTTGCCGACATCCCGGGCCTCATCGCGAACGCGCACGAGGGGGCGGGGCTCGGCACGCGGTTCCTCGGCCATGTCGAGCGGGCGCGGGTCCTCGTGCATCTGGTGGACGGCGCCGCGGGACATGTGGTTCGGGCGTGGCGGACGGTACGGGGCGAGATCGAAGCCTACGGGGCCGGCCTCGCGGAGAAGCCCGAGATCCTCGTCCTGACCAAGGCCGACGCGATGAGCGCGCGCGAGGCAGAGAAGCGGCGGGCGGCGCTCGCGCGGGCGGCCGGCCGGGAGGTGATCGTGGTCTCCGCGATCAGCGGCGCGGGGCTCGCGCAACTCAAGCGGGCGATTGCCGCCCTGGTCCGTCAGCCCGAGATCGAGAACGCATGAGGGCGCCTGCGTCCCCGATAAGCCTGGCCGGCACGCGGCGGCTGGTGGTGAAGATCGGCAGCGCCCTCATCGCCGATGGCGCCGCCGGGCGGGTCAAGACGTCGTGGCTCGCGAGCGTCGCTGCGGATATCGCCGCCTTGCGCGCGAACGGGGCGGAGGTGATCGTCGTCTCCTCGGGCGCGATCGCGCTCGCCCGGCGCACCTTAGGCTTTCGCGGGCGGCTCAGGCTCGAGGAGCAGCAGGCGGCGGCATCGGTCGGACAGATCCGCCTGGCACAGGCCTGGAGCGAGGCGCTCTCGGCCCACGGGCTGGTCGCGGCGCAGCTCCTGCTCACGCTCGGCGACACCGAGGACCGCAGGCGCTACCTCAATGCGCGGGCAACGCTTGCAACGCTGGGCGCGGCGGGCGCGGTGCCGGTGATCAACGAAAACGATTCGGTGGCGACGACCGAGATCCGCTTCGGCGACAACGACCGCCTCGCGGCGCGCGTCGCGGCGATGGTGAGCGCTGACCGGCTCGTGCTGCTCTCCGACATCGACGGGCTCTACACCACCGATCCGCGCAAGGATCCCTCCGGGCAGCACATCCCGATCGTCGAGCGCATCACGCCGGCGATCGAGGCGATGGGCGGTGGCGCGGGCTCGGGCAGCGCACGCGGCGGCATGCGGACGAAGCTCGAGGCGGCGAAGATCGCAACCCGCGCGGGTGTTGCGATGGCGGTCGCGCGCGGGACCGGGCTGCACCCGCTTCGCGCGCTCGCCGAGGGCGCACGGGCGAGCTGGTTCCTCGCCGAGCCCGAAGGGGCGCAGGCGCGCAAGCGTTGGATCGCCGGCACGCTGGCTCCGCTCGGACTGATCGCGGTGGATGCCGGGGCGGCGGCGGCGCTCAGGGCCGGCCGCTCGCTGCTGCCGGCGGGGGTGGTGGGGGTCACGGGGGATTTCGCGCGCGGCGATCCGGTGCTCGTGCAGCGCGCCGACGGGACGGATATCGCGAAGGGGCTTTCTGCCTACGGCAGCGATGATGCGCGGCGGATCGCAGGGCACCGGTCCTCGGAGATTGCAACCCTGCTCGGCTGGCGCGGCAGGGACGAACTGGTGCATCGTGACGATCTCGTGTTGTTGGATGCGGCCGAGGACGCGGTGAAGGACGGGAGGAAGAAGTCCGGATGAACGCGGAGGACGGCAGCGCCACCGCGCAATTGCGGGCGATGGCGGTGCGGGCGCGGGAGGCGGCGCACATGCTCGCGGGCGCGTCGCGCAGCCAGCGCGACGCGGCGCTGGCGGCGGCGGCCCGGGAATTGCGCACGCGCGCAGGCGTGATCCTTGCAGCGAACGAACGGGACCTCGCCCAGGCCGCCGAGAGCACGGAAGCCTTCCGCGATCGGCTCACGCTGGATCCGGCCCGGATCGAGGCAATGGCGGGCGGGCTCGAAGCGATCGCGGCGCTGCCCGATCCGCTGGTGCGGCCGCTCGGCGAATGGACGCGTCCCAACGGGCTTCGCATCCGGCGTATTCCCCAGCCGATCGGAGTGATCGGGATGATCTACGAGAGCCGACCCAATGTCGGCGCGGATGCGGCGGGGCTCTGCCTCAAGTCGGGCAACGCGGTGATTTTGCGCGGGGGCTCGGAAAGCTTCGCGAGCGCCGCCGCGATCCATGCGGCGATGGCGGCCGGGCTCCGCGCCGCGGGGCTGCCGGAAGGGACGGTGCAGACGGCGCCGAGCCCGGACCGCGCTTTCGTCGCGGCGATGCTGGGCGGGGCGGGACAAATCGACCTGATGGTGCCGCGCGGCGGCAAGAGCCTCGTCGAGCGCGTCGCGCGCGAGGCGCGGATGCCGGTGCTCGCGCATGCCGAGGGGCTCTGCCACACCTATGTGCACGCCGCGGCCGACGCGGCGATGGCGCGGCGCCTGGTGGCGAACGCGAAGATGCGGCGCACCGGGGTGTGCGGGGCGACCGAGACGCTGCTGATCGATGCCGCGGTCGCTCGGCAACTGCTGCCCGCGATCATTGCCGATCTCGCCGCGCTCGGCTGCCGCTTTCGCGCCGACGCGCGCGCGCGTGCGGTCATGCCGGAGCTTCCGGAGGCGGATGCGGGGGATTTCGATACCGAGTGGCTCGACGCGGTGCTCTCGGTCGCGGTGGTGGACGGGGTGGAGGGCGCGCTCGCGCACATCGCCCGGCACGGCAGCAGCCACACCGACGCGATCATCACCGAGGACAAGGCGGCGGCGGAATCGTTTCTTTCCGGGCTCGATTCGGCCGTGGCGCTGTGGAACGCCTCGACGCAGTTTTGCGACGGCGGCGAGTTCGGCTTCGGCGCCGAGATCGGCATCGCGACGGGGCGGGTGCATGCGCGCGGGCCGGTGGGGCTCGAGCAGCTCACCACCTATCGCTACCTCGTGATCGGCACCGGCCAGGTGCGCCCTTGAGGGAAATGAGGCATCCGGCATGAGATCCGTGCCGCGTTTCGGCGATGCGCGGGTGCGGCGGATCGGGGTCCTCGGCGGCTCGTTCAATCCCGCCCACGCGGGGCATCGCCACGTCGCGGAGGCGGCGATCCGCGCGCTCGGGCTCGACGAGGTGTGGCTGCTCGTTTCGCCCGGGAATCCGCTCAAGCCGGTTGCGGGGATGGCGCCGTTTCCGGTACGCTTGCGTTCGGCAGAATCGATTGCTGATGGAAGGCGCATTCTCGCGGTTGGATTGGAGGAGGCGTGGCGCACGCGCTATACGCGCGACACGCTCCTGCTTTTGCGCCGGCGTTTCCGGCGGGCGCGCTTCGTTTGGTTGATGGGAGCCGACATCCTCGTGCAGCTGCCGCGCTGGCGGCGCTGGGAAGACGTCGTGCGGTTGGCTCCCTTCGCGGTGCTGCCGCGGCCGGGCTCCACGATGAAGGCGCTCGCCGGCTGTGCGGCACGCCGCTACCGGCACGCACGAATGCCGCGGGGGAGCGGCAAACTTCTGGTCACGAAGCGAAGAAATCCTCCGGCCTGGGTATTCCTGCCCGGCGCCGAAGACCCACATTCGGCGAGTGCAATCCGCCGCCGAGCGAGAGGAGAGGAAGCGATCACCAGACTGCCCCCTGATGATGCGAGTTGGCGCAAGCGGCGGATTTCGCGTGCGCGCCGGCCCGGCGTTTCGGCGGCGCTGAAGGCGAAGGCGGCACGGGCCTCGATTGCGGCCGCGCCGCCGGAGAGCGTGCGCAAGAAGGCCGCGGTCGCCGGGCCAAAGCCGGTGGCCGGGCCGCGCCCCGCGATGGCGGCAAACAAGCGAGCAGGCGCGAGCAAGCCGGCGGAATCGGCAGCGGCCGCCGTGTCCGGCAAGGCGCCCGCTTCGCGGCGGCGCAAAGCCAAGGAAGTGACGGCGCTCGACGCGCTGCAGGCGGTGATCGTGCAGAGCCTGGAGGACGACAAGGCGGAAGATCTCGTGACGCTCGACCTCGTCGGACGGGCGAGCTTCGCTGATCGGATGGTCATCGCGACCGGCCTCGCGGACCGCCAGATCGCGACGATGGCACGCCACCTCGAGGAGAAGCTGAAGGCGATGGGGTTCGGCCGGCTCGCGATCGAAGGCCGTCCGGGCGCTGACTGGGTGCTCGTGGACGCGGGCGATATCGTCGTCCATCTCTTCAAGCCCGAGGCGCGGGCGCATTACGCGCTCGAGCGGATGTGGGGCGCCGAGCTCGGCCCGGAGGAGCAGGCGAGCGCGGGCTGAGGCGCCGCAAACCAGGGCGATCCCGCGGCGGCCCTCACCGTGGGTTTGCTCTTTCCATAGGCAGCGCTGCTCAGCTCGGTTTTTGCCGTCCGCGTGGCCAGTCGCGGCGCCGGTGGAAGCGTGTGCAAGCACGGTTGC
>Ga0335075_10016112_pt1 | contig 11184 bp, 7 predicted proteins | sample Lox_Sample_24_FD_206723 | JGI IMG/M metagenome (GOLD analysis project Ga0335075, IMG submission 206723) | Soil microbial communities from Loxahatchee National Wildlife Refuge, Florida, United States - Lox_Sample_2.4 | ecosystem: Environmental > Terrestrial > Soil > Wetlands | place: USA: Florida... | reverse complement strand
TCGCCAACGCAGCGATCGCATCCGCGTCCTTGGTGCCGAGCGCCATCACCATCACCTCCGGTTTGGTTTGCTCATCGGTCGTGGAATCGACCAAACCCGACGCAAGCCCGCGGATCTCACCCTTCATGTTCGCGAACGAGGACTTCGACTGCGGCTCGACGAACGGTTTCCAGCCAGACTGATTCACGAACTTCTTCGTCATCTGCGAAACCATCGAATCACCCGCGACCACCGTTCTCTTGCCGGTACCCGCCGGCCACTTCGACAGGTAGGTGTTGCACGTGTCGCTGTCGCGGGCGAGACCGGAACCGTTGGTCCTGAAGGACACCCGAGGACTTCCGAGCGGATAGGGGTTCGTCGCCAGAATGTCGGTTCGCTGATCCTCCGCACCCCACGACGCCGCGTAGTCCCAGGCGTTGGTCGCGCCCGGATAGTCGGGATCACCCCAGCTGCCGGAGGGACTCACGATGCTCGCGATCGTCGAAAGGGAGTACCACTCCAGCTTCGACACATCACCCCAGGTATCCACGTAGTCCCTGAAGAAAGCCTCGCTCGGCGCCTTACCCCGGATGTCGGTAATGTCGATCGTCGAGTTCGGACCGGCCTCCCAGAACGTGCGATAGGTCGAGCCGCCCGGGACCTTGCACTCACTGAACCGGGTCATCGACTGCACCGCATCCGCCGCGTTCAAACGACCCTCCGTGACCGTCTTGCCGACCAGCGAGGCGGTCGGCGTCACATTCTCGAGAATCGCGCTCTTGACTTCCTGGGTGGTCGCCGATGGTTCCATCGAATACACCAGGCCGGCCACACCGGAAACATGAGGGGCGGCTATCGAGGTGCCGCTGGCGGGACCGTATCCGGCGGGAACACCCGCGTTGGTCGAGTAGGTGCCGGCACTGGGAGCTCCGAGATGCACCAGCTGATCGCTGTAGTTGGAGCCGCCCCAGAGGTTCCCGTCCTTCTCGGTCGCCGCCACGCAGATCGAGTTCGCGAGTTCGTATCCGCAGGGGAAGGTCGGTTCGATGTCGAGGTCACGGCCCTGGTTGGCCGCGGCGAAGACATAGAGGGAATCCGGGTGCTGGGCGACGGCGTCTCTCACGAGTGAGACGGGCTGCCCCTCATGTTCCTCGGACATGAAGGCGATGCTCACGTTCACCACTTCGGCATCGACGTCCCCCGCGTAATCCAGCGCGGCCGCGACGTCGCTGACCGTGCCCGCACCGAAGGCGCTCAGGGCCTTGATCGCGATCAGGTTCGTATCCCAGTTGATGCCGCTGATGCCGATTCCGTTGTTTCCTTCGGCGCCGATCGTGCCCGCACTCGGGGTCCCGTGGTTGAAGTCGTCGGTCCAATCGGTGGGATCGGCACCCGGACCCGAATGGAAGTTCCGGCTGAGCTGGAAGTCGACGTTGCCGTCGAGATCGGGATGAGCGTCCTGAGGCAGGGGCGCCCCGTAGTCGGCCTTGCCGGCCACACCGGTATCGACCACCGCGATGTCCACGTTGGGACTGCCGGTCGTGTACTCCCACGCCTGCTCGGCGTTGATGTCCATGTCGGGGGCGACCGTGTCGCGGTGGCCCCACTGCTGGTTGAAGAACGGATCGTTCGGCGTCGCGGTGACGCGAACGATGAAGTTCGGGTGGGCGTACTCGACACCGGGCTGTTCGTTCAGCCGACGGATCGCGGTGCCGATCGTGACGGATTCCCCGAGTTCGACCACCCGGGCGCCGGCGATGTCACCGACCGGATCCACTTCGGTCGCGCCGATCGAACGGATCGCCTCCGATCGCTGGGCACCGCTGGCGTCGGGATCCAGCTTCACGACCACCTCTCCGGCCGCCATCTCCACACCGCCGGAGCTGGTGACTGTGCGGATTCGATCTTCCGGGGCCGCCGCGGCGGTTCCCGTGGCGATGATCGTCAGGAAGAAAGCGATGAGGACGGAACCTGTCCGGAACGCTCCCGGGATTGAGACTGACTTCTGAATCGTGGCCTTCACACGAACCTCCATGCTCGTCGACTGGGTAGGGCGAATCTGTACTCGTGGGAACAATCGGCACCCCGGTCACCCGCCTCCTGCGAGTGACCGGGATCCGATCGTCCTGTGGTCTTCCTTGACCAAGCTCCGGCCGGTCTATCGAACCGCGATCGTGGCTTTCGCCCCCTTGCTCGCGAGTCCGCTGCCGCTGGCCGTGAAGTTCAGGGAGATCTTCTTCCCCTTCTTGGCCTTCTTCTTCACCGCGACCTTGAAGGTCTTGGTGCTGGTGGCACCCGAACCGAGGCCACCGACCGTCTGGCACTTCTTCACCTTGACGGTCTTCGGCGCCTTGACGCAGACCTTGACCCCGCTGGCGGACTTGCCGCCGGCGTTGACCACGATCGCCGCCACGCTGCCCTTCTTGCCCCGCTTGACCTTGATGGTCTTGGGACTCGAGATCAGCGCGAGCTTCGCGCCGCCACCCTGGCAATCACCCGGCTTCGCCTTGCAGTGGTCGTAGCCACCGCAACCCGGCTTGGTGTTGTCGGCCGCACAGGGATCCGTGATCGGATCGTCCGTATTGGTCGTGGTGAACGTCTTGTCGTCACCGTAGTAGGTGAGGCCAAGGTCGTTCGTGACGACCGCCCGGTAGTGGTAGGTGGTGTTCTTGGTGAGCCCGGTCAGATCGGCCGAGGACGACTCACCGGAGCCACTCGCCCCGATCTCCTCGACCGGGGTCTCCGATCCATACTCATCCGTCGTGCCGTACTCGAACTTCACCTCGACGTCACGGTTGTTCGTCGTGACACCTGCCCCTACCGAGGCCGTGGTATTGCCAACCCCCATCGCCTTGCCGGTGCTTGTCTTCGACATGAAGCTCCTTGCGTGGACGACGCTATAGCGACCGGGGCTTTCGCCGAATGTCCCAGCCCGCGCTCCGACGAAGAAATCAGTCATTTCATCGCCGTCGAGATCACCGAGGGGTGCGTATTTGGTCCCCACCATGTCCGAGTGCTCACCGCGAAACGCGATCCCATGGTCCGGGGTTAGCGACCGTCCCAATCCCAATGGAGCATCCGGTACTGGGTTCTGCCCAAACATGACATACATGGCTCCAGCAGACACGAAACCGTCCGCCTGTGCTTGTTTGGCGCTGGTCAGAAAATCCCCGACGCCGTCGTTGTTCATGTCGCCCAGAGGCATCGCCTGTACGGTTCCAAGGTCAGACAGATTCGGTTCACCACGCTCGATTTCGTAGCTCGCGATCTCCTCCGAACCTTCGCCGACCAGGATGTAGCCGTCGCTGCCACGCTCGGGAGCATCAAAGATGCTCACGGTTTGATCCTCGTCCGGCACCCCGCTGTAGCTGGTACCGGCAAGGTCGGGAGTTCCGTTTCCATTCACATCCCCGATCGGGGCAAGCATCATTCCGGACACGGCCGGGCTATAGACCTTGAACCCATCATCCGGGTCCAGAGTGGTCACCGAGAACTCACCGGTTGAGATCTCCCGGCCGTACACAACACAACTTCCTCCGCCGAGGTCATCCCTGAGCAGAACGTCGTCCTTGCCATCCCCATCGAGGTCTCCCATCGAGGTTATCTCCATGCCCGCGGAGGCCAGACCCACAAAGGTCTGCTTTTCGCCGGCCGGGAGGGAATCGAGAGCGATGGTTCCACTCCGCTCCTTGCCCTTGACCACGTAGTAGCGGCCTGAGTTGACCCCACCCGAGATAAGCAGGTCCTGAACTCCGTCACCGTCAAAATCAGCGGTAGTTCTTTCCGGAACGTTCGTGCCGCCAATCCTCTCGGAGGAAGTCAACGTGGTGATCGTGTAGCCCTCGTCGGCATCAAGCGAAGTGATGTCCAGGCATCGAGCGGAAGACGAGCTGCATGTCGGCAGACTTGTCACATCGAATCCACCGTAGACGACGACGAACGTGTACGGCATGACACCGAACGACCCGCCCAATTCAACGATGAAATCGTCGATGCCATCCCCATTCTGGTCTCCGGCACCAGCAACGGTATTGACGCCGGGCCAGCCGACCCCATCTGGGAATTCGACTCGGACACCTTCATCTGGCATTTGAGTCCCAAGCGTCCGGTTTCCGCGAGTCCCCTTGGAACCGAAGATGATGTCCAGCGAGCCGTTTGGATCGCCGAACATGCCTAGGATGCCATCCTTCGTCGGGACTCCAAAGTCACCGAGACCATCTCCGTTGATATCGCCGAGTGAACGTCCGGCGGGATCCGCCTCATTCTGCATGACACCGTTCCAGTTTTCCGACGCCGCCTCCCTGAGTGGCAATGAGGGGTTCGGATTGGGCACGGATTTGGTCCACGTAGCCGGGTCAGTTCCGGGCCCCCAACCATGTTGGTTGCCGCCGCGTACCTCGAATGTGTGCTCGCCATTTCCGGGGAATCGGATCTCGCCGTCGTTGCATTCTCTCCAAGCGTCACCATCGATGCGGCACTGATAGAGGTTGATCTTTCCTTCTTCGCCAGCACCTGGCTCCCATTCGAACCCGAGGTTGACTATCTCATCAGGGTCGTCCGGCTGTTTCGTAAGCACGGGAGGAAGTGCGGGAACCGAAACATTCTGGGTCCACTCATAGGTTGCAATCGGACCCTGAGTCGCGATATCAGCCGATTCGCGGGCCGCGACCTGGAAGGTCCTGTTCTCATTGGGAAGAGTTCTGTTCTCCGTCCAGTACGGCGGATCGCCCGCGGTGTTGTAGCAAGAGAACCATCCCAGGGTGGGAGCCGGGGGTGTGCCTGTCGGAAAATGACGACAGTAGAAGTACAGAGTGGGTGCCGTAGAGGTTTCACCTTCCCCGACCGCGTAGTCGAAGCGCACCGTAGCCTCGGTCGTATTGGGATTTTCGGGAGCGTTCGTGATCTCTGGTGCCTCTGTTACCGCCGCCGAGGCGGAGTTGGCACCCACAAAAGCGAGAAAGACAACCGCAATCATCGCGAGAAGCACCTTCGCTGAGACAGTCCTGTTCAGTATCGGTTGCAATGCACTCATTTTCTTGTCTCCTTTCAAGAGAACGGTCAGACCGACCTCCCTTCCCCACTCGCTGGGGCAGGGAGGCCGGTCTCGACTACTTGACCTTTACCGAGGCCTTGGCGCTCTTGACGCCCGCGTTATTTGAAGTCGCCTTGAACGCAAGCGTGATCCTCTTGCCTTTCCTGGCCTTCTTCTTGATGGTCACCTTGAACTTCTTGGTCGTCGTGCCGCCCGCGGCGAGAGTTCCCTGTCCAATGCACTTCGCACCGCCAACGAGTCGCTTGGGGGCTCTGAGACAGACCTTCACCCCCGCGGCCTCGGCGTCGCCCGTATTGCGGATCTTCACCGTGAACGTGGTCTTCTTGCCTCTCTTGACCGCTCGGTTCTTCGGGCTGACGGAAAGGGCACCCAGCTTGGCTTCCCCTCCAGGACCAGTTCCCGACGTGATTGTCCAGTCGTATTTGGACACAGGGCCCTCGCCCTGCGGATTGATCGCCTTCACTTCGAAGGAATGGGCACCAACCGCGAGACCGCTGTATTTCTTGGTACCGGCGTCACAGGCCTCAAAGGCACCGCCATCCAACTTGCACATGAATCCGGTGACGGCTGAGGTCTCTCCTTCGCCCTGGGTGAAGGTGAAATCCGCGTCGGTCTTGTCGGTGGAAGTGGCCGGTGTTCCTGTGATCTTGGGGGCAACCTTCGGTGCCTGCTGAACCGGCGGATCGATATCGGTTCCAGCCTTGCCCGCAAGCCAAACTCCGCCCGGTCCTGAAAGTAACCCGTCCATGGCCGGACAAACAATCCCGGCGAGTGATCCGGCTTCGGCATCAGACGCGGGAAGCGTGGCCCACTTCGCGATCATCGCTCCGGTGAAGCCCGGAGACGCAAAATGTGCGGAGTCATACTCGGCAGCCGGTCGCGGAGGTTCGGCTGCTGGATCGCCCGGGTCCGACATGTTTTCCGGCTCCGTGGAGAATTCGAGATTGAAGCCGTCGATCCGACACTTGGCTACGAAAGCCGGTGAGCCCGCCGAGAAGATGGTCATCAGCACGTCGGCCGGTATCGATACGTCAGTTTCGCCAGTACCCAGATCGAACGATCCCGTGATCGGGCCGTCGGCCGCGATCGCCACGTTGGCGTCGATGAACGGAAGCAGAGCATCGCCTGTCGCGAGGTCCTCGATTCGCTTGGGTGGAAAGAAGAAGTCTCCTTGCTCGGCCGTCAATGTGCCGTCTGCCGCGACGTCGGCGGCGATTGTCGCCGGGGCATCCGGGGGCGAAAGCTCAGGATCGATCAACTTGGCCCAGAGCCCTTCCTCCTCACCGCCGAGATTGATCACGCCTCGGTCAAGTTCATACCCGACCTCTTCTGCCTTTGCAGAACTTGCTGCGATCGCCACAAAACCAAGTAGCCCCGCAACGGCGAGGAGAAGGATCGATACCTGACGAAACGTCCGAGACCCCTCCCTTGCTTCAACAGTTCCGTACCTCATTTGTTCCTCCTCCTTGAAGCCCTCTCACGAGTGGCTGTCGATTTCAATTCGTTCATCAATCGAGTTGGCTGCGGCCGGAGATCCGGCCGCTGAGAGGTCGCGGTAGCCTCGGCCGGTTGCCCGGTCGTGCTGGTCCCGCTTCATTTGCCTTGCTGGTGCTCTCATAGCCCTCTCCTCGACAAATCAACTTCTGCTCAATCGCGAAGTCGACTCTCCCGATATCGCCCCCTGCCGGCCGAGACTTTTCCCTGGCCCTTGGAACGCGGATCTCTTCGGAGTCCCTCCCTCAAGAACAAAGTGCATTTCCCATGCCTTGATTCGTAACTCGTACAACAGTGTACGTGTACGTGATGGTTCTTGTCAAGTCGTGCTCGATCAAATTCAATGATTGGCTGTTCATGAAACCGATCAGTGAGTTGCTTCCCGAGCTACGGAAGGCAAGGGGTTGGAGCCGGGATCGGCTTTCCCATGAGGCCTTCAACATCGATCCGACCGGCACCAGCAGCCAGCAGATCGCGAGCATCGAGTTGGGCCGACGGCCCGCTTCGGCCCGGACGATCGCCGCGCTGTCCGAGGCCCTCGGAGTCGAGCCGACCGAGTTCATCGAGTACCGGCTGGCACTCGCCCGCCATGCCCTGGACGAGGAGCGGGTGGGTATCGAGCGTGCCGCCAAGACCCTTTCCGAGTCGGGGATCGAACCGGTCGACGTCACCCTCGAAGAGATCAAGGAACACTCTCACCGGCGTCGGAGCCCGGTGGCTCGTGCTCGAGAGATAGCCGAGGAGACCGTCCAGCGAGTACAGCCCAAACGCCAAAGTCCGTGAGCGCCCAGGCACGGCACTCGTGGTCGTCGAAGGCCTGAGCCCTGTCCGCGACGAACTCCGCGATCTCCAGTGCGAGCGCGACATCCTCCCGCGGTATCCCCGAGGCATTGAACCCGGCGGGGGAAAGCCTCCGGTCAGAACCGGGGACCTCGGCCGGCATCGAATGATCAAAGGCCATGGGAACCGCCTCTCGGCTCCTTCATGCTCCGGGCGGGTCGATCACGGAATCCGTGCCGCGGCGGTCGAGACGACTGGCGTCCCGATCCCTTCCTCCTGAAGGAATCGGGGCACAGTCGGTTTCCGGTCCTCCATGACCAAGGTGGCGCCGCCGGACCGTCGGTCCCGAACCATTCATCGGACCGGATCCTCCGGCGGAAAGTGACAAGAACGGTGCTTCCTGGGTCTCATGCCGCTACCTGCTCCTCCAAACGAACTCATCTCGTTGACGCGCAGGTCAGCTCTCCCCGGATCCCGGCCCTTTCGGAACGTGTCCGGGATCCACTTCCCGCGAATCCCTAGAAACAGTCGATTCCAACTCGACGTTCACGAGTGTACATGTACATACTGGTTTTTGTCAAGTCAGGACGCAATTTCGCCCTGTGGAGCGGAATCAGGTGTAAGCGCGAGCGGACTCGGCGCCTAGTCGGTCCGCGGCGGGACCGTGATGTTCACCGTCGGCCGAGCCTCCCCTCGAGTGGGTCCTCGGGCCTCAACGGCTCCAGCGACAGTTTTGCCGTGCGTCCGCCCAGAACGGCCCAGACCCCGAAGTCCGTGAGTGCCCAAGCTCGGCACTCATGGTCGACGAAGTACTGCGCCCGGTCGGCTACGAACTCAGCGATCTCGAGCGCCATGCAGACATCGACATCGCGACCATTTGAATCCTGCCCACGTGACAGTTCAAACAACTGCTGATCCATTTCGGTCTCTTTCCCTGAGTTTTCCCCGAATTTCGACCATAACTCGGGGATTCATGGAGGTCAATACTCAGGGAGATCGCTCATCACCCTCCGCCGTCACGGGTGCGGCCAGGGTCAGACGAGCTCGCCGGCCGGCCAGTGATGCCCAGGCCGAGAAATCGGTGAGCGCCCAGGCCCGGCATTCGTGATGACCGAAATCGAAGGCCCGGTCCGCGACGAACTCGGCGATCTCCCTGGCGAGATTCAGATCCTTGTCAGACATCGGTCCCAAAACGCGAGCGATTCATTCCGCCACCCTTCCGCCTCGTGCGGTCATCGGTCTTCAATGCGCGGGGCAAGGTAGCAACTCCCGGCGCGGTTCGCGGCCAGACGGCGAATCCATCCGAATTTCGCCGGATGGATCGCGGGTGTGTATAGGGTGAAATCACTCGCGGCAATTCGAGTCGATACGGAGAATGAGCATGGATGCATTCAGAGTCAGTCACGAAGACGCTCGGGAAATTCGCCATGGGGGACGCCGGTCCGCCGCGAGACACGACAGGGCGGCGCCTCTGCAATCGATCCCCCGCGACGAGCGCCGAGAGGTCATCCTCGACCGCATCGTCGACTTCCTGAACCGCGAGGGGACCAGTGAATCCGACTGGACCATCGCTCAGCTCGCAAGGTCCGCCAACACCACCCGAGTCACGCTCTACGAGTACTTCGGCAACCTCGACGGAGTGCGCGCGGCCGTTCAGTTCAGACTGGTCGGCCGGGTCAAGTCGATCGTCCAGGAGCTCTACGGAATACCTCGCGAAGAGCGGCGGGCCGTCGCTGTCGCGACCTGGATGAGTTGGGTGGACCAGAACCGACGGCTGGCGATCCGGGCGCTCTGGATCGAGGACTCGAACCCGGCCTTCAAGACCTTCGTGAACGGCACCGCGCAATCTCTTATCCGGCAGATCGCGGATGTCTTCCTCGGTGTCGAGCAGCCCTCCCGTGCCCTGCAGCGTCAGATCGAGGTCTACCTGCGCGGAGCCGAGTTCTGCCTGCGCATGTGGCTGCTGGAGGGGCGCATGCAGCGAGCCGAGGTGCAGACCACGATCGAGCGCCTGACCGAGGACGTGGTCCGGATGGGCGAGACGAGAGACGACGTACCGAAACCTATCCCGACCTGATACGTACGTTCCAAACGCGTACGTACTTGATGTGTACACTTCGTACCTGTATGCTGACCGCTCCGCCATGGCCGGCGGACCTAGTGAACGAATCGGGAGAGATAAATGCAACGAATGCGAAGTGTCCCCATGGTGGCCGCCCTCTTGGCCGCCCTGGTCGTCCTGGCAGGGTCGATCACTGTTTCAACCGCCGGAGCCGCCGACGGGCAGGCATCCGCGTCGAAGCCCGGCAAGAAGAAACCACAGCTGAAGAAAGCACCCAAGGCCAACGCTCAGGCTAGCTTCACCGCGCGAGGATCGGTGGGCGACGCGTACGTCACCAACGCAGCAGCAGGAATCAAGCTGCTGCTGGTGAACAACCAAAACCGCATCGTCGCCGAGGGCAACGCCGACAGTTTCGGCAGCAAGATCTTCTATGACCAAAAGCCCGGTCCGGGCTATCGGGTTCTGAGCCGCAAGGGTTCGGAGGTCGCGGGTACCGCGAAGTTCGCGATCCTGAAGCCGGGAGCCAATCCCCCGCAGTCCTTCTATGACGCCGTGGACCTTCATGAAGGTCTCAACTACGTGAAGATGCGCGACGGGGTGGAGTTGGCGATGACGGTCCGCCTGCCCGCCGGCAAGACGATGGCCGACGGTCCCTTCGCGACCTTCATCGAACATTCCGGCTACCCCACCGCGGCCCCGAAGGGCGCGCTGACCGACATTCTCGCCGGTGATCCGCTGGCCCCCGCGGCATCGACCGCGGTCGGTTCGATCGTCGGTCCGCTGCTCGGGTTCGCGACCGTGAGCGTGCAGATGCGCGGTTCCGGCTGCTCCGGTGGCGCCTTCGATCTGTTCGGTCTGCCGACCACCTACGACGGCTACGACATGGTCGAGATGGTCGGATCCCAGCCCTGGGTCAAGGGCGGCAAGGTCGGTATGGGCGGCATCTCCTTCTCGGGGATCTCGCAGCTATTCGCGGCCGGCACCCGGCCACCGCATCTGTCCGCGATCTCCCCACTCTCGATTACCGACGACCTGTATTCCGGCACCGGCTACCCGGGCGGCATCTTCAACAAGGGCTTCGCGCTCTCCTGGATCCAGGAACGGATGGATGAGGCCCAGCCCGCCCCCGGGGGAGGCCAGGAATGGGCGAGGATCCTGACCCAGCAGGGTGACCAGCACTGCATCGAGAATCAGAAGCTGCGCTACCAGACCCGCAACGCGGTTCAGCTGGTGGAGAAGAATCCGTATCGCACCCCGAAGCTCTTCAAGTACCGCTCACCCGGCTACTGGATGAGCAGGATCGAGGTGCCCACCCTGTTCGCCAGCCAGTTCCAGGACGAGCAGACCGGCGGCCGCTTCGGGGAGAGCCTCGGCAATCTGAAGAACAACCCGAACGTCTGGATGATCCTTCAGAACGGTCCGCATGTCGACTCACTGGGCCCGAGTGTGATCACCCGTTGGGTCGAGTTCATGAAGCTGTTCGTCGCCGATGAGGTTCCGGTGATCGATCCGGCCGTGATCGGCCTCGGTCCCGCTCTGTATGAGGCGGTTGCTCCCGGAGCCGGCTCGGCCCCGCTCCAGCAGACCAGATTCACCGACTACACGAGCGCCGAATCCGCGATGAACGTGTTCAGGCAGGATCCGCGGGTCAGGCTGCTCATGGAGAACGGAAACGCCTTGGCTGACAAGCCGGGTGCGATCGGTGCGAAGTGGGAGCTTGACTATGACTCCTGGCCGATCAAGGAAGCGAAAGCGACCCCGTTCTACTTGGGTGGCAAGGGTGCGTTGACGAAGGCGAAGCCGAAGTCAAACAAGA
>Ga0335075_10016111_pt1 | contig 11184 bp, 8 predicted proteins | sample Lox_Sample_24_FD_206723 | JGI IMG/M metagenome (GOLD analysis project Ga0335075, IMG submission 206723) | Soil microbial communities from Loxahatchee National Wildlife Refuge, Florida, United States - Lox_Sample_2.4 | ecosystem: Environmental > Terrestrial > Soil > Wetlands | place: USA: Florida... | reverse complement strand
GAACGCCGCGGCGACCGACGAGAACGGGACAGACAACGCTGAGGTCACCGAGGTGTCCTCGAGGGTGGTGGATCCGCTGGACCCTGGCACGCTGAACACCGCCGCCTGGTACAGCTGTGCCGTGCCGCTGGTGACGTCCGCCGGCACGGTCACCGTCCAGGTCTGCGAGACCGAGGCGCCGGCCGCCACGTCGCCGAGGGCCGCCGGGGAGGATGGCAAGACCGTGTACCCGCTCGGGGCGAGCAGGTACAGCGAAACGCCCTGCAGCGCGGTCGTGCAGCCGTTGCTCAGCGTCGTGGTCACCTGCACGGTCTGCCCGCCGGAGACCAACGCGTCGGCCGGGGAGACGCTGAGCTTGGCGCCGCTGCAGGCCGGGCTGGTGCCGAGGATGACCGGCGGGGTGACCGCGGCCGGCCCGGCGCCCGCGACGTTGTCCGCCGCGACGCTGAACTCGTACGGCTGCCCCGCCTTCAGGCCGCCGATCGTGGTGAAGATGCTGTTGGAGCCGGTGGCGCCCCACAGCACGTGGTGCCCGGTGAACTGGACCGGCTTGATGCCGGGTGCGGTGATGGTGTAGCTGGTCACCGGGGTGCCGCCCGCCGAGGAGGGTGCGGTGATGTGCAGGCTCACTGCGCCGTCGCCGGGCTCGATGCTGATCGAGGGCGCGCTCGGCACGCCGCCCGCCGACGCGGAAACCGTCACCGCCGCGCTCGGCAGCGACGGGGCGCTCGCGCCGGCCCGGTTGACCGCCTGCACAGTGAACGTGTACTGGGTGCCGTCGGTCAGGCCCGGCACCACCGCGTAGGCCAGCCGCGCGTAGGCCGTCGCCGAGATCGTGGCGCTCGCGCCGCCCGGCTCGGCGGTCACCCTGTAGCTGGTGACCGGGGCGCCGTTGTCCACGAGGGTGGGGTTCCACGCCACGTAGCCCTTGCCGGCGGCGGCGAACGCGGCGACCTGGTCCGGCGGCTCGGGAACCGACTGGTCGGAAGTGGTCTCCGTGGCCAGGTGCTGGTAGGCCGGCTGCAGGCCGGCGTTGCCGAGGATGCTCGCCGGGACATCCTTGAGCGAGGCGATGACGTGGTTGTCCGTCACCGTCACGTTGCCAGACGAGCTGTCGCCGTTGCCCTGCTGCCAGTAGTTGTTCTCCACGAGCAGCGGATCATCGCCGGTGGCGCCTGCCGTGTAGTCGGTATGGTCGGAGCCCCAGTCGTTCTCGTTGCCGAACTCGACGTTGCCGTCGATGGTGACGAACGTGGCGCCGTTGTCGGTGTAGATCGCGTGCCCATGGTCCAGGGCGCCGAGGACGACGTTGCCGGTGACGTGCTCGCCGTTGGCGAGCGATGACCCGGTGATGCCCTGGGTGTAGATGGCACCGCCGTCGGACAGCATCTGCATGGGGTCGTCGATCAGGTTGTCGGCGATGGTGTTGTTGTTCGAGTAGTTGGGCGTGGCGGGCTGTTCGATCTTGTCGGGCCAGCCGCCCCAGCCGATGGAGATGGCGGTGTAGGCGGTGTCGTCGATCTGGTTGTGCGCGATCAGCGTCTGCTCCGCGTAGCCCACGTCGATCGCCACACCGCCGTGGTACTCGACCGGCAGCGCGTAGAAGTGGTTGTCCAGGATCTGGTTGCCCGTGGTGTCCTGGGCGGCGGCGGTAGGCTCGGGGTCGTCCACGCCGCCGAGTTCCAGCCCGTTGCCGGAGATGTCGGTGAAGATGTCGCCCTGGACCGTGTCCTGCTGCGAGCCGTCGCCGAGGCGCAGGCCCGCCGCGCCGAGGTGCGCGAAGTCGTCGCCCAGGAACTGGATGTCCTGGTCGTAGCCGAAATCCACGTTGCCCGGCTCCTGGGTCCAGTCGCCGTAGGGGCAGGTGCCGTCCGTGACGAGCTGGCACAGGCCCTGGGTGGCGTAGCCGTCGGGACCGGTGATGGTGTAGTTGGCCTGGATCTCGGAAAATCCCTCAGGCGTGCTTGGCTGCAGCCAGGTGGCGTAGGAGAACTGGATCCCCGAAAAGACGATGTTGTGCACCGGCGCGGACTGCGTGCCCCACCCGGACACGAGCGTCTGCAGGACCGGCGCCTCCACGTCGGCGCGGGCCATATCCTGGCCCTTGCGCGGGATGTAGTAGATGGTGTGGCCCGCGGTGTCCAGGTACCACTGGCCGGGCTGGCTCAGCAGCTCATAAGCGTTATCCACATAGGCCGGAATCTCGCCGTTGCCCAGGGTCGACGGGCCGACCAGGTTGTCGGCTCGCTCGGTCGAGTTGTCCCAGCACGGCTCCGCCATGGTGATCGTCGTGCCGGAGATCGAGGCGACCGGGCAGCGCGGCTCGGTCCAGTCACCCGATCCGCCGGTGCTCAGCGACCAGTACCCCTCGCCGCCGGTGTAGACGAACTCGATCTGGCTGGGGTTGCGCCAGCTGTCCAGCGCGGTCGACGAGGCCGTGTACCCGGTGGACGTCGCTGTCAGCTTGACCGGCAGCGGGCCGCTGGCCACGTCCGCCCGTACCCCGTTGACGTAGAGCTGGCGGGTCTGCAGCCCGGCCGGCGCGGGAGCCGCCCAGATGTTCTCGGCCGGGTCGGACAGGTGCCAGCCGGCGATGCGCTCCGCGCCGCTCAGCACGGGATGGGCGCCGGGCGCCGCCGCCCAGACCACGTTGTACCCGTTCGTGCCGGAGTCCTGGGCGCCGAGCACGAGCGGCTGGGACAGCCGGTAGGTGCCGGACGCCAGTTCCACGGTGATGTCGCCGGTCATGTCGCCGTCCAGCGACCGGACGATTTGCTGGGCCCGCTGCACCGTGCGCACCGCCTGGCCCGGGCTGGTGCCGGAGTCGGAGTTGTCGCCGTGCGGAGACACGTAGATCGTCGTGCCCGCCGCGGGGCTCGCGGCCGCGCTGACCGCGACCGGTGCGCCGATGACCAGCGCGAAGACCGCCAGGCCGACCGAACCAAGCGTGAGCAGATGCCGAGACATCCTTGCCGCCTTCCACACCATACATCTGATGTTTAGTCAAACTGTAAAAGCGCGTTATGGCTCAATCAAGCCTCTGTGAGCGAAAAAGTTTGATTTTGGATGCCGTAAGATCCGATGTATTGCCAGTATTTGGGCAGGATCGTTCGTTCGAACAAGAAGAGGTTTCTCCTAGCCGAACGGCGATGGGCTCCCGTGACCGCAGCGGTGACCCGCCGACCGCCGTCGACCCTCGTGGCGGATGCCTGCCGCGAGGCACACTGCTTGTCGCCTGCGGCATGGGTGCGTTGGTAGCGTCGGGCTGGTGATAGCCACGCTGGCGGTGGAGAACTATCGGTCGCTGCGGCGCCTGATCGTCCCGCTCGCTGCCCTCACCGTGGTGACCGGGGCCAACGGCACCGGCAAGTCAAGCCTGTACCGGGCGCTGCGGCTGCTAGCGGATGCGGCTCGCAACGGGGCGGTCGCCGCGCTGGCCCGGGAGGGCGGCCTGCCGTCGACGCTATGGGCGGGTCCTGAGACGATCGGGCGGGCCGTGCGGGAAGGCAGCTATCCCGTGCAGGGTGTGGTGCGTGCCAAATCAGTAGCCTTGCGGCTCGGCTTCGGCGGCGATGATTTCAGCTACGCCATCGACTTCGGCCTCCCGGCGGGCGGCGGCAAGAGCGCTTTCGCCCTGGACCCGGAGATCAAGCGGGAAAGCATCTGGAACGGCCCGCTGCTGCGGCCGGCGGCGGTGCTGTGCGACCGGGACAACGGCATCGTCCGCATCCGCGGCGATCGCCGCACGTGGTCCGGGCCGCAGGCGATCCGGCCGTATGACAGCATGCTGAGCGAGTTCGCCGATCCCCGCCAGGCCCCGGAGGTGCTCCGGGTGCGCGAGCAGATCCGGTCCTGGCGGTTCTATGACCACATCAGGACCGACGCCGCGGCGCCCGCCCGTGCCAGCCAGATCGGCACGCGGACGCCGGTGATGAGCCACGACGGCGCAGACGTCGCCGCCGCGCTGCAGACAATCCGCGAGACCGGCGACGGTGCCGCCCTGGACCAGGCCATCGACCTGGCCTTTCCCGGCAGCCGCATCACCGTCGAAAGCGAAGGCGGAGGACGGCTCGGGCTGCGGCTGCATCAGCATGGCCTGCTGCGGCCGCTGAGCGCGGCGGAGCTGTCGGACGGCACGCTGCGCTACCTGCTGTGGGCGGCGGCGCTGCTGGCGCCCCGACCGGCAGGCCTCCTCGTGCTCAACGAGCCGGAGACCAGCCTGCACTGGCAGCTGCTGGCCCCGCTGGCTCAGCTGATCACCGCCGCGGCGGCACGCTCGCAGATCATCGCGGTCTCGCATTCCCAGATCCTGATCAATGCGCTGCACCGCGCGACGGAAGAAGCCGGAACCCCCGCCAGCACCATCGAGCTGATCAAGGACTTCGGCGAAACCCGCGTGGCCGGCCAGGAACCGCTCGACGGGCCGGCCTGGCGCTGGCCGAAACGATAGCCGGGTCCGCGCGTCACCCCCTTGACCGGAGCATCCGCAGCGCGCCAGCGCGGGGACGGACGACGTTGCGGCCCGTATTGAAGTCTGGCCCGAACCCTGGCAGCACGGTCGACGAGCGGACCGCACGGCTCTACGTCCAAGCCAGAGAGGCGGTCGAGAACAGCGACGAACCTGAGGCGATCACCGTGCTGGAGAAGATCATGCGCTCCGTCGGTCGCGCGCCGGAACCTGAAAGCCACGGGCACCGCCGATGACGACCCAGCATTGGCCGAGTTGCTCCGCCGACACCACGAGAATGGAAAAATGGGAGACATCCCTTTCCTGCGGCAGACCACGCTGTCCGCCAATCCCCAGCACGTCGGCCGCTATGAGGTCGAGCTGTCCCCGGAGTGGAACGCTCCGTTCACGCCGCAGGGCGGGCTGATGACCGCCATCGCCGCGCGTGCCATGGAGACCCGCCTCGGCCGTCCGGATCAGCAGCTTCGGACGATCACCACGATGTTCGTGTCCCAGGTCTCGCCGGGGCCGGTCTCCGTCGACGTGTCTCTGCTCCGCGCTGGCAGCAGGATGTCTCAGCTCACGGCCACTCTGACCACGGCCGAGGGCGCGGTCGGCCTCAAGACGGTCGCGGTTTTCGGCAGTGACCGCCCCGGTTTCGTCTTCACTGAGGCCACCATGCCGGAGGTGCCGCCGGCCGCCGAATGCCCCTCGTTTCGCGACACGCCCCAGGACGCGACCGGCATTATCCCGGCACCGCTGTGGGATCTGGTGGAGGGGCGTCTGGCGCAGGGCCACCACCCTTGGGACAATCCTTCACCGACCACGTCGGAGCAGGTGTACTGGTATCGCTTCGACGATCCGCCGCTGCTGGCGGACGGACGTATGGATCGCCTTGCCGGACTCGTGCTGAGCGACATTATGATCGGTTCGGCCTACGAACGGATGGGATCCGGCCTACCGGTGTGGCTGGCACCGAGTGCCGACTTGACGGTCCACCTGTTCGAGGAGGCTCAGTCCCCGTGGCTGCTCGCCCGGAATCGCGCGCATCGCGCCGACCAGGGCTACCTTAGCTTGGAGCTGGAGCTGTGGGATCCGGCCGACGAGCGCTGTGCGCGTACGCGACCCAACTCGCACTGCTCGCGTTCCCGCAGAAGGACGTCACCGAGGACATTCCCGCCCCGGAGCCCGGATGAGAGTTCCGGCCACCCATGTTGTTGAGCACGGACTACTTTCCGGGGAGTGCTGTGTCGTCACCACGAACCATGGTCAGCGGATCAATCTCCAGTGACTACCTGCACCATTTTCCCGGCCGGTTCGCCGACCATATCGTGCCGGGTGGTCTGGACCGGCTCTCGTCGAGCTTTCTGGCCGACGAGCTGACCACCCATTGGGCGGCGTCGGTGCGAACATTGCTTTCGGTATGGGCGTGCTCGGTCGCCGGCCGTTGCTCGTCGGCGCCGCCGGGCAGGATTTCGGTGGTCATCGGCGCCAACGACCCGGAGGCGATGCTCGCGCACACCCGGCAGGCCAAAACCTTGGGGTTGCCTTTTGCGGCGGACCCGTCGCAACAATTGCCCCGGCTGAACAGGCAGACGTGCCGGGAACTGGTCGAAGGGGCCAGCTACCTGTTCAGCAACGAGTACGAGGGGTTGCTGATCCGCCGGGTCTGCGGGTGGACGGAGCCGGAGCTCATGAGCCAGGTTGGGCTTCGCGTCACCACCCTCGCCGGCGAAGGCTGTGAGCTGGCCGACGTGAGCGGGGAGCGAGCGCGGATTCCCGCTGTCCCGCCGGCCGGGCCGGTTGAGCCGACAGGAGCCGGCGATGGGTTCAGGGCGGGTTTCCTCGCCGGCATCGACCACGGCCTGGCTCCCCGGCAGGCGGCACAATTGGGCTGTCTGATCGCCACACTCGTATTGGAGACCAGTGGCTCCCAAACGTGGCGTATCGACCGGGAGGACGCTGTCGTCAGATTGCGTGAGACTTATGGCGCTGCGGAGTCGGCCGAGTCGGCCGACGTCTTGAACGCCGCTCTTTTCGACGCGGCGGCGGCCGGCTGATCATGATCACGGCGTCGACCTACCTCCGAGAAAGCGACCCTGGCGGCACGTTCCGGTGTAGATCGAGATCGTCCGGCGGTCCGGAAGGCCGTCATCGCCGGAGCCGCGTCAACCCACATCAAGATGATCAAGCGCCAGATGTTCGGGCTCGCCGGGCTCCCACTGCTGCGCAAGCGGGTCCTGCTCACCGCTCGCAACTGGCCAGCGGCACGCAGCCGCCAGTCCCTGGCACGGGGACCCAGTCTCCAAACCAAGCGGACGGGGCCAGCGGGGCACTAGCCTGCTGCACATGCGGATTGAGCAGGTCACGATCATCGTCGATGATTACGACAAGGCCATCGGATTCTTCGTGGGCGCGCTGGGATTCGACCTCGTCCAGGACTCGCCGTCGCTGACCAACGACGGCAGGCCGAAGCGGTGGGTCGTTGTCCGGCCGCCCGATGCGCAGACCGGCATTCTCCTCGCCCGCGCGGACGGCGAGCACCAGGCCGCGGCCGTCGGGGAGCAGATGGCCGGGCGTGTCGGGTTCTTCCTCCAGGCCGACGACTTCGACGCCGCCCACGAGCGCATGACAGCCGCCGGCGTGCAGTTCCTCACCGCGCCGCGCACAGAGCCCTACGGGCGCGTCGCCGTGTTCCTCGACATCGCGGGCAACAAATGGGACCTGCTCGGCCCCGCGGCCTGACAAACTCAAAGTCAAGTCCTGGGCAAGGCCAATCTTCGGCCGGTCCAGCGACCTCGCCCTGCGGGCAATGACAGCCACAATCCCGTAACGGGGTTGCCGGCACCGCTGCGCGTCCTGCGCCGTCTGACCAGCGGGGACCGGCAACCGTGTTGGCCACGCGGTCATGAAGCTGTACCTGCGGAGCATGGACGGCCAGGAAGCCGTCCTGGACCGGTTCCCCCGTACGGGCGCACCACGACGTCGATCGTCCAGTCCACCCCCACTGGTTCCGCGCAGGCATCTGCCGCTAACCCCTGATTCCCGGTTACCACGGGGAGCTGCCAGGTGAAACAAGAACCCGTTCCGGAGGATGAGGAAGACTGCCAGACGAAGCACTAGCATCCGGAACGGTGGCGTGCTCCGTCGGAAGGCCTACGGGTGCATGCGCGCGCCCTTGGTGACCTTGTCGACGGCGTTGCGCGGCCCGTAGACGGCGATGCCGACGAGGTCGAGGTCGTCGCGGCGCACGGCCCGCACGGCGGCCTGATTGTCCCGATCGTTCCCAGTCGCGAACAGGGCGGCGGTGAAGACGGACAGGGCGAGGCCGCGCGAGACGGCGCGCGCGTGCGACGCGGCCAGCGCCTCCTTGCTCCCCTCGAAGACCAGCACCGGCTGCCGGAACATCGGCAGGTACCCCGTCCCGTCGGCGTCCGCGTAGGGCTCGCCGATCACTTCGGGCGCTCGCTGCCCCAGGCCGCTGACTAGGAACGCGGTCACGTTCAGCCGCTGCCACACTTCCAGGTCTGATCGCAGCATGACCGCGATCTTGGTATCGAACCGCACCGGCTCGCCGTCGGCTACATCGTCAGTTGCGTGGGTGGTCATGGCAAGCAATCGAACACCATCGGGCTCCGTCAGGTCTTGTACGATCTTTGCGTGGTAGAAGATGCCAACGCCCTGCGCATCCGGGCTTGGCGACCGCGGGTCCCCGGCGTCGCCGAGGTCCTGCACGCGCACATGATCAGCCATGTCTACCCCATGCACACGCACCAGACGTGGGCACTGCTGATCGTGGACGACGGGATGATCCGCTATAACCTGTCCCGCTACGAGCACGGGGCGCTGCACCGGGCCGTGACCCTGCTCCCGCCGCAGGTGCCGCACAACGGCCGCGCCGCGACCCCCGACGGCTTCCGCAAGCGGGTCGTTTACCTGGACCTCTCGCACCTTTCCGCGGGCCTCATCGGCAAGGCGGTCGACCAGCCCGTGCTGTTCGACGCCGTGTTGCGGCAGCGCGTCAGCCAGTTGCACCGCGCGCTCGAGGAGCCCGGCGCAGAGCTGGAGGCGGAAAGCCGCCTGGCCTTCGTTGCCGAGCGGCTCCAGCTACACCTCCAGCTGCACCGGGGCGCGGCGCCCGCGGCCCGGCAAGAGGCGGCCACGGGCGTTGCCCGCCAGCTGCGCGAGCTGCTCGACGAAAGCTTCCGCGAGAAGGTCACGCTCCGGCAGGCCGCGGCGGTGATCCACGCCCACCCCGCCCACCTGGTGCGCGCGTTCAGCCGCGAGTTCGGGATCAGCCCGCACCAGTACCTGACCGGCCGAAGGGTCGACCTGGCCCGCGAGCTCCTGCTCGACGGCACGCCGCCGGGCGCGGCTGCGGCCGCCGCCGGGTTCTGCGACCAGCCTCACCTCAACCGTGCCTTCAAGCGGCTGCTCGGCACGAGCCCGGGCAGGTTCGCCAGCGGCCAGCGCGCCAGGGCCTCGCATCCTGCGTGATCTACCGTATGGAGGTACCGCTTACGGCCCGCTGCGTGGTCGCGGTCATCGGGGAGCGCTGGTGCTGGCGTGTGGGCCAGCGTCGTCAGGACGCTGATCGTGCCGCGTCCCTACGCCAGCGCGGCGTCCCACTGGGTTGACCAGATCGTGGTGGCGGCCTACCGGCTGGTGACCAGGGGCCCTTGACGGTGGAGGATGCCTTGGCCTACTCCTGGCCTGCCTACCTGGCGATCGTCCGGGAGGCCGTGCAGTGCCCGTCGGCGGTCCTGCTCGTGGTCTGCCCCGATCCCCGTGAGGCCGGCAAGTGCCGCCAGGTCATCAGGATGGGCCATCCCGGCTGGGACCTGTACCCGGTCGTCATCGACCCCGCGCACGCCCCTGACGGCGCCGGCGCCGGACCGTACCTGACCTTGTTCCTCGCCTGCCTGCCCGCCCTGGACATGGCCGACGAGGGCAAGGCCCGCCGGGTGCTGGCCGCGATCCGCGACACCGGCGGTTCCCACGCCGAGCGCAAGCGGCTCACCGCAATTATCCTGAAGAGGGCGTCCGACGCCGCCCGCGAGATCCTGGAGGCCCTGATGGAAACCGACGAGTGGAAAGACGACTTCATCGAGAGCTACGTCAAGATCGGCGTCGAGCAAGGCATCGAGCAAGGCATCGAGCAAGGCATCGAGAAGGGTGACGAGCAAGGGGCAGCCAGGACCAAGGCGCAGGACGTTCTGAAGGTGATCGACGCGCGCAAGCTCAAGCCGACCAAGGAGCAGCGCGCGATGGTCACCGCGGACGCCGGGCTGGACCAGCTTGACCTATGGTTCGACCGGGCCCTGACCGCCACGACCGCCGCCGACGTCTTCAAAGACGACGAGGACTGACCGGGCTGGCGGTGCACCCTGGCCCTGGGCAAGGCCAATCTCCTGCCGGTCCAGCGACCTCACCCTGCGGGCCGATGACAGCCACAATTCCGTAACGGGGTTGTCGGCGCCGTTGCGCATCCCATGCCGCCTGACCAGCGGAAAGCGTCAACGCACGGAACAACGCCAACTGTCAGTGCGACGTCGGCTCCTGGTTGGGAATCCAGATTCCAGGAGCCAGGGCCTGGGCAGCGCGGCGGCCGACTCGACCTGACCGTCCCTCAGCACCTACGTGGTTGACTGCTCCCTGGTCATCGACGCGCTGTCTGCCCGGAAGGGAGACGAGGTCCTGCGACAGAGCCTGTCCGCGCCGCGCACGCTGCACGCCCCGCACCACCTCGACGTCGAGGTCGCGTCAACGATCCGGGGGCTCGCCGCCGGAAAGAAGATCACCGACCACCGCGGCGAGCAGATGCTGACCGACTACGCGCGGCTGCGGATGACCCGCCACGCAGTGTGGCCCTACGGCCCCCGGATCTGGGAACTGCGCCACAACCTCGGCGCGTACGACGCCGCCTACATCGCCCTCGCCGAGGCCCTCGGCTGCGAACTGCTTACCGGCGACGTCAAGCTCAAGAACGCCGCCGGGCACCACGCAACGGTCGTCGTCACCCGTTAGCCAGCCGCGGACTACCAGCAATGAACGTCCCAATTCCGTAACGGGGTTGCCGGTGCCATTAGGCATTTTCGCAGGAATTGTATGGTGCGGGGGCTGGACTCACGGTTACTAACAAGAATTCCAGCTACTGGACTCGCCGACACCATCTCGGCAGATCAGAAGGTTGAAATTGTCCGTTAGGATACTTTCTCTTTATTAGGTGCCGGTCGCATCGGCGAAGAGGATGGCTGTCAGTCCGATTGTGGGGTTTGCACGGGAACAGCCAGCGCCAGTCGGTGTTGCCGCCATGGACAAGGCCGAGGATCGAACCGACACCGATCGCGGTGGGCCGCGACGGCCTGGCTAGAACCTCGCGGTCAGGCCACCGTCGACCGCGATGGTCTGGCCGGTGAGGAACGACGCGGAGTCGCTGGCGAGGAAGACCACGACACCGGCGATTTCCTCGGGCCGCCCCCAGCGGCCGAGCGCGGTCCGCGACCGCAGCCACTGTGCCCACTGCGGGTCCGCTGCGAGCTGGGCGTTGACTTCGGTGGCGAACGTGCCGGGAGCCACCGAGTTGACAGTGATGCCGTGCGGGCCGAGGTCGGCTGCCAGCGCCCTGGTAAGGCCGTCAAGCCCGGCCTTCGCGGTGGCGTACGCAACGTCCCCGGACCGGCCGAGCTGCCCGATGACCGACGAGACGTTGATGATCCGGCCCGGCCGCCCCCGGC
>Ga0335075_10016110_pt1 | contig 11185 bp, 9 predicted proteins | sample Lox_Sample_24_FD_206723 | JGI IMG/M metagenome (GOLD analysis project Ga0335075, IMG submission 206723) | Soil microbial communities from Loxahatchee National Wildlife Refuge, Florida, United States - Lox_Sample_2.4 | ecosystem: Environmental > Terrestrial > Soil > Wetlands | place: USA: Florida... | reverse complement strand
GATGACGGCGGCCGAATGAAATGTCGGCGAGGAGGGCAGGAGCGTGACGGGAAAGGGCATCCGCGAGACATAGGGGGCGTGCCGGCTCAGCACGAAATGCACCGAGGCGCGCGGCCAGCGCTCGAGCACGGCGCCGGCGATCGCCGAGCAGCGGGCAAACTCGCCCATGCCGTACGGCCCCGATACCGGTACGAACAAAATGCGCAAGCCCGGCTCAGCCAAAGGCGGCGAACCATCGATCGAGCACCAGGAGTGACCACGCGCGGCGGAACTCGGGACCCACCGAGCGTTGCAGCACCCCGCGCTCGCGAAGGCGCGCAACGGCCTCGTGCAGCACGCGCGGCCGCGACTTGAGCCAGCGATGCACCGGCAACCCAAACCCGGATTTGGGCCGCTCCAGATGGCCGGGCGGCAGCCGCGGCTGCATGAGCCGCCGCTCGAGCAGCTTGCCGCGCCGCCGGCGCCGGTCGACGAGCAAGGCGGGATCGACGCTCAGCATGAACTCGACCAGGCGATGATCGAGCAGCGGCGGCCGCACCTCCAGGGAGTGTGCCATGCTGGTGCGATCGACCTTCGTGAGCAGCCCCTCCGCGAGAGAGGTGTGCAGATCGAGCCAGCGCAGCTGCACGAGCGGGTCCTCCCCCTCACGCCAGAATTGCCGGTAGAACCACAGGTAGTCGTAGCCGCTCGCGCGCCAGCCGGGGGCGAGCAGCCGCTCGATCTGCGCCTGCGGCATGCCGCCGAGTGCGGCGGCGAACGCGGGCAGACCCGTGTAGGCGTGGCGCTGCATCGAGGCGGCCGTCCGCGACAAGGGCGGCAGCCAACGCGCCAGCGCCCGGTTGAGCACGCTCGAGCGGCCGCCCACGCGCGACCAATAGCGCGGATAGCCGCAAAAGACCTCATCGCCGCCCTCCCCGCTCAACGCAACGGTGACCTCGCGGCGCGCGAACTGCGCGATGAGATAATTGGACCACGCCGCGCTGTCGGCGAAGGGCTCGTCGAAAATGCGCGGAATCGCATCGAGCGCCTGCCCGAAGTCCGCGGCCTGCGCGGTCATCTCGGTATGCACCGTGCCGAAATGCGCCGCGGCGGCGCGCGCGCCCGCAAGCTCGGAGCGCTCCCTGGCATCGAAGCCGAGACTGTAGGTGTGGGGGGCCTGCAGGTACCACGCGGTGAGAGCCGAATCGATTCCACCGCTCAAGAAGACGCCGACCGGCACGTCCGACAAGGTATGCGCCGGAATCACCTCCGCCAGCAGCGCATCGAGCTCCTCGAGCGCCGCATCCGCGCTGCGTGCCTTGATGGCGATCGAGGGCTCCCAATAGCGCTCGATGCGGACCCGGCCGTCCTCCCACGTGAGGGTGTGTCCGGCCGGCAGTTTCGCGATGCCGCGGTAGATCGACTTCGGCGCCGGCACGTAGCCGTGAAAGAGGTAGTCGCGGACCGCGCTCGCATCGATCTCGGGAGCATCCAGCACCAAGAGCGCCTTGAGCTCCGAGGCGAAGGCGAGTCCGTCGGGCAGGATGCGGTAATAGAGCGGCTTGATGCCCAGCCGGTCGCGCGCGAGCGTCAAGCGCCGCGCCTGGCCCTCCCAGAGCGCGAAGGCGAACATGCCGACGGCCTTGCGGAGGCCCGCGGTCCCCTCGCGCGCGAGCAGGTGCAAGAGCACCTCGGTGTCGCCCGTCGAGCGCCAGGGTCCGGGAAGCCCGGCGCGCAACGCCGCGTGATTGTAGATCTCCCCGTTGTAGGTGAGCACGTGGGAGCCGAGCACCATCGGCTGATCGGCGGCGTGCGACAAGTCGATGATCGAGAGCCGCCGGTGGCCGAGCGCCACACCCGGTGCGCTCCACGATCCCTCCCCGTCGGGTCCGCGGTGGCGAAGCAGGCGCGTCATGGCATTCACCGCGTCGACGCTGGCCCGTGAGCCGATGATTCCCGCGATACCGCACATGGGCGAAGTTTACGCGACCCGCCGGTGGCTCGCCCGCGCGGCTCGGCGACCGGGACGGTAGCCATCCGCCGGCGGTTCGTTTAGGGTTGCTGCGAGCGAGAGGGCCCCCATGCCGACACCCGCCGATGAACGCCTGCTGGAACTCCTGGAGAAGTGGCTGAAGAGCCTCGAGCTGCACGTGAAGTATGCGGGCCTCGACAGCGACAGCTACTGGAAGGTGCAGCCCTGGCCGGAGCATCAACGGCCCAGCCGCTGGATCATCGATCTGGCCGCGCAGAAGGCCGCCGCCTTGAAGGCGCAGCTCCTGGAGCGCATTGCGAAAGGCGACACGAAATTCTCCGATTCGCTCGAGCTCATGACCTTTCTCGCGAACCTCATCGGCTCCGAACACATCGAGCGCTTCATACCGCTCGCCGACAAGGACAACGAGCACGAGCTCGAACGAAGCGCCGATGCGCAGTCCCGGGCTCACAAGAAAGCCGGCGCCGCTGCCGCCCCGGCCGCCCCGGCCGCCCCGGCCGCCGCTCACGCCGCTGCTCACGCTCCCGCCGAGCCGGCGCCGCGCACCGCGCCCCCGCCTCCGCGCACCGCGCCCGCGCCCGCGCCGGCAGCGCGCGCACGCGCGGCGCCGGGCGGAGAATCGACCGGCACGACGAGCGTCACGCGCGAGATGCCGAAGTTCGCCGCGACAAAGCGGCCGCCGCACAAGCCCTCGGCACGGGCTGCCCCGGACAGCCCCACCGCCACCCGGGAGATGCCGCACCTCGCTGCCGCGAAGCGGCGCCCACCCGCGCCCGCGGGCACGGCCCACCTCGCGCGCACCGAGCGGCGCGCGGCCGAGACCGCATCGACGCGTACCTCGGCCAGACAACCTGCTAGAATCGCTCCGCCCCAGGGCGATGAGGATGCCGCGCGCGCGCAGGTGATTGCCGATGCGGCCCGTCTCGTCCAGTGGGGCAGGAAGTGGTATGAGCTGGCCGAACTGATCGCCCGCATGGCGGGTCGGCCGCCTTTGCCCGAGGTAAGACGGATATTGAAGGACAATAAAACGGCCATCGAAAAAAAGGCCGGCGGCGGCTAGCGCAGCTGCCTCGAGGGCGATTCCCAAATTTTAGGGAACCGCGTCCTCAAAACGCGCTCAAAGGCGGCCATGATCTCGATAAAAAACCTATCCAAGCGCTATGGCGAGATCCTCGCCGTGGACGATTTGACGTTCTCGGTGGCGGCGGGCGAGGTGCTCGGGTTCCTCGGCGCGAACGGCGCCGGCAAGTCCACCACCATGCGCATGATCGCGGGCTTCATCGCGCCCACGGCCGGGGAGATCAGCGTCTGCGGCCACGACATCGAGCAAGCACCCGTCGCCGCCAAGTCCTGCATCGGCTATCTGCCCGAAGGCGCGCCGAGCTACGGTGAGATGACGATCGCGGAGTTTCTGGACTTCATCGCCGACATACGCGGGCTCTCGGGCGAGCGGCGGCGCGAGCGGCTCGCCGTCGTGGTCGATCGCCTGGCGCTCGCGCCCGTCATCGATCAGGTGATCGAGACGCTCTCCAAGGGATTTCGGCGGCGCGTCGGCCTCGCTCAGGCCTTGATCCACGACCCGCAGGTGCTGATCTTGGACGAACCCACCGACGGCCTCGACCCCAATCAAAAGCACGAGGTCCGGCGTCTCATCAACGAGCTCAGCAAGGACAAGCTGGTGATCGTATCCACCCATATCCTGGAGGAGGTGCACGAGGTGTGCACGCGCGCCATCATCATCGCGGACGGGCGCATCGTGGCCGACGAGTCGCCGGCCGCCCTCGAGGCTCGCTCGCGCTATCACCACGCCGTGAGCCTGCGATTCGACCGGCGCGAGCAGTTCGCGGCCGCCCGGCGCGAGCTGGCCGCCCTCCCCGGCATCGCCGAGCTCGAGGCCGACGAGCGCGAGATGCGGCTCACCGCGGTCCCGCGCGCGGGCAAGAACGCGCTGCCGGCGGTGAGCGCGCTCATCACCCAGCACGACTGGGACGTGCCGGAGCTGCATCTCGAGTCGGGACGTCTCGATGAGGTCTTTCGCCGCCTCACGCGCCCGAGCGCCTCGGCGCACGATGCGCTCGCGCCGACGCCGGGCAGCGCCGCGGCCGACGGGGGAGGACCGCTGTGAGCAAAACCTGGATCGTCTTCCGCCGCGAGCTGAGGAGCTATTTCGCGACACCGCTTGCCTATGTGTTCATCGTCATCTTCCTGGTGCTGTCCGCCGTGTTCACTTTTCAGGTCGGCGGCTTGTTCGAGCGCGGACAGGCCGACTTGCAGCCCTTTTTCCGCTGGCATCCGTGGCTCTATCTGGTGCTGATTCCGGCGATCTCGATGCGGCTGTGGGCGGAGGAGCGCAACAGCGGCAGCATCGAGCTGCTGATGACCTTGCCGATCACCCTGTGGCAGGCGGTGGTGGGCAAGTTCCTCGCGGCCTGGGTGTTCGCCGGGGTCGCCCTGGCGCTGACCTTCCCCGTCTGGATCACGGTGAATTACCTCGGCAATCCGGATAACGGCGCGATCGTCGCGGCCTACGTCGGCAGCTTTCTGATGGCGGGCGGCTTTCTCGCGATCGGCACCTGCCTGTCCGCCGCCACGCGCAATCAGGTGATCGCCTTCATCACCGCCGCGCTCGTCGGGTTCGTGTTCCTGCTGGCAGGGTTTCCGCTGGTGCTCGACTTCGTGCGCGGCGTGCTGCCGCAAACGCTGGTCGACGCCATCGCGTCCTTGAGCTTCTACACGCATTTCGAGGCGATCTCCAAAGGGGTCATCGACTTGCGCGACCTGGTGTACTTCGGGGCGCTCATCGTCTTTTGGCTGGCGGCGACGGCGCTCGTGCTCGACATGAAGAAGGCGGAATAGGTGAAAGCGAACCGTTGGCAAAGAACCGGCTTCGGCATCGGCGGCCTGCTGGCGCTCGCCGTGCTGTTCCTCGGCGTGGTGATGCTCTCGAATCTCGGGTTGCGCGGCATGCGGCTCGATCTCACGCAGAACCGCCTCTACACCTTGAGTCCCGGCACCAAGCAGGTGCTTGCCGAGCTCAAGGAGCCGATCAATCTCTACTTTTATTTCTCGCGCGATGCGGCGGCCAAGCAGTCCCCGCTCATCATGCCCTACGCGGCGCGAGTGCGTGAGTTCCTCGAGGAAGTGACGGCGCGCTCGGGCGGCAAGATACGCCTGCAAGTGATCGATCCGCAGCCTTTCTCGGAGGATGAGGACCGCGCCGCCGAGGCGGGCCTGGAGCCCCTGCAGGTCGGCGACGGTACGGGCGAAGCCCTCTACTTCGGCCTCGCCGGGACGAACTCGACCGACGGCCGCTCGGTCATCCCGAGCTTCACGCCCGACCGCGAGGAGTTCCTCGAGTACGACGTGGCCAAGCTCATTCAAGAGCTCGCGAGCCCCAAAAAGCCCGTCATCGGACTGATGAGCACCCTGCCGATGCAGGGCCAGTACAATCCCATGACGGGACAGATGGGCGAGACCTGGCCGATCCTCTCGCAACTCCAGCAGCTCTTCACCCTGCGCACGCTCACCACCGACCTCGACCACATCGACAAGGACGTGGATGTGCTCATGATCGTGCATCCGAAGAACTTCGCGCCGAAGACGCTCTACGCCATCGATCAGTTCGTCATGCGCGGCGGCAAGATCCTGCTGTTCGTGGATCCCGACAGCGGCGCGGACACGAGCGGCCAGGATCCGCAGAATCCCTTTGCCGGCGCCGCGGCGAACCGCTCCTCCGACCTCGAGCCCCTGCTCACGGCGTGGGGCGTCGCCTACGATCCCACCAAGGTCGTCGCCGATCTCGATCTCGGGCTCGAAGTGCGCTCGGCCGCGCAGGGACCGCCGACTCGCCACATCGGCATCCTCGGACTGCGCCGCGAGGACATGAACAGCAAGGACATCGATACGGCCTCGCTCGACCTGATCAACGTGGCGACCGCCGGCTTCCTCGCGCCGCGCAGCGGCGCGACCACCAAGTTCGAGCCCTTGCTCATGAGCTCGACGGACGCCGAGCCGCTGCCGGCGACGCGCTTCGGCCCGATGACCGATCCCGCGAGCTTGCGTGACGGCTTCAAGCCCACCGGCATCCGCTACGCCATCGCCGCGCGCATCACGGGTCCGGTGTCGTCGGCCTATCCGCAGGGGGCGCCCGCCGATCAGAAACCCGCGGCCGGCCCGCCGATCGCACACCTCGCGAAATCCACCGGCCCCGCCAATATCGTGATCGTCGCCGACACCGACATGCTCATGGATTACATGTGGGTGCAGACACGCGAGATCCTCGGGCAGCGTATTCAGCAGGCGTTCGCCAACAACGGCGACTTCGTCGCCAATGCGCTCGACAACCTCGGCGGCTCGAACGCCCTCATCAGCATCCGCGGGCGCGCGACCTTCAGCCGCCCCTTCGAGCGCGTGGAGGCGCTCAAGCGGCGGGCGGACGACCGGCTGCGCGCCAAGGTGCTCGAGCTGCAGAGCGAGCTGCAGCAGACCGAGTCGAAGCTGACCGAGCTGCAGAGCAAGCGCAACGATCAGGCCTCGCTCATGCTCACCCCCGAGCAGGAGCAAGAGCTCAAGCGCTTCACGGCGGAGAAGGCGCGCGTGCGCAAGGAGCTGCGCGAGACGCAGCGCGGGCTCGATGTGGAGATCAACCGGCTCGAGGACTGGCTGAAGGTGCTCAACATCGCCGTGGCGCCCCTCGTGGTCGCGCTTGCCGGCGCGCTGATCCTGAGCTTGCGCCGCCGGCGTCGGGCGGGCGGAGGCAAGCACGCATGAACCGCGGACGATTCACGACGCTGGTGGTCGCGGCGCTCATCGTGCTCGCGGCCGCCCTGTATCTGAGCTCGAGGCGCAATCCCGAGGAGCCGAGCGCCCAGGGCACGCCGTTCCTGCCGAAGCTGGCGACCGAGCTCGGCACGGTGAGCGAAGTCGACTTGCAGAAGGGGACCCCCGCCCCCGCCGTCACGCTGCATCGTGCGGGGGATGGATGGACGGTTGCGCAGCGCGCCGGGTATCCGGCCGACGCCTCCAAGGTCCGAAAGCTCCTGCTCTCGCTGGCGGATGCCAAGATCGTGGAGGAAAAAACCTCCAATCCCGCGAACTTCCCCATCATCGGCGTCGAGGACCCCGCCAAGCCCGGCGCGACGGGCACGCAAATCACCCTGATCGCGAAGGACGGCAAGCATATTGTCATCGTCGGCAAGCCCACGGGCGAGGGCAATTTCGCGCGCCGCGGCGGCGAGGAGCGCAGCTTCACCGTCGCGCCCGGCATCACGGCGGAGGTCGAGCCGCGGGCGTGGATCGATGCCCGCCTGCTCGACATCCCGGTCGCGCAGATCCAGAGCGTCGAAGAGAAGCCTGCGGCGGGACCGGGCTATACCGTGCACCGCCTGAAGCCGGGCGAGGACGGCTTTGCGCTCGATGGGGCGCCGCCGGCCGGCCGCAAGCTCCTGGACCCCAAGGAGCTCGCGCCTTCGGCCACCGCCCTGACCAGCCTCAGCGCCGATGACGTCGCGGCGGCGGGCGACATCGACTTCAGCAAGCCCTCGCAAGCCATTTTCACGCTCGCCGACGGCAACGTCATCACCGTGACGGGCACCGCCGCGGGCGACAAGCGCTGGATCGAAGTGAAGAGCTCCAAAGACACGGCGCTCGACACGAAGGTGCAGAATCGCGCCTTCGAGGTGCCGAGCTACCGCTTCGAGGCGATCTTTCGGCCGCTGGACCAGCTGCTCGTGCCGAAGGAGACCAAGCCGGCAACCCCGGCCGCGCCTGCGAAGGCCGGCAAGGGCGGCGCAAAACCGCGCCCGCCCCGCTCCTCGCCCGCGCCCGCGCCGTGATCCGCGCCCCAAGCGCCGGCTTCGGGCGGCGCTTTGCGGCGCTCCTTTACGACGCTTTGCTGCTCCTTGCCCTGGTCTTGGTCTACGCCTTGATCGTCGTGCTGATCCACGGCGGCGCCGTGACCGAGGCGAGCGGGCTGCGCTGGTGGGCATTTCGGGCGGGCGGCCTCACCCTCATGGGCGCTTATTACGTGCTCAACTGGACGCGCAGCGGCCAGACCTTGGGGATGCGCGCCTGGCGCCTGCGCGCCGTGACCGATTCGGGCCGGCCCTTGAAAACCGCCCGGGCGGCGGTCCGATTCTGCTGGGGCGTGGCGGCGTGGGCGCCGCTCGGACTCGGGGTGCTGTGGCTCTATGCCGATCCGGAGCACCTCGCGTTGCATGACCGCCTGTCGCGGACGCGCGTGGTCGTATTATCGCGTTCTCGCGATCGCCGCCAGCGTGCAGAGGCCGAGGACCGCCGTGGGGAGCCATCCGACCAGCACGGGGTTCAGTCCGAATAGCTGCCCGCCGTTCTCGACGGTGCGCAGGATCAGGAAGAAGACCACGCCGAGCATCACGCCGATGACCGTGCGCGTGCCGGCGCCCGCGGTGCGCAGCGGACCGAATACGAAGGGCAGCGCCAGCAGGGTCACGATGATCACCGCGAAAATACGCGCGAGGCGCCCCCAGTAGCCGATCTCGTAAACGGAGGGATCGAGGCTGTTGCGGCGCAGATGGTCGATATACGAGCGCAGGCCCGCGAGGGTGAGCAAGTCCGGATCGGTGGCGGCGAGGCTCAGGAAATCCGGATTGATGGTCGACCGCACGGTGACCTCCTTGCTGACGCCGCTGTCCACGTGATCGTCCCCGAACGTGGTGGTCGCCACATCGTGCATGCGCCAGCGGCCCGGGTCGGCGACCGAGATGCGATCCGCGCGCTTGATGGAGCGCAGGCGATTCGCCCCCTCCAGCTCGAACAACGACACCCCGCCGAAGGACTGGTCGACCTCGCCCGTCTGCACCCTGAGGATGAGATTGCCGTCCTTCACCCAGGCGCTGCTCGTGCCCGCGAAACTGACGTCCGCCAGCTTGCTGGTCGTCTTCTCGCGCTTGGCGAACTGCGCGAGCGGGGGCGCCACGTACTCGCCGATGGCGTACATCGCGAGCGACAGGGTGACGCCCGCGAGGCCCACCGGCCAGGCGATGCGCCACACCGAGACGCCCGAGGCGCGCGTCACCACGAGCTCGCTGCCCGCCGCGAGCTGCCCGAGCCCCATGAGCGCACCGATCAGCGCGCCGATGGGCAGGAGCTCCGAGACTTGCTGCGGCAGGTTGAGCAGCGTGTAGAGGAACGCATCACCCGCGCCGTAGTCGCCGGTGCCGATGTCGCCTTGCTGGCTGATGAACAGGAACAGGCCGCCGAGCGTCAGCAGCACCGCCATCACCATGACGGTGTAGAGCATCACGGTGCGGTAGAGATAGCGATCGAGCGTGTTCACGTGCCCCGTCCTTCGCGATACACCAGGTACAGACCGAACGCCAGGGCCAGAATGTGCACCCACCACACGCCGATCGCGGGCGGCAATTGCCCCTTCTCGATCCAGACCTTGCACGCGGACAAAAGGTTCGCGTAGATCAGGTACACGACGATGGCGAAGCCCACGCGCGCGTAGCGGCCCTGGCGCGGCCGCAGCCGGCTCAGCGGCACGGCCACCAGGGTGAGCACCATCGCCATGATGGGGCTCGAGGCCCGGAACTCGAGCTGCGCGACGTCCGAGGGCGCGCTCGAGCCGAGCAGCCGCCGCGTGGGCTTGGTGTCCGGGTCGGCGTCGGTGCTCAGTGCCAGTTCCGGCGTCACGATGGGGATGCCGTGCTCGCTGAACTCGATCACTCGAAAGTCGCTCCGTCCCGGAACTCCCTCGTAGCGGCGGCCGTTGAACAGGGTCACGAAGTGCATGCCGCTCGGGCCGGCCTTCGAGTACGTCGCGGTGTCGGCGAGGGCCACCTCGACCCGATCGCCGGTCTCGCGGCGCACGAAGACGTTGTGCAAGACGCCCTCCGCATCCACGCGCTCGGCGTAGAAGACGGCATCGCCGCCGCCGCTCATGAAGGAACGGAACCGCCCCGCATCGAGTTGCCCGAACTGCGCTTCCTTGGCCGCCGCCTGGCGCAGGAGCTGCGCCTCGTGGTCAGCCCGGGGGACCTGCACGAACGACAGCCAGGCGAGCCCCGCCGCGATGGCCACGGCGAAGACCGAGAGAGGCGCCAACAGGCGCACGGGAGCGAACCCGCAGCCCTGCAGAGCGGTCATCTCGCTGTCGTGATAGAGCCGGCCGAGGGCGAGAATGATGGCGAGCAACAGCCCTACCGGCACGATGACCGACAGGTTCATGATCGCGCCGAGCGCGATCAGATCGAGCACCATGTGCCGGCCGTAATCGTTCTCCGCCGCCCGCCCGAGCACTTTCGAGAGCTGGTTCGACACCAGAATCGCCACCAAAACGCCCGTGACGGCCAGCCAGGTCTGCACGACTTCGCGCAGCACGTAGCGTTGAATGGTCCACTTCATGGCAACGAGCTTAGAGCCTTGGCGTTAATCTAGTAAACTGTTCGCAATGAAAGCGTATTTCGAATAATGGAGAGAGAAATGGAATTCAAGGTGATCGTCGATGCCAAGGCGCGCGGCGCGGCCGGCTGCGCCGTGGTCGGCGTCTACGACAAGGGAGAGCTCGGCGCGGCTGCCCGGCAGCTCGACGCCCAGCTCGGGGGTCTCATCGCCCGTCTGCACGCGGCGGGTGATTTCGCGGCCAAGCTCGGCGAGACGCTGCTCTTGCCGCATCCCCAAGGCGCCGCCGCGCAGCGTGTGCTCCTGACCGGCCTCGGGCCGCGGGCAACGTTCGGGCGCAAGCAATACCGCAAAGCCCTGCAATCGAGCGCGCAAGCCGTCCTCAAGACGGGCGCGGCCGACGCGATCGTGTATCTGGCGCTCGAGGACGTTCCGACCCTGGAGACGGCGTATCGCGCCCGTGCGGTCGCCGAAGTCTTTTCCGCGCAAATGTACAAGATTCCCGACTTGAAAACGGCTCCCAAGCCGAAGCCGCCCAAGCTCGCGAGCCTGACGGTGGCGGCGGACAACGCGCGCTCCGCGAAGGCCATGACCACGGGCGTCAAGGTGGGCGCCGCCATCGGCGCGGGCAGCGCGTTCGCCCGCGATCTGGCCAACCTGCCCCCCAACGTGTGCACGCCGACCTACCTCGGCGAGCGCGCGCTGGCGCTCGCCGCCGAGTGGCCGCGCATCAAGACCAAGGTGCTCGACGAGGCGGCCATCAAGGGTCTGAAGATGGGCGCCTTCCTCGCGGTCACGCAGGGCTCCGCGCAGCCGCCCCGCCTCATCGTG
>Ga0335075_10016109_pt1 | contig 11185 bp, 11 predicted proteins | sample Lox_Sample_24_FD_206723 | JGI IMG/M metagenome (GOLD analysis project Ga0335075, IMG submission 206723) | Soil microbial communities from Loxahatchee National Wildlife Refuge, Florida, United States - Lox_Sample_2.4 | ecosystem: Environmental > Terrestrial > Soil > Wetlands | place: USA... | reverse complement strand
ACCGGTTCTTCCACCAGTTCACGGCCACGACGCGGCCGCGCCCGCTGCCCGCGGACGCCGGCCAGTGGACGGTGCCGGCCGGGCCGCCGCCCCGGCCGCTGGCCGACGGCGAGCGCATCGACCTAGGCGGCCGGGAGCTCACCGTGCGGCACACTCCCGGGCACTCGCCCGACTCGCTGTGCCTGCTGGACGAGCGCGACGGCCTGCTGTTTGCCGGGGACACGCTAGTCACCGGCGACTTCCGAGCGCACACGAAGGACACCGAGATCGAGGTGTTCGCCGCCACCCTGCGCATGCTCGCGGACGAGCTGGCCGACGGGCTGAGCGTGATCTACCCGGCCCACACCCTCCGCTACCGCGCCCGGCCAAGCCTGCTCAGGGCGGCGGCCGACGCCTTCGCCGCGATCATCGCGGGCACGAGCGTCGGCACGCCGGGCCGCGACCTGCTGCTGCGCGCCGCGGCCAGGCACGAGTTCGACGAGTTCAGCGTGCTCCGGCCGGCGGCGTAGGCCGGCCGCGACATGGGCGGAGGAATGCCGGGCGATACCGAAGCCGCTTTTGTCTCCGCTTCAGGGTGCGACGTTCTCCTTGGTCCAGGCCGCCCCAGGTGCCGAACTCGTCGGCCGCTGTCGCATAGTTGAGGCACTCGTCACGGACTGGGCATGCTGCGCAGACTTGCCGAGCCTCGGTGCCGGGGTCGCCGTGGGACGGGAAGAAGGTTTCCGGGTCCTGGCTGACGGCCTTCGCGTAGGCGACGACCGTCTCCTCGTGGAACGATCGCTTCTCCTGGTTGGTGCGCGACCGCAGCCACCGCTCGAACTCGCTGGCTTGGCGAGTGTCCTGCGGGCAGCGTTGTGCGGGCGGGAGGATGCCATTTATGGCACCGGCAAGAAGTCGCACGTCTCGTGAGGGCGAAGTGGTGTCCCGGTGGGCGGGGTATCACGCACAGGCAGTGGGGCGCGGGCCGCGTCCGCTCCTGCTGAGGGCGTGCGAGTTGCTCGGTCCCGGCGGCGGCCGGACGGCGGTTGACCTAGGGTGCGGTACCGGGGCGGACACGCTGGCCTTGGCCGGTCGCGGCTGGGTGGTGACGGCGGTTGACCGGGATCCAGTTGCGCTTGGCGTGCTGCGCGGGCAGTTGGGGGGCAGCGATCTGATGAGGGTTGTGCACGCGTCGTTCGCGGAGGTGGTGCTGCCGGAGTCGTATCTGGTTCATGCCGGGTACAGCCTGCCGTTCTGCGCTCCCGCTGAGTTCCCCGGGGTGTAGGCGGGGTGTTCGCTGGGCAGTTCCTCGGGCCCCGTGATGGGTGGGCCGGATCGGACGGTATGACCTTCCACGGTGCCGGCGAAGTGGCGGAACTGCTCGGTGGGCTGGAGGTCTGCTACTTGCGGGAGCGGGAGTGGGACGGTCAATCGGAGGGCGGCCCGAAGCGGTGGCATGCGTTCGGGGTCCTGGCCCGGCGGTCGTGCTAGGCGAGGCCGCCGGGCCAGGACGCGCGGCGCTAGGCGGCTCGCCGGTTCTTGGGCTTGCCGGGGGAGTCGTGGCATCCGGCGTGGCACTGGTGGCAGTCCGACGTGCACTCACCGGCGGCGCCCCACAGGCCGGCGTCGACGGTCAGGCCGAGCGCGCGCATGGCGGCGACCGTGGCCGGGACCCCGGCCCCGCTGTCTTCCTCTCCGAGCTCGTCGGGCAGGTGGTGGATGAAACGGCCGGCGAGGCGGTCGCAGAACTCGGCGTAGTCGGCTGTGTGGAGGATGAACGCGTGCCAGCCCGTGTCTACCTGAGGGGACGGGGCGAGGCCGGCGCCGGGGTTGGCGGCGCAGGCCGCTAGGAACGCAAGGGCCTGGTCGGTGATCCGCTCCGCGGTGGGCCGGTCGTCGCCGTTGTCGGCCATCACACGGGCGACGAGCCGGTTGAACATGCGCGGGCTGATGAGGTCGCGCGGCGCGGCTCTGGGCACTGCGGCAAGCGCGGTTCTGGCCGGGCGGTCAGTTGTGGCGGGCATAAGGTTCCTCGTTTCCTGACGGTCTGCCCCGCGGTTCCGGGGGGCACGTCCCTATCAGGCCAGCGCGTGCGGAGGTGGGGGAAGGCGGTCTCGCGTAGATCGCAAGCGGCTTGCAGACCATGCAAAGACTCTGGTGGCCGGACCGGAGGCCAGTTACCGTGAGCGGGGATGCCTTTACCCGGAGTGGGTGATGGAACAGTCAGGTCAGGAAGACCAGGCCCCCAAACCGTCGGGGCGCCATCTCGGCGCGGTCGTGCGCGGAGCACGCACCGCCCAAGGCGTGACCCTGGCCGAGCTCGGCAGGCGCACCGGCTACTCCGCTGCGCAGGTTTCCAGGTACGAACGAGGCCTGGCGCCGCTGACCGACATCACGGTGCTGCGCCGGTTCGCCGCCGCGCTGGACATCGCCCCGCAGGTCCTGGGCCTGGCACCCGTCGGCGTCCCGGGGCAACGTCCGCCAGCTGCCCGGAACCCTGGCGGCTGGCAGCGGCCAGGGTCGGCCAGGGAGTCCGTGAGGCCGTACGCGGACCGGGGCCTGGTCACGCGGGAGCAGTGGAACGGGATCATCCGCGGTGCGACCAGGGAACTGTGGCTGTACGGGATGGCCGAGTACGGCTACGCCACCGACGCCGAGGTGCCCGCCATCCTGCAGCGGGCGACCGCGGGCGGCGGCCAGGTCCGGGTCCTGCTACTCAACCCCGGGTCCGCCGTGTCCGCCGCGATCGACCGAGACGAAGGGCACCCGCCAGGCACCCTCGCGGTGCGGACCCGGGCGGCGCTGGCCCGGTTCGCCGCCATGCGCCGCCGGTGCGGTCCGGGAATGCGGGTCAGGGTCTACGATGGGCACCCGACCGTGAGCGTCGTCCGGGGGGACGACGCGATGCTGGTCACCCCCTACATGCGGTTCTTCATCGGCAGCAACTCCCCGACGTTCGAGTTCCGCGCCAGGGAGGCGCCGAAGATGTTCACCCGCTACACCCGGCACTTCGAAGTCACCTGGACCAACGCGGAGGACTGGCACCTATGACGCGTGCAAGGCAGGCCGTGAGCATGAAGGACGCCCGCGTCCTGGAAACCGAGGTCCTGGTGCCCAGGCCGAAGCGGTTCGTCCGCGAGCTGGTGGAGATGCCCGACGGCTACCGGTGCGACTGGTACTACACCGACACCCCGCCCAGCGTCATGGTCGTCCCGGTCACCGCGGACGGAGACCTCGTCCTGGTCCGCCAGTACCGGCACAACCTCAAGGCCCACGTGCTGGAGTTCCCCGCCGGGACCGTCAGCGACGGGGAGGAACCTGAAGCCGCCGCGCTGCGCGAGCTGGGGGAGGAAACCGGGTACGCCCTCGCGGCCGGGGCGATGCGGCCCGTGGGCGCGTACTACTCGCTGCCGTCGGAAACGAACAAGTACACGCACGTCTTCCTCGCCAGCCCCGTAGCCGCAGCCGGGGAAGCCGACGGGGACACCGAGATCGAGAAGTACTTCGACATGAGCGTGGTCCTCGTCCCCGTCCAGGACGCGCTGCGCGGGATCGGGACCACGATCACCAGCATGGAGACGGTGGGCGCCCTCATGGCCACCCGGACATTGCTCTAGCAAGCAGCATGCTTGCTTCGAACCTTCGCGTGCTGCTGTGCTTCGGGGAGAGCGCCGTGTGTCATGTCTCGGGCCCCGAGGCTACTTACACAAGGCGAGAACGCTAGAGCCGCCTTGCAGCCCCCGAAAGAACATTTCCGCTGGTCACACGTGCGGAAATCGAGTATCGGACCTAAGTACAGGGCTTGCGCAGCCAGGCTCGTAAGTAGCCCTGAAGGGATGTTTCAGATGGTGAGAGAGCTATGGGAGGCGGAGACGGGAATCGAACCCGTGTACAGGGCTTTGCAGGCCCTTGCCTAAGCCACTCGGCCACTCCGCCATGAGGAGCGAGCTTCGCCGACGGCCTAAGCGCCGCCTCGCGGGGGTCAGCATCCACCCAAAGCCGCGCTACCGAGCGGACGACGGGATTCGAACCCGCGACCCTCACCTTGGCAAGGTGATGCTCTACCAGCTGAGCCACGTCCGCATGCCAGTCCGAGGACACCTCGGGCCTGTCCGCCGGATCTCTCCGGCGTTGCGTAGGAACTTTATCCGATCCGAGCGCAACCACCAACTCAAAGCGGGGGTTCGCAGAAAAAATCTGCCTCAGGAGCACGCACAGGCCACTCTGTCCCCAGCGTTACGGCAGGTCAGGTGCAGGAGGCGCACGTCCGCGCCGGTACCGCGGATCATTATCCCGAACGGGTTCTCGGTCCTCGCCACCGCTCCCCGCGCGTGCCCGGGCGGGGCGGACCGAGGATGCGGAAAGCCCCCGGCGCCGACGGGGCGTATCGGGCCGGGGGGAGGCTCCGATCGCACGCCGTCGATGCCGAGGGCTGCCTTGGGGGAGGGGGTGGGGGGTTATCCCGGCCCGTTACGGGGGCCCGGGCCGGGAAGCTTGCGTGGCGCTTAGCGCAGGCTCGCTGTGCCCTTACTCACTGGGCCTTGCGGATGAGCTCGGCGAGTTCGGTCTCGACGTCCACGAAGTCAGTCTCCTCGCCGGACGGCACGATCGCGTAGGTCCGCTTGAGGAAGTCCGAGATCTCCTTGACCGGCGCCTCGAAGTGGGCCTGGCCGAAGGGCGAGGACAGCTCGATGTTCAGCACGTCGCCCGGCATCCCGTCCGCGGAGCCTGACGACGGCCAGACCACGACATCCCCGAGGCCCTCACGGCCCTCGATGCCGCTGGACAGCAGCTCTCGCGCGAAGATCCACTCGACCGGCTCATCGAGCCCGACGTGGAACGCGATGCGGATCGCGTACGGGTCTTCCTTCGAGTAGAAGAGGCTCGCCACCAGGGGCACGATCGTCTGCTGAGGGACGACCAGCCGAAGTCCGAGCTCTGCCGATACCGTGCTGCTGCTGTTCATCGTCAGTCCAACCTCAATCTGGAGAGGGTCCCGGTTAGGGGTGCCGGGCTCTTGTTGTGACGCGGCCATGGGGCGACAGGTGCGAATACGGAGCGTAAGTAGGCAAATGCCCCATGGCTTCCGTTTGCGCCTTTGTCCGCTGCGCGGCCGCGGAGGGAGTCGTCAACGGTATTCGTTGTCACGCGACACCGTTACTGTCCAACGGCGTGGCTGCAGTCTATTGTTCCAGCGTATCGATTGCATTGGAGGTGACCTACGTCGCACCCCCCTGCTAGCAGGTAGTTCAGCTCCGTAGGCAGTCGGTCACGCAGCGCCATTAAACCGCCGTTTGCTGCTATCGATTGCATAGCTGAGAGTAGCCGAAACTCAACCTACCTGTCAGTAAGTTCGCCAAGATTTCTTCTCGTGTCGGCCCCTGCCACCGACCTGCCACCTGCCGTACCCGTCGCTGCCACCTTCCGCCCCAGAAAGTCGGCGCACCCACGGTGCCCACGGCACCCTCGGCGATGCGCTACTCTGTTGGAGCAGCGGGCGATTGGCTCAGCGGGAGAGCGCTTCGTTCACACCGAAGAGGTCACTGGTTCGATCCCAGTATCGCCCACCAGCCAGCAGGCGGCAGCTTCCTTGCGGAAGCCGCCGCCTTTTGCTGTTGTCGGTGTCGGACCGTCTCCCTGGGCGCGGGCGGCGGCATGCGCGCGGGGAACTGGGGCATGGCCGGCCGGGGCGGCGCGAGTTACGTTAAAGACGGCGCCGACCGTGGCGTCCGACGCGGCCGACGCGGCCGACGAGGCCGACGCGCAGGCTGATCGGCCAGGGCTACGAACTTCACCCTCGTCAGCAACGACACGGGCATGCTCGCGAAGACGGCGATGTCCCTCATCGACGACATCAAAGGATAGACATGGCCACGCCGAAGATCCCCGCCGCCGAGTACCTCGCACGGGCGCTTGACGCCTACGGCGTCACCGCCGCGTTCTTCGTTCCGACGATCCTGAGCAAGACCCTGTACGAGATGGAGGCTCGGACCGGCATCCGGCGGATACTGACCCACGGCGAGAAGGCCGCCGTGTACATGGCGGACGGCTACGCCCGGGCGACCGGCCGGCCGGGAGTATGCATGGCCCAGACCGTCGGGGCGGCCAACCTGGCCGCCGGGCTGCGCGACCCGTTCCTCGGCTGCTCCCCGGTGCTCGCGCTTACCGGCGGCCCGTATCGCTGGAGCCGCGGGCGGAACTACTACCAGGAGATCGAGGACTTCCCGCTGTTCAAGCCGGTGACGAAGTTCAGCGCGCAGATCCCCGACGCCGGCCGGCTGCCCGACCTGCTCGCCTACGCCTTCGCCGCGGCGACGACGGGCAAGCCTGGCCCGGTGCACCTGGAGGTGGCCGGCCACTCCGGCGAGGACGTGGAGAACGGCGAAACCGACGCCGTCCTCCCCGCGCCCGCACCGCTGGCCGTTCCGCGGCTGCGCACCCGCCCCACCCCCGAGTGCGTGGCCGCCGCGGTGCGGTTGCTGCGCGCGGCGAGCCGCCCGGTGATCGTGGCCGGCGGCGGCGTGCGCGCCTCCGGCGCGGCCCCAGAACTGCGCGCGCTGGCCGAGCGGCTGAACGCGCCGGTCGCGACCTCGCTCAACGCCAAGGACGTGCTGCCGGGCGACCACCCGCTGAACGTCGGCGTGCCCGGCCTGTACTCAAGGGCCAGCGCCAACCAGGTGCTGCTCGAAGCGGACCTGGTGCTCTTCGTCGGCAGCAAGACCGGCAACCAGGTGACGCTCAACTGGCAGGTGCCGCCGTTGTCGGTCAAGGTCATCCAGCTCGATATCGACCCGGCCGAGATCGGTCGGCACTACCCGGACACGCTGGCCGTGCTCGCCGACGCCAAGCTCGGCCTCGCCGACCTCATTAACGGGGTCATCCCCGATGCCGGTGACCACGCCCACTGGGCGCGCCGCGCCCAGGACCTGGTCCGTGCCTGGCGGGAGCGGTGGCGCGAACCGATGGCCTCCGATCAGGCGCCGATCCGCCCCGAGCGGCTGTGCGCGGAGCTCACCGCCCACCTGCCGGACGACGCCCTGCTGGTGTCCGACACCGGCCATTCGGGCATGTGGACCGGCGGCATGGTGGACCTGACCCGGCCCGGCCAGGGCTACATCCGGGCGGCGGGCTCGCTCGGCTGGGGGCTTCCCGCGGCGCTTGGCGCCCAGGTGGCACAGCCGGACCGGCCCGTCGTGCTGTTCACCGGCGACGGCGGCCTCTGGTACCACATCGGCGAGCTGGAGACGGCGGCCCGGTGCCAGATCCCCGCGGTCATCGTCGTCAACAACAACAGCTCGCTGAACCAGGAGATCAACGTCTACAGCGCGGCGTACGGCGGCGCGCTGCACGGACGGCACGGGGAGCTGTGGCAGTTCAGGGAGACGGACTTCGCGCGGGTGGCCGAGTCGATGGGCGTGCTCGGACTGACCGTGCGGAAGGCCAGCGACTTCGAGGGCGCGCTGGACGCGGCCCTGGCCAGCGGCCGGCCCGCCGTCGTCAACGTCGTGACGGAGATGGAGGCTCTCGCTCCGAAGGGCGTCGCGGAGCCCGCGCGGTGACGCGTGTCGCCATCATCGGGGCCGGGCTCGGCGTCCACGCGGTCACCGCGGCCGCACCGATCCTCGCCGAACTCGCCCGGGAGGTACAGGTACATACAGCCGGGTGACACCGTCGGCCTGGTCTCGCACGGGGAACAGGACGCGCAGGTCGGGCGGTGCCAACTGCTGCCATAGCCAGGTCAGCGCGGCGGGCAGGGCGGCCGACCAGGCGTTGGCGGTATCGCCCGCGTTGAGCTTGAAGAAGGGGACCTGCTGCATCCGGTCCATCGCGGCCGCGAATACGACCGCGGGCCGGTAGTCGGACGTGTCGCGGGTCCCCGCCGCGACCCAGAAGGCGGGGACGGGGCTGGTGTCCGGCGTGAGCCTTTCCGCGAGGTAGAGCGGGCTGTTGGCGGTTTCCAGCGGCTGGCTGTGGTTCAGTGCGTTCGCGGCCGGGCCGTCGGCGGCGCGGAAGTACCCCTCGATGACCGCCGCGGCGCCGAAGGAACTGCGGTGGCGCAGGGCGAGGTTGGCCGCGCAGTACCCGCCGGACGAGTAGCCCGCCAGGCCCCACTCATAGGCGTCATGGCTCACCCGGTAATGGGCGAACACGTCGGCGCGCACGTCCCTGGTGAGGTAGGTGTCGTCGTGGACGGCGGGCCCGTTCACGCAGTCCTGGTAGTTGTGGCCCGCCCCGTTGATGGACGGCATCACGAGGACCATGGGCCCGATCAGGTGCCTGGCCTCGAGCGAGTTCGCCACCTGTCCGATCCGCAGCACGGTTTCCCACGTGACCGGAGTGCCGGGGGTGCCGTGGAAGAGTTCGACGACCGGGAACCGCACGTGTGCGTACCTGGCCTGGCCGTACTGCGGCGGCAGGTACACCAGCCCGCGCCGGTCGTACCCGCTGAGCCTGCCCGGCAGGTTAACCCAGCCGATGCGGCCCGACCCGACGGCCGACGTGCTGCTCGCGGCCGCCGTGATGACGCCGAGGTCGCCGGTTCCGCCGTGGAAGTCGGCCCACAGTTCGCCCCAGGTCGTGTAGTAGCCGTAGTAGTAATTGACCGCCGCGACGCCGCCGGTCATCGCCACCATGATCGACAGGGCGCCGCAAAGGGCCTTGACGGGCAGCAGGCGGAATCGGACGGCGGCCACGAGCATGGCGGCGCTCACGGCGATCAGCAGGGCGGTCAGCAGCCGTGAGTCGGGTCCTAGCATGCCCGCGGCCAGCACCGGATCACGCGCTCGTGCCCCCAGGCCCGGGGCACGAGCGGCGCGAACCGGCGGCGCGGTCGGCGAGCAGAGAAGGTGGGCATTCGGTTATCTTCGGCCCGCCGCGGCGGCGACCGCATGCTACTTATGGAGGGAATTGACCGCCGATAGTCGGTTATGCCGCTCGTCGTCCCCGGGCCGAGACCCTACTCGCGACGGGTGCAATCTCGCAGGCCAGGCCCCGTAGGCTGAGCCAAGGGCGCGGAAGGAGGCGGGCGGTGGGTCCGGTCAGTGTGCTGGTCGTCGACGACGAGGCCCTGGTGCGCTCCGGGGTATCGATGATCCTGAACGCGGCCGACGGCGTCAGGGTCGTGGCCACCTGCGGCGGGCCCGACGCGATCGGGATGTTCCTGAGGCACCGGCCGGACGTCGTGCTGCTCGATATCCGGATGCCGGTCGTGGACGGGCTGACGGTGCTGCGGCAGCTTAGGGAGCAGCGCGATCCGCCAGCGGTGGCGATGCTGACCACCTTCAGCGCCGACGCCCAGGTCGCCGCGGCGCTGCGCGACGGCGCGGCGGGTTTCTTGCTCAAGGACAGCGAGCCCGACGACCTGGTGGCCGCCGTGCGCGCGCTGGCCGCGGGCGGCTCGGTGCTCTCGCCCTCGGTCACCGGCACGGTGATCGCCGGCTTCGTGTCTTCGCACGCCAGCGCCGAGATCTCTGCCAAGGTAACCACCCTCAGCGACCGCGAGCAGGACATCCTCGCCCTGGTCGGCCAGGGCTTGTCCAACGTGGCGATCGCCGAGCGGCTGTACCTGTCCCTCCCTACCGTCAAAGAGCACGTCAGCGCCATCCTGCTGAAGCTCGGGGCCGAGAATCGGGTCCAGGCCGCGGTCATGGCGCACCAGGCCGGAATGATCGCCCGCCCATGACCTCGACGTCATCGTGGGAAGCCGGCGCGCCGGCGAGCCGGTGGCGGGAGCCGGACCGTCGCTGGTGGGCGGTCGCGGCCGGGGAGGTGGTGATCCTGGCGGCCGCCGCGGTCGACGCCATCCCCTCCTGGTCCAGCCCGCCGGCGTCGGCCTGGGACTGGACCGTGTCTGCCATCGCCGTCGCCGGGCTGCTGCCGCGCCGCCGTTGGAGCCTGGCCAGCTGGCTGCTGTGCCTGCCCAGCATCATCTGGGGTACCGCGCTGGTCGCACCGCTCGTCGCGGTGTTCACCGTCGCCGACCGGGCCAGCCGCCGCTCCATTGTCGTCATCGTGGTGACCGTGACATTCGTGACGGCGGTCATCGCCGGCCAGTTCAACGGTGACGTCGGCCCCGGCAACGTCGCTTTCCTGCAGGGCCTGGTCTACGCGGCGCTCTTCGCGCTCGGCCCCGCCGCGCTCGGGCTGCTGCGCGGCGCCCGCCGCCAGCTCACCGCCCAGCTCCGCCAGCTCACCGAGGCGCGGGACAGCGAGCGGGTCCTGCTGGCGGGCTCTGTCCTGGCCGAGGAGCGCACCCGCCTTGCCCGCGAGATGCACGATGTCGTCTCTCACCAGGTCAGCCTCATCGCGCTGCAGGCCGGGGCGCTCCGGGTCACCGCCGCCGCCCCGGAGACCCGGGAGATCGCCGCCACCATCCGCGGTCTCGCCACGAAGACCCTTGATGAGCTTCGCGTCATGATCGGCGTCCTGCGCAGCGGTCAGCCGAACGAACTGGCCCCGCCGCCTCGGCTGGCCGATATCGGGCAGCTCATCGACGACAGCGGCGTGCTCGCCAGCCTCGACAGCGACCTGCCGCCCGGCCGGCCGTGGCCTGACGCCATGCAGCGGGCGGCCTACCGCACCGTCCAGGAGGGCCTGACCAACGCCCGCAAGCACGCTCCCGGGGCCCTGGTGACCGTCCGTCTCAGGGCCCACGGGCACTCCCTGAGCATTCACGTCCACAACGAACCGCCGCCGCTCGCGCCGGTCGCCGCCAGCCCGTCCGGTGACAGTCTCCCGGCGGGCGGGCACGGCCTCGTGGGCCTCCGCGAGCGCGCCGAGCTCCTCGGCGGCCACCTCCAGGCCACCCCGACCGACGCCGGCGGCTTTGACCTGCACGTCACGCTGGGCTCCGCCGTCCTATAGTCAGGGGATGGACGACGACCTGCCCCCGCTTGTCCAGCGGGCCTACGCGTGAGCACGGAGATCGTGCTGCCCGACCTGCGCAACGCCCTGCTCGTCGGCACCCGCGCCCCCGCGTCGTTATCCGCCTGACCTGCTGTGCGCGCTACATCCGCGGTCGTAGCTGACCGGCATTGGCTACCGCCATGGGCAGAGAAGAAATCGGTCCGCCAGACCGACGGCAGCGGCGGCGGCGACGGCTACTCCTTGATGCCTGGCATCCCTCCAGATCGGGGTGCCCGAGAGGAGCGGCGGTGTTTTGGACCTATCTGCGGCGTGAACTGCGCCGCCGCATACGCCAGGCGTT
>Ga0335075_10016108_pt1 | contig 11185 bp, 10 predicted proteins | sample Lox_Sample_24_FD_206723 | JGI IMG/M metagenome (GOLD analysis project Ga0335075, IMG submission 206723) | Soil microbial communities from Loxahatchee National Wildlife Refuge, Florida, United States - Lox_Sample_2.4 | ecosystem: Environmental > Terrestrial > Soil > Wetlands | place: USA... | reverse complement strand
GCGGCCGCTAAGGGCCTCGCTGCGCCGGCCACCAAGATGCTCGCTACGCCCGTCTTGGTGGTCGCGCGGTTCGCCCACGGTCATCCCAGGCTCGCCGGCAGGCCCGCTGCCGGTGGCCCCAGCCCGCCGCCACGCACGACCTGATCAGTCGACCGCCATAGCCGCAAGGTCCCTGAGGCCACGCACCGCGTCCGCGTTGGCGCGTATATCGCGAAGCTCCGCGGGGGGATGCCCCAGCAGCAACCAGGTCCGGTCGGTACGACGGACCAGAACACGACGCTTGGCGAGCTCAGAGAGCCTCACCGACACGGACGGCCGTTGGCTGCCGACCAGTTCCGCGACGTCGCTGTGGCTGAGGCGGAGAGGGACAATCGTCCCCTCCGTGCTCACCCGCCCAAAGCGGTCGGCAAGATGCCAGAAGAGCACCAGAAGACGGAGCTCGAGGTGCTGGAGGCTGTGAATGGCGACGTCCAGCGCAAGCGCGTGCGAGCGCTCCACAGCACGACGCAGAATGCCATGGATCAGCTGTGGCCAGCGAGCACCCAGGGTGACCAGCTTGATGTCCAGGAGGCCCAACGTCACGGGCTCGATCACGCGCCAGCTGACTTCGAACGGCATTGGCGCGTGCTCCCCGAAGTGGTCCCACGGGCGGACGATCCCCCCCGGCCCCACGAGCTCCGCGCAGCGACGCTCAGCCACCTGTACGCAGCGCAGCAGCAGACCGTCGATGACGAGCAGACCCAGCAGATCAGGACTCCCGATTCCCCACGGGTTATGTATCCCCCGTCTCAACGTGGCTACCTCGACAACCGCTAACCGCCTCGCCCGGGCAAAATCGGCTGCGGCCAGCTCCGCGCCGAGATCCGGGTCGACGTCGAGCAGTCGCTCGCGACGCCTGCTGTCGCTGGAGACTCCGGCCATGCTTCGAACGGTACCCGGCGGTGGGTCGCCGGCGGCTGATGGGATCACGCAGGTCTGGCACGACCTCCCGCAGATCATCGCGGCAGTTGCCTCTGGCGGGCGATCTGGCCACGACTGGACGGCGGCGGAGCGCTCCGGTGCTTCGTGGACCGGAGCGCACCGCGGGTCGCAGTGCGGCCGCGCGCCGCCGTCGCGTTGTCCGGCTCTTACAGCTTGGTGATGTAGTTGAGGCTGGTGACGTCCTTGAGGACCTTGCTCGCCCCAAAGGGCTTGTCGAATGCCCCGTTGGGCGTGATCCCGTACTTCGATTCGTTCCGGATCAGCCCGACGACGGACGCGTGGCGCGCTTCGACGGTGAGGATCGAGAGCGCGGCCGCGAGATACGCAGGATCTTTGATGTTGAACGCTTGCCCGGAGTAGGCGTGCACGCCTTCGTTCTCGAAGGTGAACGCGGCGGTCAGGAACCGGTGGTAGTCGCCGTTGTCGCCATGGAAGTCAAAGGATGGCTTGCCGATGGCCTTGCTGCCCAACGCCTTCTTGAGTGTCTTGACGTGCTGGTTCTCGTCGTCGGTGACGGTGCGCAGGAACACGTGGGCCAACGGCTGGTTGTTGGGGATGAACGCGTGCTTGCGCTGGTTTGCGGTGGCGCCGTTGTAGAACGACGACTCCAGGTACTCCAGCGCGAGCGCGAAGTTCAGCACGCCGACGTCGCCCTTGCCAAAGGGCGTGGCCGGGGGTCGGTCACCGTTGCTGAACGCGAGTGCAGCTGGTGCCATGGCTCCAAGGATGGCGCCTCCGCCGACCACCGCACCGCCGGCCAGGCCGGCTCGACGCAGGAACTGCGAACGGGTGTCCCCGCCCAGAGCGTCCATGGCTTCGGCCGCGGTTTCGCGAACGGCGCCGTCGACGTCGATGTCTTCAAGCTTGAGCTTGTGACTCATACTGCTCCTTTCGTGCGACCGCAGCACCCCGGCGATCTCTGGGGTCGCGTGTGTTTTCTCTGTCTACGGAGCTAGTTGCTGCCAGGATCAGCCCCGGCATCCTGGGCGCGTGGATCTGTTCGCCGGCTGACCGATCCGTTCTCCAGAGCGGGCGGCGGTGGTAGGTACCACGCGTGCGGTTTCACGCGCCAGACCCGCAGACGCTCAATCGCAGAGATCGTCCCGCCGTGTTCGGCACCTTACGGCTACGGCTTCACGGTCCGACGGCCGGGCGCGGCCCTGAACCACTATCGGGCGCCTCTCCGTATGGGAGAGCCCCTCTTGCTCCTCCCCGCACCCCGTACGCTGGTCTGCGGCGCTGGGTTCACGGTCTGACCGCGCTTTGGACCCATCTCACCGACTCGCCGGCCGGGAGCTCGGCCACCGCCCGCCCTGCGGGCTCTGGCCCGGCACCGCTGATCGCCGGGCTTCTGCTGCGTACCGCCGGCCACGCTCGCGATGAGCCCGTGGCTCGTAACCGGGCTGACCGAGGACTCATCCTGATCGATCGTTCCCCCACGGCCATGGCTCACGCATCTCTCGTCCACGACGCCGCGGCCGAATGGGACCGCGATGTCGGCCCGGGCCTCGGCTGCTGCCTGCGCTCCCCCTTTCCGGGTGCCCTCCCGGGCCTCCTTTCACAAGCGGCCCGTGGATTGGTAGCGTGTTACAGGTTCAGTCTCGTAGTTCGTGCGTTGCTCCAGACCCCGGTGGCGCAGGCGTTTGATGTCAGCGTCTGGAGCGGATGACTTCGAGTCGCATCACCAAGCGTCGACGTTTGTCGACGATTCGCGCCGGGCGCCCGACAGTCGGCTTGACCGATCGCGCCGATTCTCTGAGCGCGCACTTCCTGACCGTCGGTCAGCCCGTGTGATCTCGTTCGCTCTCATCAGCACTCGCCGTGAATACTGGTCGCTGTTCGGCGTGTACGTGCCGATCGCTGCGGCGGTGTTCGCGGTCGTCATGGTGCTTGTCGTGGGAACGGTCCTGCGGTATCGCCGTCGCGACCGCCCAGCTCGTTGGAGCGAGAACAGCCCGTTGGAGGCGAGCTACGCGGTCGTCCTTTTGCTGATCTCGATCTTCCTGATGTATCTCACGTTCTCGCATGAGCATCGCGTTGATACCGTCGCCAATCGCGAGCATCCCAGCCTGACCGTCGATGTGACGGCAGCACGATGGGAGTGGGAGTTCTCCTATCCGCGTTACGGGATCGTGCAGCGCAGCGGCGCGGTCGGCAGCGCACCGCTGGTGGTGCCGGTGAACGAGGCGATCCGCTTCAACCTGACCTCGATTGACGTGATTCATGCGCTGTGGATTCCCGAGCTTGAGTACAAGCACGATGCGATTCCCGGATCGGTACAGAGCCAGGTGCTGACGTTCACCCGGACGGGCACGTTTTCGGGCCAGTGCGCAGTGTTCTGCGGGCTGCGGCATCCCGAGATGGTGTTCGTCGCACGCGTGGTGACTCCGGCTGCGTTCGCGGCCTGGCTGCGGTCCAAGCGTCCCGGTGGCGCGGCGTGATGGCTCGGCCTGCACCTCCGGCGGGCCAGGGGTCGCGTTCGGCGGGCTGGATTGGCGGACTGACCAGCACTGACCATAAGCGGATCGGGCTGAATCTGGCGGTCTGCTCGCTGGTGTTCTTCTTGATCGCGGGCGTTTTGGCGCTGGTGATGCGAGCGCAGCTGTCCCAGCCCGATAACCACATCGTCTCTGATCAGGCCTATACCGAGCTGTTCACGATGCATGGGTCGACGATGATCTACCTGTTCGTCACCCCGATGGCGATCGCGCTGGCCATGTACCTGGTGCCGCTGCAGATCGGCGCGTTGTCGATCGCCGGCGGGCGAGCGGCACTGGCGGGATTTTGGACCTGGCTGCTGGGAGGGCTGGTGATGCAGTCGGGATGGCTGACGGCCGCGGGGCCTGGCCGTGACGGCTGGTTTTCCTACGTCCCGCTCTCGGAAACACCGTACACGCCGGGCACTGGCCAGAACCTGTGGGTGCTGGGGGTGATCTTGGCCGTAGCAGGGATGTTCATCATGGCGGGCTGCGTGCTGGCGACGATCGCGCGCCACCGCGCGCCGGGCATGGCCCTTTTGCGGATGCCGCCGTTTACGTGGACCGCGCTCGTGACGGTCCTGATGGTCGTTGGATCCTTTCCCGTGTTGATCGTGGCGATGATCCTGCTCTACCTGGATCGCACCACTGCCGCTCACATCTACTCCGGGTTCAACGGGATCATCGACTATCAGGATCTGTTCTGGTTCTTCGGTCACCCGGTGGTGTACGTGATGTTCTTTCCGTACCTGGGTTGCGCGGCGGAGGCGATCGCCACGAGTGCCCATAAGCGATGGTTTGGCTATAAGGCGTTCGTGGCGTCGATGATGGCGTTCTCCGGGCTGTCGATGAGCGTGTGGGCGCACCACATGTTCATCACCGGAGGGTCGTTTAATGAGTTCTTCGCCTTCACCTCAACGCTGCTGATCGTGCCTGCCGGGATCGAGTACTTCGACATGTTCGGCACGTTGATCGGAGGGGCGCTGGTGCTCCGCAGCTCGATGCTGTTCGGGCTGACGTTCTTCGTGCAGTTCTTGATCGGTGGGGTGAGCGGCATCTTCACCGCCTCGCCGGTGCTCGACTACGCGGCGAACGACACGTACTTCGTCATCGCGCACTTTCACTACACGCTCTTCGCGGGGAGCATCTTCGGGTTCTTTGCGGGCGTGTATCACTGGTTTCCCAAGATCAGCGGTGTCCTGTTGCGGGAGCGGCTGGGGAAGCTTCAGTGGGCGCTGATGGTCGTCGGAACCAACATGACCTTCTTTCCGATGTTCATCGTCGGTGGCGAAGGGATGCCACGGCGGATCTCGCGCTACCCCCAGCACCCGGGCTGGGGGACGCTGAACCTGATCGAGTCGATCGGCTCGGCCATCATCGCCGCCGGCGTGCTGGTGTTCATCTATAACCTGTGGGTGTCGCTGCGGACGCCTGAGCCGGCGGGGTCTGACCCGTGGCAGGGTCACTCGCTGGAGTGGTGGACCACGTCACCGCCACCGGCGCTGAACTTCGAGGCGCCGCTGCCTCCAATCACCTCCTATGCGCCGTTGCAGGACCTGCGCGAACAGGCGGAGGACGAGGCCCGCGAGCAGGAGCCGGCGACGGCATGAGAGGCGGCGCGATCCCGCTGGTGGTGTGGGGGGGCGTGCTGGCGGTACTGCTGGCGTTGAACTGGCTCTGGACGGGCGACATGATCCAGGTCGCGAGCTTTGCGTTTGCGGTGCTGACCGTCGTCGGCTGGGTGCTGGCGCTGGTGTCGCGGCGCCCGCGCCAGGCGCTGCGTCGCGGCCCGCCGGCCGGAGCGGGTGAGCCACAGGCGGTGCCTGCGGCGAGTTACGGCTCGGTCCTGCTGGCGGTGGGTGCAGCATCGGCCGTGTTCGGCTTTGCCTTCGGTCACTTCCCGATCTACTTCGGCGCTGGGGTGATGGTGGTGGCGGCAGGGCTCATCGGTCGCGAGCTTCGCGCGGAGCGCCAGGCCCGCGCGCGCTGGCGGGACGGGGGGCGTCGGTGAGCGCCCCGAGCCTCCCGGCGCTTTTGTGGCGCGGCTGGCAGCCCAGCGTGAGCGTCGGTGTGGTCGCGGCGCTCGCCGCACTCGCGTACGTCACGGCCACGCGGAGGGTCACAGAGTGGCCGAGATGGCGGACGGCGAGCTTTCTGTCCGGCGTGGCCTGTGTGGTGGTGGCGCTGCAGTCGGGGATCGACGCTTTCGATGATCGGATGCTGTCTGATCACATGATTCAGCACCTGCTGTTACTGGAGCTGGCGCCACTGCTCCTGCTCGGGGGCCGCCCGGCGATTCTCGTCTTGCGCTGCAGTCCCCGCGCTCACCGCCCTTCGCTCGCCCGGCGGTTCAGAAGACTCTCGCGACTGACGCGTCCGCTGCCGTGCCTGGGCATCTTCTATGCAGTCGTTCTGGGAACGCATCTACCGGGCTTCTACGACGCCACGCTGCGTGACAACGCTCTGCACGAGCTCGAGCACGGCCTGTATCTCGCCGCGGGCCTGTGTTTATGGTGGCCGTTGCTGGACGGCGATCCCATCGTCTCCCAGCGCATCGGTGGCCTGGGCCGGTTGGTCTACGTGATCGCAGCGATGGCGCCGATGACCTTCATCGGCGCTTACCTCTACCGCGACCTGGCTGTGCTCTATCAGCCTTACGCGGGGGCGGCGCGGACACTCGGGATCTCCGCCGTGAGCGATCAGCAGAAGGCCGGCGCGATCATGTGGGTGCTCGGTAGCAGCCTGATGGTGGCCGCAGGCCTGTGGCAGGTGATGGCGGCACTGGTCGCCGAGGAGCACCGCCTCCAGATCACTGAGCGCGCGGCCGCTAAGGCTGTGCTGGGCGATCAGGACCGAGGGCGATGATCTCGGCGATGAGACGGCTGTTCATGCGGTGGCTGACCCGTCCCGGATGGACGCCGCGATGGTTGCGACTGGGAGTGGCGCTGGCGTTGGCTTCCATCGTCCTGGTGAACCTCGCCCGGGCACCGGCGTCGTCGGGTGCGGCTGGCAGCGCGCGGCAATCCTCTGAGCAGCTCGCGTCCACGATTCGCTCGGTGACCGCCCGTGCGGGTCCGCTCAAGGATGAGGGTGGCCCTCCGACGACGCTTCCCAACGCGCCGGCGAAGTCGCCCGAGCCGCCGGGGCCCGGTAACCCGACGACCACCTTCCCGACGTCGCCGCAGCTCGTCGCCCAAGGCATGTCGCTGTATGAGAACGGGTGCTCGTCCTGCCACGGGACACTGCTCCAGGGCATGCACGGCGTCGCGCCATCCCTCGTTGGTGTGGGCGCCGGTCCGGTCGACTTCTACCTCTCGACCGGGCGGATGCCCTTGGACAATCCTCGCGAGGAGCCCCAACGCAGCCAGCCCGCGTATAGCCGCACCGACATCAACGCGCTGATCGCGTTCATCACCACGACGGGGGGCGGCCCGCCGGCACCAGCCGCCAACCCCGCCCAGGGCAGTCTCGCCACCGGGTTTCATCAGTTCGTCGATCACTGCGCCGGCTGTCACCAGTTGGTCGGCCGGGGCGGACTGGTGATCGGCGCTTACGTCCCCGATCTGCAGAGCGCGACAGCGTTGCAGGTCGCCGAGGCAGTGCGGATGGGGCCCTACCTCATGCCGCATTTTGACGCCACGCAGATCAACCAGCACGAGCTTGACTCCCTGGCCCGCTACGTCCTCTGGACGCGCCATCCCTCCAACAACGGCGGATGGGGCATCTACAACATCGGCCCGATCCCGGAGGGCATCGTCGCCTGGTTCATGGCCCTAGCTGCGCTCGTGCTGGTGGCCCGACTGATTGGCGAGCGGATGAAAACCGAATGACGAAGGAACTGACATGAGTGACTCCCCCGGCGGGCCGTCCCGTTCGTTGCTCGCCAGGGCCCTGGCGATCCTGGTCACCATCGGCACCGCATGGCGCGTCCTCCGACGCAAACCGCTAGGCCCCGAGGCACCACCAGCGTCATCCCGCGAACCCGGCGGGGGGGCGAACGATGACCCCTCTGAGCGGACGGTTCCGGGCAACCGCCTGGCGGAGAACCTCGTCGCGGCATTACTCGTGCTGGGCGCCGGCTGCGCCTTTGCCTTTATCGCCATCTACATCGTCCTGCAGACCAACACTCAGCTGCTGGGCTTGGCGATGGCGTTGGCGTTGGCCTGCCTGGCGGCGGCAGCCATCATCGCCGGCAAGCTGGTCGTGCCGCAGGAGACCAGCGTCGAGCCGCGCGACCGGCTGCTCGACGAATCGGCCGCCGCGGAGGTCGTGGAGATCGTCGAAGCGGGGGGCGAGGGCATCTCGCGCCGCGGGCTGCTCACCGGCGCGAGCGGGCTGGCCGGAGCAGCGGTGCTGGGCGCAGCGGCCGCGCCGCTGGCCTCACTGGGACCCCCCGCAAGATCGCTGCACGCGTCGCCGTGGCGGCGCGGAATCCGCTTCGTCGATGACCAGGGCCACGTGTACGCCGCCGCTGACATCCAGATCGCGTCCTTCTACACCGCGCTGCCCGAGGGCGGCGACGCCGACAGCCTCGGCGCCGGGCTGCTGGTCATCCGGCTGCCGCAGTCGATGATCCACCTCCCCGCCGACCGGCGGGACTGGGCACCGGAGGGGATCATGGCCTTCTCCAAGATCTGCCCGCACGCCGCGTGCGCGATCAACCTGTACCGCTATCCGCTCGACGAGTCAACCGCCGACGACCCTCCGGCGTTCACGTGCCCGTGTCACTACTCGACGTTCACGCCCGGCGACGGCGGCCGGCTGGTCTTTGGGCCGGCCGGCCGCGCGCTGCCGCAGCTGCCGGTGATGATCGATTCAGACGGCAACCTCCGGGCTGCGGGCGGGTTTGACGAGGACATCGGCCCGTCCTGGTGGAGCGTGCGGCGGACATGAGCCCGATCGGCCGGGCCGTCCATCGCCGCTTTGAGCGTGGCCTGCGCTACACCGAACAGCGGCTGGGCGGCGCGCCCGTCTACAAGTATCTGCTGCGCTATGTGTTTCCCGACCACTGGTCGTTTCTGCTGGGAGAGATCGCTCTTTACTCCTTCCTGGTACTGGTCGCCACCGGGATCTTCCTGACGCTGTACTACATCCCCTCCGCCCACGAGGTCACCTACCACGGCGCCTACCCGCTGCTCCAGGGCCAGCAGATGTCAGAGGCCTACCGTTCGGTGCTGGACATCACCTTCAACGTGCCGGCCGGATTGCTGATCCGCCAAGTCCACCACTGGGCCGCCGACGTCTTCATCGCCTCGATCGTGCTGCACCTGGTGCGGATCTTCTTCACCGGCGCCTACCGCAAGCCGCGCGACATCAACTACTACATCGGCCTGACGATGCTGTTGCTCGCCATCCTGGAGGGCTTCGCCGGCTACTCACTGGTCGACGATCTGCTGTCGGGCATGGGGTTGGCGATCGCCTACGGCGTCGCGCTCTCGATCCCGTTCATCGGCGGTCAGCTCTCCGCCTTGATCTGGGGCGGCCAGTTCCCCGGGACCGACAGCTTCTTCTCCCGGCTGGAGATCGTGCACGTGCTGCTGATCCCCGCCGCGCTGGCAACGCTGATCGGCGCTCACCTGGCGATCATCATGCGCCAGCACCACTCCCAGTTCCCCGGCCCGGGCCGCAAGGAGCGCAACGTCGTCGGCACGCCGACCTGGCCGGCCTACGCGCTGCGGTCGATCGGGCTGCTGCTCGCGGTGGCCGCCGTGTTGTTCCTGATCGGCGGGTTGATCCAGATCAACCCGATCTGGCAGTGGGGCCCGTATCACCCGTACCTGTCTGAGAACGGCGCACAGCCCGACTGGTACATCGGGTGGCTGATCGGGGCGCTGCGGCTGATGCCCAACTTCGAGCCGGTAGTCGCCGGGCATACCGTCCTTCCCAACCCGTTCTGGGGCGGGGCCCTGTTCCCGCTGGTGGTGTTCGGCGTGCTCTACGCCTGGCCAGCGCTCGAGCGCCGGTTCACCGGCGACCGCCGGCGACACGATCTGCTCGACCGCCCCCGCGATCGCCCGACCCGCACCGCCATCGGCGCCGCGTTCCTCAGCTGGGTGGTCATCATCTTCGCCGTCGGCTCGACCGACCGGCTGTTTTTCCGGCTGCACATCCCCTACACGGCAATGATCCACTTCTGGCGCGGCGGCGTATGGGTGCTGCCGGTGATCGTCTTCTTCATCACCCGCAGCGGCGCGCGAGCGCTGAAACGCTCAGAAACCCATCCGCTCCGAGGCTGGCAGGGCACAATCGTCACCCGAGGACCAGACGGCGAACCCCGGATCCTGCAGACGGCCGAAAACACGACCGCACCTCGAGAGCCGCCAGCCGGCACCGTCCCCGGGCATGACCACCCCGAGCAGAAGCCCACACCATGAGACGGCTCCCGTTGGAGCATGCCCGTGAGGTCGTCCGCTCGTCCTTCTGGCCGCTGCCCTCGGCATGCGTGGTCGCGGCGATCGGCCTGGGCATCGGCCTGGTGTCGGTCGATCACGCCGTGGGCGCCTCGCGCGCCTTCTTCTTGTTCCCGGGGCCGCCGGCAGGCGCGCGGTCGTTTCTGTCATCGATCATCCAGGCAATGATTACCTTCACCGGCCTGGTGTTCTCAATCACGATCCTCGTCCTTCAGCTCACCAGCAGCCAGTTCTCGCCACGCGTGCTCCGCACGTTTCTGCGCGACCGCACCATCCAGCTCGCACTGGGAATCTTTCTGGCCACGTTTGTCTACTCGATGGTGATCCTGCGCGCCGTGCGCGGCATCGGGACAAACGACAACTTCGTCCCACGGGTCGCGGTCACTGTGTCCTTCGCCCTGGTTCTCGTCAGCGTCGCGATGTTCATCCGCTACGTCGCGCACATCGCCAACATGATCCGAGCCGCATCGATCATCGACTCACTCGGCAAAGAGTCCCGCGCCTGCCTGGGCCGCCGCCTGGCCGCCGCCCACCTCACCGACCCAGAACACCCGGTCACACTGGGACCAGAGTGCGGATCCGTCGCGGCCGACGAGCCGGGGGTGATCGCCGCGATCGACGCTCCCGCGCTGGTCACGCTGGCCCGCAACGCCGACTGCCAGCTCGTCATGCTGCCGCGAGTGGGTGACTACGTTCCTGCCGGCGCGACGATCGTGCAGGTTCACGGACACGCCAGCATCGACGAGCACGCGACCCTCGCTCACTTCACGATAGGAAGCGAGCGCACGCTCGAGCAAGATCTGGCCTTCGGCTTTCGCCAGCTGGTGGACATCGCCCAACGGGCCCTGTCGCCGGAGATCAACGATCCCACCACGGCAGTACAGGCGATCGACGTCATGCACGACCTCCTGCGCCGGCTGGCCACCCGCCATCTCCAGCCTGCCTGCTACCGCGACGACGACGGCGTCCTCCGCCTCTCCGTGCCCGAGCTCAGCTTCGGCGGCTATCTCGGCCTGGCCGTCGGCCAGATCTGGCGTTACGGCGCCGACAGCGTTCAAGTCCCCCAGCGCCTCACGCTCATGCTCACCGACCTCCAAACCGTCGCGCTCGCCGAGCATCAGCGCGAGATCGAGCATTGGCTGCAGATCGTCGGACCCGCCGGACGAATGGACCCCACCTGGGGCACAACGCTGACGATCGCCTCCGACCTCGGGGCTCGGTCTGCGTTAGACACCGAAGCGCGGCAAGGGGAAGGAATTGCTTGACCACCACACCAACCGGTGAGCGCAGCTCGGAGCCGACCTGGCAACAACCACA
>Ga0335075_10016107_pt1 | contig 11186 bp, 11 predicted proteins | sample Lox_Sample_24_FD_206723 | JGI IMG/M metagenome (GOLD analysis project Ga0335075, IMG submission 206723) | Soil microbial communities from Loxahatchee National Wildlife Refuge, Florida, United States - Lox_Sample_2.4 | ecosystem: Environmental > Terrestrial > Soil > Wetlands | place: USA... | reverse complement strand
ATGGCAAAGACGCCGATATACGGGACGCACGTTGCCTTGCCAGAGAACCAGGTGGTGGTGCCGGTCATCTCAAGTGCGGCGTCTGCGGCGAGCAGGCGCTCAAGGGCGGCCATGTCCGATTGCTCGAAGGCGGCCATGTACTGATCGAGCACGTGGCGGGCATCCTTGTCGGTGGGCTCGGCCAGGTCCTCGAGGCTGAGCGGTTCCCTGGCCAGCCGGGCACGGGCGCGCTGCAGCAGGCTCTTCAAGGCTGCTACCGAGACGTCGAGCGCCTTCCCCGCCTCCGCCGGTGTCAGCGAGAGGACGTCGCAGAGGATGAGGGCGGCCCGCTGGCGCGGCGGAAGGACCTGCAGCGCGGCCACGAGAGCGAGGCGGACACTGTGACGGGCCGTGACGATGTCCGCCGGGTCGCCTGCCTCGCCGGTCACTAGCTGGTCGGGGACCGGCTCGAGCCAGCGCACGCCAGTCGGTTCCGGCCGCAGCGGTCCCAGGGGGTCAGTCGACGGCGGCCCGAGCCCCGACGGCAATGGCCGACGGGACCGGCGCTGGAGCGCGGTGAGGCAGGCGTTGGTCGCGATGCGGTACAACCACGTCCGAACGGACGATCGCTGCTCGAAGCGGCCGAACGCCCGCCAGGCGCGGACGTAAGTGTCCTGCACGATGTCCTCCGCCTCCTGGATCGAGCCGGTCATCCGGTAGCAGTGCGCGAGCAGCTCCCTCCGGTAGGGCGAGGTGGCGGCCTCGAACTCCACGGCGTCTGCTTCGGGCATGGCCACAAACCTCCTGACTCAGCCGCCGAAAAGAAAAGCAGCCGAGCGCGATTCTCGGGCGATCGCTCGCGGGTCAGTACAGGCATGACTACACCACACGATCACGGACCGGCCGACTCCGCGCCGGTCTATGCGGACCCCCTGAAGAACGGGCTGCCCGCGGACCGTGCCCGGCAGGCGGCCAGGCAGATCCTCGCCGGGCCCCACCTGTCGGTGCTGGCCACCAGCAACGCCGACGGGTCGGCGCAGATGTCAGTAATCTTCGTCAAGCCTGATGGCGACGACATTCTCTTCAGCACGATTGAGGGCCGTCGCAAAACCGCGAACATGTCGCGCGACCCGCGGGTGACGTTGCTGCTGCACAGCCTTACCGCCTCGGCAGCCGGCAGCGCCTACGCCACCGTCCACGGCACCGTGGAGCTCACCGACGACCCTGGCGGCGCGTTCCACCAGGTGATGTACGACCTCCACATGGGCGGTGCGACGCCGCCCCCAGAGCCCGGGGCGCGCCGGCTCATCGTCCGCGTCCGCCCGCAACGCGCCTACGCCCCGTTCCCCTTCTCCCCCGAGTAAACGAGGGCGGACCGCCGGGCCCTCCCGCCGGGCGGGCGGGATCACGTCACCATCGCTTTAGCGCGCCGCCTGGCTGGGTAGGCTCGGGGTCGTGGCGCGGGCGGTGAGCGGGATCGCGGTCGCCGCTCCGCTCGTTGCCGTCCTGCTGTGGGGCGAGTTGGAGCACTGGCGGGCGGCCCGGCGGGGCATGGGGACCAGGCCGGGCGATCGCGGGACCGGGGAGGTCGTCGTCGTGCTCGGCTTCCGTAACCGCGGGCGGCGGGCCAACTTCGTGAACAGGTGGCGGGTACGCGCAGGGCTCCGGTCACGGCAGCCCGGATCCGGCCCGTCCCGGCTGGTCCTCAGCGGCGGCCCGGTCGCGGGGCCCGTCAGTGAGGCGGAGCTGATGGCCGCCTACGCGCGAGGGCCCCTCAGTTACGCAGGGCCACTGGACACCGAGACCAGAAGCCTGACGACCTGGGAGAACGTTCAGAACGTCATCCCGCTGATCGCGGACGCGGACCGGATCAAGTTCGTCTCCGATTCCCTGCACGCTGAAAGGGCGCGCGCCTTCCTCTGGCGGCAGCGGCCCGACCTTGCCGAGCGCCTCGTCCCGGCCGCCGACTACCGCTTCGGGGAACTAGCCCTCATCAAGACCGTTATAGCCGCCCGCGGCCTCAGGAACCGCCGCAAGCCCGCAGCAGCGGGCGCAACGGTCCTGACGTAGGTGATGACCTGAGCCTAGCCGGGGATATCCGGGGGGAGCTATGAAAGGGGCGGTGGGCTGGCATGGTGAATGAGGGCGGCGGCGAGGCCGGGGTGGCCGGCTACCTGGAGCCGCCGGTCTCCGATGCCGACGCGGACGCGCTGATCGCAGAGGCCGTCCGGCGACGCGAGGAGCAGCGGTCCGGCAAGTCGATGAGCGGGCGGCTTCCGCTCGTCGGGGGCTGCGTCGTCGCGGGCCTGCTGCTGATTGCCTGCGGCAGGTTCCTGGCCGAGCCCATGGCCGACTTGGCGATCGTCGCCGGCGCCATCATCCTGGCGATCGCCGGGCTGCTCTTGCTGCGTGCCCTGGACCTGAGCCCGGCCACCCAGTGGGGCGAGCCTATCGGCGAGCCTTGCCCCGCCTGCGGAGAGCGCGGCCTGCGCGAGGAACGAGTGGCGGCCGGCGAGGCGAACGGCATTGTCGCCCTTTGCACCCCCGAGTGTGGTTACGCCGAGGTCGGGCCGGATCCCGGCGGCCCGCCTGGGCACGGCGGCAGCCCGAATCTCTGGAGTGGCCTCTCGCGCCTCCTCCGGCGACGGCAGTGAGCCCTCGCCACCGCCTTTCACGCAGGGAAGCCGCGGTGGATGATGGCCTGTAGCGAGAGGAGGCGGGGATGGAAGATGGCCTGCCGATCAGCGACTACGCCCTTCTGGCGGACTGCCACGGCGCGGCCCTGGTAAGCCGGGCCGGCTCGGTTGACTGGCTGTGCTTTCCCCGGTTCGACGCGCCCGCCGTTTTCGCCCGCATCCTCGACCCGGCCGGCGGCCACTTCGTGATCCGGCCCGCCGGGGAGTTCACGGCCAGTCGCGCCTACCTGGACCAGACCATGGTGCTGGAGACCACCTTCCAGACCGCGTCAGGGACCGCGGTGCTGACTGACGCCATGGCGATCGGCCGCAACGAGCGTGGGCATGACCTGGGCACCGGGTCGCCCGGAGTGCTGCTGCGCCAGCTGGCCTGCACGGCCGGGGAAGTGGACATCGAGGTCAGTTACGCTCCGCGTCCCGAATTCGGGCTCATTCACCCGATCCTGGAGCAAGTCCCTGGTGCGGTGGCCGCCCGCGGCGGCGCGGCGCGGTTGCTGCTGTCAGCCCCGGGAGGCTTGCGGGTCGACGGGGCCACCGCCACGGCGGGCGGTCGCCTGAGGGCCGGGCAGGCGGTGGGCTTCGCGCTGCAGCACGCGGCGGCGTGGGAGCCGCGGCCACGCGCCTGGGCTCCCGGTGAGATCGCCGCCCGGCTGACGGACACGGTGGAGGGGTGGCGGTCCTGGTCGGCCATGCACCAGGCCTACGAGGGCCCGTGGCGCGACCTCGTCCGGCACTCCGGCCGGGTGCTGCGGGCGCTGACGTTCGCGCCGACCGGCGCGATCGTTGCCGCGCCCACCACCTCGCTGCCGGAGACGATCGGCGGGGAACGCAACTGGGACTATCGCTACACCTGGGTCCGGGATGCCTGCTTCACCATGGAGACGCTGTGGGTGGCGGCGTGCCCGGCCGAGGCGGGCAAGTTCTTCGGGTTCCTTGCCGACACAACGGCGTCCCAGCTGCAGCGCGGCATGGACTTGCAGATCATGTTCGGGATCGGCGGCGAGCATGACCTGTCCGAGCGCGAACTGCCGCACCTGTCGGGGTGGCGGGGCAGCCGGCCGGTGCGGGTGGGCAACGGCGCCTGGACCCAGCGGCAACTGGACGTATACGGCGAGCTGCTCAGCGCCGCCTGGCGGCTCGTCGAGCAGCTAGGCGAGCTTGACCCGGTCACGCAGCGGTTCCTGGCCGCCGCCGCCGACACCGCGGCGGCCCGGTGGAAGGACAAGGACCAGGGCATCTGGGAGGTCAGGGGCGAGCCGCAGCACTTCCTGTACTCCAAGCTCATGTGCTGGGTGGCGCTGGACAGGGCCATCGCCCTGGCCCCGAGGATCGGCGCGGAGGACAAGGTGGCGGGCTGGTCGGCGGTCCGCGACGAGATCAGGGCGGCCATCGTGACGCACGGGTGGAGCGAGAAGGCCGGCGCCTTCACCCAGGCGTTCGGCCGCGAGGACCTGGACGCCTCCAGCCTGATGCTGGCGATCACCGGGTTCCTGCCCGGTAACGATCCCCGGATGAAGGCCACCATCGACGCGACCGCCGAACGGCTGACCGACGAGCGCGGCCTGGTCTACCGGTACCGCGCGCAGGACGGCCTGGCCGGGGAGGAGGGCACGTTCTTGCTGTGCACCTTCTGGCTGGCCCAGGCGCAGGCCCTGGCCGGGGAAATCGACCAGGCCACGGCCACCTTCGGGCGCGCCGTCACGGCAATCAGCGATGTCGGCCTGCTGGCCGAGGAGGTCGACGGGCCCAGCGGTGAGATGATCGGCAACTTTCCGCAAGCGTTCAGCCATATCGGCCTGGTCAACGCGGCCTGGACCATCGCCCAGGCCCGGCAGCACGCCGCCTCGACGGCGCCGACCGGGCCGATGAGAAGAGCCGCCCTCAGCCGCCACAGCCAGGCCGCGCACGGCTGACCTAGCCACGCCGCGTCCTCTCAGGCAACCGATCGCTCGGCGAGCAGGTCGCGCACGGTGCGCGGCCTGCGGCCGAGCAGGTCGCCGAGCAGCGGGCCGGTGCCCGCGAAACGCCCCTCGCGGGCGGCCATGAAGGTGCCGAGCATGAACTGCGCCATGAACTGCGGGGTGCCGTGGGCGACCAGCCCGGCTACCCATTCCTCGTCGTCGACGACTACGCGCCGGACGTCGCGCCCGGCCAGTCCGGCTGCGATGCCAGCGATATCGCTGAAGGTCACGGCGTCGGCCGCGGTCAGGGTGACCGGCCCGTCGAAGGGCTGCTGGCTGGCCAGGATCGCGGCGGCGGCCTCGCCTTCGTCGCTGCGGTCGGTCCAGGACACGGGCCCGTCGGCCGGGGCCGCGATGATCCCGGTCTCACGCCACGGGCCAAGGAGCCAGTCGAGGGTGTGGGCGTAGAAGCCATTGCGCAGTGAGGTCCAGGCGACGCCGGAGGCCACCAGCAGCGCCTCGGTCGCGGCGTGCACCCGGGCCGGGTAGAACGGGCTGTCGAGTCCTGCGCCCTGATGGCTGGTGTAGAGGATGCGGCGGGCGCCAGCCGCGACGGCGGCCTCGACGGCGGTCCGGTGCAGGGACACCTGGTCGGCGGCTGGATCGCTCGAGGAGACCAGGAGCACCTGCTCGGCGTCCTCGAAGGAGGCACGGAGGGCGGCGAGGTCGTCGTAGGATCCCCGGCGTACCCGGACGCCGCGTTCCGCGAGGTGCCGCGCCTTCCGCGGGTCGCGCACGCTTACGCCGATCCGGTCGGCCGGCACAAGGTTGAGCAGGTGCTCGACGGTGGCGCCGTTGAGGGCGCCGGTAGCGCCGGTAATGACGATCATGCGAATCTCCCCTGTGTTATCGGCGATATGAAACGAACGTTATCAACGGAAACACACTGTTAGCAAGTTGGGTGTTACCATCGATAACATGAGCAAGCGAGACCTCGGGTCGTCGCGGGACAGGACGCGCGCGCAACTCGTGGAGGTAGCGGCCGCGCTACTGGCCGCCCATGGGCCGGATGCCGTGACGACCCGCTCGGTCGCGCTCGCCGCCGGCATGCAGGCACCCACGATCTACCGCCTCTTCGGGGACAAGAACGGCCTGCTCGATGCCGTCGTTCAGCACGGCTTCGCCAGCTACCTGGCGCGCAAGCCCCCCGTCAGCGCGGATGGCGACCCGGTCGAGAGCCTGCGCGCCGGCTGGGAGCTCCACGTGGGCTTCGGGCTGGCGAACCCAGAGCTGTTCCGGCTCATGCACACGGCGCTGCGTACGCCCGACGGCCGGGCCATCGCCGCGGCCGGCATCGGGATCCTGCGCGCCCGGGTCCACCGGGTCGCCGAGGCAGGACGGCTGCGGGTGACCGAACGACGGGCGGTCGACCTCATCGTCGCAGCCGGCACGGGCGTCGTGCTCACCCTCATCGACCAGCCCGAAGACGAGCGCGATGACGCGCTCGCGGACATTGCCTGGGAATCGGCCTGCGCGGCCATCCTCACCAGCGCAGGCACCGCCGCTATCACGGGCCCCGCGGCCGCGGCGGTGGCCTTGCGCGCCGCGCTCCCCAGCGTCACGGCACTCACCAGCACCGAGGGGGCCCTGCTGGCCGACTGGCTCGACCGCATAGCCGACTCCCCCCTCAGGGCTACCCGCCCAGAGGACCGCCAGTGAGCCCGGGTGGCTGGTCCCGGCGGGGCGAGAGCGCGGCGAGCCTGGCGGGATCACCGATGACGGCCTCCACCGTCGCGGCGCAGTACACCGTGTCGCCGCCGGACTTGGCGTCGCGACTGAACAGCCGCGCCCGCGAGGTGCTGCGGTTGCCGGCGGCGGTCCGCGCCACCTCGAATTCCAGTGGCCGCAGCAGCGGGGCGGGCTTGCGGTAGTCGACCTGCAGGCCGGTCGTCTTGCCGACGATCCCGAGGTCGCAGTTGTGGTGCTGGACGACCGCATCGAAGAACAGGGCCAGGACTCCCCCGTGCACGATTCCCGGCGGTCCCTCGAACGGCAGCGGGAACAGGGCGGTCCCGGTGGCCCGGTCGCCGGCGACAGTGATGGCGTACTCGGGGAAGCAGGGGTTGTAGGCGCCGATGTCGCGGGCGTGGTCCAGGTAGACCCGCCCGTCCGTCGCCTCGCCCATGCGCGGGGCGAGGTCGCCGGGAACCCGGCCGCGCAGTGCCTCCACCGCGTCCGACAGCTGCCCGATGAGGGCGTCCACGCCCGGGTCGGCGGCCTCCAGGGCCAGGGCGAGCCCGGCGGCCTCGCGCAGCAGCGGCGCCAGGGCGAGCGCTTGCGGGAGCGGCGCCGCCCCGCGTCGCACGGGCGGCACGGTCAGCTCACGGTCCAGGTAGGGTCGCGCTTTTCCATGAAGGCGCGCGGCCCCTCGTTGGCGTCGTTCGTCCGGGTCACGCGCAGGCGGTAGGACTCGGCGAGGATCTCGGCCTCGTGTAGCGGCAGGTCCAGGCCCTTGAGGATGGCCATCCGGGTGCCCCGGACGGCGAGCGGCGCGTTCTTGTTGACCAGGGCGGCGACCTGGCGCGCCCGCGCCATGAGCTGTTCATGCGGAACGACTTCCGAGACCATCCCCAGCTCATAGGCGCGCTGCGCGTCCAGCCGCTCCTGCCGTCCCATCAGGGCCATCCGCAGGGCGACCGTGCGCGGCAGGACCCGCGCGAGCCGGACGACCTCGCGGCCGGACACCAGGCCGATGCTGACGTGCGGGTCGAAGAACTGGGCGCGATCGGAGGCGAGCACGATGTCCGAGGTCGTCACCAGGTCCAGGCCCGCCCCGCAGCACAGCCCGTTCACCGCGGCGATGATGGGCTTGGTCATCGTCCGGAACGGCGGCGTGGCCTCCTGCGGCGCCTCCCACTGCTCGTAGGTCGACAGGTACGGCTCGGCGTAGATGTTCCCGCCGTCCTCCGGGATCTCGCCGACGTCGGCGCCCGCGCAAAAGGCCCGGCCGTTGCCGGTGACTATGAGCAGCCACACGTCCTTGTCGGCCTCAGCGGCGGCGAACGCCAGCCCAAGCTCGTCCTTCATGCGCAGGCTGATCGCGTTCAGCTGGTCGGGCCGGTTGAAGGCAATCGTCGCGACGCGATCCTCGACGCTGTACGCGATCGTCTCGAAGTCCATGTCCAGGGCGCTCGCTACTCGTAGTGGTGCAGCAGGTCAATGACCGTGGCGGCCTCTTGACCGAGCATCACCTTGGCCACGACCGCCATGTGGGCGCGCCAGTGCTCCTCGGCGGCGACAGGCACGCCTTCCTCGAGGAGTCGCACGAGCCGCTGCTGCGACCGGATGCCCCGCTGGCGGGTGGCGAGCGATCCCATGACGGCATCGTCCCTGCTCACGGCGGTGACGGCGCGGGTCACGATCTCGTTGAGCATCTCCACGACGATGGTCACCGTCTGGTTGCCCGCCAGCGCCACGAGCCGCTCGTGGAACTCGGCGTTGGCCAGGGCGAACGCCTCCGGGTCCTTGATCGTCTCCTCTTCCGCGCCGATGAGGGCGGTGAGCTCGGCGACGGCCGCCCGGCGCTGGCGGGCCGGCAGGGCCGCGACCTTCCGCGCCGCGGCCGGCTCGAGCATCGCCCGGGCCTCGAACACGTCGGCCAGGGCGACGTTGCGCGATCGCAGCACCATGGCCGCGGTGCGGGCCGTCATGCGCTGGTCGGGCCCATGGGCGACGACTCCGCCGCGCACGCCGCGCTCCACCGTGATCAGTCCCTCGGCCTCCAGGATGCGCAGTGCCTCCCGCAGCGAGGGCCGGGATACGCCGAACCGCTCGACGAGGTCGGGCTCGCGGCCGAGCGACGCGCCGTCGGCCAGCTCGCCGCTGACGATGAGCGCGCGAAGCTCGTCGGCGACGCGCTGCGGGACCTCCCTGGTACCGCTACCGCGGTTCGCACTAGCCAACTGGTCGCCCCTTGTCGTCCGTTCCGTTTGAGGGGTCTGTTTCCGCCCTCGGCCTGCATCGATGTAGACGTATCGTAGCCGGGCGCGGTGGCGATCTCACGATCCGCCTTCGGGTAAGGCGAGTGTCGCCCTGGTCTTGCCCTTGGTCAAAAATATTTAGAGGTATAGCATAAGCGTGCCGGGAAGCGGACCGCAATGCGAAGGGGACTGATCGAGGGTGGCAGACGGCAGCGGGCTGGATGGCAGGGTGCTCATGGAGCGGGATGCGCGGGCGGGGATCGCCCGGCTTACCATCGACAACCCCGCGCGACGCAATTCCTATAACGCCGCGATGCGCCGCCAGCTGGCCGCGTTCCTCGATGACCTGGCCGCCGACGACGACATCAAGGTGGTCCTGCTGCGCGGGTCCGGCGGCGTATTCAGCGCCGGGGCGGACATGCGCGACGCCTACGCATGGTACGGGCCCGAGGCAAACGGTGATGGCCAGGCGGCGAGCAGGCGACGGCCGAGCCAGCGGCGGCGGCTGGCCGTGGACCGGCAGACGTTCAGCTTCTATCACGACTTCCTCGGGTACCCCAAGGCGACGGTGGCCGAGGTGCGCGGCTGCGCCCTTGGCGGCGGCCTGGAGCTCGCGCTCATGGCCGACATCGCGGTCGTCGCCCGGGACGCCCTCATCGGCATGCCGGCCACCCGCTTCCTCGGCCCGGCGCTTGGCTCGCTGCACCTGTTCTTCCACCGCCTTGGCCCGGTCCTTACCCGGCGGCTGCTGCTCACCGGCGACAACGTGGCCGCGGGCTCCCTTGAGCACCTGGGAATCTTCACCGAGGTGACCGACGACGGCGCCGTGGCCGGCCGGGCCGAGTGGTACGCGCAGAAGGTCGCCCGCATGCCCGCCGACGGCCTAGTGATCGCGAAAGAGGCGTTCCGGCTGGTTGAGCAGCTTCAGGCGTACCAGGGCGAGGAAGTCACGAGCTACCTCGTGCACGCCTTCGGCACCAACCTCCGGTTCGAGGACGGCGAGTTCAACTTCGTCAAGGCCCGGGCCGAGCACGGTGTCCGGCGGGCCTTCGAGCTGCGCGACCAGCACTTCGATGTTCCCGAGTCCTGATATATTTAGATAATTTCGGTGCGGAGGATGTCATGACCATGACGATCGAGCAGGCCGGCCTGATGCTCGCCGACCCGCTGGCCTACACCGACGAGACACGGCTGCATGAAGGACTGACCCTGCTGCGTCGCGAGTCGCCCGTTCATCTCGTGACGGCCCGCGGCTACCTGCCCTTCTACGCCGTGACCAGGCACGCGGACATCATGGAGGTCGAGCGGGACGGCGCCCTGTGGCTCAGCGAGCCGCGGCCGGCCCTGGCGCCCGGCAGCGGGGCGATGGGCGAGGGCTTCCAGGTGAGGACGCTCGTGAACATGGACGACCCGGACCACCGGGTGGTGCGGGCCATCGGCGCGGACTGGTTCCGGCCGAAGGCCATGCGCATGCTCGAGGCCCGGGTCCGGGAACTGGCCCGCGAGCACGTGGACCGGATGGCCAGCCTGGGCGGTGAGTGCGACTTCGCCGGCGAGATCGCCGTGCACTACCCGCTGTACGTCATCTTGTCGCTGCTCGGCCTGCCCGAGTCGGACTTCCCGCGGATGCTGCAGCTCACCAGGGAGCTGTTCGGCGCCCAGGACGCCGAGATGGCCCGCGGCGACGCGAAGGACAGCCGGATTAACGTGCTCATGGACTTCTTCACGTACTTCCAGGAGCTCACCGCATCGCGGCGCGCGCATCCGACCGACGACATGGCCGCCGCCATCGCGAACGCCGTCGTGGACGGCCAGCCCCTCAACGACGTCGAGACCATGTCGTACTACGTCATCATCGCCACCGCCGGCCACGACACCACCAGCTCCACCATCGCGGGCGGGCTGCACGCCCTGCTGACCAGTGCCGCGGGCAGCCAGCTGGCCCGGCTGCGGGCGGATCCCGGCCTGATGGCCACCGCGGCCGACGAGATGATCCGCTGGGTCACGCCGGTCAAGGAGTTCATGCGCACGGCCTCGGCGGATACCGTCCTGGGCGGCGTGCCGATCGCGGCGGGCCAGTCGGTCCTGCTGTCCTACCCGTCGGCCAACCGGGACGAGGCGGTGTTCGCCGACCCGTTCACGTTCGACGTCGGCCGCGATCCCAACAAGCACCTGGCGTTCGGGTTCGGCGCGCACTACTGCCTCGGCGCGGCGCTGGCCCGGATGGAGATCCGCGCCCTGTTCGCCGAGTTGCTCCCGCGGCTGGAGTCCATCGATCTCGCCGGGACCCCCGAGTGGACCGCCACGACCTTCGTCGGCGGCCTCAAGCACCTGCCTGTCCGCTACAAGTTCCGCTGAGCGCGGAGGCGGGGACGCCGGCACGCCCCGCCCCCTGCGGCGAGACCCCCGCACCCGTTGGCGTCGCCGGTGTGGCGAGATCCGGCACCCGATACCGCCAGCGGACGTCCCACAGACCACCAGAACCGCCAGCGGGTGCCAGTTTTGGGCACACCGCCGCCGCCAGCGGGCCGGGGGCGGGCGGGTTAGGTTCGGCGGGCCAGCAGGTGCTCCAGGGAGCGGCGGTTGAGTATCAGGTCCTGGATGTCCCCGGGCATCTCCATCTGGCCGAA
>Ga0335075_10016106_pt1 | contig 11186 bp, 9 predicted proteins | sample Lox_Sample_24_FD_206723 | JGI IMG/M metagenome (GOLD analysis project Ga0335075, IMG submission 206723) | Soil microbial communities from Loxahatchee National Wildlife Refuge, Florida, United States - Lox_Sample_2.4 | ecosystem: Environmental > Terrestrial > Soil > Wetlands | place: USA: Florida... | reverse complement strand
CGATGTCGATGATCAGCTCGTAGCCGGCCGCCTCGATCAAAGCGGCCAGGGTCGGCAGCGCGGGCTGGCGATGCCCGGACTCATAAGCGCTGATCACGCTTTGTGTGACGCCCGCCCGGGCGGCCAGCTCGACCTGTGACAGCCCAGCATCGGCGCGGACACGCCGCAGCAGACTCCCCGCCATTTCTGTCGCCTGATCCACGATTCTATTATAGCGGATCGTCGATATCGGCGAACGAGTGCGTCCGAGCGGCCAGCTGTTTATTCGGACCCGCGGTTCGCTTGGATATCTGTGGGTTGAAGATCGTGTCCATGACTTCGGCTTCGGTGGTGAGGCCGGGCCGTAGTTCGCGGCGGTAGTCGACTTCGTAGTGCGGGTGCTGCCGTGGCCGGTCGCCGAGGTTGATTTACGTGACCATCATCTACTGCGACGGCTCGGCGACCGGCCGTCAGGCCGACATCACCGTGGACGGAGGCACGCCGCAGGTGTTTGTCCCGCTGCTTGTTCCTGGTGTTCAGGGATGTGGCGTCAAGGACGATCTGCCCGGTCGCTGTGCAGTCGGGTGACACGGTGCCCTCACCTTCGTGCTTCCTCGCCGGCCGCGGCGGGCTGCCCGGTGCCTGCCGGAGGTATGCCGCCTAGCCTGCTCCAATAACGGAGGGTATCCTCCGGTTAGCCGAGCGAACATGCTGACCGATTTCCGCGTAGGGCCGAGCCAGCCTCGGCGTGACCCGGGCGACCGCGGTCGGCATCGATATCTGCATCCAGCCCAACCTTAGCCATCGGCGCGCGGCCACAACGCGATGTGTCCGTGCCAACGGCATTGCCTCCTCTGACGCTCCGGGAGCGCGCTCCATCCTGGCACGTCTGTTACTCTAATAATAGACTATCCAGTGCGCGACCATGTGCGGACGCGCTGGCAAGCCTATGCGGGCGCGGAGGAAGCTTGGAGTTTTCTGACAGCCCAGAACATGGGCTGATCCGGGATGCTGTCCGGGAGGTTTGCGCCGGCTTTCCGGACGAGTACTGGGCGGCAAAGGATGCAGCCCACGAGTTCCCGTGGGAGTTCTACGCGGCCATGGCGGCGGGCGGCTGGATCGGCATCGCGATCCCCGCAGAATTCGGCGGCGGAGCGGCCGGGATCACCGAGGCGTCGATCGTCCTGGAGGAGGTGGCTGCGTCCGGGGCGTGCATGAACGGCGCGAGCGCGATTCACCTGTCGATCTTCGGCATGCACCCGGTGGTCAAACACGGCAGCGCGGAACTGAAGCAGCGGTACCTGCCACAAGTCGCCGCAGGTGAACTGCATATCGCGTTCGGCGTGACCGAGCCGGACGCCGGGCTGGACACCACCGCGATCACGACCAGGGCAGTCCGGGACGGCGATGGCTACCGCGTGACCGGGCGGAAGGTGTGGACGTCCAAGGCACTGGAATCGGACCGGGTGCTGCTGCTCACCCGGACGACGCCGGCCAGTGAGTGCCAGCGGCGCACCGACGGGCTGACGCTGTTCGTGGCGAACCTGAAGGACCCGGCCGTAATGATCCGGCCGATCTCAAAGCTGGGACGCAACGCCGTGGCCTCTTGCGAGGTGATCTATGACGGGCTGTATGTCGATCCGGCGGACCGTGTCGGGGAGGAAGGCCGGGGGTTCTACTACCTGCTGGACGGGCTGAACGCCGAGCGGGTGCTGGTTGCCTCGGAGGCACTTGGCGTCGGCCGGGCCGCACTGCGCCGGGCGGTGGGCTACGCCGGGCAGCGCGTGGTGTTCGGCCGCCCCATCGGCGCCAATCAGGGCATCGCGTTCCCGCTCGCAGACGCGCATGCGCGGCTGAACGCAGCCGAATTGGCGATCCGGCAGGCGTCGTGGCGGATCGACCAGGGCCTGCCATGCGGGGAGCAGGCGAACACGGCCAAGTACCTGGCCGCCGAGGCCGGCTTCGCCGCCGCGGACGCGGCGATGCAGACTCACGGCGGATTCGGCTACGCCACCGAGTACCACGTCGAGCGGTACTGGCGGGAGGCCAGGCTGATGCGCATCGCCCCGGTACCGCAGGAGATGGTCCTCAACTACCTTGCCGAGCACGTCCTCGGCCTGCCCCGGTCGTACTGAGAGGGCGCAAGTGACGAACCGGCCGTTGAGCCGCGCCGGGCGGTTGAGGCGCACGATGGCGATGCCACGGCTAGCGCGCTCGACGAGGACAGTTCCGGTTTCGCGCATCGGCTCCTCCGCGGTCTGCTGTGTGGCACCGGTCATGCCTGGCTGCCCAGAATACTCGCAGCTCCGATGATTGTGCTCTAGAGTAATGACTGGTTATCCCGAGTGAGGCGGACGATGTGACGAGCGTTCATGGCGGCTGGGGCAGCGAGGTTGTCCGCAGCGCGGGGCCGATGCCGTTCCTGCAGTTCGCGCGGCGACGGCAACGCGTAACCCAGTTGCTCGACGACACCTCAGCGTTCCGCGACCGCGATCACCTGGTTCAGGGCAGCCGGCGGATCAGCTTCGGCGCCATGATCGATGCGATCACGCGCATATCACAGCAGTTTGCGGCTCGGGGGCTGCGGCGGGGGGACCGGCTCCTGCTGCTTGCGGGTAATTCTCCGGACTGGGTCATCGCGCTCTGGGCGGCTCTGCGGCTTGATGCCGTGGCGGCGCCGGGCAATCGGTGGTGGAGCGCGGCAGAGGTAGCACACGCCATTCGCCTCATCACTCCAGCCATCATCGTGGCGGATGCGCCGATGGCAGCGCGGTTGCCCGAGGGCCATGGTGCGGTCATCGTCACCATCGATCAGATCCGGTCGTGGTGCGACGGAGCGGCACCGGCGGAACCGGCTCCATCGGCGCCGACGGCGCCGTCAGTTACACCGCCCGGGCAGCCGGGGAGCGAGGATGATCCGGCCCTGATCATCTTCACGGCGGGCACGACCGGCCCGGCCAAGGCCGCGGTCCTGGTGCAGCGCTCGGTCATTGCCAACCTGCAGAATCTCCTGGTGGTGTCCCGTCGCCTCCCGGGCCAGCCAGCCACCCGCGGCGCCGAAGTCATCCTGCAAAGCGGTCCGCTATTCCACATCGGCGGCATCCAGTCGCTGCTGCTGGCGCTGCTGGGCGGCAACACGATGGTCTTTCTCGAAGGACGGTTCGATCCGGGCCAGGTGCTGGACGTGATCGAGCGAGAGCGCGTCACGGTCTGGGGCGCCATCCCAACCATGGCAATCCGCGTCCTCGAGCATCCCTCCGTGCCGCACCGGGAACTCGGCACCGTGCGATCGATCTCGCTGGGCGGCTCGCCGGTCACGCCGGAGCTCACCGACAGGCTGCGGACGGTTTTCCCCGCGGTTCGCCGCGGCGTTTCCACCGTCTACGGAATGACCGAGGCGGGCGGCACCGTCGCGGCCGCGTCTGGTGCTCTGATGGCCGACCACCCGGGCACGTCCGGCCGCGCCCTGCCGGTGGTCGAGCTGCGCATCGACTCGCCGGATGAGGCCGGGACCGGGGAGATTCTGGTGCGCACCCCGGCGGAGATGATCGGCTACTGGAATGACAACGCGGGCAGCCTCATCGACCGTGACGGCTGGCTGCATACAGGCGACCTCGGACGGATAGAGGACGGCCTGCTGTACGTGACCGGCCGGGCCAAGGACGTCATCATCCGCGGCGGGGAAAACATTGCCGCCGCGCACGTCGAGGAGGTCCTGCACCGCCATCCCGCGGTGGCCGCAGTCGCGGTGGTCGGGCTGCCTGATCCGGACCTGGGGGAGATCGTCGGCGCCATTGTTCAGGTGCGGGCACCGGCTACGGAGGGTGAGCTGGCGGCGTTCGCGGCCGAGCACCTGGCCCGCTTCGAGGTGCCGGCCAGGTGGCTGCTGCAGCCCGAGCCGCTGACGATGACCGAGGTGGGCAAGATCGCCAAACACGAACTGCGGGCGGCCTGGCTCGCCCGGTCCGGAACGGAGCAGCGATAGTGACCCCGCCCGCAGCGAGCTGGTCGCATGACGGGGCGGCCTTGGTCGTGACCCTGAGCAACCCGCCAGCCAACCAGCTCGGCGCCGCTCTCATCGCGGGCATGGATGCGGCCCTCGATTCGTTCGCCGACTCGCCTGCACGCGTACTGGTCATCAGCTCCGGCATCGACGGGTATTTCGCTGCGGGCGCCGACATCAAGCTCATGGCCGCCGCGGATCCGGCCGCGTTCAGCACCTACGGAGCCTCCCTCCGGCGGCTCCTGGACCGGATCGCGGGTCTCGACCGGCCCTCCATCGCGGCGATCGACGGCCGTGCCCTCGGCGGGGGCCTTGAGCTCGCGCTGGCCTGCTCGCTGCGTATCGGGTCGGAGCGGGCGCTGCTAGGCCTGCCCGAGCCGAAACTCGGGCTGATCCCCGGCGCAGGCGGCACCCAGCGCCTGCCGCGGCTAGTAGGCCGCGGAAGGGCGCTCGACATCATGCTGACCGGGCGCGACGTCGACGCCCGCGAGGCCTGCGCCATCGGCCTCATCGACCGGCTTGCGGATGCCGACGGCGCGCTCCTAGCCGCCATCACCCTGGCCGGTCAGCTCGCGGTGCTCTCCAGGCCGGCGCTCGCGGCCATCCTGAGCTGTGTCGACGATGCCGGAGAGCTGCCTATCCGGGACGGGGTGGCCCGGGAGGCACGGCGGGTCGAAAGCCTGTTTGACAGTCCCGATGGCCAGGAGGGCCTGGCCGCGTTTCTGGCGCGGCGGCCCCCGCGGTTCGGCTGAACATGGCCACCCGCGGCTTCGCGATCCTACGCGGCGGCGTCAGCGAGGCTGCTCGTGCTGCCGCGACGGCGGAGAGTCTCGGTTACCACAGCGCCTGGAGCCCCGAGTTCTATACCCGGTCGGCGATCGTCAGCCTGGCCGCCATGGCGCAGGCAACGACCACGATCCGGATCGGCAGCTCGATCGCCTATGCGGTCGGCCGCACGCCGCTGGTACTCGCCACCGAGGCACGCAGCCTGGATGAGCTATCCGGCGGCAGGCTCGCGCTCGGACTGGGCACCGGAACCACCCGGATGATGGCCGACTGGCACGGCATCGACCCGGCCGGTCCTGCTGCCCGGATGGAAGAGCTGCTGCCGCTCCTGCGCCGGCTCTGGCAGCTGCATGCGGGCCCGGTGCGCCACGATGGCCGGTTTTACCACGTGGACATAGCGCCGACAGCGGAAGTGACCGCTCCCGCCCGTGACCGGATCCCGTTGTTCACGGCCGGGGTGAACCCGCGCATGGTGCAGGCCGCTGGCCGGGCTGCCGACGGCTACCTCGGGCATCCGCTCTTCACGCCGCGCTATTTCGAGGAGGTCGTGCGCCCCGCGGTCGCTGCCGGCGCGGCTCGCGGCGACCGAGATCCGGCCGATGTCGAGATAGCCGCCCTGGTCATCTGCTCCGTCGCCGCCGACGAGGAGCAGGCCCGCCGCGAGGCGGCGGCGCAGATCGCGTTTTACGCGGTGCCCAGGACCTATCAGAAGGTCCTCGACGTCGGCGGCTTCGCAGGCGTTGGCGAGCGGGTCAGGGCGGCGTTCAGCCAGCGGGACCACGCCGCCATGGCCGCAGCCGTGCCCGATGAGCTGGTCGACTCCGCCGCGGCCGCCGGCTCTCTGGCCCAAGTTGCACGCCAGCTGCGCCTGCTCAGCCAGGTCGTGGATCACGTGATCGTCTACCCGGCGAGCTTCGGCATGACGGCCGAGCGAAGCCAGGAGGTCGTGGCGGACGTGCTCGCGGCCGGAGCGCCCGGTCAGGAACCGGCCCAGAGCGGCCTGGAGCCGCGGGCTAGGTGATGTCGCCGATTCGCAGGCGCACCTGGCGCAGGACGCTCACGACTCGGCCGGCCAGCTTGTCATCGACGCCGGCCAGGCCGAAGCCGGCATCGGCCAGGTCCTGGGTCACCTTGTCCAGCAATTCGCGTCCGGCCGGGGTGAGCGAGGCCAGGATGGTCCGCCGGTCGGTGGGATGAGGCTTGCGCTTCAGCAGCCGGCGCTTCTCCAGCTGGTCCAGGGCCAGCGTCACGGTCGTCGGATGCACCATCAGGTGCCTGCTGAGCTGGCCAAGCGGCCGGGTGCCGTCACGCGAGAGCTGCAGCGTCGTCATGAGCAGGTACCCGGTCCTGGTCAGGTCGTACACGCGCAGCGTGGCGTCGATGGAGGCCGTCATCGCCTGATGGGTGCGCAGGACGGCCGCCATCGCCGTGAACTGCTCGGGCGCGGGCTGGCCGCCCGCGATCCAGTGCTCGCGCGACCACTCGACCGCATCGTCCCGGTCTGCCATGCACGTCCTCCGCGTCGCTCATGCCGGAGATCTAGTCTAAGCCCAAAATAACGGGCACTCAGCGAAGCGTGGCCGCAGTTTGACAGCCAGAACCTCTAGTACTCTACTATCTAGTCATGGAGGAATCGGTGATGGTGGCGGCTGCGGTCCGGACGGCGGTGGGGAAGCGCAACGGCGCCTACGCTGGCGTGCATCCGGCCCGACTGCTCGGTGCGGCGCAGCGCGCGGTGCTGGCCGGGGCCGGTATCGATCCGGCTGCCGTGGGCCAGGTCATCGGCGGCACGGTCACGCAGGTAGGTGAGCAGGCTTACGATCTGGCCCGCACGGCCTGGCTGGCCGAGGGGCTTCCGATGGAGGTGCCGGCCACTACCGTCGACACCCAGTGCGGATCATCGCAGCAGGCGTTCACGCTGGCAGCCGGCCTGGTGGGCGCGGGGCTCACGGACATCGCGCTGGCGTGCGGCGTCGAATCAATGACGCGGATCCCGATCGGGGCGAACTACGGCAAGTCGCTGGGCCTTGGCCGCCCGGTGCCCAGGGCGTACCGGCGCCACTACGAGTTCCTGAACCAGTTCCAGGCGGCCGAGAAGATCGCAGAGAGGTACGGGATCGGCCGGGAGGCAGCCGACGAGCTGGGACTGCACTCCCAGCAGCGGGCCGCCGCAGCGTGGGCCGCGGACCGCTTCGCCGGCCAGATCGTGACGGCGCCGGTCGAGGCCGAGGACGGCGAGCCGGTGCAGCTGGCCAGGGACGAGGGCCTGCGGGACACCAGTCGCGAAGCGCTGGCCGGGCTCAAGCCCGTGCTGCCGGACGGCATCCACACCGCCGGGTCGTCGTCGCAGATCTCGGACGGGGCCAGCGCGGTCCTGCTCATGACCGAGGAACGCGCAGCGAGCCTGGGCGTAACGCCGCTCGCCCGCGTAGCCGACTCCGTGACGGTTGGCGTCGATCCCGTGATGATGCTGCTCGGCCCGCACGCGGCCGTGCCGTTGCTGCTCGAGCGCAGCGGGCTGGCGCTCCGCGACGTGGACCTCATCGAGATCAACGAGGCGTTCGCATCGGTGATCCTGTCCTTCATCGCCGAGCTGAAGGCGGACCCGGACCGGGTCAATCCCAACGGCGGCGCGATCGCGCTGGGCCACCCGCTCGGCGCAACCGGCGGCGTGCTGATCACCAAGGCGGCTCATGAGCTGGTCCGGACGGGCGCGCGCTATGGCGTGGTCACAATGTGCTGCGGCGGCGGGCTCGGCACCGCGACGCTGCTGGAACGACTCTAAGCACCGGCTATGGCACTCACGAACAGAAGGGCACCGATGAACTACGAGGATATCCGCTACGAGGTAGACGGACCTGCGGCAGTCATCACCATTAACCGGGAACACCGGCTGAATGCGTTCCGCGGCAAGACAATCGAGGAGCTCATCCATGCCTTCAAGCGAGGGTGGGCCGACAAGCCGGTACGCGGCATCATCCTGACCGGGGCCGGCACGCGGGCCTTCTGCGTGGGCGGGGACGTGAAGCAGCGGGCCGAGACCGGTGACTACGGGCCCACGGAAAACGGCCTGTTCGAGGCGACGTACCTGCACCGGCTCATCCGGGACGTGCCCAAGCCGGTGATCGCGGCTGTGAACGGCCTCGCCATCGGCGGCGGGCACGTGCTGCACGTGCTATGCGACCTGTCGATTGCCGCCGAGCACGCCACCTTCGGGCAGGCCGGGCCGCGGGTCGGCTCCTTCGACGGCGGCTTCGGCTCGGCCTACCTGGCCCGGGTGGTGGGCGAGAAGCGGGCACGGGAGATCTGGTTCCTGCTCGACCGGTACCCGGCCGACGTCGCGGAGCGCTGGGGCCTGGTCAACAAGGTTGTCCCGGCGGAGGAGCTGCTGCCGGCCGCGAAGGCCTGGGTCGCCCAGCTGGCCCAGTACAGCCCGACCGCACTGCGTTTCCTCAAGCACTCGTTCAATGCCGACACCGACCACCAGGGCGGGCTGTCGCAGCTGTCCCAGGCCGGGCTGGACGTCTTTGCGGTGACCGACGAGGCGCGCGAGGGCGCGGCCGCGTTCGCCGAGAAGCGGCAGGCCGATTTCGCGGCCCACCAGGTCGGGCACTAAGAGCGGAGGAGGGCCAGTCATGAGCATCGCCATCGACCTGGCCGGCCAGATGGCCCTGGTGACCGGCGGCGGCAGCGGCATCGGCGAGGCGACGGCCAGGACCCTGGCGCGCGCGGGCGCGGCGGTCGCCGTAGCGGACCTGGCCGCGGACTCGGCCCGCCGGGTTGCGGCGGACATCGAAGGGAACGGCGGCCGCGCCTGCCCGGTCACCCTCGATATCTCGGACCGGGACTCCGTCACGGCAGGCCTGAAGGCTGTCAGGGCCGAGCTCGGCCCGGTCAGCATCCTGGTCAACAACGCCGCAGCCTGGGTGGTCAAGCTGTTTGCCGACCACACCGCCGAGGAGATCGACCGGGTTGTCGGCGTTACGCTCGGCGGGACGATGGCGGTCACCCAGGTCGCCCTCGCGGACATCGTGGCCAGCTCGGGCAGCATCGTGATCATCAGCTCGGACGGGGCCAGGATCGGCGAGCGTTACATGAGCGTTTACGCCGCGGCCAAGTCCGGGCTGCTCGGCCTGGCCAAGAGCCTGGCCCGCGAGGTCGGCCGGGACGGCGTCCGGGTGAACGCCGTGGCCCCGGGGACGACGAACACTCCCGGCGGCGCCGGGTTCATCGAGCAGGCCGGCGGGGCAGACAAGCTTGCCCGCGCTTACCCGCTCGGGCGCATCGGCGAACCGCAGGACATCGCCAATGCCGTCCTGTTCCTCGCCTCACCGCTGGCCTCCTGGATCACCGGGCAGGTCCTGTCGGTAAGCGGCGGGTTCACGATGTCATGACCGGGCTGCGGTTCGATGGGCAGGTAGCGCTGGTTACCGGGGCCGGGCGCGGGATCGGCCGTGGCCACGCCCTAGAACTCGCCCGCCGGGGGGCCAAGGTGCTCGTCAACGACTTCGGCGGGGCAGTCGACGGCACAATAGGCGCCGGCTCGGACGGAGACGGGTCCGCCGATCCCGCCGCAGCCGTTGCCGCCGAGATCCGGGCAGCCGGCGGAGAGGCCATCGCCAGCCGGCACTCGGTGGCTACCCCCGACGGGGGCGCTGCCATGGTCGGGCAGGCGCTTGGTGAATTCGGGCAGCTGGACATCGTGGTGCACAACGCCGGCATCCTGCGCGACAAGAGCTTCGGAAACCTCAGCCCGGAGCTGGTAGACCCGGTGCTGGGCGTCCATCTGCGCGGCGCGTTCCACGTCCTGATCCCGGCCTGGCAGCACATGAAACAGCGCGGCTATGGCCGGATCGTCACCACGACCAGCGCATCCGGGCTCTTCGGCAACTTCGGCCAGGCCAACTACGGCGCCGCGAAGGCCGGTCTCGTCGGGCTGACCCGGGTGCTGGCCGTGGAGGGCCGCAAGACCGGCATCCTGGCCAACGCCATCGCCCCGGCCGCCGCGACCAGGATGAACGCCGACATGCTCGGCGAGCAGGCCTGCCTGCTCGCCCCGGAGGCCATCGCTCCGGTCGTGGCCTTCCTGGCGCACCGGGACTGCCCGGTGACCGGCCAGGTCATCGCGGCCGGCGGCGGGCACGTCGCCGCGATCCTCATATCGGAGACACGCGGCATCACCGAGCGCAACCTCACCGCCGAGGCAGTGCGCGACCGTTTCCCGGAGATTCTCGACCCGGACGGAGCGATCGTGCCCCGGCACATCGGCGATGAGCTCAGGAAACTCATCACCGCGCTGGAAGCGGTGCAGGGATGATCTCCTTCGCCTTCACCCCGGAACAGGAAGCCTTCCGCAGTGAGCTCCGGCGGTTCGCGGCAGCCGATCTGGCGCCGCAGTATCTGAACCGGGCCTCGACCGCAGAGTTCCCCTGGCCAGCCCACCGCCAGCTGGCCGAGATGGGCGTGCTCGGCCTCGGCCTCCCGGAGCGGCTCGGCGGCTCCGGCGAAAGCGATCCCATCACCCTCGGCCTAGCCGCCGAGGCGCTGGCTTACGGCGACCCGAATGTCGCGGCTGCGCCCGTCCAGGTCGGCCTGGTCGCGGCGCAGCTGGCGAGCCTGGCGCAGGACGACATCGCGGAGCGGTACGTGCCGCGGCTGATCAGCGGCGAGATCGTGGCCGCCATCGCGGTGACCGAGCCGTCCGCCGGCTCCGACGCCGCGAACCTGGCCGCCTCGGTGCACGCCGTGCCCGGCGGCTGGCGGCTGTCCGGCGAGAAGATCGCCATCACCCACGCGACCTGCGCGACCGTGGCCCTGGTCTACGCACGGCATGCCGGGAGCGAGGGGCACAGCGGCATCAGCTGCTTCGCGGTCGACCTGGACTCGCCCGGCGTCAGCCGCAGTCCCATGCCGGGGATGGGCGCCCTGCCACTGTGCTGGGGCAGCCTGGCCTTCGACGACGTGTTCGTGCCCGCCTCCGCGTTGGTCGGAGCGGAAGGGCGCGGGTTCGCCGGCGTCATGCATCACTTTGACTTCAGCCGGCCCGCCCTGGGCCTGCTCTGCCTCGGCGCCGCGCAGGCCAGCCTGGACGAGGCCATCTCCTGGGCCCGCCAGCGGGAGGCGTTCGGCCGTCCGATCGCCGCATTTCAGGGGGTCTCGTTCCCGATCGCGGAGCACGCTACCCGGCTGGAAGCGGCGCGGTGGCTGTGCTACCGGGCGCTCTGGCTGCGCGCCACCGGCCAGCCGCACACAGACGTGGCCGCCATGTGCAAGTGGTGGCCGCCGCAGATCGCCAAGGACGCCATCGAGACCGCCTGGGTGACCCACGGCAACATCGGCTACTCCGCGGAGTCGCCCCTGCAGCAGCGCTACCGGGACGTCGCCAGCTATCTGGTCGCCGACGGGACCGCTGCCATCC
>Ga0335075_10016104_pt1 | contig 11187 bp, 11 predicted proteins | sample Lox_Sample_24_FD_206723 | JGI IMG/M metagenome (GOLD analysis project Ga0335075, IMG submission 206723) | Soil microbial communities from Loxahatchee National Wildlife Refuge, Florida, United States - Lox_Sample_2.4 | ecosystem: Environmental > Terrestrial > Soil > Wetlands | place: USA... | reverse complement strand
CCGTACGCGGTGCTCGCCGTTCCGATCGCGACGAGCGCGTTCCCGGCGCTGTCGGCGACGTCGGCGGCGCTGTCGATGGACGCGCCGCCCGCGGGGCCGGCCGGCCCCGCGGCGCTGGCGGGGCCGGCGGGGGCGCCGACCGGGGCGGATTCCGCGGTAGCGGGTTCGGTCGGCAACGGATCGGGCGCGTCGCCCGGTGACGGATCGGGCGCGTCGACCGGTGACGGCGCGTTCGACTGGACGTCGGCGGCGTCCAGCCGGGCCGTCGTGGTCGCGTCCTGGCTCGGCGCCGCGGCCCTGATCGGGGCGCGGGCGCCGGTGGCCCGCGTCTTCGAGTCGCACGACGCCACCGCGGCGTCGGTGCTGTCGCTGGCACTCGCGGCGTTCGCGCCCGGGCTGATCGGCTACGGGCTTTCGGCGAACCTGTCGCGGGTGCTGTACGCCCAGCGGCGCAACCGGGCGCCCGCGCTGGCCATCGGCGGCGGCTGGCTGCTGGTGATCATCGCTGACCTGCTGATCGTTCCGTTCGTGCGGCCGGACCGGGTGGTGCCCGCGCTCGGGCTCGGCTCGACGTTCGGGCTGACGGTGTCCGGCATCGCGCTGCTTATCCTGGTCCGTCGCGAGCGCGGCTCCGACGCGCTGCGCGGCGTCTCCCGGGCGTTCCTGGCCGGGCTGATGGGCGGCGCGGCAGCCGCGGTGGCCGGGTCGGTGGTCGCCTCGGTGTTGCCGGTCACCGGTTTTCTGCTCAATATCGGCATGTCGTTCCTGGTCACCGCGGTCATCATCGGCGTCTTCGCCGCCGTCGTGCTCCGCCTGGACGGCGGCGACCTGCGCTCCGCGCTGTCCCGCCTGCGCCCCCGCTCGGCCGCCCGCTTATCAGATGAAGTCCGGCAGGTCGCCCTGGAGTTGCCAGATGCCTGGGGGATGCAGGTCCGCCACGGTGGCCACGTGCCGGCGGCCCGGATCGACGGCGATCGTTGACAGCGGGAAGGACGAGCGGTTCCAGGTCTCCCAGAACAGCTTGATGGCCAGGGCGTTTTTCTGGATGTCGCGGACGGCCACGGTGGAGACGACGCTGCCCGCGTCGTCGCGCCGGATCCCGCCCCGCTGCCTGAATTCGACCAGGTAGCGGCCGCCGTCCAGCCAGTGGACGGCGGTCACGGTGCCGTCGGGCCCGCGGTCCCCCTCGGCCATGGTCCAGTACATGTTCCACGTCCAGTCACCCGCTTGGGCGTCCCAGACGCGGATCTGCTCGCCGTACCCGACCGCGAGATACCTGCCGTGGGTGGCCCATCCGACTGCCGTTGGTCTCCGGTCGTGTTCGGTGAACCTATGGACCGTCTGACCCGTGGCCGGGTCGCAGACCACGACGGTGGTGCCGTCGCATCCGGCAAGGCGCCCGCCCTCCGGTTCCCACGCGACCGGGCCGCCGACACCGTCGAGTATCTGCCGCACAGCGCCGTTTGCCGCGTCCGCGAGGACGGTCCGCGGAGCCTCTTGACCGCTCAGCGCCAGCAGGCTGCCGTCGGCGGACCAGGCCAACTGCGACGCCTGCAGGCCTGGGGGTACGTCGATGACCAGGCCGCCCTTATCCGCACCGCGGACGTGGACGGCGAGATGCCCTGACTTCCGGTCCGTCTCCAGGGCTGCCAGGTGGCTGCCGTCGGGTGACCAGGCCAGCGAGGCGACCGGTCCGGTGACGTCATGGGTGAGGTGCCGCAGGCCGAGGCCCGCGTGATGGCCCGACTCGGTGTTCCACAGCTGGAGCGCCCCGTGGTCGCCGTGCCTGCCGCCGAGGACCAGATGGGAACCGTCGGGCGACCACGCGGCCGCCTGCCAGCGGGGGCCGGGGACATCGCCGTAGCAGCTCTTCACGTAGGTCAGCGTCGCCGTGCCCGGCGACACCGCCGGAGTCTGGGCTTGCTGCCGCCGCCGGGCCACGTTGGCCAGGTACTCCTCCGAGCGGCTGTGACCGTCCTCACTCACCGGCGGCCTCCTGCGCTGCGCAACCGGGCGCGGTCACGTCGTCCCGGCCTGGAGGTGAAATGGGCTGCAGCTAGGGTAACGCCGCCTCGTTCGGAATTCTTATGTTGTTCTTAACTTTTTGGTTTGCTCTTGCCGGTTCAAGCGGCGCAACCAGAGCAGGCCGAAAACGGGCAGGACGAGCGGCACGTAGCCGTAGCCGTAGCCGTAGCCGGACCACACGGTGGCATCGGGGAAGGTGGCCGGGTCGAGCATGCTCCAGGTGCCGACCGCCAGCACGCCGGCGAATTCCACCGAGCAGGACAGGACGGCGATCCGGCGTGCGACCCGGCTGCCGTTGGCGAGGGTGACCGTGGCAAGGATGTAGATCACGCCGGCCAGGGCCGAGAGCAAGTAAGCGACCGGGGCATGGTGGAACTTCGTCGCGATCTGCACCACGGCCCGTGCGGTAGCGGAGAGCGCGAAGAGGGCGTAGACGGCGACCAGCAGCCGGCCCGGGCCTGTCCTTGAGTGCGGCGGCGCTGTCGCGGGATCGGGCGACGTGGCGGGCTCGCGCTCGGGCGACGTGGCGGGCTCGGGCGACGTGGCGGGCTCGGGCGACGTCGCGGATTCGGGCGGTGCCATCGGGTCAGACACGGATCACCGGCCAGATCTCATGCAGCCGGACCATCAGCACGGCCGCGACCAGCCCGGCCACGGCGACAACCGCCGGGCCCCAGCGGGATCGTTCCATCGCTCCCCAGAAGCCCGCGGCCAGCGGGACGAGCGGCGTCGCGATCAGGTAGCCGATAAGCGTGGGCAGACTGGCCGGGCGTCCGCCTTCGGCGAGCTTGGCCACGATCATGCCGACCAAGACAAGAAGCAGGATCTCGAGGACGCAGAGAGCGGCCAGCAAGCTGCCGCCCATTCGCTTGTTGCGGGCGGTCAGTATCCCCGCGTAGGCGGCAAGCGCGAGACCGGCGACGATGATTGTCGTGGTAACGGCACCGTTCACGGACGACATGTTACTACCTTTCGTAGTAACAGCTGCCGGCCCGACGGGTTACACAGTGACAACTCTGACGGGATACCCGGTGACAACTACGGAAGGGCGGATTCGGCGATGGCGCCTACCTGGCTGATGGTAGTCGCGTGGATCTGTCTGGCGGTCTGCTTCTGCTGCGCCGCTATCATCGGCTACGACATCGTCGGCCGGCGCCGGCGTCAGCCGATGGGCGTGATGAACTTCGTCTTCCCGATCACCGCGCTGTACTTCGGCCCGTTCGCGCTCGCGTTCTACTGGCGGTGGGGACGAGCCGCCCCCCGGACGGCGATGCCACAGATGGCCATGCACGAGCACGCTCATCACGGCGGCATGACGGGGGCAACTGAGCCAGCCGAGGCGGCCGGGCCGGGCGGCGCTCACGAGTCGGCCCGGCCGGGCGAGCGGCCCAGGCCATCGTGGGTCGCGATGGCCGACGAGGTGAGCCACTGCGGCTCTGGATGCGTTCTGGGCGACGTGATCTCCGAGTTCGCGATCTTCGCGCTGGGCCTCACGATCGCCGGGGCCACGCTGGGAGCTGAGTACGTCGGCGACTATGTTCTGGCTCTGGCGTTCGGCATCGTCTTCCAGTACTTCGCGATCGCGCCGATGCGAGGGCTGGGGCTGAAGGACGGCCTGGTCGCGGCGGCCAAAGCCGACTTCATCTCGCTGACCGCGTTCGAGGTCGGCCTGTTCGGCTGGATGGCGGTCATGACGTTCGTGCTGTTCCCGGCGCCGCACCAGCTGATGCCCAGTTCAGCCGCCTTCTGGCTGCTCATGCAGGCCGGCATGATCATCGGGTTCGCCACCGCCTGGCCCGCGAACGTCTGGCTGGTCAGGCGGGGCATCAAGGTCCCCATGTGAAATGACCGTCGTTCACTCCGGACCGGCCCTGGACATGACAACGCCCCCGGGAGCGTGTGCTCACGAGGGCGTGCCGTGGCCGGTGCGAAGGTCGCCTCACGGCGAAAGGCACGACATGGCTCCAGCCGAACGGTATTCCATGAAGGCAGTGAGTTGAGCCCGGGGGACACTAACGCACCGACAGGGGTATGAACGCGAGGCCGGCCGGCACTATTCCAGCTTGCCGGGATGTCCGTCATCGGACGTTCCCTGTCTGACCCCGCCGACGGGGTCCAGTTGCGGACGGCGGTCACTGTCGGTGACCGTGAGTGCGGTGCGCTTCGGGGCTGACCGGCGCGACGCTCGCGGTTTGGCGGTTAGGCAGCCCAGGACCGTCCGGGGCCGCCGGCAGCGCCGCACTATCCCCTGCATGCTCGATTAGGAACGGTCTATCATCGCCAGTCATGACCATGCGGGTCGTCTTGGTCGTGGGAACGACGTCGGGCGGGATCGGGACGCACGTCCGGATGCTCGCGGTCGGGCTGGCCGCACAGGGACACGAGGTCCTGGTCGTGGGCCCCCCGTCTGCCGATGCGCGGTTCGGTTTCTCGGCGCTGCCCGGGGTGGCGTTCGCTCCCGTCGAGTTCGGCGACCGGCCGCGTCCAGCTGACGCGGCCGCCGTGCTGCGGTTGCGGCAGCTGCTGCTGGACAGGGGAGCGGAGGTTGGGGCAAGCGGGGCAGCGGCCGCGGGCCGTAACCCGCAGGTAGTGCACGCGCACGGGCTGCGGGCCGGGGCGCTCGCCGTGCTCGCTCTGACCGGGGTGCGCGCCGGGCGGCGTCCGGAGCTCGTCGTTACCGTGCACAACGCCCCGCCTGTCGGCGGCGGAGCGACGGCGCTTGTCTACCGGGCGCTCGAGCCGCTGGTCGCACGTGGTGCTGATCTTGTGCTGTGCGTGTCGCCCGATCTTGAGGCGCGAGCCCGGGCGGCGGGGGCGCGCCGCGTGGACCGCGCGGTCGTCCCGGCGGCTGACCGGCCAGAATCCGGGGCGGCTCGGGGGACACCTGGTTCGATCGCCGGGGCGGGTGGCGGGGAAAGAGCCCGCTCGGCCAGTGGTGACGCGGAGCAGCGCGTCACGGTCGGTGCCGTGGGCTCGGGCTTCACCGGTGGTTCGGAGGCGGCCGATGCGATCGGTTCCGCATTGGCCCGGGAACGACCGATGGTCCTCGCGGTCGGGCGGCTCGCCGGGCAGAAAGGGTTCGGAACGCTGCTCGAGGCGGCCGCCGGCTGGCGGCACCTGGCGCCGCCGCCGCTGCTCGTGATCGCCGGGGACGGGCCGCTGGCCGGGGAACTCCGCAGGCGGGCCGCCGCCCTCGGCGTCGACGCCGCGTTCGCCGGGCACCGTGACGACGTTCCCGCGCTGCTTCGCGCCGCCGCGGTGTTCGTGCTGCCCAGCCGGTGGGAGGGACAGCCGCTGGTACTCCAGGAGGCGCTCCGGGCGGGCGCGGCGATCGTCGCGACGCGGGTCGGCGGCGTCCCCGCCCTGACCGGCGAAGAAGTGGCGGTACTGGTGCCACCGGACGATCCGGCGCAGCTGGCGGCGGCGGTCCGGTCGGTGCTCACCGATCGGCCGCTGGCGAGCAGGCTCCGCACGGCAGCGCTCGCACGTGCGGCGACGCTGCCGTCGGAGGCGGACGCCATCAGCGCGGTGCTGGCCGGGTACGCCGCCGCGGGCGCCGGGCGCCGGAAGTGATCAGCGCCGGCAAGGCGCGGTACCGGCAGGGCGCGGTACCGCCTGGGCGCGGTACCGGCAGGGCGCAGTACCGCCTGGTGAGCGGTGCTCCGGATGCGAGCCGGGTCAAGCGGCACCGCCGCTCTGCGATACTTGACCACGTGCCGCTGCGATCCACCTGCCTGTGCCTGCTTCTGCGGACGCGCGACGATGGCGTGCGCGAGGTGCTCCTCGGCTACAAGAAGACCGGGATCGGTACCGGCAAGATCGTCGGACTCGGCGGGCACGTCGAGCCAGGCGAGTCAGCGGCGGAGGCGGCCGCCCGGGAGGTCAAGGAGGAGTCCGGGATCCGGGTGGCGGAGGGTGGGCTCGCCGAGGCGGCGCACGTCACGTTCCTGTTCCCGGTGCGCCCGTCCTGGGACATGGACGTGGTGATCTTCACCTGCGAGGACTGGGCGGGCGGCCCCGCCGAGAGCGCCGAGATCAGGCCGGAGTGGTACCCGGTCGCGGACCTGCCTTTCAGCTGGATGTGGGACGACGCCCCGTACTGGCTGCCGCCGGTCCTGGCGGGCGAGCGGGTGCGCGCGACGTTCAGTTACGCCGACGACTGCGAGACCGTGGCGGAAGCGTCCGTCGGGCCACTGTCCTAGCGGGCACTGTCCTAGCGAGGAGCCCTAGCTCCGCGCCAGCCACTGGCTGACGGCGGCGATGAACCCGTCCGGATCGACGAGGCTCACGATCAGCTCGTTCACCTTCATCCGGCGAAACAGCGTGGAAGGACCGCGCTCGGTGCGGCCGGGCGGGTCGATCGTGATCTCCACCAGGCCGTTAGCGGAACCGTTGATCAGCCAGCTGCCACCCCTGGAATGGACGCCGATCATACCCCGGACCTGGCGCGAGGACCGAGCGGCCCCGAGCACCGAGGCGCGCGGTACGTCGACCTTGAAGTCGCCCAGCCGGCAGCGCAGCCAGTCGGCATCGATCTCGACGTGTGCTTTCGACATCGCCCGCTTTTCGGAGCCGCCACCGAGCACCGTGTCGATCCACTGGAGGACCGGTCCCGAGCCGTCGTACCTGACCGCGAACCGTTGGAGTGCCCCGGCCGGGGCATTGCTCCCGGTCGCCTGGCACTCCCTGATGACCGCGCGCCGGGCGGCGGCATACGACTCGCCCGTCTCCGCCATGCGCTTGCGCGCGGCTGCCTTGATCTTGTCATGCGACATCGTGCCCTCGATCCGGTGGCTTCGCCCGGCGCCCAGCCACCGTGCAATGGCCACGACGGAAGGAAGACAAGACCCACACGAGGGCTGCGCCGCTCTTGTCCTCGAGCGTTACCTCCGGCGCCGGGCCGGGACAACTCGGATCAGGCAGGTGTGGCTGCCGATACGAAGGTACCGCAGCGGAACACGGTTGTCAGTCCGCGTCCATCCGGGCGGCGGCGCCGTCACCCGGGCCAGGGCCAGCGCCGACGACCACACCCTGCGTCTTTGCATAGAAGATGACCGCCTTCCGGCCACTACGCCTAGCAGATGCCCAAAACCGCGACCAGTTTGCCCGGATATGCCCGCGCGGCTCCTAGTCATAGGGCCCGCGGATTATCAACACGCGGATTAGCTTGGTCTTGAGGGCGGCCTGGGCCGGAGGGCGCGAGAGATCGTGGGTCAGATGCGGGGTGGCCCCGCCGGAAAGGACAAAACGGACAGACAAATAGGATATTTCATGCCATTTGATGGGTCCGGGCCGTGATCGCGGGTCATCTGCGGTGCTATTCGCCTTTTTTGACCCACGATCTCGAAAATAGGTACTAGCTGCCGGGTACAGATCAGGGAAAAGCGGACATTCTTACGGCATCCGAAGGTACCTCGCCCGTTCTGACCCACAATCTCGGCCGTGTGCAGCGGCCGGCTGGCTTCCCCGCATCCATGGCGCCCAGAAAAATGGGACCCACGAGTTATTCTCCGGTAAGCCCATGGCTGTGCGGAAGTGGTTGTCTTCTGGGCAAAGTGGTTCAGCCGGGCAAAAGTCGTCAACAGGTGGGCGGGGCGGTTGGGGTCGCTGGTGGCGGTGGGGATGGCTGACTGGCCACGATGGCCTTTTCGTGCTGGCCCGTGGCCGCTGCGCTGCCAGCGGCAGAGCGCCGCACTGCCGGTGCCTTCGATGGTGTCGGCGTGGCTGCTGCCGTTGCGGATGACGATCGCGATGCCGCGGCGGGGATCGTGGGGGCGACCGTGGACGTGTTGCCGGCGCCGTACATGTAGGTTCCCGTGCTCTGCACGGCGCCCGGCGACAGCGTGATGCCCCGCACGGTGACCTGGTGGCCCTGGGTGTCGGTCAGCCGCACGGTGAACGGACCGTTCCCCGCGCCTGAAGCGGCGATCCAGTAGTTGTAGCTGGCACGTGACAGGCTCAGCCAGCCGCCGGAGACGGTTTCGAGCTGGACCGACGCGAGCGGGTTGCCCGTGTTGTCGAACAGCAGCGCGAGCCAGTACTGCGACGAGCCCTCCTTGACCTCGGCGGTGACCGGCCCGGGTAGCGCGGGGTTGACAAGGGAGCCGTAGCTCACGTTGATGAGCCCGGCGGAGAGTGGCGCGAGCCTGGCGAACGCGGTCTCGCTGAGGTCTATGTGGCCGGCGGCGCATGGCGGGCACTGGTCGATCACCTGAACCGTCACCGACCCGTCCGGCCCGCTAACCTCCAGGTAGCCCCCGCAGGCCGCCCCGGAGTCGTACTCCGCGGGAGACAGCGCGACGAACAGGCCGTTGGCGGGTGCCGGGTACGAGCAGTTGCCCAGCCCCTGGAGCACGTAGTGGGTCGCGATCTCGGATCCTGACGATTCGGCGGCCAGTGCCGAGCGCGATAGCGGTGCCGCGCACGCCCGGCCCGCGGTCACCTGCCCGATGCCGACCGCGACGGCGAGTATCACCGCGGCGATCCCGGCCCCGGTGACGCCAAGCCCGAACAGCGACCACCGCCCCCAGCGCCAGCCGGTCCAGCGCCCGCGCCCGCCACGCCGACGCCGGTGCCGGTGCCGGTGCGGTGGGTCTTGACGACCGGTGCCGTCCCGGCCGGGCTCAACCCAGCCGAGCCGGTCAGGATCCTGGCCAAAACTGCCCCACTGGCCGCTAACCATGACCGGATCGTACGGAGCGTCGCATCCTGACCACTGGGCATTCGGATGATTGCCCGCGGAAAACCCGCGGAAAATGTGCCCTCGGCGGTATTCACCGCCATCTCCTCACGGCCGCTTTACTGTCGCGGCGCGGGTGTGACATTTTGGGGATCGAAGGTCTTCCAATCAGGCAGGCGGTGTCAGCATGACCGTGCTCGCGGCGGGCAAGGCGGAAACCTGGGAAACAGCTGCGGACGCAGAGACTCGGCTGCGCCGCGAACTGGCCGCCGTCTACCGGCTGGTCGCGCACTTCAGGATGACGGACCTGATCTTCAACCACATCTCGGTCCGCCTGCCCGGCCCGGAGCACCGGTTCCTGATCAACCCCTTCGGCCTGCTGTACGAGGAGATCAACGCCTCCAACCTGGTGATCATCGGGCTGGACGGCGAGCTCATCACTGACGGACCGTGGAAGGTGAACCGGGCCGGCTTCGTGATCCACTCTGCCATCCACGAGGCCCGCGAGGACGCGCACTGCGTGCTGCACACCCACACCAAGGCCGGCTGCGCGGTCGCCGCGCAGGAGCACGGGCTGCTCCCGCTCAACCAGATGTCGCTTGAGTTCTACAACCGCGTCGGCTACCACGACTACGAGGGCATCGCGGTGTCCAGCGACGAGAAGAAGCGCCTCGTCGCCGACCTGGGCGACAAGTCAGCCCTGATCCTGCGCAACCACGGCCTGCTGACCGTCGGCCGCACCCCCGGTCAGGCCTTCCTGCGCATGTTCTACCTGGAGCGCTCGTGCGAGATCCAGGTCGCCGCGCTGGCCGGCGGCACGGCCATCGTGCTGCCGCCAGAAGAGATCCGCGAGCACACCGCCCGCCAGTTCCAGGGTGCCAGCGGTGTGAACGACTACTCGACCGACGACAGCCCGAACCTGGCCTGGGACGCGATGATGCGCCTCGTCGAGCGTATCGCCCCCGACTACAAGGACTGACGGCTCGCATCCGACCGCAGGACGCGCTTCGCGAGCTCACGGTGCATCGACGGCATCGCGCCCGGCAGGTCGTTCAGGGTGAACAGCCGGGCCTCGAGGATCTCCCCGCGGTCCAGCACGAGACCGCCAGCACCGGCAGCACCGGCAGCACCGGCAGCACCGGCAGCACCGGCAGCACTGTCGGTCAGCGTCGCCGCGTAGTACGCCTGGACGCGGTACTTGTCACCCATGCGGAACTCGAGCATCGGCCCGACGGTGACGGTCAGGCCGGTCTCCTCGCGGACCTCGCGGACGACCGTCTCCTCGAACGTCTCGCCGCGCTTGGCGAACCCGCCGGGGAACCCCCAGTCCGAGCTGGCGGGCCAGAACCGGTGCCGCAGCAGCAGCACCTGCCCGTCGGCCGTGCGGACAACCCCGGTGACGCCGATGCCGAACCGTGCGTGCAGGTGCCCGGCAAGCCAGGGCCGCATCGGTCCGGCGGCGTGCCATAGACGCGCGAGCGGCCGCGCGAGCAGTTCTTGCACCGGGCTATCGTCGCAGACCTTTCCGATTCGGGGCGACGAAACCTGCAGCTGCTGTCGGATTCGCGCCGGTGCCGTGCGTGGGAGAGGTAACGGGCGCCGTCACCGCAAAGCGGGGGCGACGGCGCCCGATAGCGTGAAGCTAAGCGCGACCCGACGATCCGGAGGAAACGAATGGCCTTCTCGTCCGTGATGCCGAACCTGTACGTGGCCGACGTGGAGCGTTCGGCCGCCTTCTACCGCGACCAGCTCGGCGCCGTCGAAACGTTCCGGCTCCCGGCCACGGGCAGCGCCGATCATGTCGAGCTCAAAATCGGCGACGTGACCATCGCGCTGAGCCACCGCGATCGGGTGCCGGGGCAGGGGCTGCCCGCCCCGACCTCCGGCCACCCGCTTGAGCTCGTGGTCTGGTGCGAATCGGCCGATGACGCGGTCGCGGAGCTCCGCGCCGCGGGCACGCCGGTCCTCGTCGAGCCGCACGCCGGTCACGTCGCCGGTGTCCGCCGCGCCTACGTCACCGACCCCGACGACAACTGGATCGCCCTGGTCAGTAAGGCCTAGCGCCGCTGTTTGGCGCCGCGGCCGGTCGGGTACAGCGGCCATGCCGGGCGCTTGCCCGCGGGGGGTGAGTGTCTCTGACGTCGATCACTGTCTGTGTCGACGACTGTCTGTCAGGAGAACTCGTCATGGTCTTTGACCCGTTCGGCTCCGGTGAATTCGGTGCCGGTCCCTTCGATGACATGCTCGCGCGGTTTTTCAGCGGCGGAGTGCCGCAGCGGCCGGTGCGACGCGTGGATATCTGGCAGCTGCTTACCGAACAGGCCCGCGAACTGGTGCGGGACGCGGCGACCCAGGCGGCTCAGTGGGGTGACACCGACATGGACACCGACCACCTGCTGTGGGCCGCGACCCGCCAGGAGTCCGTCCGCCGGCTGCTCACCGCGGCGGGCGCCGACCCGGACGCCATCGCCAGGGCCATCGAC
>Ga0335075_10016103_pt1 | contig 11187 bp, 9 predicted proteins | sample Lox_Sample_24_FD_206723 | JGI IMG/M metagenome (GOLD analysis project Ga0335075, IMG submission 206723) | Soil microbial communities from Loxahatchee National Wildlife Refuge, Florida, United States - Lox_Sample_2.4 | ecosystem: Environmental > Terrestrial > Soil > Wetlands | place: USA: Florida... | reverse complement strand
GCCGCATGGACGAGCTCCTGCACGGCCTGGTCCAGGACATCGAGGGCGGCTACACCCGCCGGCTGGCGATCATCGTGCCCGGCCCGATGCCGTGGCCCTTCCCCGCCTACGAACTGGCGCTGCTGGCGTCCGAGCGCGCCTGGGACATGCAGAGCGAGCTCGACATCACGCTGCTGACGCCAGAACGGATGCCGTTCGAGGCGTTCGGGACCAGGGCCAGCCGAGCCATCGCCCAGCTGATGTCCGAGCGCCGTGTCGAGGTCGTCACCTCCGCCTACTGCGAGGTACCGCGCTCCGGAATGATCGTCGTGCATCCCGGCGGGCGAACCATCGCCGCCGAACGGATCGTGGCGTTCCCCCAGCTCGTCGGCCCCGACATCGACGGACTGCCCAGCGACGGTGGAGGGTTCCTCCCCGTCGACGAGTACGGTCGTGTGCGCGGCGTGGACCGGGTGTGGGCCGCCGGCGACGGCTGCGACCATCCGGTCAAGCAGGGCGGGGTGGCAGCGCAGCTCGCCGACACCATCGCCGAGTCGATCAACGCCCTCGCCGGTGGCCGGGCGGTCGTGCGCCCCTTCTCCCCCATTCTGGAGGGCGTCCTCATGACCGGAGGCATCGCGCGCTACCTGCGAGCCACGCCCACCGGCCCCGATGCCGACGGCGAGTCAATCTGCGTCGAGCTCACCGGCGGCGCAGCGCCCGCCAAGATCGCGGCGCGCTACCTCGGACCGCACCTCGGCGGTCACGTCTCCATGGGCGTCGGGGCAGTGACCTGAGCCGACGGTGCGGTTGCGGCAGCCCGGCGCTAGGCGGCGGGCTGCCGCACCGCCCTGTGCACGGGTGCGGTCGCCGCGACGGCGGCGGGCGAAAGGATGAGGACCGGACACGGCGCGCAGGCCAGCAGCCGCTCGCTGACGCTCCCGGCGACCGCGCCGGTCAACGGCGAGCGCCCGCGCGTCGCGAGGATGAGCAGGTCGGCGTCGACCATGCGGGCCACGTCGGCGATGTGACCCGCCGGTGAGCCGAACGCGCCGCGGACCACGTGGAGCGACGCGTTGATGTCGTGTCGGCGCAGCGAGGATGTCACCGCCTTGAGGGCGGCGATTCGCCCCTCGTCAGTGGCCGTGGCCAGGACGGGCGCGATGTGTACGACGTACAAGGCGCTGTCGTCGGCCTCGCAGATCTCGCGCACGAACCGTCGCGCGGCGAGGCTCGGAGCCGAGCCGTCGGTGGCCCACACGATGGTGGGGAAGGTCTTGGTCGGGGCGCCGCCGGTCATGCCTTCATCTTCGACCCTCGCCGCAGCGCCACCAACCCGGCGATTCCACAGACTGTCTCCGTGCGGGCTACGGGGCCGCGGCGCTCACAGTGCCCACTGGTGACCCAGCCGCGACGCCGCCCGGGGCGTGACGATCTGCTCGGGCGCCACCGACTGAGCCTCACCGGCGCCTTGCAGGGCCGCCAGGGTCGCGGCCACGCTCTGCCCCAGGGCCGTTGGTGCATAGCCACCCTCCAGCACCGCTCCCAGGGGCACCGAGAGCGTGCCGGCCAGGTCACGGACATGGCAGGCCATCTGCGCGAAGGCGTCGGCATCCAGCCGGCAGTCGGCCAGCGGATCATCCTCATGAGCGTCAAAGCCCGCCGAGATGAGGATCAGCTCCGGGCGAAAGTCGGCTCCGATGGGCACGATCAGGTGCTCCATCAACGACAGCCACGTCTCCGGACCCGAACCCGGCGGCACCGGCAGATTCACGGTGTAGCCACGGCCATCGCCCGACCCGCTGTCGGCGAGGGCGCCGGTGCCGGGGAACAGGCCGGCCTGGTGGATGCCCGTGACCAGCACGTCGGCGCGATGGCGGAAGATCTCCGCGGTCCCGTTGCCGTGATGGACATCCCAATCGATGATCATCACCTTCTCCACGCCCCGCTCGCGGATGGCCAGCTCGGCAGCGACCGCGATGTTGTTGAACAGACAGAAGCCCATCGCGCGGTCGCGCTCGGCGTGGTGGCCGGCTGGACGCAGGGCGCAGAACCCGACGTGGTCGCGCCCCGACGTCAGAGCCCGCACCAGCTCGCACCCGCCCCCCGCGGCATGCCGGGCCGCCTCGTAGGAGGCGTCACCGACGAAGGTGTCGTCATCGATCTGCCCGCCGCCGGACTCGCACAGGTCCCGGATGAACGCGATGTGACGCTCTGAGTGCACCAGCCTCAGCTCAGCCTCGCTCGCCGCCGGCGCGGCGAGGCGGGTCAACTCGAGATCCGCGTCGCGCACTGCGGTCTCGATCGCCTGCAGCCGTCGTGGATGGTCCGGGTGACCCGGTGACAGCGCCTGCGGGTCGTGGCGCAACGATGCGGGGTGATGGATGTAGAGCACCGCGTCAGCGCGTCCTGTTCATAGCCGAACCAGTAGACACGGCGGCCCCGCCGACCGCCTCCGCAGCGACTACGCCCACGGGTGCGGCGAACCACCGATGTCACGTCCTGCGGTCCGCGGTTGGATTGCGCCATGACCACCACAGAAGTCATGGAGCCCATCGAGCCGGTCATCCCGGCGCAGATCGAGCGCATCGCGGCGGCCGTCAACGGGCGCCCCGAGGGCGACGACGCCGCCGTGCTCGGCGCCGCCATCACCGACGCAGTCGGCGGCGATCTGATGCTCATATCGGTCGAACCCGAGCTGCCGTTGATGCTCCCGGGCGCGAGCCGGCGCCGGATGCGCGAGGAGACCAAGACGATGCTGGCCAGCACGCGAGACTCTTTCGCGCCTGGAGCACGGTCGGGCGTCGACTCCGACCTATCCGATGCGCGCGGCATCAAGCGCCTCGTGGCCCAGGAGCACCGTCAGCTCGTGGTGTGCGGATCCAGTCACCGCGGTGATGAGGGGCAGGTGCTGATGGGCCGCACCACACGACAGCTCGTCGAGCACGAGCAGTGCGCGCTGGCCATCGCGCCGCACGGACTCAGCTCACGGGGTCAGGTCGATATCAAGCGCATCGCAGTCGGCTACGACGGCACGCCCGAAGCACGCGCGGCCCTGTCGCTGGCGGCCGCGATCGCCACCGGTTGCGGCGCCCGGCTCATCGTCCGCGGAGTGGTTGACGACCGGATCCCCGCGCTCGGCTGGCCGAGCCTGTGGATCGAGCCGTTCCGCGAGTGCTGGGACGAGGTCATGGACGACGAGGTCGTGTCGTTGCGCACCCGCATCGAGGCGGCCACTGCGCAACTGTCGGTCCCCATCAGCATCGAAGTCGACCGCGACGTCCCATCGGCCTCCTTGCTGGATCTCTCCGCGGCCGCCGACCTCCTCGTGATCGGCTCGCGGCGCTGGGGGCCGCTGGCCAGGCTCGTGCTCGGCGGTACAGGCGAGGCGCTCACCCACGGCGCCCGGTGCTCCGTGCTCATCGTGCCGCGCCCCGACACCGACAGCTGACCACGGGTCGGCGATGCACGTCGTCATCGCGGGAGCGGGCGTCGCCGCCCTCGAGGCGACCGCGGCCCTGCACAGGCTGGCCGCCGACCGGGTGCGATTGACACTCATCGCGCCTGATCGCACATATGTCACACGCGCCCTGCGGCCGCTGACTGCCTTCGGGGTCACGGGCCCGCCCCAGATCTCGGTGCGCGGCCTGGCCGACCGCCTCGGCGCCGATCTGGCCCACGACCGAATCCACTGGGTCGATCGCGACCGTCGTACGGCACACTGCCGATCGGGCGCCGCCATCGCGTTTGACGCCCTCGTGCTGGGGGTCGGCGCAACCCCGCACATCCGCTTCCCCCACGCGCTGGCGCTCCACGACGGCGCCGCCCCCGGTCTCAGCCAACTCGTCTCCGAGATCACCTCGGGAGACGTTCGCCGGGTGGCGTTCGTGGCTCCGGAACGGATGGCCTGGCCGCTGCCGCTCTACGAAGCGGCGTTGATGACCGCAGCCCTCGGCCGCCGGCACCATCGCCGGCTCGACTTGATCCTCGTCACGGCCGAGGGTGCCGCGCTGCAGCCCTTCGGTGAGCATGCCACCGCCGAGATGCAAGCTCTGCTGGACCACGATGACATCGCCCTGGTGACCAGAACCCACTGTCGTATCCCCGCCAGCGATCGCGTTCTGCTCACCAGTGAGCGAGGAGACCGGGTTGGTGAGCTCGCAGTCGACCGGGTGGTCGCGCTGCCCGAGCTGACCGGCCCCCACATCCGGGGCCTGCCGTCCGCGCCCTACGGCTTCATCCCCATCGACTCCTTCTGCCGGGTTCCGGGGACCTTTGACGTCTACGCCGCCGGCGACGGCACCAACTACCCCGTCAAGCACGGCGGGATCGCCGCCCAGCAGGCCGACGTGGCCGCCCGCGGCATCGCCGCCGCCGCCGGGGCCGACGTGGAGGCGCGCCCGTTTCACCCGACCATTCACGGCATCCTGCTGACCGGCGAGAGCCCGCGCTACCTCACCGCCCGCCTCATCGGCGCGCACCCGTTCGGGTCGGCGGTAACCAGCGCAGACGCCGCCACAACCGCCGCATCCACGAAGGTCCTCGCCCCATATCTCGCCGGCCTGCTGGACGAGGTCGGCCGGTGAGCGGCGCCACCGGCACCGCCCGCGCACCGGCATCTCCGGTCATCACACCGAGCGCCCCCGCGATCTCAGCGCGCGGGCTCCGGGTCCGGCGCGGCGCGGACGATGTGCTCCACGGCGTGTCGCTCACAGTCCCTCGCGGCCAGATCGCTGGGCTGTTCGGGCCCAGCGGCTCAGGCAAGACCACGCTCATGCGGGCGCTCGTCGGAGTCCAGCGCGGAGTCAGCGGCAGCGTCCAAGTGCTCGGTCACGCCGCCGGGTCAGCGCAGCTGCGCCGTCGCATCGGCTACGTCACGCAGGAGACGTCGGTGTACCTCGACCTGTCGGTGGCCGAGAACCTGCGCTACTTCGCGGCGCTCATGGGCGCCGGCGCCGAGGATGCGCGCCGGGCGTTGGCTGCGGTGGGCCTGACCGAGGTCGCCGAGCGCCCCGTCCACGCCCTCTCCGGCGGTCAACAGGTCCGGGTGTCCCTGGCCGCGGCCTTGGTCGGGGACCCCGAACTACTGGTGCTCGACGAACCCACGGTCGGCCTGGACCCCTCCTGCGCCGCGATCTGTGGGCGCTGTTCCGACGTCTTGCCGGCGATCGCCGGACCCTGCTGGTGTCCAGCCACGTGATGGACGAAGCCCGCCACTGCGACACGCTCATGCTGCTGCGCGACGGCCGGCTGATCTGGCACGACTCACCCGCCGCCCTCACCACCGCCACCGCCACCGCCGATCTCGACGCCGCCTTTATCCGCATCATCGAGCAGGGGAGCGCGGAGTGGTGAGCCGAGTGCTGGCCACCGGCACCCGCGTGGGGGGCCAGTTGCGGCACGACCCGCGTACCGTAGCTCTGCTCCTGGCCCTGCCAGCCGTCCTCATCACGCTCCTGCGGCTCGTCTACGCACACCGTCGCGACGAGTTTGATGCCGTCGGCGCGCCTCTGCTGTCGCTGTTTCCGCTGTTCACCATGTTCCTCGTGACCTCGGTGGCCATCCTGCGCGAGCGGCGCACGGGCACCCTCGAACGGCTGCTGGCCACGCCGCTGCGCAAGTCAGAGCTCCTGGCCGGCTATGGCCTGGCCTTCGGCGCGGCGGCGATCGCGCAGGCGGTCATCGCCAGCGCGGTGGCGCTTGGGCCCCTCGGCCTGCACGTCGCCAGCGGAGCCGCATGGGTCATCACGCTCTGTGCGACAGTCGCGCTCCTGGGAATGGGGATGGGACTCCTCGCCTCCGCCTTTGCCAGGACCGAGTTTCAGGTGGTGCAGTTCTTCCCGGCCACGATCCTGCCTCAGCTGCTGCTGTGTGGCCTACTGGTGCCACGGGCCGCGCTCCGTGGCGTCCTGCATCTGATCTCCGACGCGCTGCCGATGTCCTATGCGGTCGACGCCATGCAACACCTCAGCCGCGATTCGCTGGCCAGCGGGGTGGTGGTCCGTGACCTGTGCGTCATCGTGGCCTTCGCGCTGCTGGCCGTGTCGCTCGGCGCCGCGACTCTCCGTCGCCAGACCGACTGAGGTCAGGCCGCGATCGCGTTGTCCCCAAGACGGAGGTCAAGGAGGGCCATCACGTCCTCGAGGACGGCGTGCACGGGACGGTCGGTGCGGACGAGCAGATGCGCTGCCGCCGGGATCTCATCCAGCGCCTCAAACCGATGGCGTTCGCGCTCGACCACCTCAAGCCCGGCATCCGACGTCCGGCCGGGCTCGCGCTCACGGGCGCATGCGCGCAGCCGGAGCACCTCGGCGGGCGCCACACACTGCATGAACAGCATCGGGGCAGCTGCCGCGAACCCGGCGCGGAAGGCATCGCGATCGGCCCGGCGGCGAAACGTCGCGTCGATCAGTACCCCACTCCCAGCATCGACGGCCGCCGCCGCGCGCCGCCCCAGCTCGACATAGACGCTGACGCTCACCTCCTGGGTATAGAGCGACACGGCCGCGCGGTCATGGGGCCCGAGACCGGCCATCTCCTTGCGAACGACATCGGAGCTGATCACCGGACACCCCACCAGGTCACCCAGGGCGTCGGCCAGATGGGATTTGCCGCTGGCGGGCACCCCGCAGACAGCGAGCGCCGGCGCGCCCCGGGCCCGCCAGGCGCAGCGCTGCGCCACAGCCAGCAGGCGCCCGGCCTCGGGATCCTCACTGGCGGCGCCTGTCGTCTGCGATGCGCGGGCGAGCGCCACCTTGGCCCGGATCAGGGCCCGGTGCACGGCAAAGAACCAGACGAGCTCGTCAGCGCCGCAGTCACCTCCAGATATGCGGTAGGCAGCGATGAGCTCCCGCGCGGCGCGCTCCGCGTCGTGCGCGCACAGGTCCATGACGAGAAAGGCGAGATCATCTGCGACGTCCAAGGTGCGCAGGGTCGCGTCAAACTCCACGCAATCGACCACCTCCAACTGCGGCGCCAGGATGACATGCTCGGCGCGCAGGTCGCCGTGGACCTCGCGGATCAGACCGTTGCGCCCGCGGGCGTCGAGCATCGCCCGGTGAGCGGAGGCGAAGGCGTCGAGAAACCGCCCGAGCGCCTCCACCGGTGACGTCAGCGACGCACCAGCACACGCATCGACCAGCTCAGAGAGATTCTGGTGAAGCTCGTGGCGGATCGTCCGCGCCCCCCGCGCAACGTCACGCACGGGGCATTCGGCATGAAACTCCGCCAGGCGATCCCCCACCATGGCGATCTGCCCGGGCGTGATCGCCTTCGCATCCACGCGGCTGGCCAGCGTGGCGGCCTCGTCGTAGCGACGCATCTCCACCACGTAGTCGATCGCCGCCGGATCGGCCTCGTCGACGATCTCAAGTCGGCCATCGCGATCGGCGACGCCCCACACCGCCAAGTAGAGATCGGGCGCCAGCCGCGCGTTGAGCCGCACCTCCTCGTGGCACATTGCGCGGCGCCTCGCCGGCGTCGCGTAGTTCACGAAGTCGAGGACGACGGGCTTCTTGAGCTTGAACGCCCGGTCACCGACCAGGAAGACCCACGAGATGTGCGTCTCGCGCGACTGCACCACGCCCGCTGGATGGGTCAGCGTGAGGGCGTCGCGCAGCCGCTGCGGGTCGGCGCGGACGCCATCGGCAGACGCAGCGGCGCTCATATGCCCACGGTACGGACGGGCCGGGTCCACGGCGTCCGTGAGACCCCCCACTTTGGTCCGTAGCCGGCACGGATGGCGCGCGCCGCGGGCCGAGGGAGACTCATCGGCGTGAACGCCGCGACCGACCCAGCCGTCTATCCCGGCGCGGCCGAAACCGACATCGTCCTGCGCGACGGCTCCACCGTGCACGTGCGACCGGCCCGGCGCGATGATCGTGACGCGCTGCGCGCCTTCCTGGGCGGCGTCTCTCAGGACGCGATCTGGTTTCGCTTCTTCTCCATGGCCAATCTGGACTGGGCCGCGGACTGGTCCGCCGACGTTGACTACCGCCAGCGGTTTGGCCTGGTGGTGGAGACCGGCGCGCCCCGCCGGATCATCGCTCACGCCGCCTATGTGCGATGCGCCGACGATCGTGCCGAGGTGGCCTTCCTCGTCGCCGACGCGTGGCAGGCCCACGGCATCGCCACCATCCTGCTCGCGCACCTGGCCGAGCACGCCGACCGTCACGGCATCTCCACGTTCATCGCGGAGGTCCTCCCCAGCAACCACAAGATGATCAGCGTGTTTCGCGAAAGCGGCTTCCCTGTCGAGGTCCGCCGCACACCCGACGCCATCGAGGTTCAGTTCCCGACCTCACTCTCGCCCGAGGCCACCGCACGCTTTTACGACCGCGACCGCGCCGCCTCGGTGGCGGCGGTGCGCAGCGTGCTGACCCCGCGGTCGGTGGCCGTGGTCGGCGCGTCGCGGCGACCGGGCACCGTCGGCGGAGAACTGCTGGCCAACATCGTGCAGGGCGGCTTCACCGGCCGCCTCTACGCCGTCAACGAGCACGGCGGCTCGATCCACGGACTCGCGGCCTATCGCTCGGTCTCCGAGCTGCCCGAACCCATCGAACTCGCGGTGGTGGTGGTGCCGGCCGACCGAGTCATCGCCGCCGCCCGCGAATGTGTCGCTGCCGGGGCCCGCGCCCTGGTCGTCATCTCGGCCGGATTTGCCGAAATGGGTGGCGCCGGCATCGCGCGCCAGCGCGCACTGCTCGAGATCTGCCGCGGCGCCGGGGTCAGGCTGGTCGGCCCCAACTGCCTCGGCGTGCTCAACACCGACCCAGAGGTGTCTCTGAACGCCACCTTCGTGCCCCACCAAGCCAGCGCGGGCGCGATCGCCTTCCTGTCACAGAGTGGCGGGCTGGGCATCGCGATCATCGAGGCCGCGGCTCGGCTCGGCGTCGGGCTGTCCTCGTTCGTATCGATCGGCAATAAGGCCGACCTGTCGGGCAACGACTTCCTGCAGTACTGGGAGCAGGATGCTGCCACCAAGGTGGCGCTGCTCTACCTCGAGTCCTTCGGCAACCCCCGCAAGTTCGCGCGCGTGGCCCGCCGCTTCAGCCAGGCCAAGCCCGTCATCGCGGTCAAGAGCGGCCGATCGGCCGCGGGGGCGCGAGGCACCGCCTCACACACCGGCGCGCTGCTCGCCGCATCCGACGTGACCGTCAACGCGCTGTTCGGCCAGGCCGGCGTGATCCGGACCGACACCCTCGCCGAGATGTTCGACGTCGCCGCCTTCCTCTCCAAGCAGCCCGTCCCGGCCGGCGACCGCGTCGCCATCGTCACCAACGCCGGCGGCCCCGGGATCGTCTGCGCCGACGCTTGCCAGGCCGCCGGAGTCCAGGTCCCCGAACCATCGCAGCAGCTCGCCAGACAGCTCGCGGCGCGGCTCCCGGCGGCGGCCTCAGTCGCCAACCCCATTGACATGATCGCCACCGCCTCGGCCGAGGACTACGCGCACACCCTCGATCGACTCGCCGACTCAGGCGAGTTCGATGCGATCCTGGCCATCTTCGTGCCACCGCTGGTCACCGACGCCCGTGACGTCGCTCACGCGATCCGCCGGCATGCCTCCACGTACCCCGAACACGCCGTTGCTGCCGTGTTCATGACCGCCGAAGGGCCGCCCGCCGAGCTGTCGGACGACGTCTCGGTTCCCGGCTACCAGTTTCCCGAGGAGGCGGCCCGCGCGGTCGCGCACGCCGCCCGCTACGGCGCCTGGCGCGCCCGCCCCGCCGGGACTGCCGTCACCGCCTCCCCCGAGACTGCGGCCGCCGGCGCCGCCGTCATCGCCGAACAGCTGGGCGGCGGTGCTGACTGGATGGCGCCCGCCGCCGTCGACGCGCTGCTCACCACTCACGGCATCCCGCAGGCGCCTGTCCGCCTCGTCCACAGCATCAGCGCCGCCGTACGCGCCGCCGACGAACTCGGATGGCCGGTCGCGGTCAAGGCCGTCGCCCCCGGTCTGCTGCATAAGCGCGACGCCGGAGCGGTGGCGACCTCACTGCGCACGCGGGCCGAGGTCAAACAGGCCGCGCAGGCGATCCGGGCCTCGGTGACCGCCGCCGGCTATGCCCTGGAGGGCTTTCTCATCCAGCCGATGATCGCCGGCGGTGTCGAACTGATCATCGGCATGGTTCAGGACGCCAGCTTCGGGCCCGTTGTCGCCTGCGGCGCGGGTGGCACCAACACCGAGCTGCTGGGCGACGTCGCCGTCCGTATCACGCCGGTCACCGACCGCGACGCCGCCGACATGGTCCGCTCGCTCAAGCTCTATCGAATGCTCACCGGTTACCGCGGGTCACCGGCGTGCGACATCGACGCAGTCGAGACGATCCTGCAACGCGTGAGCGCCATGGTCGACGCGCACCCCGAGATCGCCGAGCTGGACTGCAACCCGGTGATCGCCGGCCCCAGCGGGGCCGTCGTCGTCGACGCCCGCGTCCGCCTGCACGAGCCAACCGCTCCGGCCCCCCTTCCCTCGGTCGGACGCTAGCCCGCCGGCGCCCTGGCCCCCGCCGGGGTCCTGGCCCCCGGCGGGGACTGGCGGAGCGGACGCCCGGTCCACTCCGCCAGCTCGTCACGCTTCCCAACCGGCGCCCGGTCTCGCAGCGCGCGCCGAGACCTAGGGCTGCAGAACCACGCGGGCGGCAACCCGCCCCGCTTCGACGTCGGCGATCGCCTCGTTGACGTGATCCAGCGGACGCGTCTCGCTGATCACTCGCGTGAGACCGGCGGCGTGCAGCTCGAATACCTCGCGCAGGTCCTTGCGCGTCCCCACGATGGAACCGACGACGGTGATCCCGTTGAGCACCGTCTCGAAGATCGGCAGCCGAACCTCGTTGTCGGCGGGCAGCGCTACGAAGACGAGCGTCCCGCCGCGGCGCAGCGACCCATAGGCCTGCTCAAAGGAGCGGGGCGACACCGCCAGGGCAATCGCCTGGTCGGCGCCGCCGAGCGCCTGAATCGCCGCTGCCGGATCCTCATCGGCGGCGTTGACCGTGAACTCCGCGCCCAGTTCGCGGGCGAGAGCCAGCTTGTCGTCGTAGAGGTCGACGGCCACGACGCGCCCGCCGGCGATCTTGGCGTACTGGATGGCGAGGTGCCCGAGCCCGCCGACGCCGAACACAGCGACGAGATCCGACGAGCGTGTCCCGGCGACCTTGACCGCCTTGTAGGTGGTCACGCCCGCGCAGGTGAGCGGCGCCGCGTCGATGG
>Ga0335075_10016102_pt1 | contig 11187 bp, 6 predicted proteins | sample Lox_Sample_24_FD_206723 | JGI IMG/M metagenome (GOLD analysis project Ga0335075, IMG submission 206723) | Soil microbial communities from Loxahatchee National Wildlife Refuge, Florida, United States - Lox_Sample_2.4 | ecosystem: Environmental > Terrestrial > Soil > Wetlands | place: USA: Florida... | reverse complement strand
GAGAAGGTTTTGCAGGTAGTCGGCTGACCCGCCCCAATAGGTCCACTCACCCAGATTAACGCCAAGGCCTTGCAGATTAGTCACGGTGGCGACGTTCGAGATAATCGCTGCGCTAGTTGTTTGTGCGAAACACTTCGAGTTCGCAGCTATCAACAAGGTGAGCAATGCGGTGGCGAGCCATGAGAGAGATTTTTTCATAAGCATCCCCGCTATCCGATAACAATCGAATAGACTGCTTCTCCTTCTCCCCCATGTCGCAGACGCGCCGATTATACATAGAGCGCGCGGTTAGCAAACGCTCCAAACTAGAAATGTGTACAGAATCGAACTAGGGCCGATGCAAGAGAAGCAAGCGCAGGGAATCAGGCCGATAGTCCGCTGCGACTTCACAGCTCGGCTAAGACTAGCTAGTGATAATATTGGAGAACGAAACCTCAAGAGCTTTTCAAACTACTAACGCACCCGCTCGCTTGATCGCACGGCTTGCGAAACCTGTGCAGAAACCAACTGAGGTATTCATGCACATAGACATAGACTAGCTGGCGTTTATCTATATGATTTCTATCCTGCACTCATCTATAGCGTGATACGGAATTCTTAAGTTTGATTTGTCGGGCAGATCTCCTGAACCGCAGGCTCTGCTCGCATCCAGTTCTGACAACTGATCGCCGCGCGCACCAGCTCCACCGACAACACTGCACTGCCGCCGCGCCCAACTCTGCCGGCACCATATCCGGCAAATCGAGTAGAGCGGGACCATCGCGGCCGTGCTTTTGGTAAAGTCGGCCAACAAAATTGTTGTTTAGGTTGGTTTAATCCGCCTTGGCGTTGCAGCGGCGGTGAATCCTAATTGTGCCCGCGCAATCGATCCAGCGAAAAGCGGCCATAGCGTATCTGTGAAACTAAGACGGCGGCGTCAATGCGAGATACGCCATCTGGATCGCAACTATATCCCGCCGCTGAAGCAGCGAACTGCCAAAGATCAGCAGCAGCAAAGTGCCAGCGCCGCCCAGTCAAAAACGCTGCTGATTAAATTCCAGGATTTATTGGTAAAGCACCTGCGCACGCAAATCCCGCCACATCCCCCGCGCAAATACCTTCGTCTCTGCCGCTTCAGCCGGCGTGCAGACATTCTCCGGCGTCCGATCTTCCAACTCCCGCACCACCGTCACGACATCGCCCTTCAACTGATACTGTGCGCGGTAGCTAAGGTCTTTGCCACTGAGTACTACATCGTGCGGCAGCGCCAGCACCTTCACTGTACGCGGCAGCGTAATTGAGTATTCCTGCTTCCAGTCAACGCCATAACACTGGAAATTCATCGTATGAGGTTCGTTGGCGCCTTTGACATAACTGAGTAGCAGCGCTCCGCCAAACGGCGACCGAATCGTCAGCGCCGCCGGTCCCGGCATTATGTACGCATCCGTCAGATGATAAGTGCCGCCATAGCTGTAGCCCATAGTCAGCACGTTCGGATCATCTTTGATTAGCGTCCCGGTTCCTGTGAAGCCGTTCCCGCCCAGCATCTGTTGTACTAGCCGATCCTCCATATTCGGTTCGAGCGACGCCAGCTCGGCCCGCGTCCCGTCCGCGAGCAGTCCCGTCTCTTCGATCTTCGTCACACCATTCGCATCCCCCTCCGCATCAATTCCCAGCACTGTCGTCAGCCGCATCGTGTTATCCTTGTACGTCGATACTGGCGTATGGCGAATCTCAGTAAAGCCCACTGTCACGACGGCCGGCTTGTCAGAATCGCTGAACGGCAGCGCGCCGAACGGTGTATAACGAGAGGTCGAATCGGCATATAGGTTCAACGCCGGTATATAGTTGATCAGATGATTGAATACGTCGGCACTAGCCACCGGCGGCAGGGAGTAGGTATTTCCGGCATTGATCAACACCGGCGAGCTCGCGATTCCCTTCGCTGCCAGCAGTGCCTGCATCAGAATCGTATGGTCCTTGCAGTCGCCCATCCGATTCGCCAGCACCAGGCCCGCCGCATGCGGCACCACCGGCCCCACGCCGACATCATCGCCTGCATACTGGATATTCACTGCTACCCAGTCGTAAATCGCTTTCGCTTCCTCGCGCGTATTATGCGCATTCATAGTCAGTTGATCCGCCAGCTTTTTAATTGCGGGCGTCACCGCGGCTTTTGGCTGCGCGCGCACATCGAAGGCCATCGCCACTGCCGCATAGTCTTTGAAGGTACTCGCGACTATCATCGGGCCGTAATCCAGCGCCGATACCGACCCGGCCTCAGGCGCCGCCACCTGCTCATTGTGGTAAGTCCAGCGCCAATTCCGCCGCCCATCCGCCGATCGCGCGATTTCTCCACCATCGACTCCGCGCTGATAGATGTGCAGCGTGAGCGCCGCCGGCGCACTAATCGAAATCTCGGCACTGTCATACGCGATAAACTTCGAGAAAGCTTCCGTGAATGAGAAATTGCCCGGGAACATCGCCTCCTTTTGAATGATCTTGTACGACATGACCACCGTGTCACCCACCGCGACGTCCGGAAACGCAACCGTCTTGGTTCTTATATCGGAGAACATTGGCGACGCATCGCCCTTGCCTTTATTAATCTGCTCTTGAAAATTTGCGGCCGGCACGTTGATCCGCCGCCCGTCCGCCTTCAGCGTATAGGCAGACGTAATCTCCGCGTCCTGCAGGCTCCCGCTATAGTCAATCGAAGCCTGGTTCGAATCGCTAATCCCCTGCTCGTCCAGCACTTTGATCGCCCACTGATGCGTCTCGATATCCGTCCCGTCCGCATTTACCTCGTAGTGCGACCGGTACAATACATATTTAGTATCGCCGCTGAAGGGCGCCGGCTTGGCCTCAGCCGCATAGCCACTCCCTGCCATCATCGAAAGCACGAGCGCTATCGCCACGCCTGCTAAGTAGACCGGCCGCGCCATGCCACCCCGCCAATTCGCAATGTTATTCATGATTATTTCCGATCAGGATTAACAGACCGCCGCCCTTAACCATAGAGAGCATGGAATCTGCCGGCCATTGCATGGCACTTGGCCGGCACATTCCTCCCCTCTTTGACCCCATTGGCATCCATTACACGCATAGGCCTCAGCGCGGCTCGCGGTTCTTGCAATCGCGCGCCGCGCCGCCGCGTAGTGGGTCAATCAGACTCAGGCTTATCGGCGTTCTCCACTTTTGTCATTCTCGCGCGTGGCTGCCGCGCGAAGAATCCCGACCTCCCCGTCTCTCTTCCCTCCCGCGTTCGCGGCAACGCTCCTTTGCCGCTCTTGCCGCGCCCTTGAGCAAAGCGGGCGGGCAGGCTTCCACCTGCCCGCCCGCTTTCCAATCCGAGCGGCTATTGCCCCCTCACGTCCGCGTTAGCAACTCCAATACGTGTCCGTCCAGGTCCCGAAAATAGACTCCTCGGCCGCCCAGCCGGTTATTTATTTGCCCGTCCTCCAGCGACCACGGCAAGCTTCCATACCTGATCCCCTCCGCCTTGATTCGCCCGAAAATATCATCGAATTCCTCATCGCTCACGTGAAAGGCATAATGATGCTTCTCGAAGTCTTCAGATCGCCGATCGTCAAAGTCCAGCGTCAGCGTGTCATTGACCCGCACTTGCGCGAAAGGCCCCATCCGGCCCTCGTATTTAACTCCCATCAGATGCGCAAAATGCTTCGCCGACGCTTCCTTGTCATGCGCCGGCACTATCGTATGGTTCAGCGTGATACTCATGCGTCACCTCGCATATCCGCAATCGCCGCCAGTCACGGCAGGCTTTCGTTATTATTATAACTGGTTTAGATTGACGTTTTCCGCTTGCCAGAATCCCTTACCGACCCAACTGGACGATCGTTGCCCCCGCTCCCCCGTGATGCGGTTCCGCCTGCCGGAACGACGCGCAGTACGGCGACGTCCCCAGGTAATCCTGCACCGCCTTCTTCAGCGCCCCCGACCCGATCCCATGGATCACCCGCACCTCCGTCCGATTCGTCAGGTAGGCCTGATCGAGGAATTCTTCGAGCCGCCGCAACGCCTCGCCAGTCCGCATCCCGACTAGATTCAACTCGGGCCGATCGCTCACCACCGCCTCGACCTTCACTTGCGGTGGACGCGCCGTCGGCGCCGTCCCCCGTACCCGCCGCAACCGGCTCGCCGAGACTTCGATTCGCAGCCCGCCGCGCCCTATCGTCGCGCGCTCGCCGTCCAGTTCCAGCAGCTCGCCGCGAATCTCCCCCAACTCGACCTGATCGCCGGCCTTGAGCGGCTGCTCGATTAGCGTATCCGCTTGGGGATGCGCCGCCGGCGCAATCTGATCAATCGCCGCCGCCGCCCCGCTCAGCGTCCGCCCGAGTTCGCGCCGGCTCTTCGACCCCGCCTTGATCTCCGCGATCACCGCCGCGCCTTCGCGCCGCAATTCCTCGATCGCATGCGCCGCCTCGCGCCGCACCCGCTCGCGCTCGCCGATCGCCCGTTCGCGCTCACGTTCACTGCCCTCGGCGAATTCCCGTTCGCGCTCCGCCAGTATCACTTCCCGCTGACGCAGCCCGTCCGCCTGCATCCTTATCTGCGTCCGCTCCTCTTCCAGCCGCCGCAACGCCTCGGCCAGTTCCGCACTACCCGCGGGCAACGCTGCCTCCGCCGCATCGACGATTTGCGGCGGCAGTCCGAGACGCCGCGCCACCGCCAGGCCGTAGCTCTGGCCGATCGTATGCGGCTTGATTCGGTAGAGCGGCGTCAGCCGCTCTGGATCGAAATCCACCGCCGCCGCGTCGAAAGCCGCCCGCGAGTACGCATGGAGTTTGACGGCCGTCGAATGGGTCGCGACCGCCACCAGGCAATCACGCTCGCCTAGGTAGTCCATCAGCCCGATCGCCAGCGCCGCCCCCTCGACCGGGTCAGTCCCGCCGCCGGGTTCGTCGAGAATCACCAACGCGGGCTCCTCCAGCCCCCGTATGATATCCGTCAAATTCGCGATATGGCCGGCGAAACTCGACAGGCTCGCCTCAATCGATTGTTCGTCGCCGATATCCGCAAACACGCTGCGAAACACCCGCAAACGGCTGCCCACCGCCGCCGGAATCAGGATTCCCGCCTGCGCCATCAAGGCGAACAGTCCGATCGTCTTGAGCGCCACCGTCTTGCCGCCAGTATTCGGTCCCGAAATCACGAGTCCGCGCTGCCCCGCGCCGATTCGCACGTCGATCGGCACCACTTCCGCCACCGTCACTGCCAGCAGCGGATGGCGAGCGGCAATAATCGCAATTTCGCCGTCCTCTGCGATTTCAGGCTCGGCGCAGCCAAACTTCTCCGCGAAAATCGCCCGCGCATTGAGCGCATCCAGCGCCACCATCGCCTCGAACGTCATCCGCAGTTCCGTCAGGTAGCCGCGCACGATCGCCGTCAGCCGCATCAGTAAGCGGTACTCTTCGGCCTCGGCCTCCCGCTCCAGCATCATCAGCCGGTTATTCAATTCGACCGCCCACATCGGCTCGACGAACAGCGTCTCACCCGAAACCGAGCGGTCCTGCACAATTCCTTCCATCCGCTCCGAATAGTTGAGCTTGAGCGGCAGCACGAACCGCCGATTCCGCACCGTCACGATATGGTCCGAAACGATCGGCTCCATCCCCTGCGTGTTCATCGACCGCGCGAGCCGCGCCTCCAGCTCCTGCCGCTCATCGCGCATCGACGTGCGAAGCCGCTTCAGTTCCGGACTCGCCTCATCCACCAGCCCGCCGTCATCGCCGAGCGATCGCAGCAGCGCGTCCGCCAGTTCCCGCGGCGCGACCAGGTTCCGCACTAATGCCGCGACATGCGGCCGCATCTCGACACGCGAGCGCAAAAACGCCTCGGCCGTGCGCGCCGCCACTACGAAGTCGCGAATCCGCACCAGCGACGGCCCGTTGAGCACCGCATCTTCCGGCGCCGCGCCCATCAGATGGGGCCGCTGGTCGTCGAATTCGTCAAGCGGGATCGATCCCGCATGCGCCCTCAAGTCCGCCAACTCCGCGGTCGCGCGCAGCCGCTCGCGAACGGTATCGGCATCCCTCGCCGGACGCGTTGCCTCGACCGCACGCCGCCCCGGAACCGAGATCGCCAGTTGCGCTACCAGCCCGGTTACTTTATCGAATTCGAGTGCTCTTAAATCGCGTCCGCGCATCGTTCTCCGCAAGTCCAATTACCGACCAATGGGCATTTTGCTCATTTCTCAATGGCGTTTTGCTGCTTATCTCTCAACTGAGACGCGCCGCCATTCTGTCACCCTCGCGCGTGGCGAAAGCCTGCCCTCGGAAGAGGGCGCGAAGGGTCCCGGATTCCGGGATTCCTCGCGCGCCAGGCAGAGCAGACGCGCGGGAATGACAGATTGCGCACAACCCAAAACCGCCCTACCCATCGCCAGGCGGCGTAGCCATTTCGCGCCGCCTTCCAGCTTCACTAATATCTAGCCCAACAGCGCCCACTATTCAGCCGCACGCTGCTGAGGCACACTGCATGGAACGGATCGAATCGCACATCAACCCCAACAGTCCCGATTTCAAGCGCAATCGCGAGGTGATGGCCGCGCAGGTCGCCCACCTCCGCGACGAGCTCGATCGCATCCGCCTCGGCGGCCCCGAAAGCGCTCGCAAGCGCCACCTCGAGCGCGGCAAGCTGCTCGTCCGCGATCGCGTCCGCCGGCTGCTCGATCCGCAAAGCCCCTTCCTCGAACTCTCCCCATTAGCTGCCTACGGGATGTACGACGATTCACCGCCAGCCGCCAGCATCATCACCGGCGTCGGCCGCATCGCGGGCCGCGAGGCCGTCATCGTCGCCAACGACGCCACCGTCAAGGGCGGCACCTACTATCCGATCACCGTCAAGAAGCACCTGCGCGCGCAGGAAATCGCCCTCGAAAATCACCTTCCCTGCGTCTACCTGGTCGATTCCGGCGGCGCCTTCCTCCCACTCCAGTCCGAAGTCTTTCCCGACCGCGACCACTTCGGCCGCATTTTCTACAACATGGCCCGGATGTCTGCCGCCTCGATCGCTCAGGTCGCGGTCGTGATGGGCTCATGCACCGCCGGCGGCGCCTACGTCCCCGCGATGTGCGACGAGAACATCATCGTCCGCGATCAGGGCACAATTTTTCTCGGCGGACCGCCGCTGGTCCGCGCTGCGACCGGCGAGGTCGTCACGGCTGAGGAACTCGGTGGCGGCGACGTCCACACCCGCCTCTCCGGCGTCAGCGATCATCTCGCCGATGACGACGATCACGCGCTCGCCATCGCGCGCTCGGTCTTTGCTAACCTCGGTACACGTCCCGCCCTCGATTCGCTCCCGCAGGACCCGCCCGAAGACCCCTATTACGACCCCGCCGAACTTTACGGCATCATCTCGGCCGATTCGCGCCACCCCTACGAGGTCCGCGAGGTCATCGCCCGCCTCGTTGACGGAAGCCGCATCCACGAATTCAAGCCGCGCTACGGCACTTCGCTCGTCACCGCCTTCGCCCGCATCTACGGTTATCCCGCCGGCATCATCGCCAACAACGGCGTGCTCTTTAGCGAATCCGCCCTCAAAGCCACCCACTTCATCGAACTATGCTGCGCGCGCCGCATTCCGCTGCTCTTCCTGCAGAACATCACTGGCTTCATCGTCGGCAAGCGCTATGAGCAGGGAGGTATCGCGAAAGACGGCGCCAAAATGGTCAACGCGGTCGCCAACGCCCAGGTTCCCAAGTTTACCGTGATCATCGGCGCGTCGAACGGCGCAGGCAACTACGGGATGTGCGGACGGGCCTACTCGCCCCGCCTCCTCTTTATGTGGCCGAATTCGCGTATTTCCGTGATGGGCGGTGAGCAGGCCGCTAACACTCTCCTGACCGTAAAGCTCGATCAGCTCGCGCGCGAGGGCAAAGAAATGCCCGCTGGGGATCAGGCGGAGTTCACCCGCCCGACCCTCGAAAAGTATGATTTAGAATCCAGTTGTTATTATTCCAGCGCCCGCCTATGGGACGACGGCGTGCTCGATCCGCTCGAAACCCGCAACGCCCTCGCGTTAGGCATCGCCGCTTCCCTCAACGCCCCCACCCCCCACACCACCTTCGGCGTCTTCCGCATGTAAAGCCACGTCACCCTACGCAGCTAGGTCTTGGTAAGCCTTCCCCATTCTTCTAACAGAATCACATCAATGCTATGACTTGCACAGTATTGCCGAGTATGTCATCAGTTGTCCTAGGCTGGCTCATGCCTCTGAGGGAAACCATGTCCTCACAGAATTACGACCTTATCATCGTTGGCGGCGGTCTCGGTGGTTCAGCACTCGCCAAAGTCATGGCGGAAAAAGGTGCGCGTGTCCTCCTGCTCGAGCGCGAGCAACAATACCGCGATCGCGTCCGAGGTGAGGTCATGTTTCCGTGGGGCGTCGTCGAACTCGACAAACTGGGCCTGTATCGGACCCTTGCCGAACAATGTGGTAATGAGATCAATCAATTGCATTTGTACCTCGGTGGCGCGTGCGTTGATCGGCGAGACACTAGGCTCACCAATTCGTTCCCGACGCTCAATTGGGTCCATCACGAAATGGAGGAAGCGTTACTCCGAATTGCACGGGATGCTGGCGCTGAAGTCCGTCGCGGCGCCCACGCCTGCGGCGTCCGATCCAGCTCGAGGCCGGCCGTGACCGTCGACTATCAAGATCGATTCGAAGAATTGACGGCGCGGCTGGTGGTATGCGCCGACGGTCGAGCTTCGCTCGCTCGCAAGTGGGGGAATTTCCTGGTGCACCAGGAAAACTACGGGATGCTGCTGGCGGGCGTGCTGCTTGACCGGATGCCCGGCGTATCGCCGGAGATCAATTACTGGTTTTTGGACTCGAATGTCGGACAGTTTGTTTTTCTATCCCCGCAGCGGGACGGCATGGTACGCGCCTACGCGTGGCATCCGAGGGAGTGGGACTACCGTTACCAACGCGAGGAGGATTTGCCCCGCTTCGTGGAGGATTCGTCAAGCGCCGGCGTTCCCCGCGAGTGGTATGACGGCGCCCGGCTAGCCGGACCGCTGGCTACTTTCGACGGCGCGGATAACTGGGTCGATCATCCTTACAATCAAGGGATTGCTCTGATCGGCGATGCCGCCGCCGCGAGCGATCCCTCCTATGGCCAGGGTCAGTCGCTGACCATGCGCGACGTGCGCGTTCTGCGCGATCTACTGCTAACTCTCGACGACTGGGACGAAGCGGGCCACGCCTATGCTGCCGAGCATGATCACTATTACGGAGAGCTGCATAAGTTTACTCGCTGGCTTTACCAGATATTCTATGAAAATGGTCCGGCGGCCGACGAGCGCCGCGCCCGCGCGCTCCCCCCAATGGCGCAGGACTTGACCCGGATGCCCGACGTTCTCGTCAGCGGTCCTGACCGCCCGTTAGACGAATCTGTCCGCCGCCGCTTCTTCGGCGAAGATTAACCAAGGTTGTCGGAGCGCACTCCAAATGGCTGCGAACCCCTTTTTTAAGAGTCCTTTCACTTCTGCCGGACCAGCGTATTGTTCAACAGGTAATGAAACGCCTCCGACCGCTTCTCCGGCTCATCATTGCCGAGCATATCCAGCAACCCCGCGCGAAACTCGCAGCTCGCCGGTGATCCATTTCTCATCTTGAAGTTCATCAGCGTCTGCTGATCGGCCGGCGGCAGACTCGCAAAGGTCGCCTGTTCTTGAGCGGTGAGTTTGGCCGCGCAATCGTCGGCATGCGCATTCCACGCCACGGCCATTGATAGCGACAGAAATCCTGCAAGCACTAGTAATTTCATTCCCCTGGTCCTCCACTTGCGATCCACGCAGCAGCTCTCATCGTCATGCCTGCTTACTCGATCTTTTCAACTTCCTGCGTCGGTACACCCTTCCTCGGCAGCAACAACGTCAGCGGCAATGCCACGATGAACATGAATGCCAGAAACTTATAGCAATCCGTATACGCCAGCAGCCGTGCTTGCTGATTCAGGGTATGAACCGGCGAGGCTGGGTCATGGCCTGTCAAGCGGCCCACGGGGCCTAGATGAAAATTGGTCCAGCGCTCGACCAGCGTCGCCAGCACCGCATACGAGACGTTCCCCGATACTCGCCGCACCAGCGTATAAATACCTGCTGCCGCGGTCATGTCAGCGCGTCTCAGCGAGCTCAACGATATGGTGCTGAGCAGCACCATAGAGCAGCCGATCCCGATTCCCGTCTCGACCAGCGGACCGACGAAACCCGAGAACTTTACCCCGGTGGTGATGCTGCCGAGTTGCCAGAAGGCCGCCGCCAGCACCACAATTCCAAAGCTGATCAGAATCCGCGGACTCACCACGTTATACAGTCGGCCGACCAGCGGCATGATCAAAAACATCGCTGCGGCACGCGGAAACAGCACCAGGCCGGCGCGGAACGCCGGATAGCCCAAGACCTCCTGCGTCATCTGCGGCAGCAGGAAGGTCGAGCCGAACAGGGCAAATCCTATTACGGCGCCGAGTCCCGAGCCCGTGCTCAGCCGGACATTACGCAGCAGCCGGAAGTTGATCACCGGTTCGTCGCTCATCAGTTCCCAGATAATCAAGCCGCCGACCGTGCACGCCGCCACGATCGCTCCCGCGATTATCCAATTTGAGGCGAACCAGCCGAACGATTGCCCGCGCTCCAGCACTAATTGGAGGGTGGTCAGGCCGATCGTCAAAAGTGCGATTCCGGGCCAGTCGATTCGTGCGAAACCGCGCTTCAAATATGGCGGGTCATGGACGAACGCCGTCACCATCGCCACCCCCGCGATCGCGATCGGCACGTTGATATAGAAAATCCAGCGCCATCCCCAATGGTCGATCAGCCAGCCGCCAAGCACCGGCCCCAGAGTCGGCGCGAGCATCACGCCCATGCTGAACAGCGCCATCGCCATCCCCTGCTCAGCCGGCGGAAACCGCTCGCGGGTGATCGCCTGCGCCGCCGGAATCAGCGCGCCTCCGCCGAAACCCTGGAGTACACGATAAATGAGCATCTGCTCGAAGGTTTGAGAAGTCCCGGCAAGCGCCGACCCGGCGATAAAAACCGTCATCGAGATCAGGAACAGCCGCTTGCGCCCAAGTAGCGTGCTCCAGAACGCCGTCATCGTGACCATGATGATCTCGGCGATACTGTAGGCGGTCGAAACCCAGGTGATACTGAGCAAATCCTGATGGAACGCCGTCAT
>Ga0335075_10016101_pt1 | contig 11187 bp, 14 predicted proteins | sample Lox_Sample_24_FD_206723 | JGI IMG/M metagenome (GOLD analysis project Ga0335075, IMG submission 206723) | Soil microbial communities from Loxahatchee National Wildlife Refuge, Florida, United States - Lox_Sample_2.4 | ecosystem: Environmental > Terrestrial > Soil > Wetlands | place: USA... | reverse complement strand
GCAGCCGAAAAAATCCAACTTTTACAACTCTCAGCCAAATTAAATAAAATTAATGGGAGTTAAATGCCTAAGATATACACAAAAAATCTAGTTGGTCGCCGTTCTTTTTTCAAATTTTTGTGTTGTTGTTTGGTCGAGTTGAAGCCGACAGTAGAACGAAGGCGGTAACAAAACTTATCCGCTGAACTATTATACCGTTCTATATGTACCTAGGAACTTAAGAACCTTCGAGGTAGTCGCTTAGTCACCTAATCTGCTGAAATGGAGTCCTGGTACGTTGACGGTATACCGTCAATTTACCAGGCCCCGTGCACTCCCAATTAGGTAGAACCCCCGGTGCATCTTCCTGTTCTCGGTGAATCTGATTTAACCATGATTTCGGTGCCGAGGTAGCAGCCCCTCGAACTGTGGCACAGCACTCAACATGGAAAACTTCAATCGCCATCAAATTTCCATTTCCCATTACTTCACTCCGGCTATGATCTGAAGTTGGCTCAATTTGGATATTGTTGTAGATATTTTGGATACAGATTCGGGAATAAATCCCTCCCTTGGAACAAAACTTTCACATCTCAAGGAGAGCCCCGTTGCATATTGCAAAGATTTCTGAACAAAGCCTGCACCCCAAGTCAAAGAATTCATCTTCGTCTGCGTTTCCGGTGAAGAGAACTTGCATGGCATCTTGAAGTACATCTCCATGTTCACCACAAGCCAAATGCCTAGAATTGCGTACATGAAAAAGCTTTAAATATCCCTTTCCTGGAAAGTTTTCGATGAGGTGACGTTGTAATTAACAGACACGTGGAATCCATGACGATAGGGGTTATCTGCACGCTGACTAAGCCAGCCAGGGGTACGGTTCCTCCTCAGTCGGAAGAAGTCGATTGGTCCGCTTTAAGGGGCTTCTCTAACGCAGAAGTACCTGTAATGATATCATTGATTGGCATTTGGTTATTAATCCTCAAACCCGGTGCTTTTGCCATGGCAGCAAGTATTTCTTTCTACCCTACGGATGTTATGGCTTTTGCATTTAAAGTAACGAATTTATGGATGGAAGGAGATCTTAGGATAGATACGTTAAGCAATGTCCTTCCACGGAAGCGGCCTGCATCTTTATTTTTGGTGCTGTACTCTATACTGACAACGACGGACGGAAGGAAACAACTTCTTAAAATTTCTGCATCCACTGTCAGTTTATGATATATGAATCGCCGCCGCGGAGATCTCAGGGTCACTTTATGAATGGTGGGTATAAGCTATTCATGAAGAGACTGCGTTTTAGGGAATCATGGTGAGGGAAGTCTCGCCAGGAGATAAGAACAAGATATCTCCATCACCATAACATACCTTTAACTCCGGTAACGTCCTTCCACAATTATAAAGCCTCTGTCAAGCCGCTCGCTTCTGAGAACGTAAATTCCACTTCTTAAGTCAGTCATTCGTAATAACAAAGACAAAAAGGGTCTATAATGTCCTACACGTATCCGCCAGTAAGGCCAGAGAATGGTGCGTCCCCAATTCAACCGTATCTTACCATCTGACACTTCTCAAGGCTTCACATTCATCGAACTAGTCCGCCACGACACCTACGCCGAAATCGACCCAGCCACAAAATCAAACCTCAAAGGGAAATCGGTCTTCATATCCGGGGCCTCCAAAGGTGTAGGCCGCGCCACGGCCCTCTCCTACGCCAAAGCCGGCGCCTCTCAAATTGCTATAGCTGCACGCTCACCCCTCTCTAGTCTCGAGAGCGAAATCGCCAATGCAGCCGAAGCAGCCGGGAAGCCAGCACCGCAGGTCCTCAGCATCAAGCTCGACGTACAAAATCTCGAATCCGTAAAAAGCGCCGCCGAAGAGACTGAAAAAGCATTCGGACGCCTCGATATCCTGATCAACAACGCGGGGTATCTCGAGGCGGCGAGACCAGTCGCAGATTCTGACCCAGATGAGTATTGGACGACGTGGGAGATCAATTACCGCGGCGTGTACTGGGTTACTAGGGCATTTCTACCTTTGCTTTTGAAGGCAGAAGGTGGGCTTAAGACGATTGTGAATTTGAGCTCCGTGGGCGCGCATCATCTGAGGCCGGGCATGAGTGGCTACCAGACCAGCAAGTTTGCGATTTTGAAGTTTTCGGAGTTTTTGTGTGCGGAGTATGCGGGGCAAGGCCTGTTGGCTTATAGTGTGCATCCGGGTGGTGTGCCGACCGAGCTGGCGCTTAATATGCCGAAGGAGACGCATGCTGGTGAGTTTTCATGTTTGGGGAGCTAAAGGAAAGATTAGCTAGGATCGCTGACAATTTTGATAGTTCTTGTTGATACGCCTGAGATGGGAGCTGATTCGATGGTGTTCTTGACGCAAAAGAAGAGAGATTGGTTGGCTGGGCGATATATCAGTCTTAACTGGGATATGCCGACATTCCTCTCGAAGCAGGATGAGATCGTCAAGGGGGACAAGTTGAGAATAAGACTGGTGGTCTGAGGATACAACGGTTATGTTGGATATTACGTTCCCTTTCGCTCATTTGTGTTCTCATATATCGTGAATGCCTCACACTTAAGGTGAACACTCTTTAACTTTTCTTATATAAACGGTTTCAGAGACAGCTCCTTAAACCCCCTATTCTCGTGGGGATAGATAGATTGATCTTTACATGCAATTCAATATATTCAAATTGATGAGTCTGTTCCTATGAACTGCCCAAGACCTAGTTGAGAACACAATAGATCAGGAAAATAATCTATCACATTTGTAGATCTTGAATATGGATTTATGAGCTACATGAATCTACAGAACCAATAAGGAAGCTTTCAGCAAGATCATCGGTGATATGATTTTATACTTTAATCAGCTCTGAAGCCAAATTCCCGCAGAGAAATTAATTTGCGTCATATAGGGGATCGGTTAAATGAAACCCCGGCTGAAATGACTTGGTTATAGGAGCTATTATCTTAGTATTGCGGCCACGCCCTTGTAAAAATGGGGTTCTGTTAAACTGTCGTTCAAATGAGAAGGGCGGGATATGGATTGTGTCATTAACATCCGAGGTGGTAGGACTGAACATGGGCTGCACATGAAGAGCCTTTTCCAAAAGTGGAGTCGCTCTTTCGCCCTTCTACTTCGGTACTGCAATAGAATCAATGCGGCGTTTAATGATAAGCGGTATCCGGGCTCTCCTCATACGTCAATAGGCTCCCTAGCAAAATGTGACGTTTGGAAAAGAAGTAGGCTTACTTCAAAATTGGTCCCTCTGCACAGTTAGACCTCACCGCAGGGCCGCCCCGGGTGAAAAACATCTGCACACTATTTCTAGGTAATAAGCTGTTGGTGTTTTATCAGTCAACACAGCCTTGAACAAATTTGGCAAGAGTTGGGCATTGCGAAAAGTGACGTGCCGCTCGGCCGCTACGCCGAAGCCCGTCAGTGACAAAAGCACCTCGCTAGGCTGAGTCGAAGACGAGCCCTTTTCATTGGATGTTACCGCGAACTCCGCCGAACGCGTTTCATGTGCCGTGAGGGAAGCCTTGAGTTTATTTGCATTTGACTTCTTACCTGCAAGTCCTGAAACCGACAGCCAACACTCTACAAAGTTAGGCGCCTGCCTCGCCGCTTCCTTCCTTATGATGTTTGTGTCATTAAAATAGTTATGAGTTGGGGATTTCGGCCAGAATCTGAACCACATGATGAAGCCAGACCAACATATTGTCGGCGGTGGTTTACCTTTTTTTTCTTTTTCTTCTTTGATTTTTTTAACAATCGTCGTTAACGTTATTATTCCTCAATATGTTGGTCCTTTTGGTTTGTGTTTCCGTTTATGTTTCTCTTGTACACGGCAAGTATAATTTCGACCTCAGCAAGGCTACTACAGACGCCACTACCGTAGAGTCGCTAAATGTCAGCCTTCCCGTGGATCACTTTAGCAATAATACAAAAACATTCCTCAATCGCTACTGGGTGAACGATGAGTTCTACAAGGATGGCGGCCCCGTAATGCGTAAGTAGCTGAGATCTGTGTGAAAGCGAGGTGGAGCCGTCGATTGACTTTAGGTAGTTCTTGATGTTGGAGAAACCAACGCCGAGCAATATATCCCCGTGCTATTCTTTGGCCAAGGAGTAGATATGCTTCCCGACTATGGACAAAGATTCGGGGCGTACGTTCACCATCTGAAGTGAGGCCACCGCTAATGCTTACTTTACATTAGTCTTCTCATCCTTTGGGAGCATCGCTATTATGGAGATTCCCTTCCGGCAGGTTATGACAATTTAGAAACGCCGGATGACCTCACAAACTATCTTCAATACCTTACATTCGAACAAGCGTTGGAGGATGTGGCCGTCTTTGCAAAAAATTTCAGCTTAACAACTTATCCAAATCAAGACTTTCGGCCGAATAATGTCCCGTGGATCTTTGTTGGAGGATCATATTCAGGAGTTCGAGCAGCCTATATGCGTCTCCGAAACCCAGAGGTTATTTATGCGAGCTTAGCAAGCTCGGCACCAGTGCAACTGCAGGAAGACTTCTGGCAATACTACGTTGCCGCGGAAAGGTGAGACGCTACGCAACATTGACCTAATGTATGGTCTGGCTAACCATTACCAGGAAGCTAGCAGATACTCCAGGATATTTAGGCTGTCTAAATGACTTGCACGCATTCGCAAACTATATCAACACGATCTTAGTCGACCGTGATATTACCGCAGTGGAGTCTTTATTGATGGCTGCGGGTTATGTGTTGAACATGTCAACAGATAATAGTGATGCAGCCTGGACGCAGCGTAGGATATATTTGGAAGATATTACTGAAGCTCCAACGGGAGACTTTCAAGTAAGCCAGTACCATTAGTTACGAGTCAATACGACCTTCATGCTAATATTTATTGACGTGGTAGTATTACGGGTTAGACGGAAGCTTAGGCCAATTCTGCAGCAGTTTGACATCACCTGAATACACAAACGATACCAGTGCAACCAGCTCGCAACTACAGGACGGTATTGTTTTATACTATGGACTAAGCCGTTCAATCGAGATTTATTCACAGGTCATTGCAACTTTCGGAATGGGGCCGGTCGTTAACAACGGTACTGCGACAGAGCGTTCTATCAAGGCTGGTCTAGGACAACGCCCTGATGATTCTGACAGCATGACAATGGACGAATACGCTTGGCTATATCAAACTTGCACAGAAGCTGGTATGTGTGACACAAGTCCATTTTATGCGTCGAGACCATATACCTGGAGCATATTTTATTAACATCTGGAACAGGATACTTTCAAGACAGCAATTCATCCTACCCAACCAATATCATCCCTGGTTTCGTCAATGTGGCTAACTGGATTCAAGATAACTGCATCAGCAATTATGGCAATCGTACCGCTGGTGGGCCAGATGTTACAAACATAAATAACAAGTACCACGGCTGGCACATGTCAACTACCAACGTCCTCTTCGTAAACGGGCAATACGACCCTTGGCGCGCCCTCAGTGTAGCCTCAGACGTAAACCCAGCAGAGCCCGGAAACACCCTCACTACAGCGATCCCCGCAGCCGGCAAAGCCTTACCCAACGGGACTTTGTTTGGTTACATGGTCCAGAACGGCCTTCATTGCTCGGATCTCTCCTACAACCTTACAGCCGTCCAAACTAACACCACCGTACCAGGCAGCGTCGACGAGAGCGCGAACGAGGCACATGAGCTCTTCGCATCTGCCTTGTCCGTCTGGCTCCCTGCCTACACTACGTTCGCGGTCACGAACCAAACTGCCATCAACACGGAGTCGGCGACAGCTTCTGGTGCGGCAACTAGCACAGTGACTAGCACGACGGCTTCGTCTCCGACTAACAAGAGTTGTGCGACACGGGAAATCATATTAGGTGGTGCATGGGCGTTGGTGGTTGTAGCATTAGGGATGGCACTTTTAGCATAGGATTGAATGGATTAAGACATGTTTTATAATATGATTAACAACTACCACACCCATCTATTAAAAATTGTCTGATGAACTCAAGTCTGGTCAGTTAATGTTCTTATTCTATATCAGTGTTGCTATTCGAGCCCCATTTATCTCCACACTGCCCCGAAATTATTTCCCTCCAACGCCCCTCGTTCCTCCCTTTCTTCCCCCCCAACCTTTCCCAAACTCAATCGTGGCTCGTCCATTCCTAAAAAGCAGAGCTCGTAATCTCTTTAACCTTCTTCTCCTTCGATAGAGAATGCAACACACCCACGCCTGCGGAAAGCAAGTAATAAACCCGGGTAGTTCGATAGTTCTAATTTCTTCAAGTGTAGCTGCTACACATTTCACAGTTATTTCTAATTATGTTCTGTCGCATTTATATGGCGCAGGCAATCAAAGGCATTCAATCAGAGATAAACCACACTTTCGGCATGGAGGTCAAATCAAATTTTCCAATAACGAATAAATTGACTACTTCATCTGAATACAACATAAATGCGTCCTGTCAAGACTTGGATACCCATCAGGTGCTTTGGTAGATCTCATCATCTCACATGCGCTCGTTAAATTCCGCGACAGCTTTGGAAGCCATCTTCACAGACATGGGTGCATCGTGCTTATGCAAGATGAGCTCGACCAGCTGAGATATGTCAGTTATTGATTTCTTAAAGGGCATTCCAGATAGTTCGAAGCTTCAAAGAAGTGATGGCCTTACCTGAGGACGGTCGGCGGCGTTGAATGCAGCATCACCTAGCAATTCCTCGAGCTCACCAGGCGTCTTAACGAGGTAGTATTTAGTGTCGTAAGCGGGTCCGAAGGCTTGGAATAGACCCCCATAGTCCCAGATGGGGACTTTGTTGTATTGGGCTTCCATGCCATGAATGAGACGTTCGATGGTGTAACCGTCATTGTTGAGAAGGAAACTTTTGACCCGTTAACCGTGAATTAGAGATATAACTCTCTGACACCAACTTACATGGTTGGATTCACTTCATGGCGAAGCAAGTCCGAGAAAGCTTGAACTGTAAGCTGCAGGGAACCTTCACCAGTCACCAAGATAGGTCGTTTGACAGAGCCTTTTTCTTTTCCAGCGACAAAGGCACCAACAGCAGCTCCCGTGGCGTAGCCGATGCTGCCGAAGACTGTCTGGTTGAACATTTTGACGTTCGTGGCATGGGTCAAGCTTGATGCAGCAATGCCGAATGACGACGTGCCAGTCTCCGCTATGATCAAGTCTCCATCACGGAAATACTTGCCTAGAGCCTTCATCATTGTGCTTAGTTAACTTTCCTCAAAGATGACTCCTAAGACTTACAGCCCACAAGAAATCTTGCGTCAAGATTTCTTTCCTTGATGACTCACCGAATGGGTAAGGATCCCACGACACTTTCGTCATTGCCGAGGAGGGCAGAGGTTTGGTCTGGAGGTCTTTGATCAAGGCTTGCAGCACCTTAACTCAATTAGTTACGCAACTATCAACTTCACCTGGGGGTTACCTGCATATTTCATCTTCAACTCGTGCCTTTCTTCTCCAAGCATTACATAAAATCTCTGGAACTCAATAACTGCGCTTTTATTGACGTTCTCAGTAAATTCACCGCTTTCATAGCTGGTTAGTCATCATAGAAGTTTTAGGAAGAGGAAGTACAAAGTCTTACGTATTGAAGTCACTCTGTCATACATTAGCAAATGTAGGCGATATATCTCATAGTTTTAGGTGAACTCACTGGATAGTTGCCGATCCACAAGACCAAGTCTGACGTCTCTATTGTCTTCTTGACAGGGGGGATTGACCCAGCCCCACCGTAGACTCCGCCAAAGGAGGGGTAATGCTCAGTTATTGACCCTTTGCTCATGCAAGTGACGAAGTATGGGAACCCGGTTGCTTTTATAAGCTCCTCAGCTTCTTCAAGAACGCCGTGTCGAACCGCGCCTGTCATACCATAGTTTTAGTTATTCTTCTATTGCACATTGTAAAGCTCTTTATATAACATTTCAAGTACTTTTCCTAGGCATATACGGCCATACATACCACCGTCAATGATTATCACAGGACTCTTGCTACTCATGATTCTCTTTTTGATTTCAGCAACGAAGCTAGTTTCGGCACTGAAGTTATTGAGTGGAAGAGAGGTCTGTAGAGGAGTTTTGAGATCGGCCCCTGATATATTCGTCGTTGAGATTTCTGCTGGAATTCCAATGTATCTGAATGATTGTTAACAATGAACCTCACCCGGAAGTATGTTTAGTTCCGACTTACACTGGCTTGGAAAACAATAGCATAGCTTATTAAAGCGTCAGTGACAGTCCATGGTAGCGCGCTGTGCCAGAGCATACCATTCAAGACTCTATCAATCTCTTTTGCCGCGGTAGAGGGGTCATGGATGACTGTGGTGTCACATGTTATGTGTTTAGACATTTCGTGGAAAACACTGCGAATTTCGGTCAAAGTCATTGCATTGAAACCGAGGGTGGTAACCGTGGTATAGACTCACTCGAATTTCCCGTCGCCAACCTCTCCCAAGCTATGATGCATAACATTGTTTCCGTTCTGTGCGGACTCGGTTGGATATCCGACAATATGCACAACGGGCACAAACTCGGTGTAGCAGCCGGCGATGGGGCATATGTTGGACAACTCGCCTGGTCCGAAGGTCGTCACGACGGCACCGATGCCATTGATTCGTGCGTATCCGTCAGCAGCATAGCCTAAATTGATGTTAGCCTCCAGTGTGAAGAAAGACGCCGTCGAACTTACCAGCATTCAGTTCATTTGGGTTGCCTCTCCAGGTGAGACCCGCCTCAGGGACAAGGTCGAGAAGGGCAAGTTCATAGTCTGAAGATACTAGTCAGTCTATCATCCAGCTGCTCTATGGAGAGTGTAGATTTGTTGATTGCTGTATAGCTAGACAAGGAAATTTGAAGGGGTAGACAAAATTTGCTGCAGAGGGGACGGCTGTTACGCACCGCCAGGGACACCGAAGATGGATTTGACTCCAAGTTGTTTCAAACGCTCGAAAATGTAAGAACCGACCGCAATTTCAGCCATGATGAAAGGGATGATATAATAAGCTTGTTTTTGGGCAGCATGTGGAGGAAGTGGTCTACTAATAATGGTTTCCTCCCGGACCTGAGGCATTCAACCCCGATCGCGGATAGCACATTCAATTACAACCTTCATCCCCACGACAGGGGGGGATGAACACTGGTCGGGAAACAAGCTTCGTTACTAATATAAGCATTGTATTTCCGCTGTCTTGCATAATCGAATGGACGGGTGGGGCCCAATATAGTGGCGCTGTCCGCCAAATGGGTTTAAAATGAAGCAAATCAGTAAGGGGTTGAGAAACAGGGTGGCAAAAGCTTCCCGTAACCGGAAAACTCAATATAAAATGTACAAGGAACAAGCTTCATGACCAATTAGGTTCTTTCCTCATGTTCCATGTCAACGCATGAGCTGAGCATAACATGACGCCCCAAAGCATAGGTCTCCCGGTGACCGTGTTAGAATTGATGAGCCACCAATGGATGGCCACTGATTGTCGGATTTCAATTACCCTATCTGCCTAAGCTTGGATTGTCCTGCAGTGCATGGGAAAACATGGGACCGAGTCTCTCAATTGGCTAAGGCTTTGCGGAGAACCCAGAAGTGATGATCACCGCCATAGTGTTGGACCAGTGCGGATGGACCCAGGCTGTTCATAGTCGATCAAGCAGTCAGCGCTGTCACCGACTATATGGTGGAGGACGGGATGAACATGGATGAGGAACTCAATACCCAGAACTTGCGTCAGTGGATCGTCGGCCACGAGCATGTCGCTCCAATCGCGTACTGTATTTCGTCGTGGACTGCAGTCATCATGGAAACTTAAAAGGGGCCGGTCGATTGTTGAGTCGGGCCTATTGACGCATGGTATAGCAGGAATATGCATGATGCGTTTGCTGATGCGCTTTCAGCAAGGAGCATTATGCTCCAAGCTCAATAGTCAATACGTTGTGGCGAGATATCCCATGGAGACCTGTCCTCTCAGCATTCCCTGTCGCTCCTCATCTATAGCTTCAGTAGAGCTGTGCCGTCGCCACCGACAGAAGCATGAAGAATCTCTCAAGGATAGGGGATGCCGAGCAGAAGGTATTTCCATACATGTCCGGAAGCCCGTAACCGAGCTCGAGCGCAGCACGACTGATATCGGCGACAAGGTATGCTCTAGATACATTCTTAGCTGCGGATCTGATAGGAGAAAAAAAATGAAGGGTGGCTGTAGGAAGTTCTGCAAAGGAATGCACGATGAGACGTGCTATCTGCAACAAGTCCATGTGCTGAACGGATATCTCCCGCTGACGACGCACAAGTGCAGAGGAAAGGACATGATCCGTCCCTCATCGGGCTCGGGTGAGCACATCGCTGCCATAGAAAACGATGGGATGGGATATTCAATGAAAGCCTCCACAAATAAGTCTTGAGCGGCATGGCAAAACAAGGGTGCCTCTTTGAGATATGGATTATTCCAAATCATGAATAATCGGTTAGCGGCATGAAAATATCTTTTTTCGAAAAAGAGACCTGTTCCCACCTTGAAATGTTTTGTAGAATCAGAGAATGGTTTCTCGTAAGTTGTCAATGTTGAAGTCCGGGTAAAAGTCGAGTCTCTGATTGGTCAGAGTGGGAATGCCGAGGTTGGCCGCTGAGACGATTATTGCCGACCGATATACTCGTTGCCCCCCCCGACACTTTCCACCTTCAGTTGCACTGAGTTGAACTTTGAATTTGTAATTGCTCGATACGTATGCCTCGGAAGCTTTTCTATGCGCTCACGCATGACTGTTGACGTCGAAGGCATACCGTATCTGTTCGACTTCGTAGAGGAGCAAACGTCGGCAGAGCAGAGTCGTTCCGAACCGTTGGCCAGTATCGTCGTTGGTCAATGGAGTCTGTTCCGAGCCACCCAGCTTTCATACCATTGGTCAACGGTTCGCACCATTGAAAAGGCGTACAACTACCATTACAATAAGCTGCATAATATATGATTGAATTTCAGAGAAGTTATATATATATGTGTTATTAGAGATGTTATTATTATTTACTCCTACACTGATCTAGCTACGTAGTACTTTAAAGCGGGATAAAAAACCTTGTCTGCCGTTACTAGCCTATAGTACAAATTAGTGTATCCTCATCGCTAACTATTAGTTGTAGAGAAGACTTTTAGCCAGCGAAAACTGCCTTAAT
>Ga0335075_10016100_pt1 | contig 11187 bp, 6 predicted proteins | sample Lox_Sample_24_FD_206723 | JGI IMG/M metagenome (GOLD analysis project Ga0335075, IMG submission 206723) | Soil microbial communities from Loxahatchee National Wildlife Refuge, Florida, United States - Lox_Sample_2.4 | ecosystem: Environmental > Terrestrial > Soil > Wetlands | place: USA: Florida... | reverse complement strand
CGGACCGTGTTCTTGTTGACCGGCTTGCCGGCCGCAACCACCCGCTTGATCGCATCCACGATCACCAGCCCGGCGTCATAGGCGGTGATCGCGTAGTCGTCCGGCTGGGTATGCCATTTGTCGTTGTATGCCTTCACCCAGGCCGCGGCGTCGGCATCCTCGGTGGTGTGCGGCGAGGCGATGGTGGCGTACCAGCCCTGGTTGGCCGGATAGCCGGCACCGTTCAGCATCTCGACTGAATACATGCCGTCGCCGGCACCTTTGATGACCTTCGGAATGATATCATAGGCCTGTTTCGCGAGCTTCACGCCGGCCTGGCCGACGCCGCCGTAATAGAGCGCCTCCGGATTCAGCGCCTTGATCTTGGTCAGCACGGCGGAATAATCGGCCGCCTTCGGATCCAGCCGGTCGCGGCCAAGCACCTTGATTCCCTTGGCCTCGGCTTCCTTCTGGAAGGCATCGGCCAGTCCGACGCCATAGGCGCCGCTGTCGTCCAGGATATAGACCGTCTTCACTCCCAACTTCTCGGCGAAGAAGTTGGCGAGCTCAGGACCCTGGAAGGCGTCGGTGGTGACGGTTCGAAAATAGATCGCCTTGCCGGCCGGCATGTACTCCGAGGCGAATTTCGGATCGGTGATGTCGGGATTGGTAGAGGACGGGGTGATGGTGGCCAGATCGCCCTCGCTCAGGATCGGCGCCATCGCCTTGCCGGCACCGCTCATCATCGGCCCCACTGCGGCGACCACGCCGTCGCCGACCATCTTGCGCGCGTTGGTCGCGGCCTGGGCCGGGTCGTATTGGCCGGCAGTCGCGGTGCCGTCGTCATAGGTGATCACCTGCAATTGATAGCCGGGGATTTCATGCTTCGTGTTGGCATCGTCGAATGCCATCTGCGCACCGTGAAGAATCCGGGTCGCCGACTCGGCGTCGGCGCCGGTCAGCGACAGGTCGATGCCGACCTTGACGACTTTCGCCGTGCCCTGCGCCCGAGCGGAGCCGGTACCGGCGAGCGCCGCGGCGGCGCTTATGACAGCAAGGCGGGCAGCATCCCGTCGCGTGATCATGGTCAATCCTCCTTTATGCAGTCTGCGAAGTTCATTCGCGGGGCCGGGATCAATGTCATGAAACAAGGTTGCCTGGAAGGCCCCGCACGACCCGGTCGGCCGCCTCTGCGGCGCTAGCGGCGAAACCGGAGCTCGCTGCCGCGGGCCGCCCAGTCCGCCTCGATCGCATCCATGTCGATGAAGCCCGACGGATTGGCGCGCGACGGCGAGTTGGCCAACCCGGGCGCCCGAGTGCGCCGCCACAAATCGAGTAGTCGGCGGAGCTCCGCCAACGGATCGGCGTGGTCATCGACGCGGAGGTCGAGATCCGGGAAGTCCTCGGTGGTCACCAGTTTCATCGCCGCCGACTGGCGCCCGCGGCGATCGCCGCCGGCCGCTTCCCCGGCCTCCATCGCCGCCATCAGCCGTTCCGGCGAGTTCAGTTTCGGGCGCGCGAGCCACTCCTCCAGCGTAGCGGCGACCACCCGTTCGCCTGCCAGCATGTTGCCGGCGACGCTGATCCCCGGGGCGGCAAGGCTGCCGCACCATTCGACGCAGCTCTGCCCGGTCCAGGCCGCGGTTCGGCCGTGCCGATCGACCGCATGCACCTGGCGCAGGCCGCGCCCTTCGTCGCCGGCCAAGGCTCCCTCGATGGCCGCCGCCGGCGACAGGCCGCGCGCCAGTCCGTCCAGCACCGCCGGGCCGAGATAGCGGTTGGTCATCGACTGGGTGGACACCGCACCGACCCCGGCGCGGACGAAAGGACAGGATGCGCCGACCGCGAAGGCCCGGGTGGCGACCGCCACCGCGAAGCTGCCGGCGGAAGGATCGTGGACAACGATCGACCAGGTCACGCGTTATCGTCCCGAGAAGCCTGGCTCAGGATCGCCGGTACGGTTTCACTTGAACAGCCTGCCAGCCGGTTCAACCCGCGATTTTTGGCTCATCGTGACGGCCCATGAGGGCGAAACCTGCCCTCGGGTCGCGGGCAAGCGGCCGGCGGCGCGGCACGTCGTCTCAGAGCGTCCTCTCGTCCACCAGGACGACCGTGGTATGGTTCTGCAGCGTGAGGTAGAGCGAACCACCCGAAACTTTCTGGCTTTCGATCGGATTGCCCGTAAAGCCGCTATAAGCCAAGGTATCCTTGGTGGGACGGAAGTCATTGATGGTGACGGTTCCACCGCCAACCGCCGCATCGAAATCGTAGGTGACGGCACCATCGATGGCGGCTTCATGCGTCACCAACGAGCCGTTGCCCACGAGGATGGTCGCTCCGCCCACACCGGGGACGATCGTCGCCGCGCCAGAGCCGCCGATGAACGTCAGCCCGTTCGTACCTCCCTCAGTGACTTGCACGGTGGCCCCGCCGGCGCTGATCATACTGCCGCCGAGATCGCTGATTTTGTAGGTGCCTTGAACCAGGTCGAGCGTGGCACGGCCAGCGCCTTCGTAGATGGTCATGCTGCCGTTCGTCGTTGTGATATCGCCGCCGATCAGCGACCCGCTGAACACGGCGGCGGCAGAGGCGGTAGAAGCCTTGGAAAGGGTGTAATCGAAGTTCACAGTGGACTGATTCTCAGTGATGTTGACATAGCTGGAGACGCCATCGATGTTTGCCTCGCCGCCCGGGAACACCGTGAAATACTCGCCGCACCCCCGCATGTTGAAGTTCTCTACCCCGCGAACATAGCTCGTCTCACCCTGGCCGATTGCCGTTGAACCATTCACAGTGGCGGTGCCGTAAATGTCGTAATTCGAATTGACACCGGCAACGGTAATGGTGTCATTGCCAAAACTGAAATAGGTATTGCCGTTACCGTTCGACTGGATCGTGTTGGTTGATCCGGTCTGCGTATACACCGTCTGGGCGCCATCGCCGCTGACATTGACACCACCCGACCCGCCATACACCGTTTCGAGCGCGGCATCTTCGATAACAGTCAAAAGGCCGCTGCCGCCGATCACGATGCGGTCCGTCTTCGTCAGGGTCACGGTCTGGTTGACGGTCGTAGTGCTCAGGTCGGTTGTGTCCACAGCCGTCCCAGGTGGCGTGCTGTTGGTCGAGGCGGCGATCGTCCCACCCGAGGCGTTCACATTGCCGCTCTGTGTGCCGATCCCGTTGATAATCGTGTTGAAGTTCTCGATCGTGTTGTCGGTCACGGTGACCGGGGACGTGAACTCGTTGTTGACGACCTGGGCGGAAGGCCCATAGTTGTTGATGAACGTATTGTCCTGAATGACCACGCTCGAGTCCGCATAGGGCTCCATGGGGCCGCCGATATGAATCGCGATCGGCGCGCTGGCATTCGGCCCCTTCTCGATCGTATTGCCCTGAATGATATCGTTGCCGGCTTCCGGCAGGTCGATGGAATAGCTGGCAGTGCCGTTTGGCCCGTCGATGATCTGGTTGTCCTCGATGACATTGTTCTCGGCCCGGCTTTTCACCTCGTGGCCGACCACCGCATCCTCGGAGATGCTGTTGGTCATGATGAAGGTGTTGATGTAGCCGACATAGATGTTGTGGCTCTGGCCGTCTCCGGCGCCATTGTGGTCGAAGACGCTGTCGTTGACGTCGATGGTACCGGTTCCATCGACGAAAGGCCCCGCCAGAATGCCGTCCTGGTTGTTCGAGAAGCTGTCGTCGTCCAGCGTCAGGTTGCCGCTCTGATAACGGATCCCGGCGCCGTTAGCCGATGTGGACTTCGCTCCGGAGAACGAGAAACCCTCAATCGTGACGTTCGGCGCGGAGGTATCGGTGCCGATGACGAACAGCCCTTTGCTGACGTTGTACTTGGTGGTGCTGGCCTGCGGGACGATATCGACCGTGCCGCCGACCGCAACAAAAGTCAGATTCTCCCCGATTTTGAGATCGCTGACCGCATAGGTCCCGGCGTTGACGTCGATCGTGTCGCCACTGGAAGCGGCGGCGACCGCTGCTTGGATGGTTTCGTACTCTTCACCCGCACCCACAGTCAGAATACTCATTGCCCTTAGCCCCCTTCGAGCATACTCGATCCAGATTTGCATCGTCGTCTTTATGAGACGAATGAGCAATAATCCTCCGGCAGTTATTTTTTGCTTAATCGCCGGGAGTTTTTAGCCGCCACTGGGACAGGCTCCTGCAATCTCGGTGGCGAGCCGGGACCGGAACGTGGTATTGATCACCGGACGCTGTTTTCTCGGCGGAAGCAAGGGGGAGCCCATTGCGTCGGCAAAACCGGGCCTGCGGCAGTCGCTTTTGCCGCGCGGTCGCTGCCCCACCGCCTTGCCAGGGAGCTTGATGAAGGTGACGCTGAACCGGGTCCTGGGCTCGCTTCTGGTCGCAGCCAGTCTTGGGTTGTGGCCGCTGGCCGGCCATGCTGCCGACTACTTGGCCAACGCACGCACTGCGCTTCACAAGGGCGACCTGAAGACCGCCCAGATCGAGCTGCGCAACGCGGTCCGTGCCGATCCGCAGAACGCCCAGGCGCGCTTCCTGCTGGCCCAGGTCCAGCTCCAGCTCGGCGATCCCGCCGCCGCCGAGGAGCAGGCCAGACAGGCGCAGGCGCGTGGCTATGACCCGGTGCTCACCACCCCGCTGATCGGCCAGGCGCTGCTGATGCAGAACCGGGCCGGCGACCTGCTCAAGCAATTCACGCCGACCGGCAAGAACCCCAAGCTCGATTCCGAGATCGATTTCGACCGCGGCGCCGCACAGATGACGCTCGGTCAGGCCGCTGACGCGGGCAAGTCGTTCGCCGACGCCGAGCGGCTCAACCCGGCGAACGTCCGGGCCTGGATCGCCGGCGCTCGGTTGGCGCTCGCCAAGGGCGACACGAAGGCGGCCCAGGACCAAGTCGAGCACGCACTGACGGCCGATGCGAAATCCGTCGAGGCGCGCGTGCTCAAGGCGCAGATGATGGCGCAAAACAAGGACATCCCGGGCGCGCTGGCGCTGCTCGATTCTGTCGTCGCCGACAGCCCGCCGGCTGTTCCGGCCCGCCTGGTACGGGCCAACCTGCTGATCACCCAGAACAAGTTCAAGGAAGCCAAGGCCGACGATGACGCGGTGCTGGGGGTACTGCCCAACAGCATCGAGGGCCTGTACCTCAAGGCGGTTCTGGAGCACGAGGCAGGCCAGAACACCGATGCCAACACGCTGCTGATGCGGCTGGCGCCGACGTTCGAGAACATGCCGCGCGGCTATTTCCTCCAGGCGCTGGTCCAGGAGAAGCTGGGGCAGTTGGCCCTGGCCGAAGATGCGGCCCGGAAATTCGTCGGCCATGAGCCGGCCGACCTCAACGGCGCCAAGTTGCTCGCCCGCATCGAGCTTGAACGCAACCGGCCGGACCAGGCGATCGACGCGCTCAAGCGGGTCGTCGCCTCCGGCCAGGCCGATCTCCAGACTTACGATGTCCTGGCGCGGGCCTATGCCGCTGTAGGCCAGCCGCAGCCGGCCATCGATGCGTTGCGCAAAGCCGAAGCCCTTGCGCCCGACAATGTCCAGATCCGAAGCCAGTTGGCGTCGCTGCTGCTGGACGTCGGTCAGCCCGATCAGGCCACCGCTGAGCTGGATCACGCCTTCACGCTGGCGCCGAAACAGCCGGAGATCGCCGAGGCCCTGTTCGTGGCGGTACTCAGGACTGACGATCCCGCCAAGGAAGATGCGACACTCGCCAAGATCCGCGCCGCCCAGGGCGATACGCCGCTGGTGCAGAACCTCGACGGACTGTTGAAGCTCACCCGGCTCGACGTCGCCGGCGCTCGCGCGGCGTTCGAGGCAATCCTGCAAAAGGACCCGGACTTTCTGCCGGCAAAGATCAATCTCGCGCGTGTTCTCGCGCTGCAAGGGGACGAGGCCGGCTACGAGAAGACGCTGACCGAGATTCTCGACAAGAACCCGGTGACCGAACCGGCGCTGACCATGATGACCGGGACGTTGGTCAATTCCGGCCGGCTCGATCAGGCAGTGAAGCTGCTCGAGCGCGCCCATACCGCATCGCCGCAGGATGTGCGGCTGACCCAGTCGCTCGGCGATCTTTACATTCGCGCCGGCAAGCCGCAACAGGCGCTCGACCTCGTCACCGCACTGTCGCCGAAGGGCGACGTCCCGCCGCAGCTTCTCGGGTTGCAAGCGGCGGCACAGATCGCACTGAAGCAGACCGACCAGGCGCGCACCACGCTCACCCACATGCTGGACCTGCAGCCGCGCAACCTGACGGCGCGCCGACAACTCGTGGCTTTGCTGGTCCAGGCGGGCGACTACGAAGGAGCGCGCAACCTGATCAAGGCCGGAATGGCGGCGATGCCGGATACCTATCAACTCTATCTCGACTACGCACTGATCGACCTGAAGACGGGCGGCATCAAGGCCGCTCTGACGACCGCTGATGCGCTCTATACCGAGAACCGCACCTTCACCCCGGCGCTGGCGCTCAAGGGCGATCTCTATATAGCCAACAAGCAGCCGGCGGACGCCATCAAGGCCTATCAGGCGGCGGATGCCGCCTCGCCGTCCGCGGCGTTGACGCTGCGCCTGGCCGGCGCCCAGTTGCGCGACAAACAACCGGACGCGGCGGATGAGACGCTGACCGACTGGCTTGCCAAGCACCCTGATGACCTGGTGGTTGCGGAGGAGCTCTCCAGCCTGCAGATCAGCCAGCAGAAATATGCCGATGCAAAGACCACGCTGCAGGCGATCCTGGCGAAGCAGCCGCACAATGTTCCGGCGTTGAACAACCTCGCCTGGGTGGACCAGAAGCTCGGCGCGGCGGACGCGAAGGCGCTCGCGCAGCAAGCCTATTCGCTCGGGCCGAGCGCGCAGACCGCCGATACCCTGGGCTGGATTTTGACCACGGGCGGTGATCCTTCGAAGGGCGCGATCCTGCTCCGGCAGGCCAACTCCGGCACGGAAGACCCGCGTATCCAGTACCATTTCGCGGTGGCCCTGAAAGACACCGGGCAGAAGGATGAAGCAGTCAAGCTGTTGCAACAGGTGGTGGCGGCGCAGGGGCAGTTCGAAGAAAAGACCGACGCGGCGAAGCTGCTGACACAGATAACAAAGGGCTCCTGACCGCATAACCTGCGCCGGCCGGTTGCCGCACCCGTGCTGCGCCTGCTGACTTTCTCGACGCTGTTCCCGAACGCCGAGCAGCCAAACCACGGCATCTTCGTGGAAAACCGGTTGCGGCATTTGCTGGCCAGCGGCGAGGCTCAGAGCGAGGTGGTCGCGCCGGTGCCGTTCTTCCCGAGCGGGTCGGCGGTGTTCGGCGGATGGGGCCGGCTCGCCCGCGTGCCTCGCCATGAGGTCCGGCACGGGATCGAGGTCCATCATCCGCGCTATCCAGTGATCCCGCGGGTTGGGATGTCGCTTGCGCCGATTCTGTTGTACCGGGCGGCGGGGCGGTTTCTGGACCGACTGCTGGCCGGGGGCGCGCGGATCGATGCGATCGACGCACATTACCTTTATCCGGACGGGGTGGCGGCGGTCTGGTTGGGCCGGCGGTTCGGTGTTCCGGTGGTGGTCACGGCGCGCGGGACGGATGTGAACCTGATCCCGCGCTATCGTGTCCCGCGCCGGCTAATCCGCGGCGCGATGGCCGGGGCGACGGCGCTGATCGCGGTCAGCGCGGCGCTGAAGGCGGCGATGGAGGAGCTGGGCGCTCCGGGCGAGAAGGTCACGGTGCTGCGCAACGGGGTGGAGACAGCGGTGTTCAGGCCGCCCGCGGACCGTGCGGCTGCCCGGGCGGTGCTTGGGCTGACGCGGCCGACGTTGATTTCGGTCGGGCACCTGATCGAGCGCAAGGGTCATCATCTGGTGATCGAGGCGTTGCGCAAGCTGCCGGAATGGGAGCTGGTCGTGGTGGGCGACGGGCCGGAGCGAGCGCGGTTGGCCGGGCTGATCCTGACGCTGGAGCTGGGTGAGCGGGTGCGGTTGCTTGGGGCGCGACCGCACGCGGAGCTGCCGGCGCTGTACGGGGCGGCCGATGCGCTGGTGCTGGCCTCGAGCCGGGAGGGCTGGGCCAATGTGCTGCTGGAATCGATGGCCTGCGGCACGCCGGTGGTGGCAACGAACATCTGGGGCAACCCGGAAGTGGTGCAGGAGCGCGCGGCCGGGGTGATCGTGGAGCGCGGCGCCGGAGCGATCGCGGAGGGGGTGCGCCGGGTGGCGGCCGAGGCGCCGGATCGTGCTGCGACAAGGGCGTATGCCGAGCGGTTCAGTTGGGACGAGACGACGGCAGGGCAATTGGCGCTGTTCCGGCGAGTGGTGGCGGGAGGATGCGCTCCCGCATGCGGCTTGCAGCGGAGCAGTTGAGGATTCCGGGGGGCCGGCACCCTCACCCGCCACGCTACGCGTGGCGACCTCTCCCGCAGGGCGGGAGAGGTGATCAGGTGCCGGTCCAAATGGGGTGGCGCTTGGTCAGGAAGGCGTCCATGCCTTCGCGAAAGTCATTGCTCATGTAACACATGAGGATCAGGTCCTGTTCGCTTGGTTCTCCGGTTCTCAGGCGACGCAGCGCTTCCTTGGTGGCGCGCAAGGTGAGGGGTGCGTGGCCGGCAATGAGGCGCGCCAACTCGTCGGCTCGGGTGGCCAAGGCCGTGGCGTCTTCCAGCACTTCGGCGACGAGGCCGATGGATTTGGCTTCGTCGGCCTCGATCAGGCGGGCGGTGAAGATGATCTCGGTGACGCGCGCCGGGCCGATCAGTGCAGCGAGGCGCGCGAGGTTGGCCCTGGACAGGCAGTTGCCGAGGGTGCGGGCAATGGGAAAGCCAAACCGGAGGTTGCGGGCGGCGATGCGCAGGTCGCAGGCGGCGGCGATGGCGGCGCCACCACCGGTACACGCGCCGGCAATGGCGGCTATGGTGGGTTTGGGACAGCGCTCCACTGCCTCGAGCACATGATCGAGGCGGGCTTCGTAGGTGATCGCATCATCCGGTGAGGTAAAGGCGCGGAACTGGGAAATGTCGGTGCCGGCCGCGAAGGCCTTGGCGCCGGCCCCGGTGAGGACCAGGGCTCGGACGCGGCGGTCTTGGGCGGCGATGGTGCAGATTTCGGCGAGGCGGTCGTACATGGCGAAGGTCAGGGCGTTGCGTGCCTCGGGGCGGCTGAAGGTGATGCGGGCGATACCGTCTTGCAGGTCGTAGAGCAGATCTGGGGTCATTTCGCCGGCCTCTCTGGCTGCGGGGATTCCCTGCTATAGCTGCGGTCATGCCTGACGACACGTCTGGTCGGCCGGCCGTACCGGCGACGGGGTGGGACAAGGAACTGGCGGAGCTGCGGCGGCGCGAGGCGCTGGCCCGCGAGATGGGCGGGGCGGAGCGGGTTGCCCGCCAGCACGCCGGCGGGCGGCTGACGGTGCGCGAGCGGATCGAGCGCATGTTGGACGCGGGCAGCTTTCATGAGGTCGGGGCAATTGCCGGGGCGGCGGAATACGGGCCGGATGGAGGGATTGCGGCGTTCCGGCCGGCCAACTGCGTGTTCGGGCGGGGGTTGGTCGATGGGCGGCCGGTGGTGATCGCCGGGGATGATTTCACGCTGCGGGGCGGGTCGGCGGATGCCTCGATCAAGGGGAAGCCGCGGCTGGCCGAGCAGATGGCGGCGGAGCTTCGGCTGCCGCTGATCCGGCTGATCGAGGGGTCGGGCGGCGGTGGGTCGGTGAAGACGATCGAGACAACCGGGAGGGCGAACCTGCCCGGTGGGCTGGGGGAAGGGTCGTCGTTCGAGCTGTGCGTGGCGAATATGGGGCTGGTGCCCGTGGTGGCGCTGGGGCTTGGCTCGGTCGCCGGACTGGGGGCGGCGCGGCTGGCGGCGAGCCATTATTCAGTTATGATCAAGGACTTGTCGGCCGTCTTTGTGGCAGGACCTCCGGTCGTGGAGCGGCTGGGGGAACCGCGCAGCAAACAGGAACTGGGCGGGTGGGAGATCCAGACCGGGTGCGGCGCGGTGGATCATGCGGTGGAGACCGAGGAGGCGGCTTTCGCGGCGGCTCGTCGGTTTCTGTCGTATCTGCCGGGGTCGGTATGGGAGCTGCCGCCTCGGGTGCGGGGATGGGACGATCCGGGGCGCGTTGATGAGGCGCTGGCGTTCGCGGTGCCTTGGGACCGGAAGCAGGCGTACCACATGCGGCGGATCATCGAGCGGGTGGTGGACCGGGACAGCTTCTTCGAGATCGGGGACGCGTTCGGACGGCCGATCATCACCGGATTGGCGCGGCTGGATGGGTGGCCGGTCGCGCTGATGGCGGGCGATCCGCTGTACCACGGCGGGGCGTGGACGGCGGATGCTTGCAGCAAGATCATACGTTTCGTCGATCTGGCTGAGACGTTCCATCTGCCGGTGGTGCACCTTGTGGACTGCCCGGGGTTCCAGGTGGGGCTGGCAGCGGAGAGCAGCGCGGTGATCCGGTGGGGGGTGCGGGCGCTGGCGGCAATCTGCCAGTCGAGCGTGCCTTGGTGTTCCGTGATCGTGCGGAATGTGTATGGGGTGGGCGGGCTGGGGCACCAGCCGGGCGGGCGGTTCTGCGTGCGGTATGCTTGGCCGTCGGCAAGTTGGGGGTCGCTGCCGCTGGAGGGTGGCGTGGAGGCGGCGTATCGGGCGGAGATCGATGCGGCTCCGGACCCCGTGTCGAAGATGGCGGAGATCGATGCGCGGCTGAACGCGCTGCGCTCGCCGTTGCGGACGGCGGAGGCGTTCTGGGTGGAGGAGATCATTGATCCTCGGGAGACCCGGCGGCTGCTGTGCGAATTCGCCGGGCTGGCGGCGCCGCTGCGGACGGTGGGGGTGAGCCGGTTCGGGATGCGGCCGTAGGGTGCCGGGTACGCGGGGGTCTCATCGGTGTCTTGTTCAGGGCGAATCAAGACGGCGGGGCTGGCCGTGGGCCGGCCCCTTGTCAGTGGTCAGCGGTCAGTGGTCAGGGTGGGCCGGTGCAGGCGGGAGCCGGGGAGTGAGGGTATGGCGCGGGCCATGGGGGATAGACGACGATGCCAGGGGTTCGTGCCCGGTGGTCGGCGGTTGGCGGGTCTGCAGCGGGGCTGAGGCCGGGATTGTCGGGGAGGTTGAGGGTGGCAGTGGCGGAATGCGCTTTGCTTTTCCGTTGGGGTGGACGGCCCCTACGGCATCTGTGTGCCAAGGTTCGGCTGTCGAAGTCGAACAAACGGAGCCGTC